>Ga0209648_10002569_pt1 | contig 15100 bp, 15 predicted proteins | sample GraSoi2013_115cm_FD_185830 | JGI IMG/M metagenome (GOLD analysis project Ga0209648, IMG submission 185830) | Grasslands soil microbial communities from the Angelo Coastal Reserve, California, USA - Sample 9_17_2013_115cm (SPAdes) (version 2) | ecosystem: Environmental > Terrestrial > Soil >...
GCGATTCTCCTTTATTGATGATTAGGCCCGTGACTTGATAGCTGAGTTGCAGAAGATTGTTCCAAGCCGGCTCCCCGAGCTGCCGGCGCAGGCGCGATTGCACTTTCTCCCAGACCGGCAGAGCACGCCCGAGTTCCATTTCTCCGCCGCTGGCAAGACGTAGCCACCGTTCCCTCCGGTCTTCGCCGCGGCGCTCTGCGATCCAGCCTTGCCGGCGCATGATGGCGAGGGTTCGCGTCAGGCTCGTGCTGTCCATCGCCAGCATTTCGCCCAGTTGTCCCTGGGACACTTCTCCGGCGCGCGAGAGCACTTGCAAAATCGAGAACTGCGTAGCTCGCAGCCCAAGCGGACGCAGCGCCTCCTCGTACAGCTGGGTGAGAGCCCGCGAAGTCCGGCGGAAGCTTCCACACATGCACGGCAACATGGGCAAGAGTGCTTGGCTCATGGCATATAGATGCATATACATGTATCGAGGTTACACGGAAATCCAGCTGGATCTGGAGCCCCCATTCACCCGGAATGACGGTCCTAAGCGCTGCATATTCCATCACGGACATCAAACAACGTACGCCAGCAACTAACCGCCCTTGTGTCAACTTCCGTGCCATCAGAGGGCAATTGGTGAGTGCCCAAACGCGAACCAACTCAAAGCGGCGGTCATCCAAGCAGGTACAAGGAGACTGTCGCAAGTGCGGCACATCGTGGACGGTTGCACCCTCAACCGTTGAAAGAGCGCATTGTGCGAGAAGGCGGTTACGGATTATCGCTCGAAGGAGCGTCGGCGGCCGATCTCGTCAAATCAATGCAAGCCAGGAGCGTAACCTGTCGCTCAGAAAGGAAAATCAGCATGAAGTCACGGCTGGAAGATTTTGATCTGGTGATTCTCGGTGGCGGCACGGGATCGACGATCGCAGCATGGACGTTTGCCGGCAAAGGAAAGAGCGTCGCACTGGTCGAGCGCCGATACATTGGCGGTTCGTGCCCGAACATCGCGTGTTTGCCGAGCAAGAATATCATTCACAGCGCGAAGGTGGCCTCGTACCTTCGCAGAAGCGAAGAGTTCGGCATCCCCAAGAGAGACTTCGGCGTTGATATGCGCACTGTTCGCGAACGCAAACGCAAAATGGTATCGAACTGGAATGACGTGTATCTCGGCAACTACAAGAAGACCAGCGCTGAATTCATCCTCGGCTCCGGGCGCTTCATCGGCCCTAGAACACTGGAGGCCGCGCTCCCTGACGGAGCAACCCGGCAACTCCAAGGAACCAATGTGATCATCAACACCGGCACACGCGCTGCGTTCGAACCAATTCCTGGCCTTGCTGAAGCGCAACCCCTCACCCATATCGAAGCACTCGAACTGGATGAAGTACCGGAACATCTTCTCGTGATCGGCGGCGGCTATATTGGATTGGAGCTGTCTCAGGCAATGCGCCGCTTCGGCAGCAAAGTTACGCTGATCGATCGTAATGACCGGCTCATGCATCGAGAAGACGAAGACGCGACAGAAGCTCTTGAAACTCTATTTGCGGATGAAGGCATCGATGTCGTTCTGAACGCCAGGATCACACGGATCTCAGGGAAGTCCGGCCAGTCGGTAGGAATTCTTTTCGAGAGGAATGGGAATGGGGCCACAAAAATGCTGGAGGGCAGCCACCTGCTGGTGGCAGCGGGCCGCGCTCCGCATACTCAGGGAATCGGATTGGAGCTGGCCGGCGTCGAACTCACCGATCGCGGCTACATCAAGGTGAACGAGCGGCTGGAGACCACCGCGCCCGGCGTTTGGGCGATCGGCGAGGTGGCAGGCAGCCCGCAATTTACCCACGTCAGCGTTGACGATTTTCGTGTGGTCTATGACAGCCTCACTGGCGGCAAGCGCGTGACGACGGGAAGACAAATTCCATTTTGCCTTTTTACGGATCCGGAATTTGCCCGAGTGGGCCTGAACGAGAAAGAGGCCAAGGCGCGCGGTGTTCCCTATCGCTTGTTTAAGATTCCGATGGAGGCGGTAATGCGTGCGAGCACGCTGTCTGAAACACGAGGATTTCTAAAGGCCCTCGTGGAAGTGGATGGGGATCGCATTCTTGGCTTCACCGGCTTTGGTGTCGGCGCGGGCGAGATCTTGTCTTCCGTGCAGATTGCCATGACCGCAGGCCTGCCCTACACGGCATTACGCGATGCGATTCTGACTCACCCGACCCTTGTCGAGGGGCTTATCCCATTGTTCTCGTCTGCGGCATCGAGACCAGAATTAACCGGCGGAAACGACCGGCTTGGCGTCAAGGACAAGATCTACAAGGCAGCCAGCGAATAGAAAGCGCTGTGCAAAAAGGAGGGCGATTATGAAATTCATTACCAATGTGTTGATCAAGCTTGGAATCCTCAAGGACCATCTCGATTACCACTTAGTCTGAGCATCGATGGTCCTCATATTTTTCTTTTTTGGATATCAGAAATGGTTTCCATATGAGGCGCAGGCCTTGATTCCTTACATCAGCCACGGGCCCCTGATTTTCTGGATGTACCCTGTTTTCGGTATCCGCGGCGCAACCTATTTCTTGGGAGTTTCGGAATGGCTGTTTGGGGCGCTCTTGTTTGCAGGATTCTGGAACAAGAAACTGGGAATTCTCGGTGCTCTTGGCGCCTGCGCGAGCATGATCGCGACGAGCACCTCTATTCCGTTTATGCCGGATGGCTGGGCTGCGTCTGCCGGCGGGTTTCCGGCAATGACCGAGCGCGTTGCTTTCCTCATGAAGGACATAGTGATTTTTGCCGCTTCGTTCTATTTGCTGAAACAGGATGTGGCCAGAGTCTCGCTTCCTATGGGAGTCCCGAGTGCATATCAAAAAGCAGCCTGAAGGAAGCTCATGCGCCAAGGTCTAGAATTCAGCCCAGCGTGGTTGCTATCGCTCGAGAATCAAAACGATAGCAACATTTCCTATTGGCACCTTTCTTTCTGTATTTGAGGGCAGCATATCCCGAGCAAGCGAAGGAACGGTGTTCCGCTTCTTTTCGTCGGTGGAATTTACAAGTTACAGGAACGCGCTGTGATTGGGTAGCCAGCTGTGATTGGGTAGCCAGATGATGCGCGCCTGCGATTAATGTAATTGGATCTTGCTAAGCATCGACTCATTCGTTCAAACATCTAATCCGGACTGCAGACAGAAAAAGAAACGCTTGATCTGAACAAGGAGTGGGTTATGTCAAAAAAATTTGCAGGCAAAATCGCGGTTGTCACGGGAGGATCGACAGGCATGGGCCTTGCGACCGCGAAGCGGTTCGTTGAAGAGGGGATGGACCACGTTTTCATCACCGGCCGTCGTAGAGACGCGCTGGATGCTGCCGTCGCTGAAATTGGCAAGAACGTGACGGCCGTACAAGGCGACGTCGCCAGCCTGCCGGACCTAGACCGTTTATACGACGCGGTGAAGAGGCACCATCGCCCGATTGACATTATCTTTGCCAACGCTGGTGTGGCGAAACTGGCCCCCTTCGGCACCGTGGATGAGGGATTTTTTGACCTTCACTTCGACGCAAACGTGAAAGGACTCTTCTTTTCGGTGCAGAAGGGCCTCCCTTTGATGAAGGACGGCGGGTCGATCATCCTCAATGGATCGATTGCGGACATCAAAGGTTTTCCCGCCATGAGTGTGTACAGCGCTACGAAGGCGGCCGTTCGTTCGTTTGCGCGGACATGGACGAATGATTTGCGGAGCCGTCGTATCCGAGTGAATGTGCTCAGCCCCGGTCACATCGATACTCCGATCATGGAAAGCCTCCAGCAGGGCGAAGCGCTCGCAAAAATGAAGAAAGAGATGGAGAATAATGTTCCGCTTGGTAGGTTGGGAGACCCCGACGAGATCGCAAAAGCCGTCTCATTCCTCGCGTCCGATGAGGCCAGCTATGTCTCGGGCGCAGAGCTTTACGTCGACGGCGGCGTGGCCCAAATCTAAGCCTCGCAAATGGCGCTGATCTTGCGGTCTCGAAACGGAAAGGGGAAAGACAATGGCAACTCTTCAGTCTCGTTTAGATGAATTCAAGAAGGAGTTCGAATCCGGCGCTCCTCCGTATAACGCGCCGCGCGAGGCGATCGAAACGACGCATCGCGCCACAGCCGAACTCAAAGCCTCGGGAATTGAGAATGCTGCCCTAAAAGCCGGGGATCGCGCTCCGGATTTCAGCTTGTTCAATCAAGATCATGTCAAAGTGAATTCCGCCGACCTGCTTCGCCAAGGCGCCGTCGTCGTTAGCTTCTTCCGAGGGCACTGGTGACCCTACTGCAATATGGAGCTGGAGGCTCTACAGGACATCAATTCAGAGGTTAAGGGACTCGGAGCGCAGGTCGTGGTGCTGACTCCTGAGCTGGAGCGGTACACGCGCAATCTCCACAAGAAGCTGAACCTGCCTTTCGACATCCTGACGGATCTTCACCTCAAGACCGCGGAGCAGTTTCGGCTTGTATTTGTATTGCCGGATTACTTGCGCGACCTTTACAAATCCTTCGGTAGCACGCTGGACAGGTTCCACGATGAGCCGGGATACCGATTGCCGATGCCCGCGCGGTACGTGATCGACAAGGAAGGGATTATTCGTGCAGCCGATGTGAACGCGGACTACACGATTCGTCCCGATCCCTCTGAGACGCTCAAGGTTCTGCGGGCATTCAAAGTCTGACGCACCTGGTGCGCGGCCCGTATTCCTTCAGCGAACTTCAGCCAGACCACTTAATATGAGGGCGTTACTATCAACGAAGGCGCTTTGGTGAACAGCGCCCCCGGGTTTTGTCCCGAGTGGCCCGAGCAGAACGCAGCACTCTGTGTTCGCGCGCACAAGAGCATCCATCAGCGGCAGCCCAGCCCAGGCTGTTATTCTTAAATGTGACTTCAATCCCGAACACACTCGCCCAGACCCCGCGTCGGACGGGCTTCCTCCGATCCTTTATTCGATGGCTCGTCATCGGCGTGGTGCTTCTTTGGTCGCTTGCCGCGCTGATCCTTGTGGCCGCCCGGTGGATCGACCCACCGACAACCGCGGTGCACATGCAGCGCCGCTTGCAGGCCTGGATTCACAACAAGCCGTATCGCGAGCGCTACAACTTCATTCCGCTGAGCCAAATCTCGGCCGATCTCCAGCACGCCGTAATCGCGGCCGAGGACGCGCACTTCTACCAGCACCATGGATTCGATTGGCACGAGATCGAGATCGCTGCCGAAGACGATTTGGAAGGGGAGCGCACTCGCGGGGCTTCCACCATTACGCAGCAACTCGTAAAAAACCTATTCTTCGGAACGGGCCGCTCTATCCTTCGCAAGGGCGCCGAGGCCACACTTGTACCGGTGGCTGAATTCGTCCTCGGCAAACAGCGCATTCTGGAGATTTACCTCAACGTGGTCGAATGGGGCCCTGGTATTTATGGTGCAGAGGCGGCGTGTCGTTACTACGACGAAACCGCAGCCCGCAATATCGGCCGGCAACAGGCGGCACGGCTCGCTGCAATTCTGCCGGCTCCTCTGAAGCGACGACCCGAGCGCATGAATAACTACAGCGCGATTATTCTTAGGCGGATGGGCCAAATAGGTTGGTAATCGTGGCTGCCATTTTACCGATACGGGGCTTGCAGAAAAAGGGGCTAATACGTTTTGTCGACTCCGACGCGGTGGAGCAGGTCTTTAAAGCGGGGATCGCTGCGCACGGGATCGAAGAACGGGTGGACTTTAAGGAATTGTAGAATGTTGGATTGTTCCTGGCAGGCGCGGTCCATCCAGGCAAACGCTTGCTCGTTGTCGCCGAGTCCCAGATAGGCGTTCACAAAAGCGCCGGCAGGGACGTAACCTGTCTGGCTAAGTTTTTTCAATTCTTCGAGGATGCGCAGGGCATCAGAGCGGCGTCCGTCGTGGGCATAGGCTCTGATCAGCACACCCATAACGCCGGGGCTGCGATTGGAAACAGAAAGGGCCTTCTCCAGGACAGGAATAGCCTCCTTGGGCTGGTCGTTAGCGATCAGAGCAAAGCCCAGATACCAATAAGCCGAGGCATCGTCCGGGCGCACACCAACAACAGCCCGCATGGCGCGAATGGCCTCGTCGTAATGCCGTGCCTCGAACAAAATGTAACCGATGCTCGTGCTAGCGCCTCCAACCGGGTCGAGATCACGGGCACGCATGGCCCAGGCGACCGCGTCGTCAGTGCGTCCTTGACACAATAACCACATAGCGAAGCCGATGTGGGCGGCAGGATCGCTCGGGTTCAAGTCGAGAGCGCGCTTGTATTCGCCCTCTGCCTCGGCCCATTGCCAGCGCCTCTGCAGGACAGCTGCCAGCAGGTCGTGCGCTTCGGCAATCGTAGGATCCAGCTCCAGGGCTTTCCGGGCAGCGCTCATCTGCTTTTGGCGTGCCTCGGCTGGAGGAGCGCCGACAAAAACAGTGCCAAGATCGTTATAAGCGTCCGCCACGCCAACGTAGGCGGAAGCAAATGTTGGATCCTTCTGGATGGCATCCTCAAAGTAAACAATGCTTTGTTCAAGTTCAGCTTTGCTGTTGTGCCTGTTGAAGCGGCCTTTGAGATAGCTCTCGTACACCTCCGGTGAGACGGGACGCGAGGCGGTAAGCCTGGCGTGTTCCTCTCCGGTAACGGTGATCTCGACCTTGCGCGCGATGGATTGAGCCACGTCGCTTTGCAGGGTCAGGACGTCGCGCAATTCGCGATCATAGGTCTCCGACCAGAAGTGCTCGTCGGTCGCGGCGCGAATGAGCTGTGCATGAACGCGAATGCGGTGGGCGTCGCATATGACCGAGCCTTCGACAATGGCGTCCACGTGGAGAGTCCTGGCGATCGCCGGCACGGACAGCGAAGTGTTCTTGAACTGCATGGCGGAGGTGCGGGAAATGACGCGTAGGTCGTGAATGCTAGAGAGGCGGCTTATGAGAGCTTCGGTCATGCCATCGGCAAGATACTCCTGCGTTGGGTCGGCCGAGAGGTTTGTGAGAGGCAATACCGCCAATGACGTTATTTTCGACCCTGTCGCACTTCTTAAGTAGCTTCGTGTCGTGAAGTAAGCGACGACCAGCAAGCCAAGGATGGCCACTCCGCATGCAGCAAGCCAACCGCGCCCCCAAACCCCACTCCAACGGATCCCTGAAACTGGATCTGCATCCGCAACCTCAGGCGCGGCAGGAGCACGGCTATTTCGCCACGCATCGAGTTCCGCCGTGTAGGCATAAACTGACCCAAGCTTGCTGTGAAGGATGCGGTAGACCGGCAGCCCCTCCCGTCTCTCCCAGCGGCGGACGGTGGTGACGTCACGCCCCAGATAGGCAGCTATCTCCTTCCAGGATTCCAGGCGCCGCCCTCGATGGTCGGCAGGGGTCTTTGGCCTCGATATGGCCTCGACAGACATAGGTCGGAGGGCTCCTGATTTAACCCGAAGCTTATCACATCGTCTGTTTCCGGGGCCTGGATGGGCAGAGGACGCCCTTTGCCCCACTTTGCCGCAGTTTGCCCCGCTTTGCCCGTTGCGCCGGGGAGTGCGTCGCTCCGAGCATGCCGCTACAAGCGATCAAGTCTGAGAGGGACTGGTACGTCGAAGCGGTTGACCTTCAGGCTAGGCGCTTACTCAGCGACATCGACATCAAGGAAGGTTCGCATGACCGAAGCCCGAATTTCTACAACGGCTCTGCCGGAAGTCCTGCAGACAACCGGCAAATCAAAAAAATGTAATCGGAGGTTCATCGCCTCGGTTGCCCGGCGAGGTATTAGCGCCAACGCGCCGAGGGTGGCGCTGATACTGATTGCGGTGCTGTTCGCTGCCAGTCCGCTACGCGTCTCGGCTGCCTCGCCAGACCCGGTGTTGGAGTGGATCGGTGTGATGAACACCACCGTCCTTACCGCGGGCACGCCTCCAAACGCCACCGGTCGCGTGGTCGCATTGGTATCGGCATCAGTCTTCGATGCCGTCAATGGCATCGAGCCACGCTTCCGCCCACTGCATGTCAGGCCAGACGCGCCTCATAATGCATCGCAACGCGCAGCGGCGATTCAGGCGGCTTACGTGATCCTCATCAACCTCTATGGAGCGAAGCAGGGCGGGACCCTTACTACTCAGCATGATGCATCGCTCGCAGCGCTTGCCTTAACAGAGAAGCCCGAATCCATTGCCGCAGGAGTCGCTTGGGGACAGACCGTGGCGGACGCCATCTGGGCCTGGAGGCTGAGCGACGGGTTCGCACCCACGCCGCCCCCATTCTTTGGAGTGCAGAGCATAGCCGGCACACCGAACTCCCTGGGTTTTTGGCGCCCCACGCCACCGGCCAACGCATCAGGCGCAACACCGCAACTCGCCACAATCACGCCCTGGGTGCTTACACGACCCTCGCAGTTCCGCTTGCCGCCGCCGCTGGCCCTCAATAACCCACAGTACATCGCCGACCTTAACGAAGTGAGAGAACTGGGCAGCCTCTCCAGCACTACGCGCTCAAGTGAACAGACTGAGATAGCACTGTTTTGGGCGCTGAACACTCCACTCGTCTGGAACCGTGTTGCGGCGCAGCTTTCCGCCGCGCGCGGCCTCAGTCTGACCGAGAATGCGCATTTATTTGCAATGCTCAACGTAACGATGGCTGACGCAATAACGGCGTGCTGGGATAGCAAGTACCGCTACATTTTCTGGCGGCCAGTCACCGCGATCAGAGCGGGTGCCGCGCCGGGAGACCCCGACGCCAATTGGAGGCCGTTGCTGGACTCTCTGACCGGCACTCCTGCGCATCCCGAGTATCCTTCTGCGCACTCCACGTATAGCGGCGCCGCCGCATTCATCCTGGCTGCCGCCTTTGGAGAAAACACCGCCTTCAGCCTCACCTCGGAGATACGTCCAGGGACTCGTTTGTATGCGAGCTTTTCCGAGGCGATAGCCGAAATCGCCGATGCGCGAGTCTTTGGCGGCATTCACCTTCGCAGCAGTTGTGCGCGCGGGAATTCGTTGGGTCGAGCGGTCGCGGACTATGTATCGCAACACGCGATGCGGGCGCGCGGCGACGACCAAGATGAATAAGAAAACGCAAACGTAACAGGCTCGGCCGTTATTCGATCGGGATTCCGGGCCATAGCTAAGGCGCCGACGATCTGGGCGAGAAGTTCGCATGTGGGAAGTTGCTTCAGGATTGTGGAGACCTTACCGCCCATCGTCGCGTATTTCGTGGTGGTCAAAGACGGACGGGAGATACACGGTGTCGTGGAAGGCGCAGCTATAACTTTCGTAGCTTACAGGGTCGATTAAGTCACAAGAATTGGATGACTCGAGCCGTCCGGCGTGCCCGCTTTAGGGCCTCAACCGCTGCTAGAGAAGCGATTAAGGCTCTACTTCCCTATCCCAGGCAACCCGGAAGTAATGCCTTTGGGTAGGCAGATGTCTGGCCAACCATGGGGACGGTCGGCAACTCGGACACACCGGGCCGTCCCGCGCTTCGTTGAACTAGAATTAACCGTGGCGCATGGTCGAGCTGCCAGCCAGTGTCGAGCCACCCTCCTGGGTGTTTACTTTCGCAAGGAAGTAAGAGGAGAACGCAACAAAGGGAGGTTGGAGAGAACCCATTGCGATTGTTCACTTTGTGAGACTGCGGTCCCTTGAGAGAGTGTCAAGGCTTTTGACACTGCTGGACAAACGTCCAGCCCCTACGACACTTGTATCCAGTCATTGCTTGTCTTCCGTCTTGGCTTTTCGCTGCTTAAACCCCGGTTTCTCTTGCACATAATAAGGTGTTCTCATGGAACTATGCCTGTTCGCCGCACCTTGGTAGATCTCCTGCATTGAGAAATCTGGCCCTAAACAGAACGCGATCGCCAAGGAAGACACATGAAGTGGACGCCTCTGCTGATATTCACCGCGGTCTTACTTCTCATAACTTCACCGGCTTTTGGCCAGCAGGAGTATGTTTCACGCTACGACGCATTCGCCGGGTACACGTTCCTCGATAGCCCGCATATCGGTCTCTTTGAAAACGGTTTTCAATTCCAGGCCGGCGTCAGGCCAAAGACCTGGTATTCCCTTGGTTTCGATTACAGCATCTCGACAGGCGATCTGACGCTTACGCCGAACCTGCTGACCACTCCATTGCAGCAGCAACTGGCTGTCCAGCTTCAGCAGTTGGCCGCGGCGGGTTTGCTCCCTGCCGGGTTCACACTATCCGTGCCGGCTCATTCCAGGACGCAAACTTTTGCTGCCGGTCCACAGCTTGCCTATCGTCACTTTTCGCGCATGACGCTGTTTGTCCGGCCTTCGATCGGAGCCATCCACGAGGTTGCAACTCCGCATCCGACTAACGCGATCGCCGCCGCCATCGCTCAGCAACTGGCACCCTCCGGGCAGAAGACGGACTGGACCGGATTTTACGGATTCGGCGGCGGCGCCGACCTCCTTTTCTCCAGGCACGTCGGTCTTCGCGTGCAGGCAGACCTCGTTTATGACCATCTGTTCAGCGATCTCCTAAGGGATGGCCGATGGACGACGCGGTTCTCGATCGGTCCATGCTTCAACTTCGGCAAGAACATCGTGAAGTGAACACAGCGACGCTGCGCGTAACCTACAACTCGCCGTCTTCTTCTGCAGCTCGGAACTGCCTCAACACCGCGTTCTTTCGCTCTGCTTGTACGTCGAACGCGATGGCAGCAAGAGCGATAGGCGACCTAGGAGCGTTGTAACTTTAAAGTTCGCGAGTTTTGGGCGACGCATCTATAACCGGATTGTGGAAAAGTAGCCCGTGACTCGTCCAAGCGGCAGCGCTACAGAATTCCATTTCCTCAATGGGGCGGCAGGTTCGGATGCTTCTCAGAACGAAGGTTCGCTACCACGTGAGAGCAGCTGGGGAGGTTTATGCGGCGCGACCGTAGCGGGCAAGGTGAACTGAAACGTTGCACCGCGCCCGGGAGCGCAGGTGGCCCACAAGCGGCCGCCATGCGACTCGATGATCGAGCGGCTGATGGGCAGCCCCATGCCAGTCCCGTTATCTTTGGTCGTAAAGAATGCATTGAAGATCTGTTCCGCCTGCTCCGGGGGAAATCCCACACCGGTGTCACTGACCGAGATCAGCAGTTGAGCATCGCAGGTTTCCGACCTGATGGTAAGCTCACCTCCGCCAGTCATTCCCTTCATGGCATCGATGCCGTTGAGCATGAGGTTCATGAAAACCTGCTGCAGTTGCACGCGGTCCGCCATGATGCTCGGAAGATCGATCGCAAGTTCGTCATAAATTAAAATCGAATACCGGCTCGCCTCACTGCGCAATAAGGCGATCATTTCTTGAATGAGCTCATTCACATCCAGCGACTCACTTTGCGGAGGCCCCTTCTTGAAAAGCAAGCGGATCCGGCTGATGATGTCGGACGCGCGGGTTACGTCTTTGACGATTCTCGCGGCCGCTTCGCGTGCCTCTGGCACATCGGGCTGATCGCGTCCAAGCCACCGCAAGCAGGTCTTGGCGTTGGTGACCGCCGCGGCAATCGGCTGCTTGATTTCGTGTGCCAGCGAGGCGGTCAGCTCTCCCATCGTGCTCACCCGGTTTATGTGCGCGAGATCCGCTTGTGCCTGGCGCAATCTCTCGCTACGCTCCTCCTCCAGCTTTTGCTGGCTTCTGCGGTATATGTAAATGGCTGCCGCCACCAGAAGAAGCACGGCAATGTAAGTAACTCTGAACCACCAACTGTTCCACCATGCGGGCAGAACCTCAATGCGGAGAGCGGCACCCGGTTCGTCCCAGGGACCTCGGCTTGTAGCACCCTCCACGCGAAACGTGTACGTACCTGCGGGCAGCGTTGTATAGGTGGCGAATCGTTGATCGCTTCCAACCTCATTCCACTCTCGATCCAGACCTTGCAGCATGTACCGATAGCGATTTGTTGGCGGGTTTAAATAGCTCAGCGCGGAGTATGCGATCGAGAAGCTGTTCTGCTTGTAGGAAAGCCTAATTGTATTTGTGTGATTGATCGCTATTTTTAACGGCGAGTCGACTCCGGGCACCACCGGGGTCCCGAACAGTCTGAAGTCTGTCAGAACGATAGGAGGGACGTACGAACTATCCGTTACTTTGTCGGGGAAGAACGCCGTTGCGCCGCTGAATCCCCCAAAAAACATTTCGCCGTTTGCACTCTTGAAGCACGCGCCCCAGCCGGTCAAGTCGGGACCCGGGAGTCCGTCCGCCGTCGAATAACTCCGGAATGTTTTTGTTTGTGGATTGAATCTTGCCACACCATTGTCAGTGCTCATCCACAGATCGCCATGACCATCTTCGAGAACGCAGCCCACGACGTTGCCCGGGAGGCCTTCCCGCTGGGAGTAAGTAATGAAGCTGCCAGTCGTTACGTCAAATCTATTGAGCCCTTCCTGAGTACCTATCCACACGCTGCCCGAGCGATCAAAGTGGACCGAGTTCACGCGGTTGTTGCTTAATGTTCCGGGACGGTCTATGTCGTGTTGATACATCGTGAACTGGCTCGTCGCTGGATCGAAACGCAGCAGACCGGAAGATTCCGTACCGAGCCACAGTATTCCTTTCCGGTCCTCGGCCAGTTCCAAATAACCCGGGTGTGTGCCTTGCGACCCGGCTCGGTAAGTTGTAAAGCTACCCGTTATCGCATCGAAACGATCCAAGCCATCATGAGTGGCTGCCCAGAGCGTTCCATTGTGATCAACGAGAAGACGGGGGACGATGTTATTGCTCAGGCTGTGCGGGTCCCGCGGATTGTGTTGGAACCTTGTGAAAAGGTTTGTTCGGGGGTCGAAGCGGAAGAGTCCATGGCTATACGTGCCCACCCAGAGGTAGCCTGAGCGCTCCTCGCAAATATTGATGACATCGGTTCCCTGTCCGGCGCCCGTGAGCCGAAAGACATCGTATCGCTCCGCTTTGCGGTCGATACGATGAAGCCCTTCGTGGTTGCCGATCCACAAGATTCCCTGATGGTCCTCGTAAATCGCCCCAACAAAAGGTTCATCCCGACTGGCCGGATTGCCAAAATCGTGGCGATATCGCTGGAATGGCAGGAGTCTCGATGTAAAACGTGTGAGTCCGAAGCCGCCCAGACTAGCCCAAATAATCCCCTCCTGATCTGCGAACACTTGGCGGACACTGTTTTGGGCCAGGCTCTCAGTATCCGTAAGGCTATTGCGATAGCGAACGAATCTCCGATGTTCGCGGTCAAATTTAAGCAGCCCCGCACCGTTCGTTGCCAGCCATAGAGCCCCGTTCTGGTCTTCTAACATTCCCGTAATGCCCGTCAAAGCCGGGCCGGGCGAATTCTCTTCATGAACTGAAAATTGAGTTAGAGTGTGTGTCTTTCGGTCAAATACGGCCAACGGATTGCCAGAAACATGATAGATCCAGAACACTCCGAAGCGATCTTCGTAGAAAGAGAATGGGTACGAAGCTTCATACAGGGGTATATGCAGCGTGACTTTGCCAGTTCTTCGATCGAATGAATCGAGGCCCTCGCTGGTGGCCACCCAGAATCCGCCCTCTCTGTCTTCACCACTCGACTTAACGTCATTGCTCTCGAGGCTCGCCGGATCGTCTTGATCGTGGAAATACCGTCGGATATCTCCATTCGCCGGATCCAGCGCATACAAGCCAGTTGGAGTAGATAGCCACAGTATGCCGGCAACGTCCTGACTGATGTGGAACACGTAGGAAACTCGATATCGAGTGAACGTTTCTGTTTCGCTTTCGAACTTGTTCAGGAATTGATTGCACCCGACCCAAAGCGACCCGTTATGGTCCTTGAATAGCGCAGTGATGAACGACCCGCTAATGCTCTTGGGATTTCCAGGGTCGTGGGTGAAAACCTTGAAGTTGTAACCGTCGAACCGGTTCAAACCGTATGGGGTGCCAAACCACACAAAGCCCTGATCGTCCTGCACAAAGGGTCCAGCGTTGGATTTCGAAGGCCCTTCGATGGTGTAGAAGCGCGCGAAGCGAATGTTGGCCCCATCGATGATGGGCAGCCGAATCGGTCGAGACTCCACGCTGGCTTGCGGGACTGCGCTCTGTCCGAGTCGGCGATCGCCCGCGCTTCCATTCGTGACCACGCCGGATAACAGGCTCAGATATAAAAGGGACAACAGCAGACTCTGCACAGAAGGCAGGGGCCGACAGCTTGTGCGCCCAAGGAGCCTGCGGAAGGCGGTAGCGCAAGGGTCCGCTCGTCTCACTGACGACTCTGATGCGCCCGATTGAATGTGTGATGGACTTAAATTCGAAGGCGAACAGGGGGGCGACCCAGTCATTCAACCCCCTTTCTCCGGTTCCCGGAGGTTTGAACCCGACCCTTCATGCGTTAGATCTGGGTTCCACAACCGGCTTTACGAAGGAAACGATCATACCGCAGAAGGCTCCACCCGAGGACAATCCGGAGCTTTGGCGCGACGCTGCGTACCGATCCGCCACACTCCACGCGCTAATCCTCTCTGCCGAACCGGCCAACTCCTGGATTGGCGGCAACTCGAAGTTGACCCACACCAGCCGCCCTCGCTTCGTTGAACTAAAATTAACCGCGGCGTATAGTCGAGCTACCGGCCTGTGTCGAGCCACTCTCCTGGTGTTCACTTTCGCAAGGAAGTAAGAGGAGAACGCAACGAAGGGAAGGTTGGAGAACCCATTGCGATTCCCGCTCACTCGACGCACGTCTTCTCGCTTACTAAACGGCTTCTTGGTTGTGTTCTTCGCTGCCTGCCAGGTGCAAGCCCAGGAGCCGCCCCCTAAGAGCGAGGCGCAGACCCCGGCGGCACAAGCGCCTGCCAACGAAGCCTCTGAAGTTTCTACCCGTGACACGGCACCCACATTTCGAGTCCGCGTGAACCTGGTTTTGGTGCGCGTGGTGGTCCGCGACAGCACCGGAAAAGTGGTCACCAATCTGAAGAAGGAAGATTTCCAACTTTCCGATAACCGCAAGGCGCAGGTGATTTCCACATTCAGCACAGAGTCGCCGGAGTCCCACAAGGTGGCGCCAACGACGACACCTGCGGCGCCGAACGCCGAGGAAAACGTGCCGGGAGATCCCGCAGCGATTGCCGCGTTGCCCCGAGGGCAGCAAGAGCGACAGGCGACCTAGGAGCGTTGTG
>Ga0209648_10002570_pt1 | contig 15100 bp, 11 predicted proteins | sample GraSoi2013_115cm_FD_185830 | JGI IMG/M metagenome (GOLD analysis project Ga0209648, IMG submission 185830) | Grasslands soil microbial communities from the Angelo Coastal Reserve, California, USA - Sample 9_17_2013_115cm (SPAdes) (version 2) | ecosystem: Environmental > Terrestrial > Soil >...
ATGATGGGGTCGCCGAGGCTTCCGAAGACGCGGTCGGCGACGGAGCCAAGGGCGAAATTGTTTCCGGCGATGTCCTTCATGGGCAGGACGTATAGGGCGATGAGATTGAGCAACAGATAGATGCCCATGATGGAGAAGACGCTGCCGAAAATGGCGCGGGGGATGTCGCGGCCAGGATTGCGAACTTCTTCACCGAAATAAATGATGCCGTCCCATCCGTCGACGGTGTAAATCACGGCCTGCAGACCAAGCATGAAGGCGATCACGAGGGACCATCCGCTGGCTATCGGAAGCGATGAGGGGCCGGACGCGATCACGGCTTTATGAGCGGGGCCGCCGAGAAGAAAACAAGCGATAACTAGAGCCAGGAATGCGCCGGCCTTCATGGTGGCGGAGACGAGCTGCGCACTGCTGCCCCATTTGATACCGCGCCATTGCAAGATGCCGAATCCGCAGATAGTGGCGATCGTAATAATTTCCTTTTTTGTGTTGCCGGCGAGGATGGGGAAAAGGTCGCCGCTGTATTCGGCGATGACCATGGAAACGGCGGCGGCGGTGCCGCAGGTGGAGAGCCAGTCGCTCCAACCGACGATGAATCCAGCGTAGTCGCCGAGAGCGCGCCGAGAGAAATTATATTGGCCGCCGCTGCGGGGAACGGCGGCACCGAGTTCGGCCATGGAGGATGCGCCGGAGAGCGCGTAGAGACCGCCGAGGAGCCAAACACCGAGAAACATCCAGGCGTGAGGGAGAAGCTTGGCAACGTCGCCGGGCGTGTGAAGGATGCCGGCGCCGATGGTGTTGCCGATCGCCGCGGCCATGCCAAACCACATGCCAAGAACCTGGAGCAGGCGACCGCGGCCGACCGCGTGCGTAGAGCTAACTGTGGAAGAGGTTTCCGATGATTCAGACAATGTGAGGTCTCGAGGGATGCCCGAAACGCAGCCATCATATCGGGGAGAGGCGAAAATGCAAGCTGGAAGTGGCGAGGAGTTTTAAGTTGTAAGGCTTAAGTTCTTGGTAAGAGGGAGCAAGAAGATTTCTTTGCGCCAGGGAATAAAGAACCTCAAGCCTCCCGAGCAGGTCGCGACAAATTCCGGCCTGAGGTACAGAAACCGGGCTTGCTGTGACGGTCTATTTTGGAGTGCCGATGAAATTCCACTTGCCCCAAGCAAAAGATTCGTGGACCGGGGCAAAGTGAGTGCGGGCAATTTTCAGGATGAGTTCGGGCTGGGTCAGCCATTGATCGTAGGTGCGGCGTTCGAATTGAATCATAGTGGCCAGCGCGTCTAACTTTTTCGAGAGGCGGCGGGCGAGGAGATTTTCTAAAATAGCATGCACGAATCGCAGGAAGGGTGTCAACCATGGTTCGACAAACACGACGCGGGCTTCTATTCGCAGGACACGCTGCATTTCTGAAAAAGTTCGATCGAGATCGTCAGGCAGAGTGGGGAGATGGTGGAGGCCGCCTTGGACGATGAGGACGTCCTTGCTGCGATCGGCGTAGGGAAGCTGACGGCAATCGGCGACGATACACTTCGCAGAGCCTTTGAATTGAGCGATGAGGCGGGGTGAGAGGTCCACTCCTTCGACGCGGGTGAAGCCGAGACGATCGAGAGCGATTAAACCGTTGCCGCGGCCGCAAAAGAGTTCGACGATTTCTGCGTTGCGTGGCCATTGCGGAGCGCCCAAACGATTGAGGCGCGCGATAAACTTTCGAATCTCCTCTTCTGGTGTTTCGAAACGCAAGTACGCGGCTTCCCAGGGATCGGGGGATAGCACGTTCTGCATTTGGGAATTTGTCTCGTTTCCCGGCGCTGCTGTCGGCGATGTTGGCATCTTCGATGAGGAAAGAGAGAACTATCGAAGATTCCCACAGATGGCCGGTCAATTCAAGGCGAGGGGCACGCCTCCATCGAAGTGCGCCGACCCGAGAGCGAATCTCAGAAGGCGGAAGTTGCCGGAGGATAGGCGGGTGAAATGTGCGAGGGAGCGCGATATCGCGATATGATGGTGCCGCTTATGGGGACGATCCTGACTTCCGAGAGCCCGCAGTCTGAGCGAAGAGACATGGCGCACGGGTGCGAAGTGTCCGTGGTCATCCCGTGCCTGAATGAAGCGAATTCTCTGGGCTATTGCGTGGACAAAGCGATGAAGGCGTTCCGGGAGGCCGGACTGAGCGGGGAAGTAGTAGTTGCGGACAACGGCTCGACGGATGGGTCGATTCAGATTGCGGAAGAGCGTGGGGCACGCGTGATTCGTGTGACGGAGCGCGGCTACGGCGCAGCGCTCCGGGCGGGCATCGCCGGCGCGCGAGGCCCTTTCATCATCATGGGAGATGCGGACGATAGCTACGACTTTACCGATGCGCCGAAGTTCGTGGAAAAACTTCGCGAAGGCAATGACATCGTGATGGGGAACCGCTTTACCGGGGGAATCAAACCGGGTGCAATGCCTCCGCTGCACAAATACTTTGGTAATCCCGGCCTCACCGCGATACTCAATACTTTGTTTCATGCGCGCATTGGGGATGGGTACTGCGGTATGCGGGGATTCACCCGCAGTTTGTATGACCGGCTGGATCTGCGCAGTACGGGGATGGAATTTGCGCTGGAGATGATCATCAAGTCCGCACAAATCGGGGCGCACATCGCGGAGATCCCCATCATTTTGTGGCCGGACAAGCGCGGACGCGCACCACATCTCCGCAGTTTTCGCGACGGATGGCGGAGCTTGCGTTTCATGCTGCTATACGCACCAAACTGGCTTTTTTTGCTGCCCGGCGCCCTGCTGGTACTGGCTGGACTCTTTCTGGTGTTTTGGTTGCTGCCGGGACCGCGCCAAGTCGCTCCTCACGTGGGGCTCGACATTCACACCATGATTTTCGGTGTGATCTTTACGCTGCTGGGCGCGCAGATTCTGTCCATCGGGGCGTTTGCAAAGGTATTTAGCTATGCGGAGCGCTTTGACCGCCGCTCGGTGTCCTTGCGGCGTGTATTAAAGCGCGTCACTCTGGAGACGGGTTTGCTCGTGGGCGGCGCGGTGTTCCTCATGGGATTTGCCGGATGCGCGTGGGTTACATGGCAATGGGCTGCCAGCGGGTTCGGCGAGCTTCACCAAATCCGCCAGGTGCTCTTCTGGTCGATGTGGCTCTTTCTCGGTTTGCAAATCATTTTCTCGGCTTTTTTCCTGAGCATGCTAGGCATTAGTCGCGGGACATTTATCGGCGACTACGACTTGAAATAAATGGGTGCCCCGACGCAGACGCCCAGGCCGCCCGCATGGCCGCTTTCCTGGATGGGCAGGTGGCACCGTGCTTTCGTGTTTCAACGTCGTACCCGTGTCCTTGCCGAAATACTTGCGGCGCAAATTCCCGCAGGCGCATCCGTGCTGGATATTGGCTGCGGCGACGGCACCATCGGCAGTCTCATCGCCCAGCTTCGCCCTGACATTTCTCTCCAGGGCGTTGAGTTCATGGTGCGACCGGGCTGCAAAATCGCATGCCGCCATTTTGACGGGAACTCGCTGCCGTTTCAGGATCGTTTGTTCGACGTGTGCCTCTTCGTCGACGTGCTGCATCACACGCAAGATCCTAGTGTCCTGCTGCGCGAGGCCGCGCGCGTCAGCCGCTCGTTTGTGCTGATCAAGGATCATTTAGATGAAAATGCAATCGACAATCTCACGCTGCGTTTCATGGATTGGGGAGGGAACCGTCCGCACGGCGTGGTGTTGACGTACAACTACCAGAGCCGCAGGGAATGGTCAGAGCACTTTTTGAAGTGTAGGCTGGCGGAAGTGACTTGGACCACGAAAGTGCCATTGTACCCGCCGCCGGTGAGCTTTCTGGCGGGACGAGGTTTGCATTTTGTATCGTTGCTCCAGAAAACAAAGTAGCGGCGCTGTTCAGTGCGATGCTGGAACGGCTGCGGGAGAGTAGGGGATCAACTCGGTATTATCAGAATCAGGTTCGACGAGCCAGATCTGGCGATCCTTGAAATAAGCAAAGAGCTTCGCATTTTGGGCGGGATCGAGCTCGCGGGCCCAAAGAACTTTGGCGCTGTCGATTTCCGCTCCGTTGTAGACCCATTCGTCGTGAAGATTGTGATCTTCTTCGTAGCGCACCATGATCAAGTGCTTGCCGGGAGTGTTCGAGAGTGTTTTTGCAGTGGTCGCGCGGCTGGGATCTCCCTGGCAGGTCCATTCCAATGGGTCGCAGACACGATGCGCGACCGAGGAACCAACATCGGTCGCGAGGAGACAGAAGACAGCCCAGGAAAGTGCGAGGCCGAGCGGGCGTCCCGCGAGACGAATCGTGCGCAAATGGCGGATGGCTTGGACGAGCAGCAGAAAAATCACGCAGGTCAGTGGCGAGGCGTAATGAGGAAAGGACCAGATCAATGCCAGGCATCCAACTGTCCCCAGCAGAAAGATCAAGATTGGCAAGCGCATCTTGCGATCGAAGAAAACGACGAGCAATTCCGGTAAAAGCAGCAGAGCGCCCCACCAAAAGTAAGTGTTGCCGATGCGATCGAGTTTTTCAGCCGTAACCTTGCGAACGTCCGGCCAGGTGTTCTTGAAGTCCTCGCGTTCCCAGCCATTGTAGAAGTCTTCGAACTGCTGGTTGTGATACGCAAGCGGGGCCTTGGGGTGGTCCCACAAGAACAGACCCGTGGTGCGATACGTGCGCGTGTTCAAGACATGCGGGAAGAGCAAGGCGTGTCCCGTGAGCCGCCAGTTGTAGTAGCCGATGAAGCCGATGGTCAACGTAAGCAGAACGGCGAGCGGCGCGAAAATGCGGACGATGCGGGTGCGCGGCGACACCAGCGATTTTGTTTTTCCCGCGAACCACCACAGGAACCAGCCTGCCACGGGGATGCAGAAGAGCAGTCCTTCATAGGGCCGGGAGTTTGCCAGGATGGCGATCCCGAGGCCGAGAAGTAAGGCATCGAGTGCGCGTGCGCGCCGGACGATGCGTGGCATCGCGCCCAGCACCAGCGCACCACCCGTGGCCGCGACTGCTCCACCCCAGTAGCTGTTAATCCAATAGCTGCCGATTCCGAATTTCAGGGCGACTAATGCTGCGCCGAGGAAGGCCCACTTTGCCGGAAGCCAGGCTCGCAGCATCCAGAGAATCGCAACGCACATCGCGGCAACGCTCAGAAGCACGCCGATCCACGGATGGCCAAGCAATTGGCCGAGGGCCAGGATGGCTCCTTGCCCAGGCGGATATTTCGACGAATACGTCGGAAACCAATTCACATGAAACGATTCGAAACTGATCCACATGGGATGGGGAGGATTGGCGATACGTCCGTGCACGAAAGTGTCAGACATCAAAAGGTAGCTGAATTCATCGTGGATTCCAGGGACGGGAACCGGCAGTTCCGGCAGAGCAGCAAGCCTCACACCGATGACACCGAAAAAAAGAGCCAGGATTGCCACCGTCTTACGCTTCGCGAAGCGCGAGAAGTAGGATTCGACGGCGTGGAACACTCTCGGCGTCCAGCGTGGTAAAAGAATGGCAAGCAAGATGAAACCGACCGCGATAAGAACAGCGATGACAATAGCGTTGGGGGATTGTAGCATCGTGCTGCCGGTTGAATAATTCATTTCACAGAATAATTTTGGATACTGGATTCGGATGCGCCGCCAAGTCCGCTACAGGATAACCGATTTCATTGGGCAGGCGGCAAGGTTTGCAGCGCGTCTGAGTGAGGCATCAGGGTCCAATCGATGCGTTAATCTGGTAGTCAGCGACCCTGAGAGAAAGTCCCAGGAGGCAGAATGGGCGCCATTCCCTTGACCCACTGAAAGCTTGGCACATGCCCCTCGACGTATAAATTGGCCACCCAGTCTTCTGCATTGTCATCCAGCCGTCTCACTCGCAAGCGTCCCTGTTCAATCGGAGGCCACCAGGGTCCTTCGAAAAAGCGATTGCGGCTTATATAAGCCACGAAGCGGGAATCGGGCGACCACCAAAGAGCTGTCAGCGCATCTTTCTTCTTAAAGAGCCGTTTCAGCTTGCTGCCGGAGGGCCGGATGGCGTAGTAACAGTCATCTTCGAAGAATGCGATCCATTTCCCGTCCGGGGACCAGCTAGGGTGTGAGCCTTCCGCAAGGGCTGACGATTTCTTCTCTCTTACGTCGTACACTCGTAGTGTGTGGTCTGCCTGGTACACGATTTGTTTGCCACTAGGCGACCAGCACTGAGATGTGACATAACCCTTTGCCTCAACTTCTTCTGTGGTGCCATCACCTAAATTCAGGATTTGCAAACTCTGGCCGGAATCTTTCCCGTGCTTGAGATTCTTCGCGGTTAGTGCCAGGGCCGATTTATCGAGGGACCAGCATGGACTGTATGGATCGCCCAGGTCAGGATACTCCCTGAGGCCGCTGCCATCCTCGCGAACGATGCCAAGACGTCGTCCAATTTCAGGGACCTCCTTTACGGAGGGTGTCGAAAAGGTTCGGCCAGTCGTTCGGCGAAGTTCAAAAGCAATCGTTGATCCATCCGAGGATATCTCCCCGTCGCCTACGTTCTCCTTCAGCAATTGCTTTTCGGTCAGGTGGCGGTTGTCAAGCACGACAACGTCAAGGTGTCCGTTACCACCACCGCCTCCAAACGAAACAAGAGACAGGCCCGTTTGCTTTTGCAAGCGGATTAATTCCGCTCGCACGGTCTCCTTTGCCGATGCTTGCGCCAACACGACAAGCGCAACTGAACAGATGGCCATTCCGCCCATGAGTCGCAACAAGCGAGCAAAGGTTTCTTTCTGCATGAGTTAAGGTCGATGGGTCGCTAAATCGAATAGACGTGTGCTGTCGCCGTGTATCTATCGCTCGATTTCGATCTCGGTGGTGCGGTTTGGATCGTGCGCGGCGGGCTTGCTTGCAGCAGGCGGCTTAGGGCGATTGTCGACGAAATCAGCCATTTCCAAACGCAGGTTTCCCGCATTCGATGAATAGGTCATCCCGACCTCGAAATCCACGATCCCCGCGCGGATGAGCTTTTCAATCTCGCCGTCGAAGTGTTGCATGCCTTCGGTGTCGCCATCGCGCATGGCGTCGAGAAGAGACTTACCTTCGGTTTCTCCCTTTTCAACGTAGTCCCTTGTGCGCATCGTGGACTTGAGGACTTCAACCGCGGCGATGCGCCCCTTGCCGTCTTTGCGCGGAAGGAGACGCTGGGAAACAATGTAGCGGAAAGCTTTACCAAGACGGGTGCGAATGGCCTGCTGGTCGGCCATAGGGAAAACTCCAACAATGCGCTCCACGGTTTTCGATGCATCAATGGTATGCAACGTGGACATCACCAAGTGGCCTGTTTCCGAGGCTTCCAGGGCAATCTCAATCGTTTCCCGGTCGCGCATTTCGCCGACGAGAATGACTTTTGGAGCCTGCCGAAGCGCCGCGCGCAAAGCGAGCGCAAAGGTCGGTGTGTCCGAGTGCAGTTCGCGCTGATGGATGGTCGCTTTCTTGTGACGATGAAGAAATTCGATGGGGTCTTCAATGGTAAGGATATGGTAGGCCTTCTCCTCGTTCATCTTGTCGAGGATGGCCGCGAGAGTGGAGGATTTCCCGGAACCTGTCGGCCCTGTGACAAGCACAACGCCGTTCCGCAGATCCACAATTTCCTTCAAGCCTTCAGGGAGATGCAGCTCATCGAATCCAGGGATTTTGTCGGGAACGACACGCATTACAATGGCGCAGCTTCCGCGCTGTTTGAAAATATTCACTCTAAAGCGCGCCACACCTGCGATTCCATAGGAAAGGTCTGCCGAGCCATCCTGCTCGAGCTTGCGGACGGGCGTCTCGTTTTTTCCCATGATGTCGTTGGCAATAGAGAGGGTATCTTGCGAGGTCAGACACTCCAGTCCTTTGTATTTGAGCTCCACGAGTTGGCCGCTCACTTCGATTTGAGGGGCGCGGCCGGGGGAGAAAATCAGGTCGCTGACGTGCAGGCTGGACTTCAGCATGGCGGTGACGAGCTGGGCCGTGTGAATCGTTCTTTGAGGGGCAGGCGCTGACGTTGGTGCCGGCACCTGCGCAGTTACAGTCTGCGCCGGCATGGTTTCCGTCGATGTGCCCATGGATTGAGTGATGTCCTTGCGAAGCCCGATAAGAGGAGGGCCAGTCGCCTGAATGGCAGCCAAAACGCTGCCCTGCGTGACTCTACTATTGTAGGCGAACTGATACCTGCGGACAGGGAAGGTTCACGCCTTATTTCTTGTGGGCTACTGTCCCAACGGGCAGGTGTGACTGGACAAAAAAAAACGAGGCCGTCAGAATTGGAGTCCGATAGCGCCCGCGGCGAGGGTCAAATCATCTTTGCCTATTACGTTCGAAGGCTGATATACAAAAACTCTTGGTCAGCGGCGGAGGAATCCAAAAAACATCCAGTGCAATCATCGACAATCCAGTCCGCGCCGGCTTCGTGCAGTTCGGCGTCACTCGCGGTGGTGCGCAATGCTAGGACCTGTGCTCCCGCGGCCTTGCCGGCGCGTATGCCTGCGGGAGCATCTTCAATAACGATGCAGTCGTTTGCAGGTAAACCCAGAATTTGCGCCCCTTTTACATAAGGTTCGGGGTTCGGCTTGCCGTTTTTCACATCGGTCGAGGTGACCAGGTGCTTGGGCTGCGGCAATCCCGCCGCGGCGATGCGCACGTGCGCCAGCGCCCGCGTGCAGGACGTCACGATCGCCCAGCGTTCCCGCGGTAGCGCCTTCAGCAATTCCATCGCGCCCGGCAGCGGAATGACTCCATCGATGTCAGCGATCTCGCGTCGCTCCACTTCACGATCTTCCGCAGCGTGATCCGCGCTGGGGAGGAGTTCGCGGATTGTGGCGACACTTGGCCGGCCGTGCGCCTTTTTTACAATTTCATCGGGGTTGAAACCGTGTTCATGCGCCCACGCCGCCCAGACTCGCGCAACCGCGGGCGTAGAGTCCACTAAAACACCATCCAGATCGAAGAGTACTCCTCGGCAACGGATGCTGGTCATGATTCATGATAGGCAAAAGTCCGAGAATTGCGAAAGCGGAGCGTGGACACAGTTCTCTTCAGAGCGAGGCTGTGGTCCGCGGCTAGAGTGAGTACAGCACGTTTCGGGTACAGTTTTTTGAAACAAGGGTTGAATCACAGCATAAATATGTGGTGGGTGACGGGGATTGAACCAATGTCCCGGAATGCCCCAGTTATTCCAAAATGCTTGGCTCCGAGATGATCTTGTTGCGAATCGCATAGTGAATGAGATCGACCAGGGAATGCAGGGCAAGCTTATTCATGATCTTTGCCCGGTGGGTCTCCACCGTCCGCACCGTAATTCCCAGCTCGGCAGCAATCTCTTTATTTGCTTTTCCCTTGGCCACAAGTCGAATGATTTCTACCTCGCGTGGAGTTGGCCGGGTTTGTGACTGCTCCATCTCGTCCGGTGGATTGCCATTCTTGAGAAAGCCCTTCAATACAATGTCGGATACTCTGGGGGTGAGAAAGAGCTTACCCGCAGAGACGTCTTTCACCGCCTTTACTAGATGAGTGGCGAGATCGGACTTCAACACGTACCCGAGGGCTCCAGCTTCCAAGACCCGGCGTACCATCTGGTCGGATTCATGCATTGTGAGGACAACGACTTTGGTAGCTGGGGATTCTTCTCGAATCTGGCGCGTCGCCTGCAGCCCGTCCAAATCAGGCATAGTGAGATCAACAATGGCTATATCCGGCTTCAGCTTGTTGGCCTTCTCTATCGCCTCCCGTCCATTCGCGGCCTCGCCGACGACTTTCCAGCCGCGTGGTGCGCGGAGCAGGCCCCGGATGCCGCGCCGGACGAGTTCGTGGTCATCCGCCACCAGGATACGCAGTTTCTTCGCGACTCTACTCATTCAAGGGTACCGTCACGCGTACCAGAGTGCCGTAGCGGCTGGATTCAATATCAAGCCGGCCGCCGATGAGCTTCACTCGCTCCTGCATACTAGCTATGCCAACTCCAAGCCCAAGTGGCGATTTTCCATTTCGCTGGTTTCCAGAAATTCCACTGCCGCTATCGCTTATCTCCAGGGTGATCTTTCCCTGGTCGCGGCCAATTCGGATTTTGGCCTGCAGGCTTCCCGAATGCCGCTGGACGTTCGTAAGACTTTCTTGAACCACACGAAAGAGAGTCAACTCCGCATCTCGTTCAAGCCGTCCGAACTGCGGGGACACTTCCAGTTGCACCTGGATTCCGCTGCGCTTTGTGAAGCCCTCCGCGTACAGACAAATGGCATCCTCTAGTCCAGCCTCCTCCAGCATGGGCGGATGCAATAAATAGGACAAAGTGCGGACCTCACGAATACACTGATCCGCCAAAGCTTGAGATTCAGAAACAAGCTTTCGAGACTTTCTGCTGGTCAAAGGAATGGAATCCTGGAGCTGAGCCAGGGAGGCTGCCAAGACAACCAAATTCTGTCCTGTGGAGTCGTGTAGGTCCCGCGCAATGCTTCGGCGTTCCTCGTCCTGCGAACGCAAGAACTGCCCCGAAAGACGCCGCAGCTCCTCTTCAGCCTGTTTGCGCTCGGTGATGTCCTCACAAACGGAAAGCAAACATTTGCGGCCTCCCACTTCGATAAGTTCAGCTGAGTAGTTGACCACCAGATGTTTTCCCGACTTTGTTTGAAGGGTGATCTGCTTGGATTGCACTCGGCCTGCCTGCCTAAATTCGTTCAGCGTGTCTTCTCTATTGTTGAGACTCCATAACCCAAGCTCGGATAAAGTGCGGCCAATGGATTCCTCGCGGGAGAACCCCATTATCCGCACAAAACCATCGTTCACATCGAGGAGTTTGCCGTCTTCCATCGTGGAAATAATGATGGCATTCGGACTGGCAAGAAATGCCTTCGAGAATTTTTCTTCCGAGAGCCGCAGCGCTTTCTCCATGCGTTTTTGGTCGGTTACGTCATGCGCTATCCCGCGAACGATTGGAGTGCTTACCCCGTCCGTTCGAAGAGTATTGTGGTACTCCCAGATTCTTCGCTCGCCGTTCTTGGTCAGAACGGCCATTAAACCTTTAACGAAGCCGTCTTCTTTGATGCTCACGACTGATTCATCAAACTGTGCGCGCGCCTCCGGCAGCAGAAATTCCCGCATGGGCTTCTCAAGCAGCTCTTCGCGAGAATAACCAAGAAGTCTGGCTGGCAGCTCGTTGACCGAGAGGAGTCGTCCCTCCAAATTGTACGTGCAGATCAGGTCGGTGGAATGCTCAACCAAATCGCGGTAACGGTCCTCACTCTCGCGCAACACGACTTCCATCTCTTTGCGAGCCGTGATTTCCTGAACCGTGCCAACAAAGCTCTGGATTACGCCGGCCGAATCCTTGACATGAAATCCGATAGCCCGCAGCCATTTCACTGCCCCGCTCGGGCAGATAATGCGGAATTCTTCCTCGAATCGATTGGTGCTCTCCAACTTCTCAAGGCCTGTCAGGACTCGTTGCCGGTCCTCGGGATGAATTAACTCGCGATAGGAGGTGGGATTTGAATACAGCGCATCTAGGGGTGTCTCGCAGATTTGTTCAAAGGCCGGACTCACGTAGGTAGCTTCCTTGGTCACCGGATTCATCATCCAGAATATCTCCTGTATGTTTTCAGCCATCTGCCGAAATCGCTCTTCGCTCTTTTTCAAAACGGCGTCTTGACGAATCAGCTCTTCATTGGCAGCTCTCATTGCTTCAGGGCTCGGCAGGCTCAATGCCTGCGGCACGAGACGGACGAGAGAAACGGCGGTCGGTATTGAGGCCAGAGCGGTAATGACTTTGACCCCTCCCGAAAACCAATAAGAAGGAATCCACAGCGTCCACACCTCCATCAGGTGCGTCGCCCCGCATGCGGCGATGAAGACGCCGAAACAAACGAACATCCAGCTGAAAGGAATATCTCGCCTTTTGCGCACGAGGTGGATTAGAGCGATGGGGATCGAAAAATAGGCAAGGGCAATCAGGGCATCAGAAACCGAATGGAGCCAGATTAGAGCCGGCTTCCACTGGTAACAGAATCCGTGCGGCATGAGTCCGTTTGACGGCAACCACTCGCTCAGCAGATTCATAGTGTCTCTCCCAGAGCCGATGACTGGAGCAAAGAAAGATGACAAGTGGAAGTGCTGCCGGGCCGAAGACCGGTGCTCGCTGACAGATTTATTGCGGAGTCTACACTCCGGTCTTATATCTCATGTGAAATTACGTACGTACTTACGACACTACTTTATACCTACACGCACGAAATTGCAAGAATTTCTCAGAGTCTTGCGGAATGTACGGACGAAGGAATTTGTCTTGGACCAACGTACGTATTCTTGGGTATTGCCACAATCTTGCAATATCTTTAGACACTTGCTTACTTATCTACGGTCATCCAGGAAGTTTTGATTTCTGAAGCTTTAGACTGCAAGTTCCATTCAGTCTACAAGAAGGCCGCAGAGTCTGTCGCCAGCAACGGTCGCTGATTGGTGCCGGTCCGGAATTTATCCATGAAGGGTCAGGCTACTGCTTATGAAGAACAAGCTGGCGCTTCTCCACACACCGCATTTGAACTTTTGGAGCGAATTGTCTGTGTGAACTTTTCTCGAGGGAGAGTTCTAGAACGGGGTGATCTATGCCTACAGTGCTTATCGTCGAAGAAGATATCGCTTTCCGGAAACAACTTCTTGAAGTTTTTGATCACGGCAACGGATTCGATGCTTTTGCGGAAGCTGGGAATGGCGTCGAAGCTTTAGACAAGACAAAGGGCCTTTCTCCCAACCTGGCGATCCTGGACCTTTCACTGCCAGACGTAGGCGGCATACAATTGGCTCAGGAACTCATGGAAATCCTGCCTGGATTGCGAGTCTTCATGCTAACAGCGGACTACAGCATGAACACCGAAAAGAGCGCGCTTTCCTGCGGGATTACCGCCGTCTTTTCCAAACTCGATGATTTGGAGACCGTCGTCGCTAATGCGCGCGCCGTGTGCGGGATCGATTAAAACTCCTGGTCCTGGAGGTCTCCAGGTAACCGCGGGAGCGAAGTTTGTCGCAAGCATTCTCGCAGGGCGACTGGATGCTCCTGTGCTTCCTGAGCGAAGCAGCATGTAACATGAAATGTGTCTGAAGATTGGGGTGGGAGACGGGGATTGAACCCGCGACATTCGGTGCCACAGACCGACGCTCTACCAGCTGAGCTACTCCCACCATTCGCCGAACTGCCTTAGTTTACGCTAATTCCCCCCTCTCGAAAAGTAGGCGCTGCCGTTTCATCTCGGGCACCATCATGTGCTCCTCGGGGCAATCCGCCGCCTCGCCCAAGCCACCGTTGTACTCTGGAAACCGCCCTGCCACGAACATCTCGCATCTTGTTAGACTGAATTGATAGGACACCCGTTCCCGCGCATGAGCCCCCATCAAACGGACCGTCACCATTTCGAGCGGCAGATTGCTTACGCGCGACCGGTATTTATTCTGTTGGCGCTGCTGGCTGTGCTAGAGCGCAGGCCCTCCAATGAATTGCGGCGTTCCGTTTCTTTTCTGATTGCTTATTTGATCGCCGCGCTCCTTGTGACGCAATTGGAGCGGCTGCTCCGTAAACGCTCTTGGCATTTGCCGCTGGTTTGCGATTTGCTCGCCCTGGGATATTTCATCTATATCAGCCCTTCCACCGTACCGGTGTGGTTTCCGTTTATGTTCATTTGCTACGCGGGCGGCATTCGCTGGGGGCTTGACTTGACTGTCCCGCTTGCCGGTGCTATTGCCCTCGTCCTCGTGTTGCGTACGGCGGGTCGTGGCGAACTGGACTGGATGCGTGTAGTCGCCTGGCTGGGACTTCTGGCTGGAACATTTGCTGGCGGCGCGGGCCTAGCTTATCTCGGCGACCTCAACCGGCGGTTTGTGACGCAGATCGATTTCTTTTCGCGCATCAACGCGACCATGCAAGTGGATCAAGGACTAGCGGAATCGCTAAGGCTCTTTCTCGATGAGCTTGCGACGACCTTCCAGGCCGAAGAGGCTCTCTTGCTCTACCGCGATACGGATCTGGAGCGGATCTTCCTCTGGCACCTGAAAGCTGGCGAGAGTGAGCGGCTGGTGCCGGAGAGCATGCCGCTTTCACGTACCGACGGGTTTTTGCTCGATGATTTGGACGCCGCCATTTGTTGGAACTCACTTAACGGGACGGGGGCCGGATTTGGCTGGGACCGACGCAACGGGAAGGTGATCAAGAATTTGCCACGATTGCCTGGGCCCGCACAACAGGAACTTAACGTGCGCTCTTTCCTGACCGTGGCGTTCGATCAGGGAGCTGAGGCGAGTGGCCGCATTTTCCTGCTCAATGGCCGTAAGCCATTCCAAAGACAGGACTTAGCCTGGCTTGAAAGCATCGCCGGGCACATTTCCCCCACTCTCGAGAACATCTTTCTTCTGAGGCACTTACGCGCCCGCGCCATCGAAGCCGAGCGCAGCCGCATCGCCCGCGATCTCCATGACGGGATTCTTCAGACCCTCCTGAGCGTCGAAATCCAGTTGGACGTCCTGCGGCGCCGCGTACCTGCTGCGCCAGACCAAGCCGTCAGCGGCCTCGCCAGCCTCCAACAAACTGTCAAGAATGAGGGTGCGGAGCTACGCCAGATCGTCACGGACCTGCGCCCACTGCGCGTACAGAGCGCCGATTTGGTTGATTTGATGCGCGGATTCGCCGAGCGCTATCGCAACGAATCCACCGTCGCGTTGGACTTGCTCATTGATTCGGCCCAGTTGCGCGCTCCCGACCGCGTCTGCCGCGAGATTTTCCAGATTTACCGTGAAGCACTCAACAATATAAAAAAGCATGCCAAGGCTTCCCATGTCGTGGTAAAACTGTCGCAGGATGACAGCCGCCTAGTACTCGTAGTAGATGACAACGGCGAGGGTTTTAGCTTCGCTGGCCGGTTTACCGGTGACGAGTTGGATCGGCTGCGCTTGGGTCCCATTTCCATTAAGGAGCGCGCGCGTACCGTGGGCGGGGTCTTGACTGTCGAGTCAAACCCGGGCCATGGAGCGCGTTTAACGATCGAAGTACCACTCGGTTGACGGGTTTAAGGGTTTGTTTTACAAACCCTGACATAACGGGTTT
>Ga0209648_10002571_pt1 | contig 15099 bp, 17 predicted proteins | sample GraSoi2013_115cm_FD_185830 | JGI IMG/M metagenome (GOLD analysis project Ga0209648, IMG submission 185830) | Grasslands soil microbial communities from the Angelo Coastal Reserve, California, USA - Sample 9_17_2013_115cm (SPAdes) (version 2) | ecosystem: Environmental > Terrestrial > Soil >...
CACCATCCACGGCGGCGCGAATGACCTCCTTGACGCGGACTTCACTTATAGCGACTCTTTCGAAGAACCACGCGTCGATTACCGCGTGGACGGCGGCGTCGGCCAACTGAATATTTCTCAGGAGTCCCACTCCATGCACTTCGGCCGATCACAAAACGATTGGGACCTGCGTTTCAACAAAGACATTCCGTTGGAACTGAAAGTGGAGATGGGCGCAGGGCAGGGCAATCTGCATCTTCGCGACGTTCCTCTCACCCGGTTGGACTTGAGTCTCGGTGCGGGTCAAGTGGACGTCGACCTCACGGGCGACCGCAAGAACGATTTGACCGCCGATATTGAAGGAGGCGTCGGCCAGGCTGACATCCACCTTCCGAAAAGCGTCGGCGTCATCGCTCATGCTTCCGGTGGCATCGGTTCCATCGGCGTGCGTGGCCTGAAACACGACGGCGATTCCTACACCAACGACCCGCCACAATTCACCTGAAAGTGGAGGGCGGCATCGGGCAAATCACGCTCACCCAGGAGCCGTAGAGGTTTCGTGCCAAATTCGCGAGGCGAGTGGATGCCCGCAAATCCGCTGTTTGCCCCGCTTTGACAGCGGACGTATAATTTGAGGTTTAGGCTGCGCCTCCGAAACGCGCTGTCTAGGCTTCCCCTTGGCGACGAAACAAATCATCCCCGAAACCACGGTTATCCGGCCGGAGCAGGAGTCCATCCGCGTCCGCGGCGCTCGCGTCCACAATCTGAAAAATATCAGCGTTGAAATTCCGCACAACGCCATCACCGTGGTCACCGGCGTCAGCGGTTCCGGCAAGTCGTCGCTCGCTTTCGACACCATTTACGCCGAAGGCCAGCGCCGTTACGTGGAATCGCTCTCTGCTTACGCGCGGCAATTTCTCGAGCGCATGGAAAAACCGGACGTGGACGAAATTTCCGGGATCGCACCGGCGGTGGCAATTCGTCAGAAAAATTCCACGCGCAACCCGCGTTCAAATGTGGCGACAGCCACAGAAATTTACGATTATTTGCGGCTGCTCTTTGCGCGCTGCGGACAAACGTTTTGTATCAAGTGCGGCGCTCAGGTTCGCAAGGATAGCCCGGACGAAATTGCCACGCGCATTTTATCCCTGACACCCGGGAGACGCTTTTACGTTTTGCACCAGTTGCGAATCGCCGCGCCAGAGGCGGCGGTGGCCGTGAAACGCGCCGCCAAGAAAACAGTCACCGCTCCACCTCCGGATGTCCTCCGTCAGGCGCTGCTCGATCTTCAGAAACGCGGTTTCAATCGTCTCTACCAGGATGGCCGGATTCACGAATTCTCCACTCCGGAAACGCTGCTCGATGTGGATTTTTCGAAACCGGTTTATGCGCTGGTAGACCGTCTGGCCGTCAATCCAGAGTCGCGCGCACGCCTCGTAGATTCCATCGAGATTTGCTACCGCGAGGGTCAGGGCGAAGCCATTCTCGAATTCATTGCGGACAGCGCGGGGAATCCCGCCGAGCGGCTTACCTTCAACGAACGATTTGAATGCAAAAACGACGGCACGCTCTACCAGGAACCCGAGCCCCGGCTTTTCTCTTTTAACAATCCGTATGGAGCGTGTCCCCGCTGCCAGGGCTTCGGGAACACCATCGATTTCGATTTGAATCTTGTGGTCCCCGATCCCAGCAAATCGCTGGACGATGGGGCCATCGAACCGTGGACCAAGCCTCGTTATCGTGTGCTCTTCCAGGAAGCAAAAAAGTGGGCGCGTGGGCGCGGGATTCCCACGAACGTGCCGTGGCGTCAACTCACTGCCGAACAGCGCCGCCTGATTCTCGATGGCGATCCTCAAAACGACTACAAAGGGGTCAAAGGTTTTTTCACCTGGCTGGAGCGCAAGAAATACAAGCTGCATGTCCGCGTTTTCCTAAGCCGCTTCCGCGGTTATGCGACTTGCCCGGAATGTGGTGGAACTCGTTTGCGTGCCGAGGCGCGTGCCGTGCGCGTGGCCGGAAAAGCCATCACGGACGTTTGCAAGCTCACCGTTAAGGAAGCGCGCGCTTTCTTTTCCGCTCTGCAATTATCCGAAGGCCATCTGAAAATCGCCGACAGAATCCTGGAAGAAATCCGCACTCGCCTGCAATTTCTCGATGAAGTCGGTCTCGATTACCTCACTTTGGACCGCTTGACCTCCACACTCTCCGGCGGAGAATCGCAGCGCATTCAACTTGCTACGTCTCTCGGTTCGCATCTCGTTGGTGCGCTCTACGTGCTCGACGAACCTTCTATTGGCCTCCATCCGCGCGACACGCAGCGGCTCATCGACATTCTCAAGTCGCTTCGCGATCTGGGAAATACCGTGCTGGTTGTCGAGCACGATCCCGACACCATCCAAGCCGCGGACTGCGTCATCGATCTAGGGCCCGGTGCGGGCGAGCTCGGAGGCAAACTGCTTTTTGCCGGTTCTTATCCGGCCATGCTCGAAGAGCATCGATCCTTGACCGGCCGCTACCTCAGCGGCGAACTGCGGATTCACGTCCCCAACGTGCGCAACAAACCCGCGGGCAAATTTCTGCGCCTCTATGGCGCGAACCTGCACAACCTCCAGAATCTGGATCTGATGATCCCGCTCGGCATGCTCACGGTGGTCACCGGCGTCAGCGGCTCCGGCAAGTCCACACTGGTCCACGATGTGCTCTACAAAGCGCTCGCCGCCATGCGCGTCGGCGGCAGCGTCAAGGAATTCTGCGATCGCATCGAAGGCGATTCGAACGTTAGGGAAGTCGTCATCGTCGACCAATCGCCCATCGGCCGCACGCCGCGTTCGAATCCGGCCACCTATCTCAAGGCTTTCGACGCCATCCGCGACGTTTTTGCGGATACGCCGGATGCCAAACGCCGCGGCTACGCCGCCGGTCATTTTTCCTTTAACGTTCCTGGCGGCCGCTGCGAAACCTGCCAGGGAGACGGCACCGTCACCGTGGAGATGCAGTTTCTCGCGGACGTAGAGCTCATCTGCGAAGAGTGCCGCGGCACGCGCTTCAAGAGCGGCGTTTTGGAAGTCCGCTATCACGGCAAGAATATTCACGAAGTTCTGCAATTGACGGTCCGCGAAGCGCTGGCGTTTTTCGTCAATGTGCCAAAGATCATTTCCAAACTCCGCGTCTTGAACGAAATCGGCCTCGGCTATTTGCGTCTCGGTCAATCCGCGACAACGCTTTCCGGCGGAGAAGCACAGCGTCTGAAGCTCGCGGCCCATCTGAGCCGCACCGACAATGAGGAAATCCTATACATTCTCGACGAGCCCACCACCGGTTTGCATTTCGATGACATCGCGAAGCTCCTCGCCGCCTTTCGCAAGCTCCTTGAGGGAGGCGCTTCGCTCCTGGTCATCGAACATAATTTGGACGTCATCAAGTCCGCGGACTGGCTGATTGATCTGGGTCCAGAGGGCGGCGACAAGGGCGGAAAAATCGTCGCCACGGGCACTCCAGAGCAGGTGGCGCGGAATTCGCAATCGCATACCGGCCGGTTTCTCGCTCGCGTGCTGAACGGAAACGGGCAGGCCCGCCTAACGGACGGGCAGGCAAAGCGCCCTCCGAATGGAGCATCCAAACCAGCAGGGCCTTCGGCTACAATTTCCAATGGAGGCAAAATCTCTCCGGCGGAACCATGAAGCTTGTGCATCTTCGTTCGATTGCTATACAGATTCTTAGGTGTGTCCTGTGCGGCGTGTTCCTTGTGGGGGCGCCCGCCGCTGCGGACTGCGCCCTGTTCGCCGACCAACTGACTGCTAGTAGCGGACAGTCTTCTAAGCCTAAACCCGACACACAAACCAAAACTTACAAAGTCGCGAACCCGCTGAACGATTTGCTCGATGAAGCCCAGCGGGCCATCGACACTAAGAGGTTTGAAGACGCCATCGCGCCGCTCCAAAAGGTCATCGCTGACCAGCCTCAATTTGCGTACGCGCACTTCCAGCTCGCCTATGTATACACAGCTCTTAAGAAAACCAGCGACGCCCGCGTCGAGTACGAGCGCGCGATCGCCGTTGATCCCAAAATGGCAGAGGCCTATTTGAATCTTGGCATGCTGCTTCTAGACACGCAGCAAGACGCCGCCGCGGTAGCTCCTTTGCGCAAAGCCGTGGAGTTGCTTCCAGCACAAAGCCGGCCTAGATATCTGCTCGCTATGGCGCTGGACCGCTCGGGGGACCGGACCGGCGCGGCGGAATCCTTTGACGCGCTGCTGCATTTGGATCCCAACGACATCACCGCCACCGACTACCTCGGGTGGAGCGCTCTTCGCGCAGGCAAGCCTGCGGAAGCTGAAGCAAGATTCCGGCGCGCGCTGGAAGTCCAGCCAAATGGCCCGGGTGAGCGCAAGGGACTTGCGGAAAGCCTCGATGCTCAGAAAAAGCCCGAAGCCGCAGACGCCTACCGTAATTATCTCGAACTCAAGCCCGATGATTCCGAGGCGCGTTCCCGCTTCTTGCATCTTCTAATGGAGCAGAACCAAAACGACGAGGCGTTGAAGGAGCTCGATCGCTTGGATGCCGGCAAGCCGCCGTCCCTGGAGTCCTTAAAACTTCGCGCAGACATTCAGATTGGCGCCAAAAAGTGGGATGATTCGATCGCCACGCTGCAACAAGCTCTTGTTGTGGCCCCCAGCGATGCGCAGCTCCATGGCGGCTTGGGCCGCATCTTCTTGCAGAAACGTGACTTTTCTGCGGCCGAGAAAGAGCTGCGCGCGGCGCTCCATCTGGACGGCAAAAACCTCGCCTATTTCAAAGACCTGAGTTCGACGTTTTTTTTGGCAGGAAATTATCCAGCGGCGCTGGCCGCCATGGACGAGATTGCTAAAGTGGAACAACCGGGCGCGGGCGCCTGGTTTGTCCGCGCGATTTGTTACGATAAGCTGCGTCAGCTTAAGCCGGCCCTGGAGGCCTACCAGAAGTTTCTCGACCTCGATCAGGACAAGAATCCCGATCAGGTGTGGCAGGCCAAACAGCGGAGCAAGGCGTTGCAAAACATGCTGGAACGGAAAAGGTAAGCCGATGAGGGCCGGCGGGACGTCGCTGAGAACGGCGGGCGGACTGCTCGTTTTCCTCGTGATGTGGGCTCTGGCCGATTTTCAGGCGCGCTTCGATCGCGAACCAGACTCCGTTCACAAAGTGAAACTTCTCGACAAACTTGGAGACGCCCAATTGGAGGAAGCACGCCACGCGGGTAAAGACGGCAACCATGATGCGGTGGGATTGACGCTGGAAAAATATCGCGACAATGTCCGAGCTGCTCTGGACGTGCTGAAGAAGCAGCATCCCAACGCCGAAAAACATTCCGACGGGTACCGCAAGCTGGAGTTTCAAGTGCGGAAAGGAATTCGCGAAGTCAACGAAACGTTGCTGGTAGCGCCCGAACCCTACAAGCCGCCGCTGCAGATCGTGCACCAAGATCTCAACAGCATGGAGGAAGAACTGCTTAAATTACTTTTCCCTCACCGGCCAGCGGAGCAGCCCCCGCCGGCGCCTCCAGCGGAGAAACAACCATGAAGTTCACGATATATATTCTTCTACTGACCTCGTTCCTCCCGGCCGGGCCATCGCTCGTGCACGCCAAGGCGCAACAGCAGAAGGACTATCTGTCGGCGGTCGAAGCGGACAAGATTCGCGACGCGGAAAACAATATCAACGAACGCATAAAACTGTTTCTGACCTTTGCCGACGATCGCTTGAAGAAATTTCAATATGAACTGGAGCACCCATCCTCGAATCGCCACGGCGATATGCTGAATTCGCTTTTGAATGCGTACATCGGCTGCGTGGATGATGCGGCAGACCTCATCCAACTGGGCATCGAGAAGCAAAGCAATATCCGGCAGGGCGTTGACATGATGTCATCGCGCACCAAGGAATTTTTAGTCATACTCGAAAAACTGTCCAATGAAGGCACCGAACGCGAGATCTATAAAGACAATCTAGACGATGCCATCGAAGGCACGCGCGACGCCTTGAATGAAGCGAAAAAAGCGAAAAAGAGAGTTGCGCCTCCGCCCGTACGCAGGAAGAATTAATTCTTGAGGAATCTGACCGAGCACATGAAATCACGCCGCCGCAAAACTTCTCTGGTCCCCGGAGGCGGGCCGCTGTTTCAGCGCATGTTCACGCGGCTTGGTTGCGATGGGCGGCCGCCGCGATTTCGCGTCGAGTTTTATCCGTATTCCAGCCTGGTGCTGACCATTCGGCGGCGCGAGGAAGTTGTTTTCGTCCGCTTCTCGGACCTCCTGCAGCGCGCGTGTACCGCCGAAAAGCCCCACGGGCCCTGGTCACGGCTTATCTGGAGTATGCGCGCTCCGATCGCACGCGCGGCCGTATGAACCGCATGCGCCGCGGGCGCGTTCGCCTGGACGCCACCAATCCGCGCGGTGAGCATTTCGATCTGCGCGCGCTTTTCGATGAGCTCAATGGAAAATACTTTGCGGGCCAGTTACAGCGGCCGCACATCGGATGGAGCATGCGAAGCTGGCGGCGGCAATTCGGGTGCTATGACCCTGGGCCCAATCAGATTCTTCTCAATCGCCGGATGGATCGACCGGGCATTCCGGCATGCGCCGTAGAATATGTTTTGTTTCACGAGATGCTGCACGTGAAGCATCCCACGCGCCGCTCTGGCTGCAGCCTGGTCTCCCATTCGCGGGAATTTCGCGAAGAAGAGAAACGCTTTACGGAGTTCGAACGCGCCCGCCGCGCCCTCGATCGCCTGGCCCGCTGACCTTAGCGACCGTGGAATAGCAGGCCGCTACTGTTTTTTTTCTTTTTCTACTTCCTGATAAAGTTTCTCGATTTTCTTGCGCACTTTGTCGCCGTCTTCGGCGTGCGGATAAAGGTCCAAATACCTCTGGTAGGATTTAATGGCTTGTTTCTTCAAGCCCTTTTTCTCCTGAGCTTCGGCCAAGAATCGAAACGGGATGGCATAGCCGGGCTTCGCTAACGTAGCGTCCTGAAATCGGTCGATGGCCGCGTCTAAATCGCCCTTCTTCATGTAGTAGTGGCCTACTTCCAGGTCCTTTTCCGCGCGCAGCGGGTCCCAGGTGGGCTGGTCGGGTGCGTTTTGCGTGGCAGTGTCTTTCTTTTGCTTGGCGGAAGGCTTCGATGGCGGGGCAGGGGCTGCGTCCGCTGGTTTTGACGAGGACTCTTGCTGCGGATCTTGCGCGAAGCTGTTCCCGGCTACGAAGAGCAGGAATAACGTGGAGAGAATTGAAACTCTCTTGCTCAATCTCATAGCCTTGTCCGGGGTCCTCCCTATACTCCGATTCCCTCTAGTATGATGGAAGTTGTCTGGCAATAGTAAAGTTGCGTTTGAACGCCCATGGAACCCCGCGAAAAAGCTGCCCTGCTTCCCGAAAGTCCGGGCGTCTATCTTTTCAAGGATGCCGGCGGGACGGTAGTTTATGTAGGCAAAGCGCGAAACCTGCGCAGCCGTGTGCGTTCCTATTTCCTGGAATCGCGCTGGATCGACGCGAAGACCGGTTCGCTGGCGCGGGAAATTGCCGAGCTGGAAACGATTCTGGTCGGGAACGAACGCGAAGCGCTGGCGCTCGAACACAACCTCATCAAGCAGTACCAGCCGAAATTCAACGTCGTCCTTCGCGACGACAAGACCTATCCTTATATCAAGTTCACTGCCGGAGAAAAGTATCCTCGCGTCTATTTCACCCGGCGCATCAAGAAAGACGGCTCTCTCTATTTCGGGCCGTACTTTCCTGCCAGTTTGGCGCGGCGGATTCTGCATTTTGTTCACAAGCGATTCCTCGTGCCCTCCTGCACCGTCGATCTCACGCGCAGCCATCCGCGGCCTTGTTTGCAGTACTACATCAAGCGCTGTCTTACGCGGAAGCCGCGCGCGATGTGCGGCTGTTTCTAGAGGGGCGCCGGCACGATTTGATCAAAAGCCTCGAAGCACGCATGGCGGCAGCGGCGGAGAAAGAATTGTTCGAACAGGCCGCGGCTTACCGCGATTTGTTGCGCACTCTGGAGGACATCGAAGAACGCCAGCGCATCGCCGCGGCGCAGGGAGACGACACCGACGTTCTTGCTTACCACGCGGAACCTCCGCTCGTCGCCGCCGACTTGTTTCACTTGCGCGGTGGGCGCGTCGTCGATCGGCGCGAATTCTATTGGGAAGAGCTGGAAGAGTTTGATCCCGGCGAGTTCGTGCCTTCGCTTCTGAAGCAGCTTTATCTGGAAGCCGAGTATCTGCCGAAGGCGATTCACGTGTCCGCGGACTTCGACGACCGCGAGCTGCTCGAAGAAACGTTGACGGAGCGCGCGGGCCACAAAGTAGAAATCTTCACGCCGCAGCGCGGCACCAAGCGGGCATTCCTCGACCTCGTGGAAAGCAACGCCAAGCATTCCTTCGAACAGCGCTTCCGCGTTTTGAAGCCGACCTCGAAAGCGATTGGCGAGGCGCTGCAGAATGCACTCAATCTGGTCGAAGAGCCGCGGCGCATCGAGAGCTTTGATATTTCGCATATCCAGGGAACGGACACTGTCGCGTCCATGGTCGTCTGGGAAAACGGTCGCATGAAGAAATCGGACTATCGCAAGTTCATTATTCGTGGAGAGGAAGGGCGCGGCGAAGCTGGGGGCAACGGAACTTCGCTGCGTCAAAACGACGATTTTGCCAGCATGCGTGAAGCCGTTACGCGCCGCTATCGCCGCTTGCAGGAAGAAAAAAAGGAACTCCCCGGGCTAGTCCTGATCGATGGCGGAATCGGCCAGCTTCATGCTGCGGCCCAGGCGTTCGAATCGCTGCAGATCATCAATCAGCCGGTAGCGAGCATCGCGAAAAAAGAGGAAATTCTTTACGTGCTGGGCCAGGAAGACGAACCCATCGTTTTGGAGCGACACTCATCGGTGCTGCACCTCATTCAGCAGATCCGTGACGAGACGCATAGATTCGCGGTGACGTTCCATCGCCAACGCCGCGGAAAGCGGCAAACCCAAACGGCGCTGAACGAAATCCCTGGCGTGGGCGAAAAGACAGCCCAAAAATTACTGAAAGAATTTGGCAGCATCGCAAATATTCAGAGGGCTGGGCTCGAAAAACTGAGCACCGTGGTTTCGCGAAAGAGCGCCGAGAAAATTCTGAGCCAACTCAATGATTCGAAAGCGCAGTAACCGCATTCGAACGCACATAGCGGTTAGGCCACGTTGCACGCATCTTAGTGCTATGCTACGGTTTCCATGGAGGTTGCCATGGCGGACAATGTCGGTTCGAAAGTGACTTATTTCCTGGTAGGGCTGGGGGTTGGGGCGCTCGTTGGGATTTTGTTTGCGCCGAAGTCCGGCGAAGAAACCCGCGATTTTCTTGCGAAAAAGGCCGATGAGGGCAAAGATTTCGCGCAGAAGAAAGCCCGCGAACTGCGGGAGCGCGCGGATGAATTGATCGAGCGCAGCAAGGAAGTGGCGGTGCGCAAGAAGGATTCGATTTCGGCGGCTGTGGAAGCCGGGCGCGAAGCATATCTGCGCGAGTCGAAGTCCTGAGGGATCCGCAGGGGTAGCACGGGGTTCCGTCTCGAAGTGGGGCGGCCGGGGTAGGTATGCAAATGTGGCTCGAATTTTTCAGCATCATTGCAGCGCTCGCCTTAGTTGTGCAAGTGGTGATTCTGACGCTGCTGCTGCTTCAGATGCGCCGCACGTCGGAGAACGTGAATCGGGTGCTGGGTGATTTGCATGCGCGCGTGGGGCCGATCCTGACGCGCGTGCAGATTCTCCTAGACGATACTCAGCCGAAAATCTCCAGCATGGTAAATGACGCTTCGCACATCGTGTATTTGACGCGGGGCCAGGCGCAAAAGCTGGATCGCGTGTTCACCGATGCGGCCGACCGGCTGCGCGGCCAGTTGGTGCATGTGGATCGGATTTTAGCTGGAACGCTGGAGGCCGTGGAAGACGCGGGATCGAAATTCAAGCACAGTTTCTGGCAGCCGGTGCAGAAGGCGTCGGCGCTGGTGCAGGGAATTAAAGTCGGGCTGGATCTTTTGCGGTCGCGCCGCCGTCGTCCCAATGGCGACGAGCCGCGCGAACAGCAGGAAGAAGAGCTTTTTATCTAGACAGTTCTTCTTTGTTGGTTTTTTAGTTGGAGAAGAAATTTTTGAGAACTGTTTCCTAAGCGCTCCGTAAGAATCCCTATCGCGAAATTTCACTGAAGTCAGAAAGCGACTCGTGGATTTATAGCTCTTGCTGCTCCGCTGATTGTAAATCTCCTACCTTCAAAAACAAATTGCTGACCAATCATCGTTCAGCGGATCCAGCCGCCGCCGAGGACGATTTCGCCGTCGTAGAAGACGGCCGCTTGACCTGGCGTGATGGCGCGCTGGGGGGAATCGAAAGTAATGCGCGCACGATTTGCGGCAAGAGCTTCCACCATGGCGGGCGCGGGTTCGTGCTTGTGGCGGATTTTCACGAACCCGCGAAGGGGAGCGGACGGTTTTTCGCGCGAGACCCAATTTACATCTTCAATTTCAAATGAAGAGGTCCGGAGAGCGTCGTCTTCGCCGACGACGATGCGGTTCTTCTCCGGATTAATGGAGAGAACGTAGAGAGGCTTGCCGGCGGCAAAGCCGAGGCCCTTGCGCTGGCCGATCGTAAAGTTGTGAACGCCGTTGTGGCGGCCGATCAGATCGCCGTTCTCGTTGACGATTTCGCCTTCACCATTTTGCAAAGAAATTCCGCGCTCTCGCGAGTACGCTTGGATGAATTGCACGTAATTGCCGGTGGGCACGAAACACAGTTCCATGCTTTCCGGCTTTTCCGCAACGGGCAGGTTTGAGCGGCGCGCCAGCGTGCGCACTTCTTCCTTGGTCAATTCGCCTAGCGGGAAATCGCTGCGCGAAAGCTGCTCCTGCGAAAGTCCCCATAGAAAATACGTTTGGTCCTTGCTTTCGTCGCGCGCGCGCAGCAATTCCCATCGACCGGTCGCGTGGTTCTTGCGAATTCGCGCGTAGTGACCAGTGGCGAGACGCTCGGCGCCAATCTGCCGAGCCATGCGCAAGAGCGGCTCAAACTTCACGTCAGTGTTGCAATTGGTGCAGGCGATGGGCGTGCGGCCGGCGAGATACTGGTTCACGAAAGGACGCACTACGCGCGCCTCGAATTGCTCCTCGAAGTTCACCACGTAGTGAGGAAAATTCAGGTGCTGTGCGACAGCTTTGGCGTCGTAGACGTCGTCGAGCGAGCAACAGCGATGCTGCGCGGGGCCGTCGCCTTGAAGTTCGGGGAGGCGGCGCTGATTCCAGAGCTGCATGGTGAGACCGACGACGGCATGGCCTTGCTGTTGCAAAAGCGCGGCGACGGCGGAGGAATCGACGCCACCAGACATGGCCACGGCAACGAGGCCGCGCTGAGTTTCCGCGCGCTCGGGGAGAGCGTCGAATTGGGTAGCTGCGTTCATGCTCTTCTATTGTACCGGGGAAGGTCTCGATTTGGTTGAGCGGCGATGGGCGCAGCAAGCTGCGCCACTACAAAGGCTCGAGAAACGCGAGGCGCGAGCAACGTCATGAGTGGGCAGTGGCCTCCTTGCGATATGTGGGGGAGAGCTCGCGAAGTTGGGCGACAGCAGCGGGGACGACGGAAAGAGCGAAGTCGATGTCCGCGGAGGTAGTGTGACGGCCGAGGCTGAAACGCAGGCTGGCGCGTGCTTCCTCTGGGGGCAAACCAATGGCGGTGAGTACGTGAGATGGCTCGACGGCGCCGGAGGAGCAGGCCGCTCCGGTCGAACAGGCAAGACCCTTCAAGTCTAAGGCAATCAGGAGCGCCTCGCCTTCGACGCCGGGAAAGACAAGGTTGGTGGTGTTGGGGGTGCGCGGAGCCTCTCCGCCGTTCACACGTGCTTGGGGAACGCGTTGCACGAGACCGTGCTGCAACTTATCGCGAAAAAATGAAACGCGCTGAGCGTCCGCCGCGAGAGACTTGCGAGAAATTTCTGCGGCCTTGCCGAGGCCTACGATGCCTGCGACGTTTTCCGTGCCAGGGCGGAAACCGCGCTGGTGATGTCCACCATAGAGAAGTTGCCGCAGACGTGTTCCGCCGCGGACGTACAGGGCGCCGATTCCCTTTGGCGCGTACAATTTGTGGCCGGAAAGGGAGAGGAGATCAACTCCCAGTGCGTTGACGTCAATCGGGATCTTACCGGCGGATTGCACGGAATCCGTGTGGAAATAGATGTCGGCTTCGGCGGCGATGCGGCCGATTTCTTCAAGCGATTGCACGGTACCGAGTTCGTTGTTGGCGTGCATGATGGTGATGAGCACGGTTTCCGGCCGGATGGCGCGGCGAAGATCCTCGATGTCAATTTGTCCTTGGCGATCGGTCGGAAGATAAGTTACGCGCACGCCCTCTTTTTCGAGCGATTGGCAAGCGTTGAGGACGGCTTCATGTTCGATAGCGGTGGTAACCACATGCTTTTCGCGGCTGCTTGAGGCTTGCACGATGCCGAAGATGGCGTGATTGTCAGATTCGGTGCCGCCACTGGTGAAGACGATTTCCTGGGGTCGCGCGCCGATCAGGGCGGCGACTTGCTCGCGTGCTGTTTCCACCGCGCCGCGGGAACGTTGACCGGGTGTGTGGATGGAAGCAGCATTGCCAAATTCCTTGGAGAAATAGGGCAGCATGGCGTCGAGCACTTCCGGCTCGACCGGTGTCGTGGCGTTGAAATCGAGGTAGACGCGATTCATTGGGCTATCCACAGGATACTACCAGCAGGCCTGAGTTACTTGCACGAGGTTGGGGACAGAACATCGCCTCAGGACCGGAATCACCATCACCGGCTCGCCTGAGAGCCAAGGGAGGGGCAAGGCCTGTCAGGCGATTTCTAGTTAACCATAACGGGGCACCCCCCCGCCTTTTTTAATAAAGTGTTGATTTTAAAGGACTTTAAGTTGTTTTAGAATCAACACTTGCGTAAGTGTTGATTCTAAAGGGAGTTAGAGCCGCGTTTTTTGAGCATTTTGCAAATGTTGATTCTAAATGAGTTAGCGGGGGACGGTTGGTCAGCAACGCCGATTGCCATTCCTCGCGCTGGTTGGGCTGCCTCTAAAAAAGAAAAGCGGGAGCAAGCTCCCGCACTCCAAATGCAGTTTGTTACAGGGCTAAGTATACCAGGAAATAGGGGAAAGTCAAGAAGAATCCTGCGTTGCGAAGGCAGGTTACTTGACGGATGGGGACAGACGGAAACTTCCTCTTTTCTGAAAGCACGATCATTGTGAAGAATAGCCGACAAGTATCAGAAAACTTCCCGTCTGTCCCCCGGTCTGAGCATGGCTGTCTGTCCTGAAAATTAACCGGCGCGACGGCCAAAAGTAACTATTACGGAGGGAATTACATGGAGAAGACCATTAAATGCATTGAGTGCCAAGAAGAGTTTGAAGTAGTTGGGTCACCCGAAGAGTCGAAAGCAACACGAGACGTACCTATCAGTGTTAAATGCATGGAATGTAATGCCGTTAACGTTGTAGCATGGCCGGAAGGATTGTGGCACTTCGTGAGAAAAGCCGACGGACAGCCGAAGACCAGCCAGGGAAGCGCCTTGTTTTAAGTGAGCCCACCGGATTTTGGGCGTGGGCCTGGTGCGGAAGCAATAGCTACTTTTTGCGAGTTGGATGACGCCAGATTCGTGCTTTTTTGAACCAATCGAGACAATCGGCACTTTTCTGTTGCTGATTGTCAAATTGGCTTTGTTCTGAATGCGCGGTTGGATGCAAGAGGGGCCGAGGAATGCATCAAAAGCTGCCTTGGGATTTGATTGGCCTTCTTGCTCTTACTTTCTCTTTGATTGCGTGCGGCACAGAGAAACGTAACGAAGGCCTCGCCGAATTGCAACGGGTTCAATCCGCAGTTCACGAAATGAGCGTCGTCGTAACGGTTGGAGCAAATCAGCCAGAGTTTTCCCGGCGTTTAACAGACGTCCTGCTGAAGGTAGGCGACATTCAACAAAGCGAGCAGCAGTGCACAGCAAAATTTCGTAAGAACGAGCGTCAAAACGTTGAAGACATATATCTGCACCTTGTTCACGCTCTCGACGCATATAACCAGTCGAAGGATTTTTTCGGTGATGTGCATAAGGAACAGCTGGACCCATTTGACGGTGACTACCTGTTTGGACAGAAGCGGTATGACGCTCTCCAGGAGTCATTTCCGGGCCTACAAAAACTCGAAGTAGCAGTCAATTATCCCGAGGACCTCGGAGGCACGAAATACTGGAAAGGGGATATGTTGCAGGCGCTGTGGAAGTACGCGGGAAACGAGGAACAAGAGACCAGGGGATTAATTGGCCGACTCCCCCAGAAATAAGAGCGCAGACACTCTGAAAGTCATCAGCGAAATAAGGTGGACGGATGGGGACAGACGGAAAAGTTCCCCGATTCTGACTCGGTCCTTGCTACTCACGAATGCGGATGCGGTTGACTTCGACGACCAGCAACTTCCCGCGATAGTGCTCCATCGAGGGCTGGAGCCTTAGGTACCCTGTGAGTCTTACCAGCAAGTGATTAAGAACCTCGGCATGGTTGCGCATTTGAAGGGCGACGATGCCCTTGTAGTTCTTCGGCGGGTAGGTCACGATATCTGCGAAATCGCCGTTCATGGACAGCAAAATCGCGTCTATTTCCAGAGCCTTGGCGATAACAATCGAATCCGGCGACTCCACCGGCAAAACATCCTTCAGACGCACAACCTCATGGGTTGCATCTCGAAGAGTTCGAACGATTGTGTTGGAGACGCAGTGGTCGGCCAAGAACCGCAAGGCCATCAGATGACGGCCTCAAATTCAGCCAGTTCACGAGCGTAGTCCAGGCACGCAGCAATTTGCTCACTGGTGAGGTCGGGAAATTCAGCCAAAATGTCCGCGGAAGTCTTGCCGGCGGCCAAGTAACCCAACACAAGGCCCACGGGAATGCGGGTTCCCTTGATCCGCGGCTTTCCACGAAGGATTTCCGGATCGCTCACGATGTGCTGTTTCCATTCCACGGGCATGCCTCGATACTATCGCCTTTTGTGGGCGTTGGCAAAAGATGCCGCGCTACCCACCAAGACATGTTAGGTAACGCTCAAAGGCGAG
>Ga0209648_10002572_pt1 | contig 15096 bp, 24 predicted proteins | sample GraSoi2013_115cm_FD_185830 | JGI IMG/M metagenome (GOLD analysis project Ga0209648, IMG submission 185830) | Grasslands soil microbial communities from the Angelo Coastal Reserve, California, USA - Sample 9_17_2013_115cm (SPAdes) (version 2) | ecosystem: Environmental > Terrestrial > Soil >...
TGTCGAGCACTCCTGCCGCCTGCCCCGGCGAAAGGAATCCACGCTCGCTCACTCCACTCATTCCGGCTGTCCTTTCATTGCTCGTTACTTGGCCCGTCGTCTCGGTTCGCTCTGATTATATCACGACGTAAACTCGCGACTAGGAGTTCTCCCTCGCATAACACATCTCCTTTTCACTTCGGTTGAGTATACCGCATGTCTGTGGAGATGTTGACTTTCACCTCTGGAGTGGTCTTTTGGGAGCGGTACAATGCTCGTCAAGTTCCTCTAGACTTGGATTTTCAAGCGAACACATTGTTGTGTGCCCCCTCGATACCAAGCTTACGGACAAGTCTCTATTGCCTCACAGGAGTGTCAAGGCGATTCGAGGGCAAAAGTCATTGTCGCTTGATAGCTCAATCAAATAAAAAGGGGACACACGAAGCACCACTGGAAGTAGTTCATGTATCCCCTTAGGTTTCCGGCGGCGGAACGACGCTACTTATCTTCTACACCACGAAAGGCTTTTGCTACCTCCAGGCGATCAGCTGTCCCTTCCGGGGACAACGTAATTCCGCGCCCACAGTAGTCTGAATGTCTCTTACGAGGGATATCGAGTCCGCGACTTTATTCTGCGAGTCCGCAACTTTATTGTCTCAGTCCACAACTTTATTCTGCGAGTCCACAACTTTATTCTTCGTGGACACAACTGTAGAAGGGAAATAATAGCGTTCCCAAAACGGGCCCCGTTCACGCTCGATTACATGAGGTTAATTTTAATTTATAACGTTCCCAAAACTGCTGCTTGGGCTCATGAACGGGTAATACGGGCAAAATAAATTCGTTCCCTGAGCCATACATATGGCTGTGATTTGCTATTAGGGGGCAGCGCATCCAAACCTGAATTCTGTACGCTAAGGTTTGAATCGCTGACCCCTGAAAGAACATCCGTCCGATCTGTTTGAGGAACACAGAGTCTCGCATGGGCCGAGAACGTGAGGTCTCGTGTTTCCCACCTACGCCGCTGAGCGGTCTGAGTATGGCTGGGCCTCGCCTACTCGCCATGCTTTTTCAAGGCGATGAGTTGTTCCACCGTCAGATTGGTGAAGCCTGCCTCTCGCAGCGCCACAATATCATCTACATCTACCTCATAGTTCTTCAAGGCGATGAGTTGCTTCACGGTCAGATCGGTTAGACCCTGATCCATCAAGGCTTTCACATACTCTGCATCGATCTCATAGTTCTTCAACGAGATGAGTTGTTCCACCGTCAGACTGGTGAAGCCTGCCTCTCGCAGCGCCCTGACATCATCTGCATCTACCTCATAGTTCTTCAAGGCGATGAGTTGCTTCACGGTCAAATTGGTGAAGCCTGCCTCTCGCAGCGCCACGATATCATCGGCGTCTACCTCATTGTCCTTCAGAGAGATGAGTTGCTTCACGGTCAGATCCCTTAATCCTGCCTCTTGCAACGCCCTGATGTAGTCTTCATCTACTTCATGGGACTCCAAAGCAGCCATTTGCTCTCCTGTGAAATTGGTGAATCCTACCGAGAGTACGCTCTGGTCTGGCCGCTTCTCGGCATCAGCACGGCTTTGAGCACCAAGTCTTTCCAGTAATTGATCAGCTTGCTCAATCGTCAGCGAACCTTCGGCTACCATCTCAAGGATCTTTGTTCGTTCCTGATTTGTCATGGGTCTTTCTCCTTGTGAGAACAGTCAACAGAATAGACTGCATATTTCAGTTCCGCCTGTCTACTTGACAGGACCACGGTTGTAGACCGCTCGCGCCCAGAGGTACCCGACCAGGGTGAGGAAGCAACACCAGGCGACGGCGAGGATCGCGCTGTTGCTACCGATTGGCGTCCCTAGCAGCAGCCCCCGCAGCGTGTCAATGACAGGCGTGAAGGGCTGAAACTTCGCGAACCAGCGGACTCCAACTGACATCGATTCCGGGCTGACGAATGCGCTGCTGGTGTATGCCAGTAGTTGGAAGATGAGGGAGAGGCCGTTGGCTCCCGCCGGCGTTTTGCCCACCAGCCCGAACACCGTCCCCATCCATGTGATCGCGAGGGTGAACAGCGCAATGAGGCTGAGCGCCGCGACCCAGGCGACGGGACTCGCCGTGGGCCGGAAGCCCATGAGCAGCGCCACCCCGAGAGGACAACGCTGATCAGTGTGCGGATCAGGCTGCCAAGCACCTGGCCGAGCAGCACCGAGGCGCGGAAGATCGCCATCGTGCGGAAGCGGGTGACGATGCCTTCGGCCATGTCCGTGCAGAGATTCAGGGCAGTCGCTGCGCACCCGCTGCCCACCGTCATGACGAAGATGCCGGGCGCGAGATAGTCGATGTAAGCACTGCCGCGCGCCACTCCGCCGAGTCCAGCACCGATCGCGCCGCCGAAGACGTAGTTGAGCAACAGCAGCATGATGATCGGCACTAGCAGGACGAACACGATTGAGAAGTTGCGCAGCGAGTGCTGGACATCACGCCGCAGCATGGTCGCCGAATCGCGCAGGGCAAAGGAAAAATTACTCATCGTCCATCGCCTTTCTGGGGATCAGGGTGGGAGGTCAAGGCAAAGAAGACATCATCCAGGTCGGGGGTGTGTACCGTGACACCCACCCCGTCAACTGCGTTCGTTTCGTAGTCAAGTCGGTCGAGGGCCGCCTTGAGGGAACGGATGCTGCCGTCCGTCGGAATCTGCAAGGTGAGCGCCTCATCATTGCGCACCATCTCGCCCAGGGTGTGGGCAACCGCTTCAAGCCCGCACGCGTCGGCAAACTGGAGTTGAATGTGCCCACCGGGGATGCAGCGTTTGAGTTCGTCGGGGGTTCCTTCGGCCACCAGCTTCCCCCGATCGAGTACCGCGATCTGGTTGGCAAGCTCGTCCGCCTCGTCCAGGTACTGCGTGGTGAGGAAAATCGTGACACCGTCAGCCACCAGATCGCGGATGATCTGCCACATGGTGTGACGGCTGCGCGGGTCCAGGCCGGTGGTCGGCTCGTCGAGGAAGATGAGGCGCGGGTTGCCGACCAGGGTCATCGCCAGATCGAGCCGACGCCGCATGCCACCGGAGTAGGTGGCGGGCCGCTGCTTGGCTGCCTCAACCAGTTCGAAGCGTTCAAGCAGGTCGGCGGCGCGCTTCCGGCCCTCACGTCGGCTCAGGTGGTGCAGGTCGGCCATCAACAGTAGGTTCTCCTCACCGGTGAGCAGGTCGTCTACCGCTGAGAACTGGCCGGTGACGCCGATCGCGGCACGAACCGCATCGGGCTCGCGGGCCAGGTCATGTCCGGCAATCCGCGTCTTGCCACTATCGGCGCTGATGAGCGTGGAGAGGATCTGCACCGTCGTCGTCTTGCCCGCACCGTTGGGGCCGAGCAGCGCGAAGATCGACCCTTCAGCCACATCCAGGTCGATGCCGGCGAGCACCACATGGTCGCCGAATGACTTGCGCAACCCTCGTGTTTCAATCATCATGACACAGAACACCTTCCTATGTTATAATGCAAATGACTTGTAGATCCAGCAAACAGCATTGATATTTGCTAGAAATACTAGCTAAAATTCAATAATTTACCTTGTTTTACAAGATATATGTTACACGGAGGAATAACAATTGTCAAGTGGTTCTCGGAACAAACAGACGGAGGTCCTCGGAGAAATCGTGCATGAGCTCCGGCAGTGCTATGGACTGGGCGCGTCCTTCTTCCGGGCGGCGGCGGCTCGAATCGAGATGACCGATACGGACATGCAGGTTCTAGATATCTTGGAGAGCACCGGGGACGCTTCCGCTGGTCAGCTTGCCGATCTCATGGGACTCACCACCGGGACATTCACCGGGATACTCAACCGGTTGGAGAAGGCCGGGCTTGTACACCGGAAGCGCGACCCCAACGATGGTCGCAGAGTGATTGTGAGGCTCGCAACTGGCTCGGACGACAGGCACAAGATCGACCCTCTTTTCGATTCCATCGAGATGGCGTGGGGGGAAATGGTGTCGCACTACAACGAGGAGCAGAGGGCCCTCCTCCTGGAGTTTCTAGAGCGTAGCAACGCAGTATCCAGAAAGGAAATCGTCCGATTGCGAGAAGCGCCCTTGGGCGAGAGGGGGATCTTCTCCGCGCCTCTGGGAGAGCTTTCGAGCGCTCATCTCGTAATTTCCTCCGGGGTCTCCCGACTCACCGTGCGCGCGGACGACGCAATGGCTGAGCTCTATCAGGCCCGCTTCGAGGGACCAGTGCCGAGCGTCGTGGCCAAAGAGGGGGTGGTCACCATCCGCTATCCACGACGTCTGTGGGTTCCGGGGCGGGAGCAACGCGTGGCGGAGGTCACGCTCAGCGTCGCCATCCCGTGGCAGATCGTGATCCAGGGCGGAGCATCGGAGATTGAAGCACGCCTTCGTGGTCTCGATCTCGCCGGGCTGGAGGTCAAGGCGGGAGCAAGCATGATCTACCTGGAGCTTCCCGTGCCCTCCGGCGTGGTTCCCATACGGATCAGCGGGGGAGCATCAGGGATCACCATTCGGCGTCCCGCAGGCATCGCTGCACGAGTTCACCTCAAGGGCTGGATCTCCTCTGCATTGGTCTTCGACGATCAGACCTTCAGCGAGGTGGGCAACGACGTGCGGCTGCAAAGCCCTGGCTATGATCCCACTGCCCCGTGCTACAACATTGAAGTCGCGGGCTCCGCCAACGATGTCACCATCACCTCCGGTTGACGTGAGAAGACGAGCCGCAACAGGTTCGCGGCTGCCCGGTTCCCCGGCCATGGGAGCCGTTCCTGTTCGGGAGCGAGGCTGCCACTCAACTTGTCGGAGAATCGTTTGCGCCCAAAGTTAGGAGAAGATGCATGCCCACCAGGAGCGATGATTCCCGATCATTGCAGGAGTTTGCAGCGTCACTTGGCGCTCGTGATCCCAAGACCGTCGCGACCTACCTGACCACGGTGCGTGACTTTGTGGCCTGGCTGGCTCTGCAACCAGGAGGAACACCGTTTCATCTCGGTCTCGTGACAGAGACAGCAGTGCGAGGGTGTTTCATCAGGGTGTCAGGCAAAAAAGAAGACTGCTGATCTAGATTAAGACGATAACCTCTGCTACATACCGACTTAACATATGGGGGAAACCTCGCCACGCATGGTTTACACATCCCGGCAGTGACGCTGACAGATAGCATCCGAACGTTTCCGGGGATGTGCGTCCGCATTAGGGTCAGCATCTCCGATCCTGCTTTCCGTACGCTAAGCCAGGCGTTCTGCTCGTGCGGCTCAAGAGAGTTCCCATCACACCCCGCCCTTGCTCTCCTCTCATCTGGTCTTCATGTGGCTACTCTCTCGGTGTCGCGCTCGAAACCGTCGCACCCGCATCAAATTGGCGCAGGGGTCTTCGCACCAACGTCGACTCCGATTCCAACTCTCATCGTAGTAGACCCAGCGACAGTCAGGATTTTCACACTGTTTGATGCGCGAGGGATCGTGCTGAACCAACACAGTGGCGAAAGATGCTGCGACCTCGCCCAGGACCCAGTGCCAATCGTTGTTCAGCGGCACCTGTTGCAACTGGTAGTGCTCACCTGCTCTCAGTAGATGCATCTTGGAGGGGGCTGCATCCAGGTAGGTATTCAGTGCAGCGATATCCTGCCCCGCAGGAGCTTGGTGCTGTAAGAACGCTCGCACCATACGCTGCATCAGGGAACGCAACGTTTGGAGGGCCAAGATCGAGTTGGCGTCAGGTGAAGCGACTACAGGTAAACCCCAGCGCGCGACAAGCTGCTCTACCCATCCCGGTTTCAGAAGGCGATCCTCATCCTTACCGGTGCCTCGGTAATCGTGCCAATCGCTGTTTAACACATCCAGACAGAGCGCGTTCATCGCGGTAACTCCCTTTCGGCTATTTTGCCCATTGCAATTTGCTTCAGTCGACAGTATAGTATGCGTAATGGGTTAAAAGCAAACTTGAGCGTTACATGGAGAGAGGAGAACGTATGTCTACTCTGACGAACCTTTTCGAGGCACTGAGCCTGGAGCGTGCCCTTCTGCTTGACGCACTCAAGAGCTTGCCAGACGCTCTGTTAGATCAAAGTGCGTTGTTGGCGCGTGGTCGATCAAAAATGTGCTAGCACATCTCACTAGTTGGGAAAGTGTTGTCACGCACTTTCTGCCTGAACGGCTCGCGGGCGGCATCAGACCCGAAACCCTGTCAGTTATCGCTGCCGACGAAGATGCATGGAATGCACAGCAAGTGGCATCACGCGAGCGGCTCACACCGAAGGAGCAATTGGACGAATTCGAACAAACTCGACAGGCACTCTTCCAGGTTCTCTCCCATGTTGGCGAGGAAGCACTCAATCGGCAGCACCCCTGGCCCGAATGGGAGGGAACACTGGCAACCTATATGCTTGAAGAGATTGGAGGACATGAACGTGAGCACCGTAAAGCCGTGCTTGCTGCAGCCGAACGACGCTGAGGTGCATTGAGAACACAAGAGGAGCGTAGACATGACAGATGATCTCTCTGGAGCGGCAACACAGCCATCCGAAGAACCCGTTGCATTTGACCTGAAGGGAGGAGTAGCTGGAGCAAGACGGGCGCTTCCTATTGCGTTGAGCGTCTGTGCCTACGGACTCGTCTTTGGGGTATTAGCGCAACAAGCGCGACTGAGTCTCCTCGAAGTGTTGCTGATGAGCGGGCTCGTGTATGCCGGATCGGCCCAATTGATCGTGCTCAGTCTGTGGGCTATGCCACTGCCAATCGCAGCGATTCTGCTCACCACCCTGATCGTGAATCTCCGCAATCTGCTGCTGGGAGCAGCCATCAGCCCCTGGTTTTCACGCCTTCCTCCCCTCAAGGCCTATACAAGCATCTTCTTCCTGGCCGATGAGAACTGGGCACTCACGATGGGCGAGTTTGCGCAAGGGAAACGCAACGCTGCCTTTCTGCTTGGCAGCGGTCTCGTACTCTATGTCGCATGGGTCGGCTCGACCGTGGTTGGGCGAACGCTTGGGGACGTGGTGCATGATCCTGCACGCTTCGGACTGGATTTTGCTTTCACGGCGGTCTTTCTCTCGTTACTGGTAGGATTATGGAAAGGGAAATCTGACCTGCTTCCCTGGGTGGTGGCAGCAATCGTGGCTGTCGCGGCTGCACACGTCCTTCCAGGCAAGTGGTATATTCTGCTGGGCGGTCTGGCAGGCAGCGTAGCAGGGGTGGTGCGGCATGCAGACTAGCCTCCTCGCACTGCTGACCATCTTCGGGATGGCCCTGGTGACCTATCTGACGCGGATGAGTGGGCTGTGGCTGATGAGCCATATGACGCTCTCCACACGGATGAAAGCCTGGTTAGGCTATCTTCCAGGCACGGTGATCGTCGCCATCGTTGCTCCGACCGTGTTCAGTACCGGTCTCGCCGAAGCAGGAGCGGCACTGGCAACGGTGCTTGTGATGGCACGAACACGCCATGTGCTCCTGGCCATGATCGTCGGTGTTGGGGTCGTGTGGGGACTGCGTATGCTGCTGGCAACTCTTAGGTAAAGAAGCATTGTGCTCAGGTCAGCTGGATTGGGTGGAGCTTCTCGTTGCAGAAGTGAGAGCTCCCTTGACAAGAGCACAGCGCCAGGCTCGTTGTGATAGACTGATACGCATGAAGAGAGAGAAGCTGAGGTGAACGATGTTTGACAAGATCGGACTCATCGGAGTCCCTTCCAGTGCCGGAGCGCACGGAGTGGGGCAGGAGAAGGCCCCGCAGGCATTGCGTCGTGCGGGCCTCGTCACAGGCATGGAGAGCAGTGGTATCGAAGTCGTCGACTTCGGTGACCTGCCTTTGGCTCTCTACCAGCCACGGAGTGCGAACCGGAAGCAGCAGAACCTTGCCCGCGTGGTTGACGTTGCCAGGCGGGTGGCAGAACGAGTGGACGAGGTGCTCAAGCAGCAACTGACACCGGTGGTCATCGGAGGAGACTGCACGATCACGCTTGGTGTTCTGGCAGGCTATCTTCGCCATGTCGAGAACCTCGGCCTGCTGTACTTCGATGGCGACATCGATCTGAACACACCAGCCACGACCCATTCTGGCATCTTCGACTCCATGGGCATGGCGCACATGATTGGAGAGGGAGCGGATGCGCTCTCGCACATCGGACCGCGGTTCCCACTCATGCGCGAAGATCATATCGTCTTGTTCGGCTTCGATCCTCTTGAAGTCGAACCATGGCAGTGGGAGGCCCTGGAACAGCGCCAGATGCTGCGCTTCCCGGTCACGAGCTTCAACGGTCAGCCAACAGAGGTTGCGCGGAGTGCGCTGAGCCAACTCGAGCAGCGGGCCGAGATGGTACTGGTTCACTTTGACGTGGATGCTATCGACTCGGCAGACTTTCCCCTGGCAGACTTTCCGCATCACAACGAGGGGCAGTCGCTCTCCGAGGCGCTGGAGTGCTTCAGAATCTTCTGTGCCAGTCCGAAATGCGGCGGCCTGGTGGTCACCGAGGTCAATCCCGACCATGATGTGGACGGGTCGATGGTGCCCACCTTCACCCGGCTCCTGGTCAAGGCCCTGACAGAGGCACCAGCCTCATCCTCTTGACACAATCCTTAGCGTACAGAAAGTAGGATTGGAGATGCTGACCTCTAATGCGGACGCATCTCCCCGGAAACGTTCGGATGCTATCTGTCAGCGTCACTGCCGGGATGAGTAAACCATGCGTGGCGAGGTTTCATATGGGGGACGTATTATTGCGACTTTTCTCTTGCGGAAAATGGACAGCGTCATTTGAACGAAAAAAGATGGAAGAGGCTCATGTGTGAGAACCCGACTTTCACCCTCTCATGAGAAAGCCCAGCCCGAGGGCATCACCAGGCTTTCAGGCCACCCGTCGTTTTTGCTGATCTAGAATGGGGCGGTGAACGTCCTTCACGGCAAAGAGAAGATGATGGGTGGACTGAAACCCTGATGTGATCCCTTAAGATCCGCCTGGCTCCCCCATCGATGGAATAACCCCTAGCTGTTGCATCAGGCCCAGTAGGTCGACTTCCTGCCATTGTTCCACAATTTTCCCGTTGGCGACGCGTACGATGGTTATTCCTGGGTTGTGTTGCGAAAATAGCAAGGATGCGGTAAACTCGACGGTATTCTGAGAACCAAGAGGAACCGCTTTCATGGATACGACCACCCCGTTCAAATGGCGTCACTTCCAGGCCGAGATTATTTTGCTATGTGTCCGCTGGTACCTCCGGTATCCGCTCAGCTACCGAGATCTGGAGGAGATGATGCTCGAGCGAGGATTGCATGTCGATCATACCACCATCTACCGCTGGGTGCAAAGCTACGCACCCGAACTGGAGAAGCGCTGCCGGTCCTACCTCAAAGCAACGAACGACTCGTGGCGCGTCGATGAGACGTACATCAAAGTGAAAAAGGTGTGGATGTATCTCTATCGCGCTGTGGATTCTCAGGGAAACACGCTGGAATTTCTCTTGAGCCCAAGGCGTGATGGGGAAGCGGCCAAACGTTTCTTCTCAAAGGTGCTGGCTGCGCCTCATACCAGCACTCCTCGCGTCATCACCGTGGATAAAAACGCAGCTTATCCAAAGGCGTTCAAAGAGCTGAAAGCGGAGGGATTTATTCCGGACAGTTGCGAACTGCGTCAGAGCAAATACCTCAACAACCTTGTCGAGCAAGATCATCGCTTCATCAAACGGCTGGTCAAGCTCGGGATGGGTTTCTTTTCGTCGGAGAGCGCGTGGCGAACCTTGCAAGGCTATGAAACAATGAACATGCTCAGGAAAGGTCAGATCCGTGGCGTAGACAAACGAGAGAGCATGAAACAGATGGCTTTCATTGCGAGTCTGTTTGGAGTGGCTGTCTAAACTGAACAGGAAACCAGGATTTCACATCCCCAGCATTCCTCTCAGATTTTTTGCAACACAACCCCTCCACAAGACTTCCCTGAACTCACCGAGCGTGAGCGTGAGGTCTTGCTGCTGATCGCGCAGGGGTATACCAATCCTGCCATTGCCGAACATCTCGTGATCAGTCCCAAGACCGTGCGCAATCATGTCTCTACTATTTTCAGCAAGCTTCAGGTCGCCAGTCGTGCCGAAGCAATTATTCGCGCAAGAGACGCAGGCATGAAGTAAACAAGAAGCTCGGTGGCGAACCGAACAAAAGACAGACGCGCGACGATGGCCCTGCAGGTGTGAGGCCCTCACTCCTTGGAGCAGACGAACAAAGACGTGCTCATGCATCTGGCTCTCATGCCTGTTGTTCCGGGATCCAGGAGTTCCCTGGGGAGCAGGCTACCTCTGCAGGGAAGGCAACGCAAGAGCATCTCTCCTTGTCATCTTGGGCACATTGGTTGCTCTCGTCTGCCCATGATGGAAAGGCTTTAGGGCGGAATCGCTTACCGTTGTAAATTTCCTCGGCGGGCCTAACAGGCCGTATTGTCACCTTATGCTTCACAAATCGAACTCGGGGTCATGATATCCTTCGAAGCATTTACCGCCTGCTTTCTTCCTGTGGATTGGACGAAGGTTTGGATCTTCCGTTGGTTTGGTGAATCCGTTCGCTTGATAAGAAATGCATTGACCTGTAATGATAGAGTTCTCATGAAAAACCATCTTTGTTGCTTGTACTGGCTACTTCGGACGTCCGTTCAGATAATTGCCGCCAGAAGAGGTGCTATGCTTACCAATGTGCACATGGATGAAGTGAGAAGACGCCCGCGAAATAGCGATAGGCGGCTTGGTGAAGGTGAAAGCAGGTTCAGGCGCGTGGACTTATGGGATGAAGGACACTCTTGTACGGCCGAATGAGGAGAAAATCAGCCCGAAAGAGGTTCGCAGGGGGTTGATCGAATTATCCACCATGTCCAATGGCAGTACCGCTAGCAAACAGGAAGCGCATCTGCTATGATAGGGCTAATCTATCTCGCCTCACCCCTAGAAGTTGACATGTGAGGCCAAAAAAGTGTGCAGTTCTAAGGAGTCACTACAGAGTAGCGTGAACATACTCTGAAACAGCGAATATACCTCAGTGAAAGGGGTAGTGCCTATGTCACAGCAGCCGCAGGACAGACGGATTCTCTCTCCCGGCATTGTTTCCGACCCCCAAATCAATGGGGGGAAGGCGATTCTAGAGGGAACGCGCGTTCCCGTGAAAATTATTCTTGTCGACCTTTCTCAAGGAATGTCGGTGCAGGAGATTTGTGAGGAATATGACCTCACAGAGGAGCAGGTCAAGAATGCCCTCAACTATGCAGCAGCGTTAGTGCCATAGTCAGGAGGAAGGATATTGATGCCGTCTGCTCCCTGGGCATTTCTTCTTGATGAGAATATGCCTAAACGCGCGGCGACAGCATTACGAAGGGCCGGTTATTCAGCCGCTCGTGTTGTAGAGGTGGGATTGCGAGCGCAGAAGGATCCGGTTATCTTTGCTTATGCCCGTAGGCAAGGGCTTATCATCGTCACACGGGACGCTGACTTCCTTGCATCCCAATACCAGCCACCGCATGCGGGTATCATTCTCCTCGCTCTCCCTGGAGTACCGGGACGCGCTGTGGTTGATCCCTTCATGGCAGCCCTCATATCGCTCCAAGGACAAGACCTCACAAACAAGGTCTATCTCGTTGACCCGAGCGGACTTCATGTAATCTGAGCCTAACCAAAGGCAAAGCTGGCAGACGTTACTATTTGAATATCTGCCCACAGTGATACTCTAGATAAGAAGCTGCAGGCTTGTGCTGGCTACTTGGGACATCTGTTTAGGAAATTGGCATAGTGTACGCGATAGAACACGCCTCCTTGCCCAAGCACGTGAGATGCGAGTACAATCAACAACGTCCATTCTGCTCGTACTCGTCTTCCCAGGTGCCTATTTTTACGAAGGAGAGGTTCAATTTCGTGGGTTGTGTATTCACTTTGATCAAGCAACGAATCCGTTCCAGCTGTCGCACGCTCCAAGCATGTTTTTCGCGTTGGCTCAAACCATCGACGACTTCCCTTGTGCTCGGCACGCTTGCCGACATGTCGAGAGGAAAATCCGAACTCCTTGCGGAAAACGCCCTGTTACGGCACCAACTGATCATCCTCCGTCGACAGGTCAAACACCCCGTCTATCTGAAGACCGATCGGTTTCTCCTGGTGGTTCTCGCCAGGATGGTTCGGACCTGGAAACAAGCGCTTTTCCTCGTCCAGCCAGAGACGGATCTCGCGTTGGCATCGTGAGCTCTTCCGCTTGTTCTGGAAGCACAGATCGAAAGCACGCTCAAGCAAGCCTCGGCTCTCGTGCGAGATAATCACTTTGATCCAGGAGATGGCAGCAAACAACCGACTCTGGGGAGCTGAGCGCATCCGTGGGGAACTCCTTAAGCTGGATATTCGCGTGAGTAAACGGACCATCCAGAAGTATATGAAGCAGGTTCGCCCAAAACGAGCCCGTGGGCAGACCTGGAAAACGTTCCTGCGCAATCATACGGCAGAGGTATGGGCCTGTGATTTCTTGCAGGTCACTGATCTCTTCTTTCGTCCGCTGTTTGCCTTCTTCATCATCGAACTGAAGTCACGGAAAGTCATTCATGTCAATGTGACGCGCTCTCCCACCGATCCCTGGGTCGCGCAACAACTGCGGGAGGCGACTCCATATGGGCAAACGCCCACATATCTGATCCGGGATACTGATCGCAAATTCGGGCAGCATTTTGCACGAGTAGCAGCAACAAGTGGCATCAAAGTGCTTCGAACGCCGTATCGGACTCCACAAGCGAATGCTGTGTGTGAACGCTTTCTGGGGAGCGTGAGACGAGAATGTTTGGACCACTTTCTGATCTTCCATGAGAAGCAACTCGCCCGGCTTCTCAGGAGCTATGTCCTGTACTTTAATCAAGCTCGACCCCACCAGGGGCTTCAGCAGAAGATACCAGACTCGTCAGCGCTTTCTACTCCGCCACCGAACCAGCCGAACCAGGTGATCTCTCTTCCCGTGTTAGGTGGCTTACACCATGACTATCAAAGAGCAGCATAAACCCTGGCAAGTGCGTTTACAAGGGACTGATGAAGCCCATTCGGCGGAACAGAATGGTCATGTCAACGTGAGAGGGGTGTTTTTGCGTTTCCTTCCACAGACGAAGAGAATAGGTTACCTCCCTTGTGCTGGCTACTTAGCACGTTCGTTCCAAAATCAGGAAGTAAACAGTCATGTAGGAAACCTTAGTACCACATATCTGATGCGTAGATAGCTAAGAAAAAGAACTGGTAGAGCCATCATAAGCACTCTTTTTTGGAACGGATATGCTAATGTAGACACGGAATTAAGTTGTCCTCCCTTGTGGAATTAAGTTGCGCCTCGAAGTTGATAGTCCCACACGCATATTCAAGCTATTAAACTCTTCTTTTAGGAACGTATTGTCTGCCGAAAACTTTCTGAGTTACGGAATTAAGTTGTCCCTACAAGAGAAACTTGCAACCCACACCATCGAGGTGACGATTAACCAGCATCACCGGCCAAAGAGAAGTTTGATCAGAGAGAAATCATTCTGCCGAAAACCCCGGATTTTTGAACGGATGACCTAAGTAGCCAGCACAAGTCCGCAACTTTATTCTGTCAGTCCATGACTTTATTCTTGTAGTCCACAACTTTATTCTGCGAGTCCGCAACTTTATTCTTGATGAACAGATGGGTGCATCTCGTTGCGCATCCCCTGGGTTGTGTCCAACTTTTTGGATCCAGTACAGTTGACGTTGCATCGAAGTGAGTTTGTGGTATCATTATTTGGGCAATAAACAACTGGCGACCTCCGAAGAAAACAGAGCTCGCCAGCTGTTCGGTGTAAAACTTTGTTTTAATTGTAAGACTTTATTTTACGCCTACACCACCTGTAGATGCGGAATTAAGTTGTCCTCCCTCGTGGAATTAAGTTTTACCTTGAAGTTGATAATCCCACACTCAAACTTAAGCCATTCAACTCTGCCTTAGACCTGCATTGTCTACCGAAAACATTCTGAATTACGGAATTAAGTTGTCCCTTCGATAGCAATATGGAACACACACTGTTGAGACAATCAAACAATATCATCTGCCAATGAGAAGGATAATAGTAGCGCGAAATCATACTGCCGAACACTCCGGATCTTTTTGACGAATGGTCCAAGTAGCCAGCACAACAGTCGTTACCAAACACAATGCGCGTTCGGTATTTCGCTCCGATCGTCCCCTGACTTGCTTATAAGCTAATACTTCTATCTCGTGACCTGATGTTGTTGCCCAAAAACAACGGGCAATGCGGCTCTGGCTAGCTCTCGTGCGTCATTTGCTCCTCCTGTCGCTTCGCTTTTCTACTGGCTGCCGCCGCCTGAGCAGCCGCCTGGCGCCGCTCGCGTACACGGGCCTGGTGTTCGCTGCGCCAAGCCTCAATCTCGCCGCTCGTCAGGGCCAGGATCACTCGACGATCATAGAGGGGATAGGCGTGGTCGCCGCCATCCTTGCGGAAGCTGCCATAGCCGAGGACGGGAAGCTTCTGCTCTTCCGTCCAGCGCTTGCGCTCGGTCGTCGTGCAGCCAAGCAGCATTTCGAGTTCCCAGGGGGGCACAGCCAGTTCGAAGGCAAAGACCTCAAAAAACTGGGCTTTGACGACTTTGTCGGCCTCCAGGTGAGTCAAGAGATGCTGCACGAGATTGGCCTTCATTTCCCGCGAGCTGGCGGGCAACTTGAGAAAGGTCTGAAATGCTCCCAGTTGCTCTTTGGAGAGTAGGGTCGCCCATTCATCAGGCAAGACCACTCTCTCATCGAGCTTTGGGCAGGTTGCTTCCTGTCCCTGGGTGCTCAAACGCGCCAGAGCTTTGATCCACGTCGGCTTCCTAGCTTCCTCCAACTCGCGCTGCCGCTCCTGGTGCGGGGAGAGCACATATGCTTCCTGGTGTGCTGTCTCTGATCTGGTGCTGTAGTGGGTTGCGAACCACGTCAGGCGTTGCCGTAGCTCGTCGGTCGGCGTAAAGGTGGGTGTGGGCGCGCCGCTGAAGAGTTTTCCCTCTCTCTCAAATGCCCTGCGAACCGTGCATACATCGATTCGGATGCTGGCAACCTGCGCTCCCCCCTGCTGCACGCTGATATACGGGCGACGATTCTTTCTGC
>Ga0209648_10002573_pt1 | contig 15092 bp, 13 predicted proteins | sample GraSoi2013_115cm_FD_185830 | JGI IMG/M metagenome (GOLD analysis project Ga0209648, IMG submission 185830) | Grasslands soil microbial communities from the Angelo Coastal Reserve, California, USA - Sample 9_17_2013_115cm (SPAdes) (version 2) | ecosystem: Environmental > Terrestrial > Soil >...
CATGTGCTTCCGCTTTATTTCTCGAGGCCGCTCCGGCGGCTGGATTATCCGCTGGCCAAGCTGGCCGCCTTCACCGCGGCCTGCCTGGTGATGATCGAGATTCCGCTGATCCTGCTCTACCTGGGCACGATCGTCTCGGCAAGCGGGCCAAGTGGGGTCTGGAACGAGACCAAGGCGCTGATTCCCGGGCTGCTCGTCGGGGTGATGTGGGCGATCCTGCTCGCGGCGATCGGTCTCGCGCTCGCCTCGCTCAGCGGCAGGCGCGCCTACGCGACAGGCGCGATCGCGATCTACTTCTTCCTCACGCTGTCGCTCGCGGGGATCTTGTTGCGGATCGCGAGAAGAGCAGCCGGGCCGGTGTTTGTGTCCGCCCCGACGACGGGGGCGCGGCTGTCCGGCCTGGTCAGCCCGTTCACCGTGATGGACGGGGTGCGGCGCTGGCTCGGTGGCACCTCACCTGGCCCGGTGCCGCGCGACCTGGGCCCGTACGGCCCCGTGTACGGGCTCATGCTCCTCGCGCTCGTCGCGGTGAGCCTCGGCATCCTCGTCACCCGTTACCGGAGGGTCGGTGTGGCATGAACACGATCGAGCTGCGCAGTGTCTCGCGCTGGTACGGGAACGTCGTCGCGGTCAACGACATCACGATGACGATCGGACCCGGGGTCACCGGGCTGCTCGGCCCGAACGGCGCCGGGAAGTCCACGCTCCTGCACCTGATCGGCGGCTTTCTCGAGCCATCGCGCGGTGAGCTGACCGTCGGCGGCGCGCCGAGCTGGCGCAATCCCGGCCTCTACCGCACGCTGGGCCTGGTGCCCGAACGTGACTCGGTCTACGCCTTCCTGACCGGCGAGGATTTCGTTCGCGCCACGGCGAAGCTGCACGAGCTTACCGATCCCGATGCCGCCACGCGCCGGGCGATCGGGATCGTGGAAATGGCCGGTGCCAAGGACCGCAGGATTTCCACCTACTCCAAGGGCATGCGCCAGCGGATCAAGGTGGCCGCGGCGCTGGTGCACAACCCTGAGGTGATGTTGCTCGACGAGCCGTTCAACGGGATGGACCCGCGGCAGCGCCTGCAGATGATGGACCTGCTGCACGGGCTCGGCGGCGAAGGGCGCACCATCGTCTTCAGTTCGCACGTGCTCGAGGAAGTGGAGCGGCTGTCGGGCACGATCCAGGTGATCGTCGCCGGGCGGCTCGCGGCGTCCGGTGACTTTCGCGCGATCAGACGGCTGATGACCAGCCGTCCCCATGTGTTCCTGGTGCGCACGTCCGACGACCGGCTGCTCGGTGCCACCCTCATCGGGCGCCCAGCCGTCAGCGGCGTCGCGGTGACACCGAAGGGCCTGCAGGTACGTGCCTCCGACTACGGCACCTTCACCAGGGAGATCGCGGTGCTCAGCCGGGAGCAAGGGATCCGGCTGCACGAGCTGCGGCCAGAGGACGAGTCGCTGGAAAGCGTCTTCGCCTACCTCGTGTCGTCCTGAACCGCAGCCCCGCGTCCCACCACCCGGATCTTAGAGAAAGCAGTGAACCGATATGTCCAGCGTTGTCAACAGCGTCGTCGCCTCGATCACGCTGCGCGCCACGATGGGCCGCAAACGGGCCTTCCTGTTCGCGATCCCATCGCTGATCCTGGTCGTGATCACGCTGCTGCTGAAACTGGCGAACCCGTCGCTGGCTTCGTGGCCGAGCGTGATCCTCGGCGATTTCGGTTTTTCTGTGGTGCTGCCACTCACCGCGCTTGTCGTCGGCACGAGCGTTCTCGGCGCGGAGGTCGACGACGGCAGCATCATCCATCTGCTCGCCACCCCAGTGCGGCGGTCGTCGGTCATCGTGACCAAGTTCGCGGTCGCGGCCGTGCTGACGATGATCTTCGTTGCGGTGCCGGAACTGATCGCCGGGCTGATCGCGACCGGTCCGAGCAGGCTCGCATTCGGTCTGTGCGCCGGCGCGCTGGCCGGATCGGTGATCTACAATGCGATCTTCATCATGATCTCCGTGCTGACCACGCGGTCGGTCGCTGTCGGGCTGCTCTACGTGCTGATCTGGGAAAGCCTGCTCGGCAACTTCGTCGCCGGTGCGCGGGAACTGTCGGTCGGCCAGTACTCGCTCGGCATCGCCAACTCGATCGCCCACAATGCCAACCTCAACGCCGGGCTGTCGCTGACGACGGCGGTCGTGATGGGCTCGATCGTGACGGTCGCCGCGCTCGTCCTCGCCGTCAGGCGTCTGGCGTCCTTCTCGCTCAAGGGCGACGCCGTGTAACCGCGAGAGACGCCACGCGGCAGCCGTTAAGGCTGTGCTGGCTCTGATTTCAACGACGGGCGACCCCCCAAATGCGGGGGTCCGGGGGGTCGACCCCCCGGGCTGGCAGGGCCCCCCGCACCAATGGATGCCGCATCCGCGGCAGCCGTTAAGGATCATGGGTGTCTGCCGCCGGATGCGCGGGTCACGGCCGGCTGGTGGGCTCCGGCCGTTCCTCCTGCTCGGCCTTTGGCAGGGCGGGCCGTTCTTCCGCGCCCGTGGGCAGCTCGCGGTGGCCATCGCCGGTGCCGTGGCCGTTGCCGCCCGGCAGCGGGATCGCCTCCGTGAAGACGTGGTTGAGCCGTACCCGGAGCTTGCCGAGGACGCTGTGCGCGGCCGGGGACGGCACGCCGTTCTCGTCCGGCTGCGCGGCCGGCAGCCTGGGCAGCTCGCGGCGGGCGGTGAGCACCGCGTGGACCTCTTCCGGGACCGGGCGGGTGATCTCGGTGAACTCACCCTGTGGCTTCATCACGATGATGCCGGTCTCGACCCCGTGGACAAGCAGGTCGCGGTCCTTGCGCTGCAGGCCCAGGCAGATCCGTTTGGTCAGGATGTACGCGATGACCGGCCCGATGATCACCGTGACTCGGCCGAACCATGTCGTCCAGTACAGCTGGATGTCGAAGTAGCGGGCGATCAGGTCGTTGCCGCCGATCAGCCAGAGCACGCCGTAGAAGGTGACGCCCGCCATGCCGACGGCCGTCCGGGTGGGTGCGTCACGCGGCCGGTCGAGGACATGGTGCTCCCGTCTGTCGCCGGTCACCCATTGCTCGATGAACGGGTAAAGGGCAAGACCCGTCATCAGCACCCCGAGGACGAGGAGCCCGGCGATGAAGACGCCCAGGGCCAGGCTGTGGCCAAGGAAGTCGATCTGCCAGGCCGGCATCATCCGCAGGGCGCCCTCCAGCCAGCCCATGTAGAAGTCGGGCTGGCTGTCCGAGGAGATCGCCGCGGGGTTGTAGGGGCCGAACAGCCAGACCGGGTTGATCTGGGCGAACGTGGAGAGTCCTGCGCACACCGCGAAGATGTAGAAGAACCAGGCGCCCGTCTTGGCCGCGAAGTACGGGTAGGCGGGCGCGCCGACCACGTTGCGGTCCGTGCGCCCCTTGCCGGGGAACTGGGTGTGCTTCTGGTGGTACATCAGGAACAGGTGCGCGCCGATCAGCGCCAGGATGATGCCGGGGATCAGCAGCACGTGCACGATGTAGAGCCGCGGTATCAGGTCGTGCCCGGGGAACTGGCCGCCGAAGATGAAGAACGTGATGTACGTGCCGACGATCGGGATCGACAGCATCACTCCCTCGAGGATCCGCAGCCCGGTGCCGGAGAGCAGGTCGTCCGGCAGCGAGTACCCGGCGAATCCCTCCACGATGCCGAGGGTGAGCAGGGTGACGCCGATCAGCCAGTTGATCTCGCGCGGCTTGCGGAACGCGCCGGTGAAGAAGATCCGCAGCATGTGCGCCATGATCGCGGCGAGGAACAGGATCGCCGCCCAGTGGTGGATCTGGCGCATCAGCAGCCCGCCGCGGACGTCGAAGCTGATGTTCAGCGTCGAGGCGAAGGCGTCGCTCATGTGGACGCCGTTGAGCTTGGTGTAGGAGCCGTGGTAGACGACGTCGGTCATGCTCGGCTTGAAGAACAGCGTGAGGAACGTTCCGGTGAGCAGCAGGATGATGAACGTGTAGAGCGCTATCTCGCCGAGCAGGAAGGACCAGTGGTCCGGGTAGATCTTCTTGAGGACGTTGCGCAGTGTCTTCGCGCCGCGGAGGCGGTCGTCCAGGTACCCTCCGGTGCCCTCAAGCGCCTTGTCGACGGTGCTCATCCCAGCTCCCAGAAGGTCGGGCCGACCGGTTCGTGGAAATCGCTCTGCGCGACGAGATAGCCGTCGGCGTTGACGGTGATCGGCAACTGTGGCAGGGGCCGCGGCGCCGGGCCGAAGAGCACCTTGGCGCCGCGCTGCGCGTCGAACGTCGACTGGTGACACGGGCAGAGGATGTGATGCGTCGTGTGCTCGTACAGGGCCGCCGGGCAGCCGACGTGCGTGCAGATCTTGGAGTAGGCGACGATGCCGTCCACGGTCCAGTTCATGACGGTCGGCGCGAGCAGTTCTTCCGGCCGGAACTTGATGATCAGCACCGCCGCCTTGGCCAGCGCCTCGAGGTCGTTGTCCGTTCCCTCCGGAATCACCGTGATGATCCCGCCCGGCGAGGCGAACTCGGCGGGCTTGAGCGGCCGGTTGGTGCCGAGGACAACCAGGCGGGAGTCGGCCTTCCAGGCGGTGTGCCGCAGCTGCGTGCGGGGCAGCGGGCCCAGGTCGCGCAGCAGGACGATCGGTGCGACCGCCAGCGCCGTCGACGCGGCGAGCAGGGTCCGCCGTATCAGCGGCCGCTTGACGAACTGGCTCGCCTCGGTGCCCTCCTCGAAGGCTTCCGCGAAGGCCTCGCGGTCGGGCCGCGGCGAGGCGAGCGGCTTGCGCTCCTCGGTGATCTCGACCTTCGGCATCACGTTCCTGACCCAGACGGTGGCGCCAGCCCCAAGGGCGAGGAAGGCCACGGTCATGGACAGGCCAAGACCGAGGTTCGACCGGAACACCCGGTCGACCGAGTGCACCTGGAAGATCACGTAGGACGCGATGAACGCGATGCTGGCGACGAAGGAGATCATGAAGCACGTCGCCACGATCCGCTCCGCGCGCTTCGCCCGCTCGGGGTTGGCCGGATCGGCGGGCAGCATCCGCGGCTTGGGCGGTGGCGCGGGCTGGGCGGGCGCGCCACCGTCGCGCAGCAGGCGCCGCGCCTCGGCTGGCGGCGGCGTGCCGATCACCCGGCGGCGTGTCACGCGGCCGTGTTCCCCGCCCGCGCTCGCACGCGCGTCTTCTGGCTGGTTGCCTTGTTCAGTCATCGCTCACGCTGCTTCGCAGTGATCCACATGGCGGCCAGGATCAGCACGCCGATGCCGGCGAGCCAGCCGACGAGGCCCTCGGTGACCGGCCCGATGCGGCCCAGGCTGAATCCGCCGGGGTTGGGCTCCGACCTGGTCGCCGTGATGAACCTGATGAGGTCCCGCTTCTCGCTCGGTGTGAGGGTTGTGTCGCTGAAGAACGGCATGGACTGGGGGCCGGTCAGCATCGCCTCGTACATCTGCGTCGGGGTCACCGTCGTGAGGTCGGGGGCGTACTTGCCGTACGTCAGTGCTCCGCCGGCGCCGCTGAAGTTGTGGCACTGTGCGCACTCCGCGACGAAGATCTGCTGGCCCAGCCCGGCGTTGGCGCCCGCCGCGTTGACCTGCGCCGGGGACGGGATCGCCGGGCCGCCGCCGAGCGAGGCGATGTAGTCGGCGAGCGCGCGGGTCTGCGCCGCGTCCAGGGTCGGCGGCTTCTGCGGTACCTGCGCGCCCGATTCCTTGGCCGGCATGCGGCCCGTGCTCACCTGGAAGTCGACGGCCGCGGCCCCGACCCCGATCAGGCTCGGCCCCCTGGCGGTGCCCTCGGCGTTGACGCCGTGACAGCTCGCGCAGGTGACCGCGAACAGCTGCCTGCCCTGGGCGATTTCCTGCTTGGAGGCGCCGGGCGGGACGCCGGCCGCAGAGGCACCGTGCCCGGCCAGTGCCGCGTAAACCACGCCGACGAGCACCAGCCCGAGAACGACGACGGCGTACCCGGCCGCCGGGTGCCGTCGCCGCGCGGTGATCCAGCTCACTGCTGTCCCTGTCTCCGCTCAGTGGATGAGATAGATGGTCGCGAAGAGGCCGATCCATACCACGTCGACAAAGTGCCAGTAGTACGAGACGACGATGGCGCTGACCTGCTGTTCATAGGTGAAGCGTTTGGCGGCGAAGGTGCGTCCGAGTATGAACAGGAACGCGATCAGCCCGCCGGTCACGTGCAGGCCGTGGAATCCGGTGGTCAGGTAGAACACCGACCCGTAGCCGCTTGACGACAGCGTCACGTGCTCCTTGCTGATCAGGTCGTTGTATTCGTACAGCTGGCCGAGTACGAAGAACAGGCCCATCAGGAAGGACAGCACGTACCATTCGCGCAGGCCCCAGCTCAGTTTCCAGAACATGGGCCGCAGCAGCGGTCCGGTGCGCCTGATCTTCCCCCGCTCGACGGCGAACACGCCCATCTGGCAGGTGACGCTCGACAGCACCAGGACGGTCGTGTTGACCGAGGCGAACGGCCGGTTCAGGTGGGCCCCCGGCCAGACGCCGCCGGCCCCCTTGGTGACCGAGCGCACGGTGAAGTACATCGCGAACAGCGCCGCGAAGAACATGAGCTCGGAGGACAGCCAGATGATGGTGCCCACACTGACGAGGTTGGGCCGGTGTGATGACGGCGCGCGGGGTGCCGTCCCGGCCGTGGTTACTGTCGCCACGTGGGCCATTATGGCGATACGGCGTGGCCATGTGTCGCGCACCCCCCGTACTCGCCACGGGAAGCCGTGATCGGGCCGCTAGCATCCTTGCGTAGACCCATGACCCCGCACCTGTCGCGCAGGCGGCGGCCGACCGATGGACGAACACATGAGCGGTACCGATGAATCGCCTGACGCACAGCAGAGCACGCCGCACGAAGTGCCGGAGGATGTGCCACCGGACGTGCCAAGGGACGTGCCACCGGACGTGCCAAGGGCGGAAAAGCCGATGAAGGTCGTCGTTTACAGCCACGACGGCCGCACCCGCGCGGCGGTACGGCTCGCCATCGGCCGCAGGCCCGCGCCCGACGTCGCGCCGGCCGAGATCATCGAGTGCGCGACAGAACCCGCGCTGTTCCGCCTCCTCGACGCGGGCACCGTCGACGTGATGGTGCTCGACGGTGAGGCGCAGCCCGCCGGCGGGATGGGGGTGTGCAGGCAGGCCAAGGACGAGATCTATCGGTGCCCGCCGGTGCTCCTGATCATCGGCCGGCCCGACGACGGCTGGCTGGCTACCTGGAGCCGCGCCGATGCTGTGGTCAGTCACCCCATCGACCCGGCGGCCCTCGCGGCCGCGCTCGGCGGCCTGATGCGCCGGCGCGCGGCTCTCACCGGCGCCTGACCCCTCCGTCCCGTCCGTCCTCTCCCGTCCTCGCCGTGGTCCGCCAAACCGCTCAGCGCGGCGGCAGGCGATCGGGGCGCGGCCGATTATCCCGAACGACTCCGAAGGTGAAGCCATGGATTCCAAGGCGACGTGGCCCGGCCTGATTGGCGCGCTCGTGCAGGGTAAGTCGCTCACGACGGAGCAAGCCGCGTGGGCGATGAACGAGATCATGTCCGGCGCGGCGACCGCGGCCCAGATCGCCGGCTTCGGCGTCGCACTGCGCGCGAAGGGCGAGACGGCCGCCGAGATGACGGGCCTGGCCGACGCCATGATGGACCACGCGCTGCCGCTGCGGATCCCTGGCCGGCTGGCGGATCTGGTCGGTACCGGCGGCGACGGCGCGCGGACGGTGAACATTTCCACGATGGCGGCGATCGTCGCGGCCGCGGCGGGCGTCAAGATGGTCAAACACGGCAACCGCGCCGCGTCCTCTTCCTGCGGCGCCGCCGACGTGCTCGAGGAGCTCGGCGTGGTCATCGATCTGCCTCCCGCGCTCACCGAGCAGGTCGCGGAGGAAACCGGGATCGTGTTCCTGTTCGCGGCGCTCTACCATCCGGCGCTGCGCCATGCGGCGGGGCCGCGGGCCGAGCTGGGCGTGCCGACCGTGTTCAACTTCCTCGGCCCGGTGGCGAACCCCGCCAGGCCGCAGGCGCTCGCGGTCGGGGTGGCGAACGAGAGAATGTGCGGGGTCATCGCCGGGGTACTCGCCGCGCGCGGCTGCTCGGCGCTTGTGTTCCACGGCGGCGACGGGCTTGACGAGCTGACCACGACGACGACGTCCAAGGTGTGGGTCGTCCGGCCGGGCGAGGAGGCGCCGAGCGAGGCGCTGGTCGACCCGGCCGACCTTGGGATCGCCCGTGCCAAACCCGCTGATCTGGCGGGCGGGGACGCGGCCTACAACGCGGCCGTGGCGCGCGCGGTGCTTGGCGGCGAGCGGGGCCCGGTGCGCGACGCCGTGCTGCTGAACGCGGCGGCGGCCATTGCCGCGGACGCGGGCGTACCTGGCGCTGGGGCGCTGACCGAGTCACTGCGCGACGGTTACGCGCGTGCGACGGCCGCCGTCGACTCGGGCGCCGCCGCGGCACTGCTCACCCGCTGGATACAGACGACTCAGCGGGTAGCCGCGCGGGCGTGAGCGGCGGCCGGCCGCGGCCGAGACGGGCCGTGGGCCGGCTGCCGCTGTCGGGTAGGCCGGGGTCGCGGTTGGCCGCTTGCGGCCGGCTGCCGCTGTCACGGCTGCGTTCAGCCTTCTGCCTTTTCGGTGAAGCCGAGCGCGAATGCGGCGTCCAGGTCGTGCCGCGAATACGTGCGGAATGCGACGTGGGTCACTGTGTGCGTGACACCGGGCACCTTGTTGAGTCGGCCGGTGATGACGTCGGCGAGGTCGTCGTGCGCCCGGACCCGTACCATCGCGACGAGGTCGAACTCGCCCGTCACCGAGTAGACCTCGCTGATCTGGGGAATTTGTGCGATCTCGGCGGCGACCTCGGGGATGCGGTTTACCTCGGTGCGGACGAGAACGATCGCGGTGATCACTTGTTGCCTCCTTGGGCGCCGTCCGGCGGCTCCGCGCGGGCTGCCGTCTCGCATGCGACCGCCGTCTCGCGTGGCGACAGCGGTAGGTTATCCGACTCGCGCGCCGTGGAGCGGAATCGACCAGGTGCCCTCCACCGCGATCAGCCGGACACCAGGTGATTCCAGCCAGCTGAGCAGACACGTGGTCTCCGTGGCCCCGGCCGCGGTCGCGGCTTGCCACTCCGGGCGGATCGCGCACCGTATCGGCGCGCGCGCTGTCTGGTCGCGCCCGGTCAGCCCGGCGCCGCGGGGCACCACCGCGGTGGCTTCGAGCAGCCCGTGCCCGATCCACGCCACGTCCCATCCGCCGGAGAAGCGCGGCCGCGCCGCGACCACCTTGCGGACCGCCGCCAGCGCGAGCAGGCCACTGCTCGGTGGATCCGCGTCACCTTCTGCGGTGAGATGTCCAGCGTTCGCGCCGTCCGTGGTGGGGTGTCCGGTGGTTGTGCCGTCCGTGGTGGGGTGTCCGGGGCGTGCGCCGTCCGCGGAGTGGTGCCCGGTGGTTGCGGCGCCGTGGGCGCCGTTGCCGTCGCCGCCGTACGGCGGCAGGTGCACGGCGGTGAGCCTGATCTCGGTCACCTCGGCTTCGAGCGGCGTTGCGCAGGGGATCGGCACGATCCGCGCCGTCTTGTCGATCATGTCGCGGACCCCGCCGCGGGTCTCCGCCGCGGTGAAGTAGCCGCTGGCGCGCGCGTGCATATCCGAGCTGCGCACCACGTGCAGCACCTGCCCGTCGGTGGCCGTGAACACGCACACGCCTGGCGTCCGGGGGATCGCGGCCGTGAGCTGGCACATCCGCCGCCGTTGCGGCGCGGCCGGCACCCCGAATCCGCGCAGCGCCTCGAGCGTGTGCACGCCGCGCCGGGCCAGCCGCTCGAGGAGGCCGTGCAGCACCGCGGCCGTCGCGCGGGCGTCATCGAGCGCACGGTGGCTCGGCAGCGTGCTCGCGGCGAAGAAGTCGGCGAGCGTGCCGAGCCTGCAGTCGTGGACCTCGTCGGTGGTCAGCATTCGCCGGGCGAGCGCCGCGGTATCGAGTGTCGGAAGCGCCGGCCAGGCCAGGTTGTGCCGTTCGCACGCCGCCCGCAGAAAGGCGATGTCGAACGGCGCGTTGTGCGCGACCAGCACCGATCCGGCGGCGAACTCGATGAACCGCGGCAGCACGTCCTCGACGCGCGGGGCGGCGGTCACGAGCGCGTCGGTTATCCCGGTCAGGGCGGCGACGTGCGTTGGTATGGCGCGGCCAGGATTTACCAGCGTGGCGAACTCCCGCGCGCCACCCAAGCCCGCGCCCGGGCTTCCAGGTCTGCCTGGCCGGTAGCCCGGGGTTCCGCGCGTGCGTACCGCGCCGATCTCGGTGATCGCCGCTTCAGCGGGAGACCCGCCCGTCGTCTCCAGATCGACGACCACGAATTCGATCTCCGTGAGCGGACGCGCCAGCCCCTCCAGCGCGCCCTGCTCCAGGTAGAGGCAGGTCTCGAACAGGACGTCCTCGGGCGCACCTGACGGCTCGCCGCTCGGCGCCCCGTGCGCGCCGTCTGCGCGCACGTCGGGCCAGGCGTCACCGCGCGCCTCCGGCACGCTACTCGAGGTCGTCACCTTGCCGACGATAGGCCCTGGCACCGACATTACGCGGCGATGTCAGTCCCGCGCTCCCACGCGGTCCAGGTGCTCGGCCATCGCGTCAGCGGAGGCCACAGGTGGTCGGTCATGCTCCGTCCCGCGCCGCTGGCGGCGGCCACGGGCCGGCCCGAAGCCTCGACGCCGGGGTACCGTACGACACATCGAATGCGGTTGGGTGAGCCCGTAGTCCTAGCGGTAGACCTCACGGCGGTGGCCGATACCGACTACCAGGACCACGCACCTGGCTTCGTGTACCTCATACAGAACGCGGTAGTCGCCGCCTACCCGTATGCGCAGCACGCCGGGCATCCCTCTCAGTGCCTTGACGCCGGCTGGGCGTGGATTGGCGGCCAGAGCATCGATAGCGGTGCCGATACGGCGCTGGACGGACTTGTCGAGAGCCAGGAAGGTTTACGCGCCCGGGGTTTCCAGGTGACCGCGTACGCCACGAGTGATCACAGCCCAGCCTCAGCCTTGACCTGCTCCCAGGGAATTTCACCCGGCTCGGCGAGAGCCTCACGGGCTTCGGCCATATCGGCGAGGTCTTCGAGAAGCTCGCGGAGTTCCCCGGGAGGGAAGTGCTCCAGGGCCGCAGCAAGCCAGGCCGGGACGATGGCGGCTAGGCGCTCTCCGTGTTCGGTGAGGTAGACGACCCGCCCGCTCGCCGCGTCATGCGCGGCGTCGGTCACGCCGGGGGCGTCATCGAGCGGCAGTTCACGCATAGCTTGATCATTTCTCTGATCGTGATCCTGATCGTCTTCCGTCCTGCCGAACATATTATCAACGTGTAGGGGATTTACCCTCGCCATCGAGGCCACGCGCAGCCCGTGACCTGCGCACAGAACGCAGCCGTTTAGCCTGCGGCCATGCCGAAAGGCGGCAGCGACGATCACATGGCGGCCATGCTGGACGCCGCGCTGACAGCCCGCGCCGCCAGGGTCGCCGCCCGGCTGGTGCTTCAGGTGAAGCGATGCTGTGCCTGCCGGAACTGGCTGTCGTTCAGCGACTTCTCACCCGCGCCCAGCTAGCCGGACGGCAGGGGGACGGTCTGCCATCCCTGCGGCGCGAAGATCGCCCGCGAGCGGCGCGCTCAGGACGCAGCGCAGCGTGCGTGGCAGGCGGCGGTACGGCGGGCTGCGGTCTACCGGCCCGGGCCGCCGCAGAACGTGCCCTGGAGCGAGCTGCTGGACACCGGGCCTGCCATCCGGCCGAGATCGCCAGCGCCGTGCACGACTCTCTTGGCCGTGGTCCTGGCTATCGCAGGCCGCGTGATCCTGAGATCGGACGGCTGCGCGAAGAACTGGAGTTGTGATCATGACCAGGGCCAAGACCACCGAGCCCAAGACCACCGAGCCCGAGCCAGAGCTCGGTCGCCCTACTACGAGACGAAGAAGGACTGGCAGGCGGCACAGGGCGAGCAGGACATGCCGGTGCCCGCGTCAGGCCAGCCACATGATCAGGGTGCGGAAGTGCCTGCCGAGCCCGCCGCCGTGCAGCTTCCGCCCGCGTCAGGCCGGGACTGGCAGATGGTCGTAGGTGGCATGCTGCCCGCGTCCCGCCCGGAGACCCGCCAGGGTGGTGAGTACCGTCCTGTGGGTGGTGGCCCTCGTGGTCACGACTACGCCGCCTCGCCGCTGGCGGCCCGCCTGAGCCCGCCAGTGACGAGATCGCAGCAGCTTCCCGCCCGGAGCCACCCCGGAGCACGAGCAACTGACCTGGTGAGTCATCACCGCACCAGCACGCCACATCTGCCCAGCTCAGGGCTGCCCTATCGCATCGCTGATGTGGTCGCTTCACGGCGTCTGTGACACCCTCGTTGCGCCGGCCGACGAAGCCCTGTAGCCGATTCTGCGGCCCGCTGCCTGGCAGTGATCAGCCCATACCGGCCGGTTCCAGATCGAGCTGGTGGCGCTGGTGTGGCCCCGCCCTGGGTGCTGCGTAGCCTTGCAGTCAGGTATTGGGGTGGTACCCGCGCGGCCGGGCGTCGTGCGAGGATGCACCCGGCCGCACGGGGTCTAGATGCGCTGGTGACCGGGGGACGGTGCCATCGCCCCCGGCCACGTTCTCAGTGGGCGCTGCGATCGTCTCCCCGCCGCAGCAGCCCGCTGGCCAGACCTTCGATCGTCGGCCTGACCACATACCACGGGTGCGCGTCGTCGGTGCGCGCCCTGGCCGCGTAGTGCTTCACCCCGTTGGCAAACTCGCGCCCGATCTCGTGCTGCGGGCACCGCTGGCGTAGCTGATCGAGAACGTCGGTTTCTGCCCCGCAGCCGTGCCTCGGCACGCTGGGCACATAGCTTGCGCAGCGCGGCCAGCTCTGCTTCACCTGGGGGCAGCAGCTCAGGCGTGGCGGCTGGCGTCTCGCCGCTCATGGCTGAACGTCCCGCCTGGCCGCCTCGCGGCGGTCGCGCTCGGCCTCGGTGAGCAGCTCGCGGAGCCGTTCGAGGTTCATGGCCTGGATGTGGGCGGCTGGCTTCTCGACGGCGAGGAACCCGCCGAACACTGGTGTGATCTGCCACCTCGGGTACTCGTGCGCCAGCTCGGCCAGCTCGGCCTGCGTGAGATCATTCATCCTGGGTTCGCCTCCTTGCAGGCGGGCCAAGGGGTCGGCCCGGCGTTCAGGCGCTTGGCCGGTCCCGCTTTTCTGCTGACATCCAAACCACCCTTGCCACCTCGGGCGCTTACGCTGAAGGTGCTGCCCGCTGCCAGCGGCGGGGGGCGGGCAATGGGCAACGATCACGATCAGGATGAGATTGGCGCACGCGATGACAGCCTTTGGCGACGAGCTGCGGCGCCTGCTGGCCGAGCGCGGCATGTCGCTGAACGAGCTGGCGCGCCGCTCGAACTACGACAGCGGTTACCTCTCGAAGGTGGCGCGCGGCCACAAGCGGCCGAATCGTGAGCTGGCCGCACGGCTCAACGAGGTGCTCGGCGGCGACGGCTCGCTGATCAGGGTGGCTGGCGGCGGCCCGCTGTTCAACGGCCACCTGCCACCGGACGACCAGGAACGGCTTGCGCTGGCGGCCAGTGCGCCGTCCCGCGTGGACAGGCAGGTCGTGGACGCGCTCGCGGGTGTGCTCGCCGCGCAGCGGCTGCTGGAAGACCGCATCGGGTCAGTGCCGATGCTCGTGCCCGCCCGCGCGCAGAGCGCCGTGACCGAGACCATGGCCCGCGAGTCGCCGCCGCGCCTGCGGTCCCGCGTGCTCGACATCGCGGCCCAGTACGGCTACTTCCTCGGCTGGCTGCACGAGAACACCGGGGAGCTTGCCGCCGCCGAACGGCTGTATGACGCCGCGCTCGGTCAGGCCGCCGAGGTCGGGAACGCAAGCCTGATGTCCGAGCTGATCAGCATGAAGGGGCGCATCGCCTGGCAGCGCGGTGAGCCTGGCGAGGTGGTCCGGCTGTCGGAGGCCGCGCAGCGCGACCCCGCCGCGTTCCCCGGCCAGCACGCGATCTCAGCCATGCAGGAAGCCCGCGCCCATGCCGTGCTCGGGGATGCCCGCGCGGTCAGCCGCAAGCTCACCGACGCCGACGACGCGACCGCCAGGGCGGCGGAGAACGAGGGCGACCGGCCGCCCTGGCTGTACTACCACTCGCCGGGGTTCTTCACCGTGCAGCGCGGCCGCGCCTGGCTGCACCTGGGCAGCCACGACCCCGCGTACAACAGGAAGGCGATCGAGACCCTCACGGCTGGCATCGAGGCGCTCGACGCCACGGCCCGGCAGTCCGAATGGGGGGCGAGCTACCTCCTGCACCTGGCCAGCGCGCACATGCAAGCGGGCGACGTGGACCAGGCCGTCGCCGCCGCAGGCGAAGCGGCGGCATCCGCGCGGCGGATCGGCTCGGCCAGCCTGCTTGCCCGGTCGCGGCGGCTGCATGCCCGGATGGCACGGCGGTGGCCTGGTCATCCCGATGTCGCGCTACTTGGGGAGGCATTGCGCTGATCGCTTGCGTGTGCCTAGCACCCGTTCGCGAGCGCGTCGGCTACCTTGGCGATCTGGTGGGCCTGGCCGTCGAGGCGCTGGCCTGCTGCTGCGCCCAGGAGATGGCGCTGTTCATGCTGCAAACGCCTTCTTGCCGCGTGGCGAGCACGGGGCGGGGCCGTTTCCGGACAAGCAATAGAAATGTGGCGGGTGCTCCTAAGATTGATCGCGTCATATCAGACGAGGACCGAAAGGTCCGCAGTACTATGTCGTGTCCTGTATGTGGAGCGATCCCCCCGAGGCAACCGTGGCTAAAAGTACGGAGGGTTCAGCGCAGCCTGCTCAGGCTCGCCCTCCAGACCGACCCTCACCTGACGAAGTGATCGCCCGTGCCCGTGTGCATTTCGCAATTACAGTCGTAGTGGGTATTTTTGTTAGCTTTGTCGGATTGGGCCTGTTCGCCCGGGTGCGGCTCTATCAGAGGTACCGGATTCTGGTTGATGCCGGGCATTTCGGTCGCTAGCGGAGTGTCATGACATATTGGCACATACCGTCATGACTGGTTTTGTGTTTGTGCAGGTGGGCGGGTTG
>Ga0209648_10002574_pt1 | contig 15092 bp, 15 predicted proteins | sample GraSoi2013_115cm_FD_185830 | JGI IMG/M metagenome (GOLD analysis project Ga0209648, IMG submission 185830) | Grasslands soil microbial communities from the Angelo Coastal Reserve, California, USA - Sample 9_17_2013_115cm (SPAdes) (version 2) | ecosystem: Environmental > Terrestrial > Soil >...
CGTCGATCTTGGCCTCGCGCACCGCGACCAGGTTCTCGATGCGTATGCCATAGGCGTCGGTCTTGTAGTAGCCCGGCTCGTTGCTGACGATCATACCGGGCTGCAGGGCGACGTTGTTGGCCATCTTGGAGATGCGGTGCGGCCCCTCGTGAACCGAGAGGTAGGCGCCGACGCCGTGGCCGGTGCCGTGATCATAGTCGAGCCCGGCCTGCCACAGCGCATAGCGCGCCAGCGCGTCGAGCTGCGAGCCCGTGGTGCCGGCCGGGAAGCGCGCCATGGCCAGCGCAATGTGGCCCTTGAGGACGCGGGTGAAGCGGTCGCGCATCTCGGCGCTGGGCGTGCCGATCGCCACGGTGCGGGTGATGTCGGTCGTGCCGTCGCGATATTGCCCGCCTGAGTCGACGAGATAAAGGCTGCCCGGCTCGAGCATGCGCTCACTCGCCGCGGAGGCGCGGTAATGCACGATGGCGCCGTTGGGACCGGCGCCGGAAATGGTGTCGAAGCTCAGGTCCCTGAGCTTGCCGGTTTCCTGGCGCAACGCCTGCAGCCGGTCGGAGGCCTCGATCTCGCGCAGTTTCCCGCCCCTGGATTCGCGGCTGAGCCAGCCCAGGAAGCCGCTGACCGCGGCGCCGTCGCGGCGGTGGGCGCGGCGGATGCCCTCCAGCTCGACCGCGTTCTTGCACGCCTTGGGCAGCGCCACCGGATCGGCGTCGCGGACCAGCGCCACGCCGGCCGCCTGCAGGCGGGTCGCGGCCCACATCGGCGCCGTCGCGCTCTCGATCAGCACGCGCTTGCCCACCTTGCCCAGCATGTCGAGGGCGGCGCCAAGCTCGTCGGGCGGCGCCAGGGTCACGGCGTTGCCGAGCCACGCCAGGGTGCGGTCGGGCATCTTGCGGCGGTCCATGAAGAGGTCGACATGGCCGTCGCCGTGCAGCAGCGCGAAGCCCAGCGCGAACGGCGTGCGCGGCACGTCGCCGCCGCGCACGTTCAGCAGCCAGGCGATCGAATCGGGCGCGGTGATCAGGGCCACGTCGGCGCCCTTGGCCATGATGGTGCCGGCGATGCGCAGGCGCTTGGCTTCGCTGCTTTCGCCGGCGAACTCGTCAGGATGCGGCAGCACAGGCGCCAGCGGCGCCGGCGGCCGGTCGGGCCACACCGCGTCGACGGGATTGGAATCGACCGGCACAAATTCGCCGCCGGCGCGCTGGCAGGCGCGCGCGAAGCGTTCGTGCCCGTCGACCGTCTGCAGCCAGGGATCGAAGCCGAGCTTGCCGCCCTTGGTTAGGTTCTCGGCGATCCACGCCTCCGGTGATTGTTCCGGGATCTGGTGCGGCACGAAGGCGTCGGTGTCGACCTGGCCGCGCACGGCAAGCGTGTAGCGCCCATCGATGAAGATCGCCGCGCGGTCGGCCAGCACGATGGCGAGGCCGGCCGAGCCGCTGAAGCCGGTGAGCCAGGCCAGCCGCTGCGAGCGGCGCGGCACGTACTCGCCCTGATGTTCGTCGGCGCGCGGCACGACGAAGCCGGAGAGGTCGCGCCGTTTCAGCTCGGCGCGCAGCGCCGCCAGGCGCGCTGCCGGCGCCGGCGTGGCGTCGAGCCCGTCATCGGCCGTGGCGAGCTCGGCGCGCCACGCCGTCAAGGCCTTGGTCAGCTCGGGATCGGCCTGGGGATCGATCAGTTCGACCCATTCGGGGCCGGCCAGCCCCTCGGGAGCGGCGGCGACACCGCGCATCAGGGCATCGAGGGCGGACGGGTCCAAGTGGCGGCCGCGCTGCCGCAGGAGTTCTAGAACGTCGTCAGGAGCGGAAGTCATGGTCGGGCGGACCCTACGCGTGGCGTCCTGGAGAGGCAAATTGAGCAATATTTGTTCTTTCGCAGCTGCGAAATGCCAGTTTATTAGGCCCCATGCGGTTAATGCATATCAGAACATCAAGGAGCTCACTTATTGTTGTAACTCAAGGGTCTATATTAGCTCGGTGCACTGCAGCATTATGTATCGCGTTGCACAAAGTAAGGAGTAGACCATGATGACCCAGCCGATTCGGACCTTTAAGGATCTGACCAGCGAAACTGCGCCGGCGGGGGGAAACGATTTCACCAAGCTTGACCTGTCCTATGAGGATCGCCGCCTGCTCGAGCAGCGAGCGCGCTATGCGCGTGCCGAGTTGATGGCCAATGCCCTCGGGGATGCGGCCCTGTGGTTGGGCCGCCAATGGCACCGTCTGGTTGCCGGGATCAAGGCGGATTTCAAGCTGCGTGCCGCCGAGGCCCAGCTCTTCCGCATGAGCGACCGCGAGCTGGCCGATATCGGCCTGTGCCGTGGCGACATCGCGTTTGCGGTCCGCGAGGTCGCGCATGGCGTGGCCCCCGAGATCGAGGGCGAGATGCGTCCCGTCAGCGCGGCCAACCAGAACATGCGCCGTGCGGCGTAAACTGCCTTTAGCGTAGCGTAAGCGTAAGCGTAGGGGCCGGCGAAAGCCGGCCCTTTTTCGTTGGCCTAGTTGCGGCGCAGCAGCAGAGTGCGCCACCAGGCGCCGCCGGTTTCGAGGTCGATATGGTGCTCTGGGGCAAATCCCTTGTGCCCGTAGGCGGCGACGATCTCGTCGGCTTGCTCGACCAGCAGACCACTGAGCAGCACACGGCCGCGCGGTCGTACTGCCGCGGCGAAAGAGTCGACCAATCCGAGAAGCGGCCCGGCCAGGATGTTGGCGACGATGAGTTCAAATGGGCCTATGGCGGCAATTTCAGCGGACTCGAGGCCATTCGCATGAAAGAAGTGGCAGAGCGGATCGACTTCGTTCAGCACCGCGTTCTCCCGTGCGACGCGGATTGCGTCCTCATCGTTGTCAGTGCAGAGGACCGGGCAATACCATAGCTTCGCCATGGCGATGCCAAGGATGCCTGAGCCGCAGCCCACATCGACGGCGACGACCACGTCTTGTGGACCAAGAGTCGCAAGCAGCTCCAGGCAGCCTCGTGTCGTCGCGTGCGTCCCGGTGCCGAAGGCCAAGCCCGCATCGATGCGTAGCGCAATCGTGTCGGCTGGCTGCTCCTTTTCCGCAACGTGTGAGGGATGGACCCAGAAAGGTCCGACGGTAAAAGGCTTGAAGGAGCGCTGGTTTTCGGCGACCCAATCGGTGTCGGGAAGCGTCTCCCACTTCCAGGGCCGTGCGGGTAGGCCAAGCGATCTGGCGCCATCGGCAATGGCCTCGGCAACCCGACGTTCCTCGGCCTCGCCAAAGATCTCGATGCGCCACGGCCCGTCGCGCGAGATCTCGCAGCTCGTCACCACGACGCCCGCATCGCCGAGACGCTCTTCAAGCGCGTCTTCCCAGGCGGCGCGCTCGGCGGCAGGCACGACGAACGACGCCTTGGCAACGCTCACGCCGCCTCGATGAAGCTGTCGAGGACCTTCTTCGGGCCGGCTTTCTCGAAGTCGATGTCGAGCTTGTTGCCGTCGACCGCCAGGATGCGGCCATAGCCGAACTTCTGGTGGAAAACCCGCTGGCCGACGCTGAGATCGACCTTGTCGCCCTCGACCGCGCGGCGATCGTCGAACGTCTCGTCGCGCCAGCGCGTGCGCCGGCCCGAGATGACGCCCAGGCTCTCGTAGTCGAAGCCGCTGGCCTGCTCGCGCAGCCCGCCGTGATGGCCGGCCGAGTAGGTGGCGTAGAGGCCGGCGTCGCTGCTCTCGGCCAACTGGTCGGTCGGTAGCTCGCGCAGGAAGCGCGACGGGATCGCTGCCTGCCACTGGTTGAAGACGCGCCGGTTGGCGGCGAAGGAGACGTAGGCCCGCTTGCGCGCCCGTGTCAGCCCGACATAGGCCAGCCGCCGTTCCTCCTCGAGCCCGGCAACGCCCTTGTCGTCGAGCGCGCGCTGGTTGGGGAAAAGGCCTTCCTCCCATCCCGGCAGGAACACGGTGTCGAATTCCAGGCCCTTGGCGGCATGCAGGGTCATGACGCTCACCATGTCGCCGTCCGAGCGCGCGGCATTGTCGGTCAAGAGTGCGACATGCTCGAGGAAGGCGGGCAGGGTGTCGAATTCCTGCAGCGCGTTGGTGAGCTCCTTCAGGTTCTCGAGCCTTCCCGGCGCCTCGGGCGAGCGATCGGCCCGCAGCATATCGGTGTAGCCCGATTCGTCCAAAATCGTCTCGACCACCTCGATGTGGTTCATGCCGTCGAGCATGGCGCGCCAGCGCTCGAAGCTCCTGACGAGGTCGCCCAGTGTCTTGCGCGTCCGCGCCTTCAGTTCGTCGGTTTCGAGCGCCCGGCGCGTCGCCTCGAACAGCGACACCTTCTGGGCGCGCTGGATCAGCCGCAGGGTGCGCAGCGCCGATTCGCCCAATCCGCGGCGCGGCGTGTTGTAGATGCGCTCGAAGGCAAGGTCGTCGTCGGGCTGCACGGTGACCCGGCAATAGGCCAGCGCATCGCGGATCTCCTGCCGCTCATAGAAGCGTGGCCCGCCGATCACCCGGTAGGGCAGGCCCATGGTGATGAAGCGTTCCTCGAACTCTCGGGTCTGGAAGCCGGCCCGCACCAGGATGGCCATCTGGCTGAGCGCGTGCTTGTCGCGCTGCAGCGCCTCGATCTCCTCGCCGATGGTGCGCGCCTCCTCGTCGCCGTCCCATACGCCGCGCAGCGAGATGCGCTCGCCTTCCTTCATCTCGGTCCACAGCGTCTTTCCCAGCCTTCCCTCGTTGTGGGAGATGAGATGCGAGGCCGCGGCCAGGATGTGCGGGGTCGAGCGGTAGTTGCGCTCCAGCCGCACGATGGTGGCGTTGGGGAAGTCCTTCTCGAAGCGCAGGATGTTGCCCACTTCGGCGCCGCGCCAGCCGTAGATCGACTGGTCGTCGTCGCCGACGCAGCAGACGTCCTCGGTGCCCTGGGCCAGCAGCCTGAGCCACAGATACTGCGCCACGTTGGTGTCCTGGTACTCGTCGACCAGGATGTGGCGGAAACGGCGGTGATACTGGGCCAGCACGTCGGGATGCTTCTGCCACAACGACACGCAATGCATGACCAGGTCGCCGAAATCGACGGCGTTCACCTCGGCGAGCCGCTCCTGGTACTGGCGATAGATGTCGGCGGCACGGCCGTTGGCGAACTCGCCGGCATCCTCGCCCGACGCCTTGTCGGGGGTGAGCGCGCGGTCCTTCCAGCGCTGGATGATCCCGGACAGGACGCGGGCCGGCCATTTCTTGTCGTCGATGCCCTCGGCCTGCAGCAGCTGCTTGATCAGCCGCGTCTGGTCGTCGGTGTCGAGGATGGTGAAATTGCTCTTGAGCCCGACCAGCTCGGCATGGCGGCGCAGCACGCGCACGCCGATGGCGTGGAAGGTGCCGAGCCACATGCCGTCGGCCGCGCCGCCGATCAGGCTGGCGACGCGATCGAGCATCTCGCGCGCCGCCTTGTTGGTGAAGGTGACGGCCAGGACCTGCGACGGCCGGGCGCGGCCGGTGATCAAAAGATTGGCGATGCGGGTGGTCAGCACGCGGGTCTTGCCGGTGCCGGCGCCGGCCAGCACCAGCAACGGGCCGCCCTGGTGGATAACCGCCAGCCGCTGTTCCTCGTTCAGCCCCTCCAGATGGGCCGTGGACGTGACGGCGCGCCGCGCCGGCGGGGAATCGGCCCCTTCGGCGGGGGACGATACGGGATCGTCTGTGATTTCGAACGGATCGGCGGGGGACGCCATGCAGCGTCATATAGCAATCGGCGCGGCAGACGCCTATCCTTCAGAGGGGGGTTGCGTCCGGGGTGACGTGGAGGTGTACCGATGGCCCGAGGGTTGAACGGTTCCATGAACGGCGCGGGTCATGGCCCGGCCGGCCGGGAAGGCGTCGAAGCGCGCCTGCCCGGCGTGTCCAATCTGTCGCCGCCGGTCGCGCAGGCGGTGTCCGCCGTGGTCGGCCTGCGCACGACCATTCCCAAGGACCGCCGGTCGGCCCAGACGCTCGGCACGGAGCGCGAGGGTCATGGCGCCCTGATCGGCGACGACGGCCTGATCCTCACCATCGGCTACCTGATCATGGAGGCCGACAGCGTCACCATCACCGATATCGATGGCAACGAATTGCCGGCCTACATCGTCGGCTACGATTATGAAAGCGGCTTCGGCCTGGTCCGCACCGAGCGGCCGATCGACCTCAAGCCGATGAGCTTCGGCGATTCCGACACGCTCGAGCTGCGCAGCGAGGCCTATGTCGCGGGGCTGGGCGGCGAGAAGGCGACGCTCAAGGTCAAGGTCGCGGGCCGGCGCGAGTTCGCGGGCTATTGGGAGTACCTGCTCGACAACGCCATTTTCACGGTTCCCGCCTATCCGCTGTGGGGCGGCTCCGCCCTGATCGGTCAGGACGGCACGCTGCTCGGCATCGGCTCGCTCCTCGTGCAGGAAGCGCTCGGTCCGGGCGCGCCGGCCTTCCCCGGCAACATGTACGTGCCGATCAACCGTCTGAAGCCGATCTTCCAGGAACTTGTCGCCAAAGGAAGGCTCTCGACGCCGCCGCGGCCGTGGCTCGGCCTCTACACGGTCGAGCATATGGGCCAGCTCGTGGTCGGCGGTATCTCCGACGGCGGCCCGGCCGATCGCGCCGGCCTGCAGCGCGGCGACGTCCTGCACGCGCTGGACGGCGAGGTGCTGGACGACGTGCCCGACTTCTATCGCAAGCTGTGGGCGAGCGGCCCGGCCGGCACGCCGGTGACCTTGCGCATGGAGCGCGACAACGATTCCTTCGAGGTCACCGTGCGCACCGGCGATCGCGCGCGCTATCAAAAGTACGGTTCCGACTGAGCGCCGCAAGAAGACGACGGGAGAGAAGTCGATGGCCAAGGCCTTCGCCTCGCAGGCCGACATGGCTGAAAAGAGGGTCACGTTCAGTCGCTTGTCCGAACACGCCTATGCCTTCACCGCCGAGGGCGATCCCAATACCGGCATCGTGGTGAGCGACGACGCGGTCATGGTGATCGACACCCAGGCGACACCCAAGACGGCGCAGGCCGTGATCGAACACATCCGCAGCGTCACCGACAAGCCGATCAAATACGTGGTGCTGTCGCACTATCACGCCGTGCGCGTGCTGGGCGCGATGGCCTACGAGGCTGAGCACGTCATCTGCAGCGAGGCGACGCGCGAGATGATCGTCGAGCGCGGCGCGCAGGACTACAAGTCCGAGGTCCAGCGCTTCCCGCGCCTGTTCCAGGCGGCCGAGACCATTCCCGGCCTGACCTGGCCCACCATCACCTTCAACGATCGCATGACGATCTGGCTGGGCAAGCTGCAGGTCGACATCATCCATGTCGGCCGAGGCCATACCAAGGGCGATACAATCGTTTGGCTGCCCGAGGAGCGCACGCTGTTCAGCGGCGACCTGGTCGAATATGGCGCCACTCCCTATGCCGGCGACGCCCACTTCAAGGACTGGCCCGAGACGCTGCAGAAGCTGCGCGACCTCAAGCCGCTCGCCCTGGTGCCCGGCCGCGGCGACGCGCTGGCCGGCGAGGAAGAAGTCGAGAAGGGCATCGCCGGGACGCAGGCATTCCTCGGCGAGCTCTACAAGGCGGTGTCGCAGAGCGCCGAGGCGGGCGATTCGCTGAAGCAGGCCTATGACAAGGCGATGACGGCCTTGCAGCCGCGCTACGGCAACTGGGTGATCTTCGAACACTGCCTGCCGTTCGACGTCTCGCGCGCCTACGACGAAGCCAAGGGCCTCGACCACCCGCGCATCTGGACCGCCGAGCGCGACCTCGAGATGTGGACGGCGCTCGAATCATGATCGTCTTTGCTGGGAGCGCGCCACTCCAGTGGCGCATCTTTCTTTTGCGACAGCCCATGAGCGCCACTGGAGTGGCGCGCTCCCAGCCATGAGTTCCTACGCATGATGAAAGACCTGCTCACCGGCCGCTTGGCCCTCGTCACCGGCGCCGGCCGCGGCAACGGCGCCGCCATCGCCCGCGGCCTGGCCGATGCCGGCGCCAAAGTGATCGTGACCGATATCGACATCGAGGCCGCCCACGCCATGGCGGAGAGCATCGTCAAGGCAGGCGGCGAGGCGCGCGGCTATGCGCTCGACGTCACCGACCACGAGGGTTGCCGCAAGCTCGCCGAGGACATCGCGCTGCTGGTCGGGCCGATCCGCATCCTGGTCAACAACGCCGGCATCTTTTTGCGCGGCAACATGCTGGCGGCGGATGGCCGCGAGCGCTGGGACAGGACGATGGCGGTGAATGTCGACGGCGCGTTCAACGTCACCTCGGCCTTCGTCGATCAGCTCAAGCGCACGCATGGCGCCGTGGTCAATGTCGCGTCGATAAATTCCTTCACGGCGCCCGCCGGCAGCGGCGTCTATCCCGTGTCCAAGGGCGCCATCGCCCAGTTCACGCGGGCGCTGGCCACCGAACTGGCGCCCGACGGCGTGCGGGTGAACGCCATCGCGCCCGGCATCATCGCCACCGCCATGGCCGAGCCGACGATCGCCGATCCAAAACGGCTGGAAGCCTTCCTGACTCATGTCCCCATGAAGCGCGTCGGCCAGCCCAAGGAACTTGTCGGCCCGGTGGTGTTTCTCTGCTCGGATGCCGCGAGCTATGTGACCGGCGCCATCCTGGCCGTCGATGGAGGTTTTCTTGCCGTCTGAAAAGGCATCGGTGCCGGCGTCGATAATCGTTCGCCTGGCCACGGTCGAGGACGTCGAGCTGCTGCATCGCTTCGCGGTCGATCTCTCGACCTACGAGGACGAGCCCGACGCCGTCACCTCGACGCCGCAGACCCTGGCGCGCGACGGCTTCGGCAAGGATCCGAAGTTCGCCGCCCTGATCGCCGAGCGCGGCGGCAGGCCGGTCGGTTTCGCCCTCTACACCTTCAACTACTCGGTGTGGACCGCGGCGCGCGGCATTTTCATCGAAGACATCTGGGTGGTGCCCGAGGAGCGGCGCGGCGGCGTGGCGCGGTCGCTGATGCAGGCGCTGGCCCAGGAATGCGCCGCCAGGGGTTTTAGGCGCATCGACCTCAACGTGCTCGACTGGAACCCGGCGCGCGGCTTCTACGAGCGCATCGGCTTCAAGTGGATCCGCAACTGGCTGCCCTACCGCCTGAGCGGCGAGGCGCTGGAGAAGCTTGCGTCCACGCCGTGACGGCGCCGCGGCCCCTCGCTCAGCGGGTCGCCTCGAACAGGAACCAGGTGCGCCGTTCGGCTTCGTCGACCCAGATTTCGAGCAGGCTCGCCGTCGCGACGTCATTGTGCTCGTCGCACAGCGCATGCGTCTCGCGCATGTAGGCGGTGAGCCGCTTGTTGTCGTCGCGCAGCTCGGCGAGCATCGCCAAGGGAGAGACGAACTCGGCGTCGTTGTCGAGCAGGCGCTGCAGGCGACCGATGTGGCCGATCGATCGCAGCGTCGTGCCGCCGATCTTGCGGACGCGCTCGGCGATGGCGTCGGTCGTGGCGAAGATCTGGTCGCCCTGCTCGTCGAGCAACAGGTGATAGTCGCGGAAGTGCGAACCCGACATGTGCCAGTGGAAGTTCTTGGTCTTGACGTAAAGCGCGAACATGTCGGCCAGCAAAGTCGTCAGGGACGTCGAAAGGTCCCTGACGGCGCCGGTTCCGAGGTCCGACGGCGTACCGAGCGGGGCCATGCGCCGCTCTCTTGCACTCATGTCATTCATCGCTCACTCCTTTGTAGATATGAACTTGTGGTTGCTGGCCATGCCTCAGGGCCTCGGCGGCCGAAAGTCTTGATCCGGATAAGACGACGCTTTCGGGACCTGAACGACGACAGCGGCGTGGTCGGTGCTTTGATGGCAGGCGTTGCAGGTCGCCGTAAGCTGCGCGTAGGCCTCGGCGAACTTGGCGGCATCGCCACGCCTGATCGCCGCCGCCACGTCCTCCATCGGGGCCTTGGTGATCGCGTTGATCAGATCGGCCGTGTTCATCGATTTGTAGGTCGGTACCGCGCGTCCGATCCTTTCGAAGGCCCCCTGCAGCTCGCGAAGTTCATAGGTCGCGTAGGTCCAATTCCTTTCCTGCCCGGCCAGCCCCAGCTTCGTGTGGCGCGGTTGAACGGCAATCGTCATCAAATCGCCGAAGCTCTGTCGATAAGCTTGCGGCGGCTCGGGGCTGGGCGGCGTTTGAGCGTTTCCAAGATTGAGCACCGCGAGCGTCATCGCTCCGGCGAGAAGAGCGAGCGGCATGCCGATTCTGAACATACGCTTTGCCCCCTATGCCGCGAGACTGCGCGTCGGCGGCGCCATGAACTCGGGGCCGATGGGATCGGTGATCGTCTCGTCCAGGATACGATCGATGTCTGCCCGGGCCGAGGCATCGAGCCGCCAGCCCATTATCTGATCGATGGGCTGCAGTTGTTGGGGATGGCGTGCGCCCCACAGTGCTGTCGTGACGCCCTGATCGAGCATCCAGCGGATCGCCAGGTGAATGACGCGCTTGTCGAAGCGCCTGCGGGCAAGGCCGTCGAGCCGTTGCACCGCGGCGAGATATTGCCCGAATCGGAGCTTGCGAAACTTGGGGTCGGCGCGGCGCAGATCGTCGCCGTCGAATGTGGTATCCGGCCGCATCCGTCCGGACAGCAGGCCACGGCACAACGCGCCGTAGCCCAATGTCGCGATCTTGTTGTTGCGGCAGTAGGGCAGCAGGTCGGCCTCGATGCCGCGTTCGAACAAGTTGTAGGGTGACTGCAACACGTGCAACGGCGCGACCCGACGGAACCGGTCCATCTGGCCGACCGAGAAGTTGCTCACGCCGATGGCGCGGATCTTGCCCTGGATGAACAGCGTATGCATCGCCTCGGCGGTTTCCTCGATCGTCACCAGCGGGTCGGGCCAATGAACCTGGTAGATGTCGATGTGATCGGTTCGCAGCCGCCGCAGCGAATCCTCGATCTCGCGCAAGATGCGCGCGCGGCTGGCATTGCGGAACACGCTTCCATGCTGCCATTCAAGGCCGGCCTTGGTGGCAATGAGGACGCGAGAGCGCAGACGCCCTTCGGCGATCGCCTTTCCGACGATTTCCTCGGAGCGGCCGAAGCCGTAGACGGGAGCCGTATCGATGACATTGACGCCGTGCTCCAGCGCCGTCCGGATGGTGGAAATCGACTCGGCTTCATCGGTTCCACCCCACATCCATCCGCCGATGGCCCAGGTGCCGAGCGCGACGGGCGAGACTTTGAGGGAAGTGCCGGGAATATCAACCAGTTCCGTCTTCACTTCGGCCGTGTTGGCTTGACGAGCCATGGTCTTCACTCCTTGTTTCGAGGGGAGTTTGCCTTCGCGGCTTCCGGATCGACCGGCAGGACAGCGAGGCTTGTTCCTGGCCATTCTGCGAGGTCTTTCATTGGCGAAAGCGCTGCCGTGACGCCTGCTTCCTCGGCGGCGATCAGACCGAGGCCTGTCCAGTCGAGGTCGGCATGGCCGCGGGCAATTCCGGTGATGAGGCGATCTCGCACGACGCTCACCGACGGCATCGGGACCGCCGCGTCCTCGGCCTCGGCAAGCGCCAGGCGGACATCCTTGAGCGCCAGGGGCAGGGCGAGGCCGGGCGCGTATCTTTGGGCGACGATCTTGTCGCCGTAGAGCCTGTGGGCGCGTCCGCCAAACATCGTGTGGGTGAGAATCTCGACGAAGAGCCTCGGGTCGAGCCCGCGCTTGCGCAGCAGGGCGACGGTTTCGCCGAGCATCTCCAGCGTCGTCGCCATCATCATATTTCCGAGCAGCTTGATGAGATTGGCCTGCATGGGGTCGACGCCGACGATGAAAGTCTGTTGTCCGAGGTTACCGAGGAGTGGCCGGCAGCGCTCGACATCGGCCGGCGCCCCGGCCGCGACGATGAAGAGTTGGCGTGCCTTGGCGGCATCCGGATTTCCGAACACCGGCGCTGCGACATAACCCTGCCCGCAACGCGCATGCTCTCGCGCGAGATGGGTTGCAGCGGCCGTGCCGATCGTGCTCATCGAAAGATGAATGGCGCCGCGCCTCAGTCCCGCGGCGAGCCCTTCGCTGCCGAGATCCGTGCGTCCAAACACGACGTCGAGAACGGCGTCGTCGTCGGGCAACATGGTGATCACGCACTCGCAGTCGAACAGATCCGTGATGTCGACCGTTGGCCTGAGACCGAGTGCCGCGAGCTCGTCTACGCGGTCGGGATGACGGACATGGACGATCACCTGCCGTCCGACGGCAACAAGGTTCGCAGCCATTGGCGTGCCCATGCGACCCAGGCCGACAACGCCGATTTTGCCTTGCGGCGGCGGGCGGCGGTTTGAGCTCTGCTCGAAGGGCCGGGACTCGTCCATCGAGGTGTGCCTCCTGATCAAGGGTTGATACCGTCAGATGCGTTCGGATCTCGCGACCCTGCGCGTCCTCATCATCTGGTGACCTGGCGATGCGGCGCTTGTCGGAGCTTGCGGCGTTTGGAGTGATCTTGCCCAGAAGCCGCCAGCAGGCAGAGGATGGACAACGGCGGCGCCACGTTGCGATACAGGCGATCGGAATTCAGCAATCCGGAACAAGCAGCAGTCCAAAGGGCTCCATAACTTTTGCGACGTGCGCAGGGAGCAATGGTGCGTTCCTGGCAAACCGCGAAAGGTCTCTTCAGATGAGCAAGTCCGCAACATTCCCCATCGCAGCGATCGCGGCCTTGGTCGCCGGCATGGCTTTCACCGCGAGCAGCAACGCCCAGTCGACAACGAGCGACGCGGCCTATTGCCAGGCGCTCGTCAAGGCCTACTCGATGGGCGGTAACGCGCGGGGCAGCTTGCAGGTCGGCAACGACACTGCGGTCGCGATCGCCCAATGCCAGGAGGGCAATCCCAAGCCGGCGATCCCGGTGCTCGAGCAGAAGCTGTGCGACAGCGACATCCCGGTGCCGGCGCGGAGCTGACACACTCGGCACCGCCTCCCGTCCTTGCAGTAAATGGCTACGCCGCCGTGGTCGACAAGGGACCCGGCGGCGAAGCGCTGTTCAGCACGGCGCAATCCGCGCGCCGCTAAACCAAGGTATGAGGCCCTCATACCAACACGGCATTCGAGGCAACCTCCGTGCGATGGAGCAGCTTGTATCGCCGGCGCTATTTTGCCGTCGTCGCAGCCACGGATCGCAAGTGAGCTGAGACATGCAAGCGAACCGCCTCGAATCTCAAAGGTCGATCCCATGTTCATGACCTCGTCGTGTGCGACTGTGGCGCCGTATGGCACTCTCGACAGGTCGGTGGATGATGCGACCCATCACGGCGTTGAGGTCTATCCAATCGATGCCGTGAAGCGCCACTCCGTGACGTGGCACGGCATGGCAGCGGAGATCGTGCAAGCAACGAGGCGTCAAAAGATCGAGTTTCGCTTTCATGGCCCGTTGCATCTTCTTGTCGTCTGCGAGCAGTGTTTGCGAAGCGACGGGGAGACATTCCTCGAAGGCCGGCCCCGATCGACGCTGCGAGACGCGACGCGAAAGCTCACCTTCGTGCCGGCCGGTCACGCATATCGCGACTGGCATGAGCCGCGCGCGCTCACGCGCATCGTGTATTTCTATTTCGATCCTGCCAGGATGCCGGTGCAGCCTGGGGCGGACGCCGTGGCTGTCGCTTTGGCTCCGCGGCTGTTCTTCGAGGACGCCGCCCTGTCGGACACGGCGCTCAAGCTCAAGCTCAAGCGGCTGATCGAGAATGCGCGCTCCGACAGCAGCCCCTACTTCGAAGCGCTCGGCGCCGTCCTGGCGCATGAGCTTGTCGGCCTCACTGCCGGGACGCCGCGCATCGAAGCGCTAGCGAAGGGTGGCCTCGCCGCCTGGCAGCAGCGTGTCGTCACGGCCTACATCGAAGAACATCTCGCCGAGCCGATAGCGCTCGCGACCCTCGCGCAGTTGGCGGGCTTGAGCCCGTACTATTTCTGCCGGGCCTTCAAGCAGTCGCTCGGCATGCCGCCGCATCGATATCACAACAGCCGTCGCATCGAACACGCCAAGCTTCTGTTGGCGAGAGCCGCGCCCTCGGTGACGGATGTCGGATTGACCGTTGGCTACAGTGAAACAAGCTCCTTCACCGCGGCGTTCCACAGGACGACCGGCATCACCCCGACTGCCTATCGCCGGACCCTCACACAGGTCTGCTGAAGCGCGAGGCTGCGGGCCGGCGCGGCGAATTCAAGCGTCAGAGAAAGTCGAATCCATGAAGATGCATTTCGTGATGGCCACCCTGGCGGCTTCTCTCCTTGGCGGCGCGTCTGGCTTGGCGCAGGTCGGCGGCGTGGGCTCGTCGCGCGCCTGCGGCGTGCTCCTCAGGATGAGGTGATTCTTTTCCCCAACCCCATCACCCTCCCGGCCTTGGCCGGTCGCGGCAAGCCCTTGTGGGCCTGCCACAACACCTCGAGCCGCTCCGCCACCGGCGCCGGCCAGGCCGCCGAGCGGCGCGTGGCGTAGTCGATGTTCATCGCGATCACCTCGTTGGTCGCCGCCAGGTAGCCCTGCTCGGCGTGGAACATCTCGTGATAGAGGTGGACCCTCTTGGCATCGCGTTCGAGGAGCTGGGTGGTGAAGCGCATCGGCGCACCCTCCCGCATCTCGCGATCGTAGGTGACGTGGGTCTCCAGCACGAAGGTCATGCCGAGCTTGCCGTCGACGTAGCGCCGGCCCAACCCCATGTTGCGCATGAAGGCGCCCCCTGCCTGGTCGAAGGCCGTGACATAGAAGGCGACGTTCATGTGGCCATTCCAGTCGACCCACTCGGGCCGCACCGTCGAGCGGTGGGTGTCGAGCGGCGCCCGCGTGACCAACTCGGGCAGCTCGTAGGGCAGCGAATCGAGCATGGGCTATTTCTTCTTGATGCCGATCAGGCGGCCGGCCTGTCGGGGCACCGGCAGGCGCTTGTGCGCGGCGGCGAGCTTTTCGATGCGTTCCAGGGCGAATGCGGGCCACGGCGCGGAGCGGCGGGTCGCATAGTCTATGTTCATCAGCATCAGCTCGTTGGTGGCGGCGAGATAACCCTCGTCGGCATGGTACATCGCATGGATGTAGTGCAGGCGCTTGGCGTCGTGATCGAGGATCTGGGTGGTGATGCGCAGCGCATCGCCCTGCTTGACCTCCTGGTCATAGGTGACGTGCG
>Ga0209648_10002576_pt1 | contig 15091 bp, 21 predicted proteins | sample GraSoi2013_115cm_FD_185830 | JGI IMG/M metagenome (GOLD analysis project Ga0209648, IMG submission 185830) | Grasslands soil microbial communities from the Angelo Coastal Reserve, California, USA - Sample 9_17_2013_115cm (SPAdes) (version 2) | ecosystem: Environmental > Terrestrial > Soil >...
CAGTTTTTTAGGATGTCTCGCTCGGCCTTCAGCTTGGTGACCTCGCGCTTGAGACGCGCGATCTCGAGCTGCTCCGGCTTCATCTGGCCGTGGCCAGGAAACGCATGTTCCGGATCGTCGGCGAACTGGACAAGTTAGAAAGAAACCTGGGCCGCCAAAGGGAAGCCCGAAAGTCCCCGGATCGGGTCGCCGCAAAGGGTCGAAGAACCTCAAAAAGCGGTTGATGGAACAGGTCATGGCGGAGGCGGCGGCAAACAACGCGAGTCCGATGGACGTTTTCTTGGGCATGATGCGCTCGCCGGTGCTTGACCCTCGGACGCGCCTGCAAGCTGGAAAGTTCGCCGCCGATTTCATGTATCCGAAGCCGGGCAAGGACGCAGAGCCCGCGCCAGGCGACGCCGCGCGGTTGGTCGAGGGCTCCATCGCGCTCACATGGACCGAGCACGAGGAACAGCGGCTTCGCGACCTATCTAGTCGCCGCAATGTGCCCGGCCTGGACTCCGCCGAAGAGGAGGAACACGGCGCCCTTAGCTGTCGCAAGCACGCGGCCGAGATAGAGCGGGATCTCGCCACGAAGACGCCAGCGGAAATCGAGGCTCAGGACCGCGAGGGGGCTGAGATTTTTCATACGACCGCAGAGGAAATGCGCGCGGATCGTGAAGCAGTTCTTAAGCGAGCGCGCGAGTACAAGCCAACGAAATAGGCCAGTTTTTGGTAACGAAATCGAGCGCGTGCCGGTGCATTCGCGTGCTCGATTGATAGCGCGGCTTTCGTGCCTGCGCTCGGGGAGGTCGGTGGCGTGGGCCGCTCTCGATCTCCCCTCCATTATCGAATGCTGCGCCGACGACTGCTGGCGCAGATAACCGCGCTGCATTCAGCCTCAACGCCCATTGTGGGGGCGCGGTTCGGGATCGGGGGAACCTGTGACTCTCCATCCGGGCGACTCCGATCCCACCTGGATGGGCGCGTGCCGGGTGAAGCCTGGGAACAGGACCGGATTGACGCGGCCGGGGTCGAGGTTCGATGGTGGGCGCGTGTTTGCTCCGCCCATCATCGGCCTCGCCCCATCACACTCAAACCTTATCAGAAAGGGTGACCAAAATGGGAAGCAGAATGCAAACGCGGGATTATAGCGTTCTTCGAGATATGGACATGCTTGATCTGCTCCGATGGTCGGACGCATTTGTGGCGACTATGCCTCTGTCTGTGCGTCGTCGTCCCGCTCCATCTTCTGAATCAGGGCGGCAAAAATCCCGTCAAGGGCGTCCTGTGTTTCGGCAGAAAGTAAGTCCGACGCCACGGGACTAAAGCCGGGGAAGGTCGTAGTCGACGCGTCCTTCGCTACCCGCTCGCGGTAGGCGCGGACATCGTCAATATCGCGGTGCAGGCAAGGCAGATCAGGTGTTGAGCTAAAATTTCCAGCGCCGTGATACGAGCGACAAGTTTTATTTCGCCTTCGGTTGCGGGCATGGCACCATCCTCTCAGTCTTTCCAAAAGCCCTTGAATCGGTCGGGCGCCAACTCGGCATATTTCACCGTATGCTGGATGTGTCGGTGCCCGAGATAGGCTTGCAAGCTTCTCGTATCGACGCCCTGGTTGGCCAGCGCGTAACCGCAGGCATGGCGAAGCATATGCGGATGCACGCGGAGAGCATCGAGGTTGGCGGACACCGCCGCCCGTTCTAGCATCCGCGCAAAGCCCGCCGTCGAGAATGGTGCCCCGCGCTCCGACACGAACATGAACGGGGAATCTGGCGCTTCCCGCTTGAGCCGACGCAAGGCCCGCATTTCTGAGCCGGTCAACGGGTGTGTGGCCGGTGTACCGTTCTTGACCCGGCGGACGTGCAGGACAGCGGAATTGAAATCGACCTGATCCCAGCGCAGGTCGCAGACCTCGGACGCGCGCAAGCCGTGTCGGAAAGCGATTAGGACCATCGTGGCGTCGCGGTGCCCGTTGCGGTTCTTGCCTGCCGCCTTCATCAGCCGCTCGACCTCTTTCCGGTCCAGGTGCTCGCGGGTCCGCAGGTCCTTGTTGGGACGACGGGTCGGCGTAACTGTTCGATTTACACTCGCTGGCGCGACCAGCTTGAGGTGCGACTTGGCCATGATATTTCCCATGCGTGAAAAGGCGATTGTTCGTACATGGCGTATTTTCCCAACAGTTCAAGGGACGCGCTCGGCCGATTTTTCTCGATGTGATGCAAGCGCGCTCTCGACATCGCCACGACCGCGAGAAGGGTTGACGATGTGACGCCGACGCTGCAATCGCGGATTTGCAAAAGTCGACCGCGCGGTCGCAAATGCTCGGAGTCTGCCTGCCGCGCGGGCGCGATGATCGGCGCCCTCGTCTGCTCGGGCCATCCGCGACCTCGGCCATCGCCGCAACATGGCCGCAATCAGGATCGAGCATTCGTGCATTCGCTTTGGGGGAGAGGGATGTGCGCGTGGCCCGGCGGCGCGGGGCGCCGGGCCGAGCGCCGTGGTAAGCCCCAAAGCCACCTGTAACATCTGCAAAGTCATCTGCAATCGCTGCGCTCGGCGAGACCGATGCGAGACGCAATGCCCCCCACCAGCAGGTCGCGGATGGAACCAGACCAAGCCCCCCGGATTCCGGCCACGCCACCATCCCCCCGGTAGCGGGCCGCATTGACGCAGCGGTGGCATCTCCGTAGTGCTATCTCAATGTTGGTCCCATACGGCCAGACAAGGGGTGGTAACCGGGATTCTGAATTTCTGGATTTCACGCTGACCAAATTTCAAAGGGTGGTCGTGCCTTGAAAATACCTCCTGGTTATTTTGTTCTAGATTTTCCGGAAATCGCGATGACCATTTTGCGTTACCTCCCGCTCAAATCGCCACGGGTCCTTTTTTGAATCTCAAACCACTAGCCGTCGCTCACGATGCGCAGTGCAGCCAGGATGTTTGCCCGATGCACCGCACGCTCGCCGCCCATTTTCATGATCGTACCGGAGTATCCGATCAGCGAATGGCCTGCGTCTTTCGGCTTGTAGCCGCGCCACTGGATTAACCACATGGCGGTGCCTTCTGTCGCGGCGAATGACAGCATCCGCGCGCCGAGTTGGCGCAGGGTCTTCATGGCCTCTTCGGCCTTTTCCCCTTCGATGCCCTCAAGGGCGGCCCCCGGCTCATGCACCCGCACGTTGCCGTAATACTGCATGCGCTCGTATATCTCCGCTCGCATCTGACGGAAATGACGGATCGGCCGAGCAATGAAGTCAACAAAGAACCAGCTTGCGATGCCGCCGATGCCTCCCCCGAGAAGGCTCGACCAGTTCAAAATGTCGCGCATTGGGGAATCCTTTAGGTTAGGCGAATCAAGTTAGGTATTAGCAATATCTCACGGCCTCGGTGACACTTCGAGGGGATGCCATTTCGTGCTATCGTGGGCGAATGGCTCTCACGGTCGAACAAGCCACGAAGCTTGCGCAGATCATTTGGCGGCGAGCGCCGAGCTTGCCGAATCGGGCGAAGCGGGTCAGGGCGTTACAGCGTGCAACCAATCTCGTTGCGCTGGCGCGCGGGCGCGAGCGCGCTCGAACACCTCACGCCCCGAGTGAGACGCGAGGCACAAGCAGCTACACCGGTTGACCCACCATGCACTTTGACGATGCCTTCGATTTCTTGATCGAAAAATTGGCTGCATTGCCCGACCTGACGGGATACGCCGCAAGCAGTGCTCGGACGGCGACCTACGGCTGCGATGTTTGGATTCCGCAAATTGTCGCCGCTTATTGGCAACCGCGCATTCAAGGTTTCAGCGTCGGAGAGCTTACCGACACGCACTATCAGCCCTTCTACGACGCAGCGTGGGAGTTGGCACGCATCGGGGTGCTTCGGCCCGGTGCTTTCCTGCCGCGCGGGCAGGCAATGGGCGGGCAGCTATTCTCGGGCGATGGCTTTAGCATCACGAAGTTTGGCCGAGAATGGCTCAAGGCCGCTGGAGACCGCCCGATAAGAGATCCGAGCCGATTGGCTGATGTGCTGCGCACCTTTACTCCCAAGTTTGGTGACGGTTACGCTCAGCGAGCGACGGAGGCCGCTGCCACCTATCGCACCTCGAACTATCTTGCTTCCTGCGTGATGTCTGGCGCTGCGGCAGAGTCAATCCTGCTCGCGCTTGCCATCGCTAAAGTGAAGAGCGAGCAGAAGGTGCTGGCGGAATATAAATCTAGCGGGGGGCGTGGCCGTGTCACCAAGCTCATCACTTCGGGTCTGTCGGCGGGGATTGCTACTCAATTCGTGAGTGCCTTGCAGGTGTTACACTATTGGCGCGACGATGCGGGTCACGGGACCATGACTACTATTACCGAGGTTGAGGCACACGCGAGCCTCACCCAGCTTTTGAGACTCGCTCAGTTCGCCTCCGATCACTGGACGCAACTCACGGCGTAGGTTCCTACGCATGATGGCGTTCGCACGGAGTGGATTGTATGGCCCGTGTTTGTTACGTCCGCGCGCGGGTTACTTCAGCCCAGCATCCTCAAGGATTGCCGCGAGCGTGGCACGCCCGCTGTCCGTGAGCGCATACGCCCCGCCTTCGCGATTGTGCGCGATGAATCCCCGGCGTTATGACCGAATGGTGTACTACGTCTTTGACCTCTTGCACCTTGACGGGTTCGACACGCGCGTTGCTTCGCTGATCGAGCGAAAGCGGGTGCTGCAATCGTTCCTCGCCCAAGCGTCGGTGCCGGGTGTCATCTACAGCGAGCACTTCGATGACGGCGCGGACCTTTACGCACGCGCTTGCGGGATGGGCCTTGAGGGTATCGTGTCCAAACGCGCGAACGCACCGTACCGTTCTGGGCGAGGTGAGCAATGGTGCAAGATAAAGCGTTGGAGGCAGGAGAAGTTTGCAGTCATTGGCTTCGTGCCCGATGGCGTCGGCGGACTGGCCAAGCTACGTCTTGCACGCCGCGAGGGCCGCGCCCTGGTCTATGCGGGGCGAGTCGGGACGGGATGGGATTACAAAACCGCTCGCGCAATTCGGCGCGCACTTGAGCCAATTGCGCGGCCCACTTCGCCGCTCACCAAGCCGATCAAGAAAATGGACACGACGTGGATCGAGCCGCACTACGATGCGGAGGTCATGTATGCGGACATCACTGATGATGGGATGGTGCGGCATCCGTCGTTCAAACGCCTCGTTACTTGAGCTTCACCGCGCCGCGCCAATCACGTTGACGGAACGCTTCTCACCACAGGTGCCTGTGGGCATGCCGAATCCATATAAGGGAGGCGCAGAGGAGAAGCCCGCCTAGAATCATAAGAATGAGAGATCGCTGCGCCTCATGTCCTGTTAGCCAGTTTATTGCCAAACCGATGGTTAGCAGAATGAACACAGAGGTTAGACCGCCGAGGATGAAAGTCTCACCTCGTTCAGAGCGGACCATCAGGGCGGACCTTTCCTAGCCTGTGTTCCTCACTCGGATGCCGCCAACTGAGGCGGCCTTACACCGACAGAGATTGTACGGCGCGGTCTCGCAAACGAACAGGATCGCATTCTCCCTGCTGCGCAAGCTCAATGATTTTCGTGGCGACGATTTCCGTGGCGAGTCCGTTGTGATCAACTAGACCCAGTGTGCGCAAAGTGTCTTCGAATGCCGCCGTCATGGCGGTGATCGCTTCGGGTCCGAACGAGTGGTTGTCAAGAAAGCGAAGGAGAGGCATGACTGCGCTCCCTGATCTCAGGCGGGAGCGCTATGGGTCTCTCAGCCACCGGGCGCCTGGCGAATGTGCCGCTGTCGGTGATGGATAAAGCCTACGCCCAATATTAGGTCAAATTACGACGGAAAACTCGGAATCAGGACAGCGCCTAAGATTGGTTTGTTTCGCGATCAGGCGAAACACTGTGGATGGCCATTGCGGTTAGCGGTGACTTTGACTCAGCCTCGACCGCGTTGCCCTTGGCCTTGTAATCCTGCGCCATGACTATCAATCGGCTCGACACTTCGTCGTCGGACGCGATCAAGGATAGGCGCAGGCAGATGTCGGCTTGTCGGCGGAAATACTCGGGAGTCGGCATTGCAGGACGCCTCTATCATGGCAGCGGGGATATTGGAGTTCCCGTACCCAAGCTTGAGTTAGTGCTTCGCCCGCTCTTCGGCCCGCTCCGCGAGGCGCTCGTAATCGGCAGCGATCCGAAGCATCGTCTGCTTGGTTTTCTCATCGTTTATGTCATCGGCAAGGCTGCGCATCTCTTCGGCGCGTTTGCGCCAATGCTCGGGATCGTTGATGTACGACGGCATCTAATCGCGCTTAGTGGTCGGGCGCTTCCTAGGCGGCGCAAGTATAGACAATGCGCGCTCGAATACATCTGTCGTTTGATCCGCGCCAACTTCCCGAGCGGTTTCCTTGAACCGCTCGGATTGGCGCTTATCCTTGATCTTCGGCTTTCGCTTTTGCTTTTCGCCTGCTTTTCCCATACGGCCTCTCAGATATGAGGCGTTTGATAAGTGAGCCTCTTTCCGACGATGCCCTTCAACGCGCGATCAGCGCGGGCAACGTCATTGATGCCGAGCGCAACGCGATTCGAGTAGCGAAAGTCAAACTCGGCAAGGTAACGGTGCAAATGCTTTTCCTTGCAGTGCTGGTATACGCCTTTCATGCCGCGTTTGAAAATTGAATAGTAGCCTTCGATAGTATTGGTGTGGACGATGCCGCGCACGTATTCGCCGATGCTGTGGTTGACGGTTTGGTGCATCCAATATTCCTTGCCGAGCGCGCCGTAAGCCTTCCATTCGTCGCTGATAATGAAAGCTTCCTTGTTGATGTTGGCCCGGATGATCGGCAGCAATTCCCCGGTGGCGGTGCCCTCGACATGGAAGCTGCGGACTTCACCGCCGCGAGTAACGAGCGACAACACGGTGTTGCGATAGGAGCTTAATCGTGGACCACATCAAACTGTGCAATTGGAAGATCGAACGCGGGCCGCCCTGGGGTGGGTTTGCGTATCTCGCAGGAGGAGCAGAGGAAGGCGGGTGATACATGTGCGGGCGCTTCACCTACCGGGCACCGGCAGGTGGCAAAGGTGCTATGGCGGAACGCTTCGACTCCGCCGAAAGCGGAACGGTTGAAAGCTCTGCGCAACGCCCAGCTACACGCGCACTTGGCGCGGGCGCTCGAAGAACGCTGCTCGTGGGGTCTTTCCGCTATGGTGCGGACCGAAAACGGAGGTGAAGACCGCGTTTGGGCCAGACTTCCTCGACCTGAGTGCGGCTAGTCATAAGCTCCTCGTACCTGTGGCCGCGATCTGCAACGGAAACGGTCGGCTCGGTAGTGGGGGAATTTCTGAGGAGCCCGAACCACTCGATTTGATGGCGCCTCCAATATTCCGCCGATATCGGCTCAAAAACAGCGTCGCGACTGCGCTTGCCCCAAATTTTAACCCGATCATCCGAAGCCGCTTGGCGAAATTCGTCCAGTGCGGCCACAGCATCAACGTCCCTTGACCCCGCTGCTGCCAAAAAATTGTGACCCCAGTCGCGGTAACAAACATAGGCAATTGCGTCGCCAACGCTCACATCGCGGACAGGGGAGCCAAACCAGTGCTGGAGGAACTGAACATTATCTAGGAAACCGAGCCTGACTAATACCCACACGATCAGCACGACAATTCCGCAGTAGAACAGTGCCAGCCCCACCGCGTGGGGTAATACGGGAAAGGCATAGTGACCGCCGATCAAAATGGCCTCCACGCAAAGGAACGGGACATCGAATTTGGGGCGGAAGCGCATGTTGGATTCATATCACGACGCGAACCCCGAGCCGGATAAAAGTTTCGCATAGGATAGGCACCTACCTGACGGCGCCGCTATGCCACAGGTTACGGCACGCTGCCTAATCCACCGCCATGAGGCCTTCTATACTTTACGGAATGACGCACGACACTGTTTGGCACATGTCTTGTCTTGCACCAAAACGCTGTCGATGCCGGCGGCAGATATATCGGGCATAAAAATATCAGCCTGTGTGAAGCGCCTCACGCTGGGCGCGTTGACGATATGCGAATGCAGTCGCAACGTTCATCACTCCGCAAGGGTAACACGAGATGCGCAAAATCATCATTCTGGCCGCAATAGCTGTTGTCGTCGCGACTACCACCGTCTGGTCAATTGCCATGTTCGCCAAGCCCAAAGTCGCGGGCCACCTGCAGGCCACCGAGACGTCGGCGCCGGTCTCGCCGCATGAGATCATGGTCAAGCAGGGTAGAAGCATCCCGGTCGAATACTGGGCCCATCCGTTCTAAGTAAACCGCCGAGCAATGCGCCGCTTGTGTTGAAGCACGCCGGATCAGTTGCCGGAAAATTCTGCCGCAGCGCCCTACCCAGATTCAGAACGATTCAGGTCTGCCCCAAGGACTTGCCAGCTACTTTGCAGCAGGTTGAGCGTGCCGTAGACCGACCGACGGCGGCGCCGAGGCGGGAGGGAGCCCGATGTTCGGCATGAGGCTTCGGCGCGGTCCTTGATCTAGATCAAGATGCAATCGTTGCTTTCGAAATACGAGGCAATGCCGATAGGTCCGCCGCGCGTTATGTTGCATCTTGGGCTGAATTGGCAGAAGCCCAGGAGAAGCGATTTGATCGCCTTCCAGTCGGACAGTGCGCGGAGATACAATTATGACGGTGAGGAGACACTAATCGGAAGCAAATTCGTTGTTACTCCGCCGATCACACGCCATCGACGGGACGTGCCATGAAAGGCATTGCCGAGTGGCTAGCATCGATCGGCCTGAGTGAGTACGCCCAACGGTTCGCCGACAACGGCATTGACCTCTCGGTCATCCGCGATCTGACGGAGCAAGACCTCAAGGATCTCGGCGTTCTGCTTGGGCATCGCCGCAGGATTCTGCGCGCGATCGCGGAGCTCGGTGGGGTCGCTGCTGCACCGACTGAAACAGCGACCGAACCGGCTTTGCGTGACGAGCCCGAACGCCGTCACCTCACCGTGATGATCTGCGATCTGGTGGGCTCGACCGCCCTATCGACCCGACTCGATCCGGAGGACATGCGCGCTGTGATCGATGCCTATCACGCCGCCTGCGCCCGTATCACGCGAACCTATGACGGCTTCCTCGCCGAGTTCCGGGGCGACGGAATATTGGCTTATTTCGGTTATCCCCTCGCGCACGAAGACGATGCCGAGCGAACCGTGCGAGCGGGGCTCGATATCATTGCCGCAGTTGCGCGGCTCGAGACGCACGCCGCGGAACCGCTCGCGGTCCGCATCGGCATCGCGACCGGCTTGGTGGTGGTCGGCGACCTCAGCCGCGAGGGTGCGTTGCGGGAACATGCCGTGGTCGGCGAAACGCCGAACCTTGCAGCCCGCCTTCAGACCTTGGCCGAGCCTGGGACGGTCGTTGTTGGCGCCTCCACGCGCCGGCTGCTCGGCGATCTGTTCCATCTGCGCGACCTCGGCCTGCACGAGGTCAAGGGTATTGCCGCGCCGGTCGCGGCGTGGGCGGTCGAAGGCGTGTCGGCTTCCGAGAGTCGCTTCGAGGCGGTCCACACGGTGAACCTGACCGATCTCATCGGCCGCGAGGACGAGCTCGATTTGCTGCTGAAACGCCAACGCCTCGCCTGGAAGGGCGAAGGGCAGATGGTGCTGATCTCGGGCGAGCCGGGGATCGGCAAGTCCCGCCTTGCGGCGGCTCTCGCCGAGCGCATCGCCGGCGAGCGGCACACGCGCTTGCGTTACCAATGCTCGCCCTACCACACCAACAGCGCGCTCCATCCGTTCATCGCTCAGTTGGAGCGAGCAGCGGGGTTCAAGGCAGACGATACGTCCGAGCAACGCCTCGACAAGTTGGAAGCGGTCCTCGCCATGGGCACATCGCGGGTTCAGAACGTAGCGCCGCTTTTTGCTGCGCTACTGTCGATCCCGTTCGGCGAGCGGTATCCGCCGCTGGCGCTCAGCCCCACGCAGCATCGCCGCCGCACGCTCGCGGCACTGCTCGATCAATTCGAGGGTCTCGCCCGCCGGCAACCGATCCTGCTCTCGTTCGAGGACGCGCACTGGGCGGATGCCACCTCCCTCGAGCTACTCGATCTGACTGTCGAGCGGGTGCGCCAACTACCGGTCCTTGCACTGTTCACCTTCCGACCAGATTTCGAGCCGCCCTGGGTTGGTCTTCCCAACGTCGGCACCTTGACGCTCGGTCGTCTCGACCGCAACGACGTTGAAAGCATGGTCGCGCGGGTGACCGGGGGCCGCGTGCTGCCCGCCGAAGTGATGAAACAGATTGTCGCCAAGACTGACGGGAACCCGCTGTTCGTCGAGGAACTCACCAAGGCGGTGCTGGAAGCGGGCATCCTAGTCGAGGACAGCGAGGGCTATCGGCTCGACGGGCCGCTGCCGCCGTTCGCCATTCCGGCGACCCTTCAAGACTCTCTGATGGCGCGGCTCGACCGCCTGGCGCCGGTAAGGGAGATCGCCCAAATCGGCGCCGCCATCGGGCGTGAGTTCTCCTATTCCTTGCTGCGCGCGTTGGTCGGCCGCGACGAGACCGCATTGAAGCATGCACTCGCCCAACTCGAGCAGGCGGAACTCGTGTTCCGCCGTGGCGAGCCGCCAGAAGCCGTTTACAGCTTCAAGCACGTGCTGGTGCGGGATGCGGCGTATGAGAGCCTGCTCAAGAGCCGCCGGCAGCAATTGCACGGCCAGATTGCGCGCACACTCGAGGAGAGGTTTGCCGACATCGTGGCGAGCCAGCCGGAAATCGTGGCACACCACTTCACGGAAGCCGGCCTTGTTGAACCCGCCATCGATTACTGGCTCAAGGCTGGACAGCAGGCAGCCCGACGCTCGGCCAATGCCGAGGCACTAAACCATCTTGCTCGTGGTTTGGAGCTCCTTCCCAATATGGACGACCCGATGCTACGCAACAAGTCGGAGTTGCTGCTTCAAACGTTGCGCGGCAACTCCCTCCGGGCGACCAAGGGCTGGAGCATTGACAGTGTGAAGCATGCGTATACGCGAGCACTTCAGCTGTGCAAAGAGAGTGGGTTTGACGAGCATACCTTGCCTGCGGTGTTTGGTTTGTGGACCTGGAATTTCGTTCGTGCAGCGCTGAGTGAAGCTCAAGCCCTTGCCGAACATTTGGTGAATACAGCCGAGAATGTAGATGACTCGGTTTACAAGGTTCTTGCCCACGAAGCTCTAGGGTTTACCTTATTTGCACACGGGAAATTTCCCGCTGCCCACGCGGCGCTAGAACGCAGCATTAGCATGTGTGAAGACAGCAAGGCCGCGGCGTACCTTGACCTGTCAGCACAAGACCCGCGAGTTCATGTAAGGTTATACGACGGCATGGTCCTGTGGTTGCTCGGCTATCCCGATCAGGCGTTGCGGATTTGCGCTGAGGCCCGCCGTTATGCAGATACATCTCAACATCCGTTCAGCGAGGCAATGGCACGAACGATAAGCCTCCGGGTGCATCAGTTTCGCGGTGAGGCTACCGTCGTCGCAGGCCAGGCTAACGCGGCAATCGCACTCTGCGAAGAGCATGGGTTTGTGCACTATCTAGCCATGAGTTTGATTTTGCGCGGATGGGCAAGTGTCCAGCAAGGCGAGTTTGAGAAAGGTATTGCCGAGATTCAGGAAGGTTTGGAAAAAGAACGGGCCACCGGCGCCTTATTGTATGAGTCGTATACTCTGGGGTTACTGGCGGATGCATGCATAAAGAATGAACGTTACGGGCAAGCGTTCGACTTTTTGGACCGGGCGCAATTGAGGCTCGATGAAGAGAACTCCGAACACTTTTACGCGGCCGAAATATATCGTTTGCTTGGAGAAACATACCTGCGATCACGTCGAGATCTGGATCAGGCGGAGCGTTATTTGTGTAAGGGCCTTAGGGTCGCACGCGAACAGAAAGCCAAATCCCTTGAACTAAACCTTTGCGTGAGCATTTATGACTTGTACGAGCTGAGACAAAACGCCGACAAGTATCGCTCGCAACTCGGCGAGATTTACGGATCTTTTAGCGAGGGTTTTGGCACCACGGATCTAGTCAGAGCCAAGGCAAGGTTGAAAAATGCTCGATTAGGATAAGGTATTCGACTAGCTGGTCAGTGCGTGTTTATTTTGTCGCTACTCACGTGTGAAATCCTCAAGGGCACCAAACCCGCTGACCTGCCGTTCCAGCAGGCCGTTAAGATCGAGCTCATCATCAACCTCAAGACCGCCAAGACACTGGGCCTCACTTTCCCCATCACGCTGCTCGCCCGCGCCGACGAGGTGATCGAATGAGCTGGCCACTTCCGTTCCTGGCACCTCGTGCGATTCCTCGCGCGTGCAGCTGAGACGCTGATTCTGCGTCCGGTTTTGGTCCTACTCCAGAAGCCGCTGTCACGCGGGACAATCCATTATTCTCGCCGCCAGCTCTTGGCAAACGCCGCCATTGCCGCCTCGCGCGTCGCCGCGTAGCCGTGGGTCGGCGTGCGATCCTCGTGGTGCTCGTAGGCTAGCGTCCACATCCACGGCGACCGGTGCCGCGTGCACCTTGAGGATACGGCCTACGACCACGTCGTCCGCGGGAACGTCATAACTCGTCGTTCCACTCGCCGGATGGGCGGTGCTGAGGCGCACTTGAGCAGCAAAGAGGTCACCGGCCCCAGTCCTCTTCCGCCTCTCGTTTCACGGCCTGTGCATCGGGGATGCCCCAGACTGTCCACATCTTGCCAAGCCGTCTTGAGGCTGGGCATGAGCGTGAGCGAGGAAGGCGTGGTAATAGTCGTCATGGCGATGCCCTCCTTTGCGGATTCGACACCCCGAGCCTAACGGCTCAAGGTGGGCAACGCCTCCTTCCCTAATTCAACAACGGCCGGGGCAATCCCGACGTAGACCCAGATTACCGACGAGCCCCCGTATGCCGCCTCAGCGGCGGATCCTGAGAGAGGTACTGGCGATGGCAACAACCAAAGTGTTGATCCGCGCACCACAAGCTCCGGAGCGTCGTGCCGCGGCCCGCATGACCGGACGATATCTTGTGACTATCGAACCGGACGCGCACCGAGAAATATCAACGAAGCTGAACAGGGTTGGATTCAAGGCGGCCCCTCCGCTCCCGCGCGTTGCAACGTCAGCAAAACCCCTGCCAGATGGGAGCCATCTAACTCTGCGAAATGTCGGCGTTGCTCTGGTCGATCCGAAACCTGATCAGGAGGACGCACTTCATCGCTTCGCAGCGCAGGAGCGCGCCGTCATTGCCTTGGAACCTGAACGTATCGTCCGTGCGGTGGAAGTAGATCGCGCCAGCGATTATTTACGCGGCTGGCGCGACGCAGTGGATGCGCTTGCGGGAAAACTGCTTGAGGAACAGCGTCCCTTGGCTCCTGTTCCGAGTGAAGCGGCCGTGCCGGGCGCCACCTGGGGGTTAGCCGCGACGAAAGTAATCAACACACGGTTATCGGGAGCCAACATCAAGGTGGCCATCCTCGACACCGGTTTCGATCTGAGCCATCCGGACTTTGCACAGAGACAAATCGTAACTAAGAACTTCGTCGGAGATCAGCAGCCATTCCACGATGGCGTAGGACATGGCACCCACTGCACCGGTACTGCGACCGGCCCATTGCACCCAGCGAGCGTGCAACGTTACGGCATCGCATTTGAGGCTTTGATCTTCTCGGGTCGGGTACTCGACGATACCGGCCGCGGCGGGGACTTCAACATCCTCGAAGGAATTGACTGGGCGATCGAGCAGGGTTGCGACATCGTTTCCCTGTCGCTTGGAGCCCCTTGGCAGCCGGGAGACCCGGCGTTTAGCCCGGCTTACGAGTCAGCGGCCCAGCGCGCGCTTGCCGCGGGGTGCCTGCTGGTCGTCGCTGCCGGAAACGAAGCCGATGATCCGCAATTTGTCGGCGCGGTGGGAACACCCGGTAATTCCCCCTCAGTACTGACTGTCGCCGCGGTAGATCGCAATTTGGCCACAGCTCCCTTTTCCGATCGAGTGCAACCGGATGCGCCCGGGGTAAAAGGACCAGATCTCGCGGGGCCTGGTGTCGACGTGTTTTCGTCATGGCTGGTGAGCAGCGGTCGTTACAATACGATTTCCGGAACCAGCATGGCCACACCGCACGTTGCCGGTATTGCGGCGCTGTTCGCGCAGGCCAATCCAGACATTCGTGGTCAGGCGCTCAAGGACATGATACTGAACCACTGCATGGCTCTGCCAAACGGCGCTGCGCGCAAGGGTGAGATCGGGCGCGGATTGGTGCAGGCACCCATTAACTCGCAAAGCGATATGCGGGCTGATCGACGCCGGCAGCGCAGGGTTGGACGAGCCAATAAATGAGGCGAGATGACTGAAATCCCGGTTATCGTGTTGGTAGACGATGGCGCGGATCTCCAAAAGGTCAAAGCCAATTGCGAGGCGTATGGACTGGCACAGGTGCGCGCACTACCGCGATTGGGGATCCTCAAAGGTCTCATAGAGGAAGACCGAATGGCAGAATTGAGGAAGGTACCAAACGTGCGCTCAGTCGAAAGGGAGCGCGAGATCAAGCTCCCACCACCGACATCACCTGTGCAATAAAAGCACGCTTGGAATATTTGCTGATGGGTGACCGCGCGTGAACGATGCACGGGAGGGACCGATGCTCAACGTGCGACGCCGCGAGTTCATTACGCTTCTCGGCGGCGCGGCGGCGTGGCCGCTTGCGGCACGTGCGCAGCAGCCGGGGGAGACGTGGACGAACACGTCCCTGCCGCCCTCCTGCGGCTGAATGAATCCATAGCCCTTGGTCGGATTGAACCATTTCACGGTGCCGCGCGCCATTGTCGATCTCCCAACTGAGCAATCATCCGGGTGATATTATTCTGATCGGCGGCTTGGCCACCAACGCGGCAACAAGTTGTGCACATCTGAATCTCTGGCGGTTGCCTGTTCGCACCTGGCGAATACCGTTATATTGGCCTTCTGTGGGAGATGGAAATGGCCAGGACGAATCTTGCTTCAATGTCAGTCGACGCGCTCCTTAAGCTCCGCGGCGACATCGAAAAAACTCTTAGCCGTAAGGCAGCTCAGTTGAAAGAGCAGCTTTCAAGGCTAGGCAATGAAACCGGTGGTTTG
>Ga0209648_10002577_pt1 | contig 15091 bp, 19 predicted proteins | sample GraSoi2013_115cm_FD_185830 | JGI IMG/M metagenome (GOLD analysis project Ga0209648, IMG submission 185830) | Grasslands soil microbial communities from the Angelo Coastal Reserve, California, USA - Sample 9_17_2013_115cm (SPAdes) (version 2) | ecosystem: Environmental > Terrestrial > Soil >...
GAATTGAGCAAAAATTCGGATAAGTCCCCGCCTTGCTGAAGGTGAAGGAAAACTTCTCGTCCGTGTCAAGCACTTTGGATTTGAAGACACCATCCGTGCTCACCACGGTGTGGGGAATATCATCGCGGTTAGTCCACGTCACCGTGGTCCCCACCGGCACGGTCAACGTCGTCGGCCCGAAACTGAAGTTATCGATCTTTATCTCCGTGATTTCTGGTTTTTGCTGCGCGTTCGCTGCAAAATAATCTTGCCTCGCGCCGAGCGCTCCGATTCCGAACGCCAGCCCTAGTGTCAGAACTGCTTTAGACACACTTCTCCTCATCATTTTCTTCCTTTCTATTTAGTTGCTCTTCAGATTGGTTTCTTGATTTTAGCTGCTTCTCGGTCACGCGAGCGTCGCGTCCACGACCGCCAGCGCTTGTTGACCTTGGACATAGTTCACATTGGTGATCCCCAGAACGCTGCGCAATTGCTCCGCTGGCACCTTCATCGGCCCCGGCGAATCGGCCTTGCCCGGCTGCGGCTGCGGAAATGCCGTTGATGCCGCCGTATGAAAAGTTACGTTGCCTTCAACCTTTTGCATCGTCTGGTGGATGTGCCCATTCAGCACCGTCACTGAGCCGAACTTCTTCAAGTACGCCAGCGCCTGCGCGCTGTCCTCCGTTCCCCAGCCCCACTCCGGATATACCGACCACAGCGGGATATGCGCGAACACCACGATGGGCGTGCTGTGCTTCAAATGCTTCACGTCGTCTTCCAGCCATTCGAGCTGCTCGTGGCCCAGCGTGCCCAGCCCGCCCGCCTTCAAGTTCAATACGTTCACAAGTCCGATGAAGTGCACGCCTCTCTTGTCAAAACTGTACCAGCCGGCGCCCCTGCTCCCTTTTCCGTAGCGTTCGAGGAATTGTTTCCCATCGTCGTTCAGCACATCGTGCTCACCCGGCACATAGAACACATCTTTGGGCTTCGCGCTCTTCAGGATCTGATCGACCGTATCGAATTCTTCCGGTTTGGAAAGATGGCTGATGTCGCCGGTGTGCAGCATGAATTCCGGCGCCGCCGGCAAAGCATTGATTTTGTCCACCGCAGCCTTCAGCGTGCCGGCCACGTCGGGATTGGCGGGCCTATTGAATCCCATGTGGCTGTCGCTGATCTGTACGAAGCTCAGCTCGCCTGCGGCTTCCGCCGAGCCAATTTCGGAGAGGCGGCTCAAGCTGTAGGATTTCAGAACCCCGCCTTTCATGACACAAAACGCTCCGGTACCTGCCCAAGCCATGCACTTCAGAAATCCACGCCGGTTTATCCCGTCGTGGTTGTGATCGTGCAAAATTTCGTCCTTTATCTTGCCAGCCATTCCTTCCTCCTCAGCATTTGGAGACACTCGTAGCGTTAACGATTTACCGTCGCCCTTTCCCGCGAATTCTCTTGGGAGGGCGGCGCGGGTGAGAGAGTCCAGGGAGCCCGCGCCGCATATGGGACGTGTTTCGTTTGTCCAGACCACCGGGGGCCGCCAGTTATTCCCGGACTTGGCGCTCACCACTCCCGTTCCTTATTCGTCACACCCAAGGGGCATTCGGGAATAAAATAACTCTCTAGGTGGTTCCAGCCTATGAGTGGCTCTGACCAGGGAAGAGGCTCGGATGTGTTGGATGCGCAGGACCGGCAGCGCTTCGAACAACTTGTGCTGCCGCATCTCGATGCCGCCTTCAATCTCGCACGGTGGCTCCTAAGAAGCCGCGCGGATTCAGAAGACGTCGCGCAGGAGGCCATGCTCCGTGCCTACCGATTTTTCCGTGGGTTTCATGGCGGTGATGCGCGCGCCTGGCTTTTGCAGATTGTGCGCAATACTTGTTACACCTGGCTGGAAAAGAACCGTCCTGTGGAACTCATGACCGAATTCGACGAGGAATTGCACCCGCAGCCCAGCGCTTCTCCTGAAGCCCTGGCCATCGCCGGCGACAATCGCGAGCACCTAACCCGTGCTCTCGAAACGCTCCCGCCGCGTTTCCGCGAAGTCCTCATCCTTCGTGAGCTCGAAGGCTGCTCTTATAAGGAGATTGCTGCCATCACCGCCATCCCCATCGGCACCGTTATGTCCGCTCTGGCCCGCGCTCGCCAGCGGCTCCACCGCGCGCTCACCGCTTCTACCCCGCAGGAGACTTCCCGTGAGCTGTGATTTCACGCGCACCGTTCTGCACGGCTACCTCGACGGCGAGCTTGACGCCGCACGGGCCGGGGAATTCGAGCGCCATCTCGAAAACTGCCGGGAATGCGCCAATGCGCTGGGGGCGGAAGAATCGCTGCGTGCCTCTCTGCGGCGCGTCAGTCTCTATGAACAGGCGCCCGTTGCGCTGCGCAAGAAAATTCGCGTGGCGCTCGACGCTGCGACAGCCTCTCCCGCTGCCATTCGGCTTCCCGCTTGGCGTTGGCTAGCCGTCGCCGCTGCAATTCTCCTGGTCGCTTCGATCTCCTGGTTCGCTGTGCCACGCTTCCGCGACAGCAGCGTTTCCTCGCCAGTGACCGCCGCCGAAATCATCGACGCCCACATCCGCTCTCTGCTGCCCGGTCATTTGACCGATGTCGCCTCGACCGACCAGCACACGGTGAAGCCTTGGTTCGATGGCAAGCTCGCTTTTATTCCTCCGGTCAAAGATTTCGCCGACGACGGTTTTCCATTGATCGGCGGCCGCCTCGACGTTCTCAACGGCCAGAACGTTGCCGCGCTGGTCTACGGCCGCCGCAAACATGTCATCAACGTGTTCGTCTGGCCTACGAAGGAGCCGGACACACCGATTCATCCACCCGGCGCGCGGCAAGGCTATCAGTGGCGCCACTGGCGTCATCAGGGGATGGAATTCTGCGCTATCTCGGACGTCTCAGATTCCGATCTGTACGAACTCGCACAGCTCATCTATCAATAAGAAGTTTGCAATTCTGGATTAGGCTTACCCGGAGACGTCGCGACAAAACACGGCAGCGGCCCTGTCGTCGCGGATTCAGCTAAGGCAACTTACTGCGCTGGCTTGCTCTTCACGTATTCCTTCGGAACTTCCTTCGCGTAGATCAAGCGCAGCGTCAGGCTCTTTGTCTGCCCCGACCGCAGGCTCACGTTTTTCTCCCATTCCGAGAAAACTCCCTTTCCGTACGCCCGGAGATCGTAATTGTCTGCCCTCAGCCTCGAAATTGTGAAATGCCCATGGGAGTCCGTGTGCACCGCGTGGGGTGCGTTCCCGCTGGACGATTGGTACGAAACGCTTGCGTGCGCCACCGGCCTGTCATCCGGTCCCAGCACCACGCCGCTCAACGTTGCAGAGGCGTGCCTTTGCGGCGCGGCGGAGACACCGCGAACCGCTGCAAGCGTCAGCAGAAGAATCGTTGCGAACAAGAGTGTGCGTCTCATGCTCTTCAACCTCTTTCGTGTTCTTTCTGTAGAACACAATGGAAGGATCATGCCCCGGGCCGGTCTCTCGGCTGATGCTTCCATTTCAACTTTGAGTGTAGAACGCGTGCGGCAGCCCGTGCCGTCGCGAGCGGAGAATGTGCCTCACCACCAACCTGCCTTTTCGGACAGGTGCACGATTTCTGGGTTTTTCTTTTCTATTCGTTCCGCAAAGCCACCGCAGGATCAACGCGCGCCGCGCGCTGCGCCGGAATCACGCACGCCACCATGGCCACAAGGACCAGTGCCACCGCTGCGTCGCCGTTCGCGCGTCCCTACATCACCGCTTCAATTTGCAAATCCCCGATCATTTTCTCCAGTTGAGCGTTTGCTGTGTCTCGCTGCGCTTCGGTCTCCTGGATTTTTTTCCGCAGCGCTTCAAGTTGCGTCTCTTGGTCATCCAATTGCCTCGTGTACCGTTGCAGTAGCGCTTTTTCTTCGGCGCTTCCGCGCAACGCCTTCATGTTCTCGCGCAGACGTCCCTGGTCCTCGACGATGCGGTCGATATCTTTTTGCCGGTTTTCCATTTCCTCTTCCAGATTCGCCACCACGGTTTTCTGCGCGGCGATTCTTTTAAGTGCCTCCGCCATTTCCCCCGTAATCGTTCCCTGTTTCACGAACAAGCCAATCTGCCCTTCTTCTATGGCTGAAAGCTGGTAATTCGTCGCCAGCGTCCGCACTTCCTCCACGGGCAGCGTGGCCGTGGCCTTCGAGGGCACTTCCAAGCGGAACCGGTATTCTCCGGGCGCCTTCTCCTCCGGTTCCTTCGCGCCCTTGGCCAATTGCCAATCGGCCCGCGCCGGATGCTCGATCACCACAGTGCGAGCGGCGTCGTCCTGGTTTCGCGCCGTGTACAGCGTCCGCTCATGCAGCTCGCTCACTTGCGTCAGCACGCCTTTCGAAATCTTCACGCGGGTCACGTGTTGCGGTTGATTATTCTTCTGCGCCTCCACAAGGAGTCCCAGGTCTGTCGCGTACGATATCAATCGCCGCTCTCCCGGCTTGATCGGATCGGTCAGACCTTCGCCTGCGAACACTTCGTTTTCCAGCACGCTGAAGCTTCCGCCGTCAAACGTGAGAGGGCTCGTGTTCTTCAACCACAGCCCGCGCAAGGGACGACCCGATCCAGTCGTCCCGTTCCACAGCGAGACTTTTTCCGCTTCAATTTCCGTTTGCGCTATCGGTACCAGCGCCGACTGATTCTTCTTCAATGTCACCCGGTCCTTTAGTTTGTATTCAAAAAGGTCGCCCAGTTCCTGCCCGCTCGCTGCTGCTTCGCCCATTGCGCGCGCTTCGTCCAGATTCGCCACGCCCGCCCTGAAAGTCCCCCCGCCAATTCCTCCACCGCTCCCGGATCCAATTCCACCACCTGCCCCGACATGCGGCCGTTTTGCCACGGCTCTCAGCCTGTTACCACCGGCGACCATTGATGTCGTCGAATTAACCGTAACAGGTTCAGCGGTCACCTCCACGGTCTCTACGCCCGACCCCACTCGCAATTGCGTATTGAGCTGGTTCTCGCCCGACGCGACACTGAGGCCGGCAATCACATTTTTCTGAAAGCCCTGCCGTTCTACCTCGACTCGGTAATTTCCCGCTGACACCCCCGAAAAGGTGTACTGCCCGTTGCTCTCCGTGATCGTTTGCGCGATCACTCCGTTGTTTTCGTCCAGCAGTCGTACATTTGCGCTAGGCACCGCCGCTCCGGACTGGTCGGTGACCACCCCGCTGAGCCTTCCGTCCCCTCTCATCAACGTTGCCGCATGCGTCTGCGGCGAGAGTTGAACGCTCTCCGGCAACCCCACCACGGGCCGCCTGCCGTAAAACGGCTCGGAAAGCTGCTCGATGAACGAATGTGGTGCACCTGCGACGAGCGACAATTCGACACCATCCCAATCCTCGCCTACCGTGTTGTCCACGATCGCCCAGCCCTGCAGCAGCGGCTTCTTCTCCGACTTCGACGGCAGCACGATCCGGTAGGTCGTTTTCCAGATTGGAACTTCGCTGATGTAGCTAACATACAAGTTCCGTTCGCCAGTTCCCGTAGTCGAAATTGTCATGCGTCGCACATCCTGGTCTCGCGACGACGCGATGAGGCCCAAATAACGCCCCACTTCTGCTTGCAAATCCTTTTCCGCAATTCGCACGCTCGTTGACGGATTCAAATCCACGCTGCGTACCTCCCCGCTTTCCGTGATCAGCGAGATCTCATCCGTCTCAATGGTCCAATTCGTTCCCGTCCGTGTTTTCCGTCCCACGCTCAGCAGTTTTCCCGTCAATGCAGGGCCATTTCCGCCGCGCACTTCTAGCCTTGCCCCGCGCAGAGCTCCGATAAATTCTGCCGTCGTCGGCTTCTCGCCCAGCGCCAGCCGCAGCGTCGCTAGCCTGCGCGCCAGCGGCGCTTCGGAGTTGTAATCCACGCCCGTAATCCGCCCTCCGGAAAGATCGAGCACCGTCAGCGATTTCAAAACGTCGTTCAGTTGCGCGCTGGTGAAATCAACGTGCACGCCCTGACTGCCTCGCACGCGTCCCAGATGTTCGAAGTAACCCACGCCGTTCTTGTAGAGCACCACCCTGCGCACCGGCAGCTTTGCCGCGGTTGGATTTGTGTCTCCACGTGACAAGATCGCCGCATCCACAATTTTCGGTTTAGCCAACGTAGTTGTTTTTTCTTGGGCTGGAATGGAACTGCAACAGAATAAAGAGAGACACACTACTAGTAGGACTCGTTTCATGAATCACCCCGTCCCGAACGAATAACGTACTTGCCCATCAAGATGCGCGTCACTTCGCACGCGTTGTCCGGTTGTCATTCTTTTTAAACAAACCGCTTCGCTGCGAGCCTCCGTCCCGTCCTCGTCATGCGCGCGGCCCACCTTTCTATGGAATACTGGAATTTTCATTTTCATTGAGGAGCCCCGATGCCTCGCTATCTCACCCAGCACACGCTCGCCTGTCTCACGCGCCAGGGCGCCGAAGTTCTCGCGCGGCGCATGCAGGCTGGCGGCACCGCTCGCGCCGAGCGTGTCCTCGTCAACATGCTCGAAGGAAAAATGTTCGTCGAATTTCGCGCCGATTCCCGCGAAGCCCTCGAGGGCTGGCTCAAAACCGAAGCCATGCATTTCGATTGGCTCGTGCGCATCGAGTGGGAGATGCAAGACCAAAAGCTTCAACCTGCCAACTAGAAAAATGTTGATTCCCACCGCAGTGGTGTAAGTCGCCCAAGATTCTCTCGCGGGGCACGATCTCACGTGATCCTTCTTGAACGGCATCCCGGCGACGTAGAAATGGGGGGCAAAAGCGGCCTGGAGAAATGACCGGAATCGCCACGGTGCGTCCCAAAAGCGGTCATTTTCGCTCTCGAATCTAAACTTTAAAAATCGGATTAGCCCTGTCTTTTCTGTAATTTACGGTTGATCAATCCCTGGCGATTGGCCTGCCATTCTTCTCCCCATCATGGGCAGCAACTCCATAAGCCTTGAGACCACAACGCGCTCGGCGTTGCTCCTACAGGCGCGCAAGGGCGACCGCGAGTCGCTGGCCCGGCTAGTCCTTCCTTACGCGCCCGGGTTGTACCTGGGAGCGCTGCGAATGACGAGAAATGCCGCAGACGCGGAAGACGTGCGCCAGGAAGCATTCCTGAAGGCGATGTCCCGGCTCGCGCAATTCTCCGGCGTCGGCATGCAGGACCAAGAACAGGACGACCTGCGCGCCTGGGTATCGCGCATCGTCGCGAATGCCTCGATCGACTTGATCCGCAAACGGCGTGACGGAAAGCTCTTCTCGCTCGAAGAACCGAACGGTACAGGCGAGGAGACCCTGGGCAGTCATGTCGCGTCTCGCGCGGACAATCCCGAGGAACGCTTCGCTCGGAGGGAAATGCGCAAGTTGATGGCGGATGCGATCGCCCAGCTTGCTCCGGAGCTGCGGCAGGTTTGCCTGTTGCGCGATGTTCTGCAATATTCAACGCAAGAAGTGGCGGATCGCTTGAATATATCGGCGATGGCTGTGCGGCTGCGGCTCTTCCGCGCGCATCGCCGGCTGCGGGAAAAGCTGAGCCTCGCGCTGCAACCGGCGAAGCACCGCTCAGTGCGTGCGGCACCGATGATTCCAACGACGCGGCGCAGCGTTGAAGGAAGCAGGATTCCACTCGCATCGTTTGCGGAGTGCGCTTGCGGAGATTGAGAAGCTCTGGAGTCGCCGCGCGAAGGGCTGCCGTGCAGAAGGCGGGAAGAAGGCGCCTTTTCACTTGACGGCGAGAGGTGCTGCAAAGTAGTCGATTTAAGGCAGCTTGAACGGGGCGTGCAGCTAAGGTTTCTCCCCAAAATCCGCTGGACCCGGCGATTTCCCAGCCCGTTGAAACGGTCGGGGAGTCCTTATCTCCATCGGTGTGAGGATTTGTGCATTCGCTTGAGCTGGCATGAAGTACTAGCTGGTACCGCAGTCGGTAAAAAAGCACGATTCGAACGGCATGGCCTCCGTTAACGCAAAATGGCCCGTAAACTGCTCTCCTGAATGGGAATGCGTTTGTCTGGGGATGTGGCGATTCGAAAGGGCTATTTCAATACATTTTTATGGCAGAGTTTTTCCGATGGGTATAGAATTTTCGCGGTGTCCTCAGCTGTCCCAGCCACCCCAGCCATTTTTCGCGATTTCCTTGCTCGACGAACAGGCGGAAAATATTAGGGTAAATGCCTGAGTTCAAGTTACGGGCTTTTCTTTATTGTCGGCCGGGCGCGGCAATGCTACGGAGGTTGTCGAAACAGGTCGGCTAGGCGGGAAATCGAAGAGGACCCGCGACTCCAGATCCTTGAATGCAGCATGGAGAGTACAATGCCCAGGAAAAACTTGCTTCTCATCGCTGGCTTTGCCGGGGCTGGGCTTTTGGTGTTGATCGTTCTCATGTTCACTGTGTCCATCTTCAAGCCGTCGCGGAGCGAGCCGTCTAATTCATGGAATCGGGAGGCGATCCAGGCCACTTACGTTGCAAGCCAGCTTCGACAGATAGACAAGGCGCACTCCACCCTGGTTCTTTCTTACGATCTGGAAAACAACACGGACCTGGATTATCGCGTGGCCGATGGCCCCGGCGTGGTCATTCTGAGCAGATTGAAATCCGACGGGAGCCTGAGCCAGGAACAGCCCATACGCCTCGGCTATCCCGTTTTTCTGCCGGCGAAGCAACGCGCGCGCATAGCCATTGAAATCACGCAACCTCTTGCCTGGCCCGTCCAGGATGATCCCGCGTATGAAGACAAGCTCAGAGATTTCGTGAAGCAAAGACTGGCGAACGTCGGTGCTTTTGTTCTGTTTGACGAATCCAGCCATCGGCAAATCGAACTCCCAGGAGCCTGGGAAGAACTGCAGGAGGCGGCACACGCGGGTTATTGATTCTCGACGGCAAAGTCTGGAGCGCCGGCACGGCCGGCGAATTCCGAGCCGGGAACGAGTTTGACGAAGGAGTTTTGACAGGGACGCTCAAATATATTTGAGAGGAACTAGGTTATGTCCTCCGCACCGACAATTCATAAGAACGACTCCCGCGGCAGTGAGCGGCGCTCCTGCCCGAGGGAACCTCTGAAATGGGTGGTCCTCGTGTTTTTCGGCGAGGACAATTGGGGCAAGCTGATCGATATGAGCGAAAGCGGGATGTCTATCGAATTCGCTCATCTCCCGCCTCTGCATCAGCGCATCAACTTTACATTCGAGGCCATGGGTTGCATGCCGCTGCCAGCCGGCGGAAAAATTTTCAGCGGTTCGTTCAAGACAGCAGGCAAGGTGGTATGGGTGCGCGAGTTTGAAAGAACAGCGGGCGCGAAGTTTGTCGATCTGGCCGAAGAAAGCCGGGAACAAATTCGGCGCTGGCTTTCCGCCGACGCCTCAATCGGTGCCGTCACACGGACCGACAACGCCAAACTGGAAAAGCAAGCTCCGCAACTAGAGCCGTTCGGAGAGCTGCCGCTTTCCTCTGAAATGCCGGTCAAAGTAAACGGTGACGCGTCAGCGACCGAATTGGAGTTTGCCGATTCCAGCACGGAGCTCATCGCCGAATCCAAACCCTCCCTCGCGCCGCACTCTGACCAAAAAATTAAATTCGATGCCTTCCAAGAGTCTTTCGAAAAGGACCTCCCAGCCGAGGAAGAATCTGAGAATTCCGAACCAGGCGAAACTCAGCTCGTCGCTAACCAGACGCAAGATAAAGTGGCAGCGGACGACCAGCTATGGAATTTGAAGCTCGCTGAAACATACCCTGAGCGTTTCTCCTATCCTGAACAGGACGAGCAACAGAAGCCCGAACCAGCGCCCAGTTTGAATCCAAGGATGACTCGAGGCGGGTTCATCGTCGTGTCGGTCTTTCTGGTGGCCTTGGCCGTGCTTGTCGGCGCAAAAATGATTCTGTCCCAGAAGACCGCCAGGTCTGAGGCAAGCGCGCAAAGCTCAACCCCATCGGCCGACGGGAGCAAACCCATCAGCTCGCTAGCCCGCTCGGCCGTTAAGAGCCCGCAGCCTTTCCTGGTTGAGGTGTTGGACGCCAGCAACCGGCGGTGGCTCCTGTCGTTCGTTAACAACGGATCCAAGAGTGCATCCAATCAAGCTGCTTATAAATCCCCTCGGCCTTCCGCTCCTCCTCCCGCGCCGGCAACCAAGGCCGTCAAGCGAGAGCAGCCGGCCGCCGCGCCTGCAAAACCCAAAGCGTCTGGTCAATTCGCGCTCATGGCGCCCAAGGCGAGCAGCGCGGAAGCGAATGATTTGGCCGCGAAAACGCCATCGGATGCTGCTCCTGCGCTTCCCGGTGAAGTGCCGGCTTCGCTGGAGACGCCTATTTCTGGCATTGTTACAAATCGCCCGATACCGGTTCCGGTTGCCGGGAGCCCAGTCGTAGGCGGCGAGGTCCAAGTAGCACGTCTGATCAAGTCCGTTCCTCCCACATATCCTGCGCTGGCTAAATCGAACCATGTCGCCGGGGACGTCACCATGGATGCGCTGGTCGATCCGGCGGGCAACGTAACGGATGTGAAAGTGATCTCTGGACCTACGCTACTGCAAGAAGCTGCCATGGCGGCACTGCGGCAGTGGAAATACGAGCCCGCTCGATTGGACGGGCGGCCTGTGTCCTTCCACCTGAATGTGACCGTCAAATTCCGCATTAATTAGACCGCCCCGCAGGCCTTGCGCAACGAACCCTCGGACCTCCCGATCGGAGCCGAGACAGGTGCCGCCCGAGGCCACAAGAAGAGTTTCAGTGCGGAGCGGTGAGAGTCTTCTCGAGCGACGGAAGGATTCGATAAACGGGACCGTTCCAAAATACGGGAGCGGGGACATCCTTCCAATACGCGCGTGGCATGTAGAGGATGGCTTCATCCCAATGGAAATCATTCTTTATGCAGCAGTCCGGCTGCGACTGTCCGGACTTCTCCCTGGCGATGCGGCTCAATTCTCCCGCCACGAGGTGTTGCGGATCCCAAAACTGCCGGGCGCGCGGGTCGGAAATCCGCGCCAGGGCGCCTCGTCCGGGTGAGCTCCAGTCAGTGGGCAGGATGGGCTCCCAAACGACCAGCACGCGGAGCTTTTCCCCGGCGTGGCGAGCCAAGAGATGCTGAGCTGCGGAGGCCCCCCGCAGGCAAGCTGGTCAAGTGGGAGACAAGAGCAGAACCAGGCGAGCAACATCGGGATCGGCGTCAAAGGCGCTGGCAAACTCGCTGAAATTTGCATTCGAAAGGGTGACGAGAGTTTGCTGGCCCGGCGGCACTGAAGAAGGAGCCCACAGGTACACTGCGCCCAAGAGCAAAACCAGCGCCGGCAGCGCGACAAAGAGTGTTTTCTTCTTCATTTCCTGCCTTCAGAAGCGATCGGCGATAAATCCAGCAATCTGCTGGGGAAAAAGAACCATTCCCAAGACCACGACGAGGGCGGCCCAGAGCAATAGTTTGCCGAGCAATCTGCCGCGAACATCGCACTGTGCCGCGCGGCGCTGCTGCCAGAAGCCAACTCCAAGGAAAACTATGGAAAGCCCCAGAAGCCAGGGGCGCAGAGTGGTCCAGAAGGCGCTGGCGCCGGCCGCGCCAAGCGCGGCGGCGAAACCAAGAGGAAGGCAGCAAGCGATGGTAGCGACGGAACTGAAAATCGCCGCCAGCGAGGCCGAGATGCCCGTGCCCGGTTTCAACGGCTGCCTCCCTGATGAGCTTCCCGCACGGCGCGGTGAATCATCTCCACCGGAGGAAGGCCCACGTGCGGCGATCCCGGATACAAACGGCAACTCAGCGCGAAGGTTTGCTCCTTCCGCGAATCCGCAGCGACGTCTTGCCCATTGATGCGGACTGTGGGCGAACCGCAAAAATTGAGTTCTTTTGCCATTTGCTCGCCGGTGACAAGTATCTCAAGAATGTCCGCCGCTATTCCTTCCGTGGCCAGGACATTTTTTACCAGCTTGACGGCCGCAAGATGCGACGGACACTCCGCAACGTACAACACTTCCACCTTCACTTGACGTTCTCCGGTTTGCGGGTGACCGATTCGGACAGAAGCGGGCAGCGCGCGGTTCGTCTGCGCAGTTCTTTCTTGCAAGCGCGGAGAGCGGTGCGCAGCTCCTGCTCCAGCTTGTGGAGATCGGAAAGCTTGCCGCGGACGTGTGAAAGCTTTTGTTCGAGGCGCCGACGCACGGGCGCGCAGGGCTGGAAGCGGCGGCGGCGCAGCCCCAAAAACTGCCGGACCTCTTTCAGCGTGAATCCCAGGTTTTGAACGCGCCGGATGAATTCCAGGGTTTGCAAATCGGCATCCGCGTACTGGCGAAAGCCGCCAGCGGTGCGCGGCGGACGCGGCAGAAGAGCGTTGCGTTCGTAGAAGCGAATCGCATCGGGAGTGAGACCGACCTGTTTTGCAACCGTGCCAATTTGCATGACCATAGCTCCTCTGCCTGAACTCTACACCCTGGAGTGTAGTCCAGAGTCAAGCGGTTTTCCTGCGGCGATCAGGAGTTTGTTGGCGAAACGCGGGAGAGCAAGACGGCGGCGAGGGCAAGGGCGCTTACGAGGATTGGAAACCAGACCGGGGAAAGCCAGGGAACGGGAATGAGGAACAGGACATCGGGATCTTTGAGCGAGAGGGGCCAGCGGACGGTGGCCCAAAGCGCGGCATAATAAACGATATCCCAGATGGCGAAGGTCCAAAGGAAAACTGCGACACGGGCTCTTGATTTCGTGGACGTCAGGAAAGCGACGCTGAGGAGCATGAGGATCGTAGCGGCCTCGCGAAGGACTTCGAGGGTGAGAAGGCTTTTGGGGAACTGGCTTATCGCTTGGGACTGCTGGTAAAACTCTGCGGACATGCGGGCAACGTCGGAAAGTGTCCCGTGGTATCCGGGCAGCAACCCCGTGGCTGCGCGGAGATAGACAACAACGACAGCTTCAAGAAACCCGAACGACGCTGCGAACACGCCGCTGATGACCAGTTGCCGGGCAGCGAGAGGAACGCCGCCACGGCGCCAGGAAAACCACGCCAGCGGGGGAACCAGGAGGATGAGGTTCACCCACCAAGGCTCGGCAAGGAGTCCGGTCATCATGGGATAATTTTACCGTGAGTCGAGGCAAATAAGTTTGAGGAAGAGAAGGCCTCACGGGATGAGCACAAGTAAGAGAGATTCCTCAGCCCGTTTCGCGGGGTTCGCAATGACGGGCGGGAGCAGGCCGGGAGGGGGCTAAAAAAACATGTTGCAGTCGCAACACGTCTATGTTGTAATAGCAACATGAAGGTGCACCATGAGCGATCTACTCACGGCGATTTTCGGAAGAAGGGCGATCCGGGAGTTCGAGCCCGTAGAAATTCCGGAGGCAGTGCGCGAGCGGATTCTGGACGCGGCGCGCGTGGCTCCTTCGAGCTTTAACGTTCAGCCATACCGTTTCTACTGGGTGGAAACGCCGGCGATAAAGAAGAGCGCGGCGCGGCTTTGCATGGGGCAGGCGCCAGCGGAAACGGCGACGGCGCTGATCGTCGCGGTGGCGGACATCGGGTCGTGGCGAATGACCATGCAAAGCCAGTTGGAATGGATGGGCAAAGAAGGATTCAGCGAAACCCAGATTTCCAAGTCCGCGAGGAAAGCGAACCTGGCGAAATGGTTTTTCATACAGGGGTGGTTCGGGATGCTTGGGGCGTTGAAATGGGCGGTTTTCCGGCTGATTCATTTTTGGAAGACGATTGGGATACCGCCGGTGACACGGCAGGGACTTTTCAAATGGGCGACGAAAAGCGCATCGCTGGCTTGCGAAAACTTGATGATCGCCGCGGAAGCGCTGGGATTGAACACGTGCCCCATGGAAGGGTTTGACGGGCGCAGGCTCTCCAAGTTCCTGGGACTTTCCCCGCGAACTCATGAGATCGTGATGGTCATCGCCATCGGGAAAAAGTCGGCTCGCTACGTGGAACAGCCGCAGTGGCGGAGGCCGCTGGAGGCCACGGTGAAAATCCTATGATCATCGTCGAAAAGAAACTGATACCGCCGGAAATCCTGAAGGATTCGGTGATCCTGCATCTCGCTTCGGCGTATTTTTCAATCGGCAAGCGGCTGGAACAAAAGACACAATGCTCGCAGACGCGCGGCTTCATCCTGTCCACGCTGCGCGGCGGGGCGGCGCTGAACCAGAATCAGATCGCCACTTTGCTGGGCTTCGACCGGACGGTTGTGCATCGCGCCGTGAAAACCATGATCCAGGAGGGGCTGGTTTCGGAAAAGAAGGCGGGGTCGGGAAGAGCGCTGCCGGTGCGGCTCACGGCGAAAGGCAACAAATACAGGGAATATTTAATCAAAGAACGGCGGGCCGTGGACGAAAAGCTGCGCGAAGAACTGGCGCCGGAGGAGATTGCCACGCTCATCCGGCTCCTGAAAGTGGTTGCGGAATTGAAATTCTGAAGAGCCGCCGGAAACGACCCCGTTCGTCCCCCTTTCGGCGAGCAGGAGAGAGGAGAAAACCATGCTGGAGGTGATCCTGAAACGCTTTGAGCAGCCGGACGAGATTCGAACGTTTGAGAAGGGCCGGTTTGAGCTGGTGGAGCTGGGCGGAATGACGATCGGCCGCGCCACCTACGAGCCTGGATGGAAATGGTCGGTACACGTGGGCCGCGCGACGGGTGCCAAAAGCTGCGCCGTGGAGCACGTCGGCATGGTGCTCTCAGGGCGCGCGACGGCGGCAATGGATGACGGCCGCGTAATCGAAATGAAGGCCGGGGACGTGTTCTACATTGCGCCCGGGCATGACAGTTGGGTGGTGGGGAACGAGCCGTACGTCTCGCTCCATTTCCTGGGCGCGGAGGCTTACGCCAGCGCGAAGAAAGGATAGCTGCGGCAGTTTATCGGCGCGTGCCGCTGGCGATGACGATTTCCAGAGGCATGTTCAATTCTCTGCCATTCCAGAATCTTTTCAGCGCGGTGAGAATTTCCGCGGTGGCCGCGGCCTTTTCTTGAGGAGAGAGCTGCGCAAGCAACGGCCGGAAGGGTGCGGCCACCTCGCTGAATTGCTCCCAGTATTCTTCCGGGGGTCCGGCCCAATGTCCGTTCACGATTCGGGCTTCTTCATGGACGTTGGTGAAACCAGCGGCCTCGAGGGCGCGGCGAAGGCGGTCGCGCTCGCCAAACATGAACATACTCGGGCCATCCGGATC
>Ga0209648_10002580_pt1 | contig 15075 bp, 16 predicted proteins | sample GraSoi2013_115cm_FD_185830 | JGI IMG/M metagenome (GOLD analysis project Ga0209648, IMG submission 185830) | Grasslands soil microbial communities from the Angelo Coastal Reserve, California, USA - Sample 9_17_2013_115cm (SPAdes) (version 2) | ecosystem: Environmental > Terrestrial > Soil >...
TCGCGTACCGGGCTACGACGCCATGCTCGCCGTCGTGCGCGATCTGCTGCTGAAGCGCGGCTATGCGCACGCCGGCGACCGGATCGTGATGACGGCGGGGGTGCCATGGGAGGTGTCGGGTGCCACAAACCTCCTCAAGGTCGAGGTCGTGTGACGTGAGGCTGGTGTTTCTGGGGACGGGGACCTCGTACGGTGTGCCGCAGATCGGGTGCCAGTGCCGCACCTGCACGTCGACCGATCCGCGAGATCGACGCACGCGGAGCGCCGTGTTGATCGAGTCCGGGGGACGCCGGCTCCTGATCGACACGCCGCCCGAGTTGCGGCTACAGCTCGTGGCGGCCGGTGTGGGGGGCGTGGATGCGGTGCTGTTTACGCATGCCCACGCGGACCACGTGCACGGGATCGACGACCTGCGGGCGATTTCGGTGCGGCGCCGGGCACCGGTCGAGGTGTATGGCGCGGCCGGCACACTGGCGGAGCTGGGACGCCGCTTCGAGTACATCTTCGACCACACGCCGGCCGCTGCGGGCACGAGCAAGCCCGAGCTCGCCGCGCGCCCACTCGACCCGGACGGCGAGACGGAGATCGCCGGGATGCTGGTACGCGCGCTGGCGCTCCCCCATGGCGACGACACGGTGCTCGGGTTCCGGATCGGACCGCTCGCGTACCTCACGGACGCGAAGGCGATCCCGGAAGCGGTGCGGGCACGGCTCACGGGACTGGATGTGCTGGTGCTGAACGCCCTGCTGCCCCGCCCCCACCCACTCCACCTCTCGATTCCCGAGGCGGTGGTGGCCGCGCAGCAGATCGGCGCGCGCCGCACATTTCTCACCCACCTGACGCACGATGCCCCGCACGCCGAACTCGCGGCCCGCCTCCCCGACGGTATTGCACCGGCGCACGACGGGCTGGTGATCGAGGTAGGGGCGGCCTAGATTCGTCGCGAGGAGGACGTGAGCGATGACCACCGCACCGGAAGCGACGCTACGTCGGTTTGAGAGTCCCGCCGTGCGGCAGAGCGCGGCGCTGGACGCGCTCGTGCACCAGGCCGTGTTCGGCGCGCCCGCCGAGCGTGAGCAGGCCCGGTGGCTGATCTGGGAGATCGGGCAACGGGCGGGCGTGCGGCCCGCGTCGATCCACGAGCTGTACATGGCCCGCGGCCGGGGCGAGGCGCCGGTCTTCACGACTCCCGCGATCAATATTCGCGTGCTCGCCTACGACTCGGCGCGGGCCGTGTTCCGAGCGGCGCGGCGGGTCGAGGTCGGCGCCGTCATCTGCGAGATCGCCCGCTCGGAGATCGGCTACACCGAGCAGCGGCCTGCCGAGTACGTCGCGGTCATGACCGCGGCGGCGCTGCGCGAGGGCTTCTCGGGGCCCCTGTTCATCCAGGGCGATCACGTCCAGGTCAACGCCAAGAAGTACGCGGCCGACCCCGAGAGTGAACTCCAGGCCATCCGCACCCTCATCGAGGAAGAGCTGCACGCGGGGTTCTACAACATCGACGTCGACACCTCGACCCTCGTGGACCTGTCGCGAGCCACGCTGGCCGAGCAGCAGCGCGTGAACTACGAGCGGGCGGCCGAGCTGACGCAGTTCATCCGCGAGCGCGAGCCCGAGGGCGTGACCGTCTCGGTCGGCGGGGAGATCGGGGAGGTGGGCGGCAAGAACTCCGACGTGCACGAGCTCGCCGCCTTCATGGACGGATACCAACGCGCGCTCGCGCGCCTGGGACGCTACACCGGGATCAGCAAGATCTCCGTGCAAACCGGGACCAGCCACGGGGGCGTGGTCCTGCCGGACGGGTCGATTGCCAAGGTGCAGATCGATCTCGACGCGCTGAAGGCCTTGTCCCACGACGCGCGCGCCCGCTATGGCCTGGGTGGCGCCGTGCAGCACGGCGCGTCCACGCTGCCGCCGGAGGCGTTCGGCCGCTTTCCGGCCTGCCAGGCGATCGAGATTCACCTCGCGACCAACTTTCAGACCCTCGTCTTCGACCATCCCCGCCTTCCGGCCGAGCTGCGCGCGGAGATCACCAGCTGGGTGAAGGCAGAGTGCAAGGACGAGTGGAAGCCGGGCGATACCGAGCAACAGTTCGTCTATAAGAGCCGCAAGAAGGCGATTGGCCCCTTTAAGCGCCGCATGTGGGAGTTGCCCGCGGACGTCCGGGGCGCGATCGGGGCCGACCTCGAGAAGACGTTTGCGTTCCTGTTCGAGCAGCTGCGAGTGACGGGCACCCGCGCGATCACGGACCGCTTCGTCCGGCCGCCGCTCCAGTCGCACGCCGAGCCGCGCCCGGTGGCGGTGGCGGCGCCCGACGACCTCGAGGCGGGCGAGTGAGCGAGCGGGGCTCCGCATTCGGAGCCTTCCTGTTCGGGCTCGGGATCGGGGCCGCGCTCGGGTTCCTGTTCGCTCCCGAGGCGGGCGAGGCGTCGCGGACCAAGCTGTCGCGCCAGCTGCGCGACCTCGGCGATCGCGCGGTCGAGAAGGTAGGCGAGCTCGCAGAGCTGGTGGAGGGGGAGGACGACGCTGACGCGGCGCCGACCCCTCGCGCGGCGCTCGAGCGCCGCCTCAGCGCCGCGAAGCGGCGCCGCCGCGGCGCCGAAGTGCCGGGCCGCGCGGCCGACGCCGCGGAGGAGGACGAGCCCGTCGCGTGAAGGCCGGGGGTTGGCATCAGTCCATCGCCGGAGTCGTTCGCCGCACGTTCGAGGCGGCTTTCGAGGACAATATTCCCTTCCTGGCGAGCGCGCTGTCGTTCGAGCTGCTCCTCACGATCATGCCGTTTGTCGCGCTGCTGCTCGCCACCGTCGGCTATCTCGTGGAGCATCAGATCACCACCCAGCAGGTGGAATTGCGCGAGCTCCTCGCCCGCCTCCTGCCCTCGAACCTGGGCGGGGACACCGACAAGATGTTCGCCGGGGTGGAGGCCACCGTCGCCAGCGTGGTGCGCCACCGGGTGCGGCTCACCGCCGTCGGACTCCCCCTGTTCGTCTGGTTCTCGGCCCGCCTGTTCGGCGGGCTGCGAGCCGCCCTCAACGAAGTCTTCGACACGGATGAGCGGCGGCCCTGGCCGATGGCCAAGCTGATGGACCTCGGGATGGCGCTGTACACCTGCGCGCTGCTCGTGGTGAGTGGGCTCGTCACCGCGTGGGAAGCCCGCAACGCCGGTAGCGTGAGCCACAGCTTTGCGCTCGATTGGCTGTGGCGCTTCGGTCTCGAGACGACCGGCTTCGCGCTCGGTGTCCTGCTCTTTTTCGTGATCTACAAGCTTCTGCCGAGCCGACGCATCGACTGGCGCACGGCGATCATCGCGGCGGTGTTCTGTTCGCTCGGGTTTGCGGTGGCGAAGCGGTTGTACGCACTGTACGTGATACGCTTCGCGACGCTGGATCGGGTAGCGTCGGATGCGAACGTGGTCGCCCTGCTGCTGTTTTTGTTGTGGGTGTACTACACGGCGTACCTGTTCTTGCTGGGCGGCGAGGTGGCGGAGACGTACGACCTCGTCCGTATGCGGCGCCTGCAGCGAGTCCGGCTCGGGTGACCGCAGCGCCGATTGATCTGCGGAGCGACACCGTCACGCGGCCGTCGCGGGCGATGCGCCAGGCGATGGCCGAGGCAGAGGTGGGGGACGACGTTCTGGACCAGGACCCCACGACACGCCGGCTCGAACGACGCGTCGCCGAGCTCCTCGGGCAGGACGATGCCCTGTTCTTTCCGTCGGGCACGCAGGCGAACCAGACCGCCATCGCGCTGCTCACGCGCCCGGGCACCGAGCTCTTGTTGGAAGCGAACGCTCACCTGGTCCACTACGAGCTCGGTGGTGTCGCCGCGAACTGGGGCGTGCAGATCCGCCCGATCGCCTCGCCCGACGGCCTGCTCTCGGGAGACTTGGTCGGTGCGGCGCTGCGTCCCGCCTCGCCGCACCTCCCCCGGGCCGGTGCGGTCGCGGTCGAGAACACGCACAACGCCGCCGGCGGCAGGGTGATGCCGCCCGCCGTCATGGACGGAATCATCGCCGTCGCGCGGGCCGAGGGACTCGGGGTCCACCTCGACGGAGCGCGGCTGTGGAACGGGGCGGCCGCGCTCGGCGTCCCCCCGAGCCGCCTCGCCCGCGGCGCTGCGACGGTGATGGTGAGCTTTTCGAAAGGGCTCGGCTGTCCCGTCGGATCGTGCCTGGCCTTCGCGGCTGGGGAGCGCCCGCGCGCGTGGGAGATCCGCAAGCGGCTGGGCGGCGGGATGCGCCAGTCGGGCATCCTGGCCGCGGCGGGGCTCTACGCCCTGGAGCACAACCTGCCACGGATCGGGGACGATCACGCGAACGCCCGGCTCCTGGCGGAGCGCCTGGGCGCGTGCCCCGCGGTTCGGGTATCAGTTCCGGAAACCAACATCCTGATGATCGACCTCGTGCGGCCGGGCGACCGTGCCGACACCCTGCTCCCCAAGCTCGCCGCGGCCGGTGTGCTGCTCGTGCCGTTCGGGGCGCAGCGGCTGCGGGCCGTCACGCACTTGGACGTCTCGCGCTCGGACGTCGCGCGTGCCGCCGACGTCATCACGGCGACGCTGGACTGAGGTCTGCCGACGCGTGTCGCGGGGCTCATTGCCCGGGCCGGGTGAGGCGCTAGCCATGACGGTCCCGTGTTCCTGCTGCGGCACCGGTGACCAGGCGCGTCGTCGCACGCTGCGCCGTGCGGCTGCCCGCGGCCGGGCGAGCTGCCGCGACGACGTTATCTTGAGGCGATGAGCACAGGAGCTCCGCTCCGTCAGCCGATCCCTGTCGGCCGCTCGATTCTGTGGAGCCCCGCGAACGAGGGCGCCGAGCGGCCGGACGAGCTCCCGTTTCCCATCTTCTTCTCGCAGGCCGCCCTCACGGCGATTCACGAGCACATCGCGACGCCGCATCGCCCGGGGCAGGGGATCCTGGGATTTCTGCTCGGCGATCTGTGCGAATCTCCGGACACGCACGTGTCCTACCTCGTGATCGACCTGGCGTTGCGCCTCAATCAGCCGATCTACGGCGACCGCACGCGCGACGTCGTCACCCGGCTGTGGGACCCGATCCAGGGACAACTGGAGGAGCAGCGCGCCCAGCTCCTCGGTTGGTACCACACCCACCCGCCGCACCCCCTCGTCCTCTCGGCCCACGACGTCGAGACGCACGAGCATTACTTCGCCGAGCGGTGGCAGGTCGCGCTCCTGTTGGCACCCGATGCGGCGGAGCCGGGCGGCTCCTTCTTCCGGGCGGGTGGCGACGACGCGTGGACCAGCACGCCGCTCCCTTTCTACGAGCTGCTGGCCGAAGACTCGATCCGACCGGACGGCACGAAACGCTCGCTCATGACGTGGAAGGACTACCGCGCGTTCAATCCCCCCACATCCGCGGCGGCCGGTCCGGCTGTCCCCAGCCCCGCCCCGACCCGGGTTGCGCCGCCGCCGTCGGGCCCACGGTTTACTCCGACGCCCCGACCAGCGCCGGCTGCCGCCCCGCCGCCTCCCGAGGACAGGGGCGAGCTCAAGTTCTTGACCGCCGCCGAAGATATGCCGCCTCCCCTGCCTTCCCCCCCGCTGCGCCCGGCGCGACCCTCGCGGCCCGAGCCGCTCCCACCACGGCCGGCACCGCCGCGCGCCGCCCCTGCGCCGGAAACGACCGAGTCCCTCTGGCCCGATGAGTTTGCGGACCAGGAGCCGGCGGCGCTCGAAGCGGTCGAGGAGGCGCCGGCCCCGCCACCACCGCCCCGGGTGCGGCGCCCCAGACGCCCGATCCCGCGCTGGCTGCGCCGCGCGCTCTGGGTGATCGTGCTCGGCGCCGCGGCCGCGGGCGCCTATTGGTGGTTCGAACCCAGCCTGACGCTGCCCAAAGTGTCGCCGTCCACGATCGCGAATACGTGGTCCGCTGTCAGCGAAAAGTGGTCCGTCACGTGGTCCGGGCTGACCGCAAAGGTGTCGGCGGTCGTCAGCCGGTTGCGGCGCACCGCGACGGCTCCGCCGCCCCGGGCGCCGAGCGCGCCGCGGCCGCCATCAGGGCCCGCGCCGCACCCGCCGGCATCGCGGTCGGTCGCGCCCACCGCCGTGCCGCCGTCGGACGCGGCGCCGCGGCCCGGCGCGCCCACCGCCGCGCCGCCGTCTGCCGCGGTGGTGCGGCTCGACCAGATCGGGGAGTCGCTCACGCGCGCAGTGCGCACGTTCGCCGACCAGCGCGCCCTGTTCGCCCGGAGCCAGCTGGCGTGCACCGACCTGGCGCGCAGCCTTGCGGCGGTGGAGAACGACTGGACGGCGTACAGCGCGGCGCGGCGCGGCAGCGGGGCGCTCGATGCCACGCGCGCCGCGCGTGACCAGACGCTCTACGCGGGCGTCGACTCGGTCGAACGCCGCTACGAGCAGTCGGGATGCCCACGGCCGTAGGGCGTCGCGCCCTGTTCTCGGGTTCCGGGTCGTGCTAGGTTTCGGCGCCCGTGGCACACGCGTCGGCTAGGCCCACCCCTCATTAGATTTCCCTCCCGATGATCGCTCTCGCGCGCAAATACCGCCCCAAGAAATTCGCCGACCTGCTGGTGCAGGAGCACGTGGCCGTCGTGCTGCGCGGTGCCGTCGCCGCGGGGCGGGTGGCCCACGGCTACCTGTTCGCGGGGCCACGCGGCGTGGGAAAGACGACGGCAGCGCGGATCCTCGCGATGGCGCTCAATTGCGAGCGCCGCGAGCCGTCCGGAGAGCCGTGCGGCGAATGCGACTCCTGCCGCCGCATCTGGACGGGGGCGGCCAACCTCGACGTCGTTGAATTGGACGCGGCGTCGAACCGCGGCGTGGACGACGCCCGGGACCTGCGCGAGCGCGCGATGTACGCCGCGTCGGCCGAGGGCCGGCACAAGGTGTACATCGTGGATGAAGCGCACATGCTCACGCGCGAGGCGTGGAACGCCCTCCTCAAGATCCTCGAGGAGCCGCCACCGCGCGTCGTGTTCGTGTTCGCCACGACCGAGCCGCAGAAGATCGCCCAGGCCGCAGCACCGATTCTGTCGCGGCTGCAGCGCTTCGACTTCCGCCGCATCGGTCCGAACGCCATCGCCGAGCGGCTGCGCCAAGTCGTGACGGCCGAAGGGCTCGCCGCCGAGGATGGTGCGCTGCACTTGATCGCGAAGAGCGCCGACGGTGCCATGCGGGACGGCCTCTCGATCCTAGACCAGGTCGTCTCCTTCGGTGCGGGAGCGGTGTCGGCCGAGGACGTGCGTAACGTGCTCGGCCTGATATCGGACGACGCCTACGGCGAGCTCCTGCGCCTCGTCGCCGAGCGGGACTCGAGTGCGGTGTTCCCGTTGGTCGAGCGGTTGGTGGACGCCGGTGCCGATCTCTCGGAGTTCATCGCCGGAGCGGGGGAGACGCTCCGGGCCGTGCTGCTGGCGGGGTTGGGGGGCGAGCCCGAGGGGCTTACCGAGGGCATGCGGGCGCTCGTCCAGCAATACGCCGCCGTGCTCGCTCCACCCGACCTCGTGCGGCTGCTCGCCGTCCTCACGGAACTCGAGCCCCAGCTGCGGGCGAGCGGCAACCTGCGGCTCGCCGTGGAGCTGCTGCTGTTGCGGTGGGCGATGATGGACCGAACCGTCGAGCTCGCGCAGGTCCTGCGGGCGCTCGGCCGGGCGCCGACCGGCGGCGGGGACGCGGGCAGCGAGCCCGGTGACGCGCCCGTGCTCCGCGACGCCGCGCCGCCGATGCCGCCCGCCCCGGCCCGCCCCCGCCCCCGCCCCCCGCTGAGTGCCCCGGCGCCGCCCCAGCGCGCGCCGGCCGGCGCCCCACCCGAACGGGGCCCCCTCACGCTCGAGCGCGTGCGCGCGCTCTGGCCGCGGATCGTCGAAGACGCGCGGCGGGAGAAGCCGATGCTCGGGGCGCTGCTCCCCGCGGTCGAGCTCCAGGCGGTGGACGGCACGACGCTCGTGGTGCGTACCCGCGAACCGGCGCACGCCGACGGGCTCGAGCGCCAGCGGGACGCGCTCGCCCACCTCGTGGGCCGCTATGTCACCGCGGCGGTGCGCATCACGCTGGAGGCGGCGGCGGAGGCCGCAGGCCCGGCGCCGAGCCGGCCGCGGCCGACCCGGCTGACGCAAGACGGGGCCCGGGCGGAGCGGCTCAAGACGCTCCGGGCCCAGGATCCCGGCCTGAACGCCGCCGTGGACGCCTTGGATCTGGAGCTGTTGGAATAACTTGCCACCCGTTTGGACGAGGGGTAACTTTCGACGTATGGCGGATTTATCCAACCTGTTCCAGCTGGGCCAGCAGATGCAGTTCCGGCTGTCCGAGATCCAGTCCCAGCTAGCCCAGCAGACGGTGACCTGTACGGCGGGTGGTGGCATCGTGGCGGCCACGGCCGACGGGCGCGGTCAGATCCGCGCGATCAAGATCGACCCCCAGGCGGTCGCCCAGGGGGACATAGAAATGCTGGAGGACCTCGTGCTCGCCGCGGTCTCGCAGGCGCAGCAACGCGCGGCCGAACTGTACCAGGCGGAGGTGAAGAAGCTCGCCTCGGGCCTGCCGTTCCCGTTTCAGCTCCCGCTGTAGCGCGCACCGTGTCGGCTATCGATGATCTCGTGCTGGAGTTTGCGAAGCTCCCCGGGATCGGACGGAAGACCGCACAGCGGCTCACGTTTTACCTGTTGAAGCAGCCGGCGGAAGCGGCTACGCGCCTCGCGGACGCGATCCGCACCGTGCGTGAGCGCGTGCGCACCTGCGGGGCTTGTGGCACGCTCACCGACGAGGACCCGTGCGCGATCTGCCGCGACCCGCGGCGGGACACGAGCCTCCTGTGCGTGGTGGAGGAGGCGTCGGATGTCACGGCGATCGAGCGCGCCGGACGCTTCCGCGGCCGCTATCACGTCCTGGGCGGGCGGCTGTCGCCGCTCGAGGGCGTGGGCCCCGAGCATCTGGGGCTCGATCGGTTGATGGCGCGGGTGACGAACGGGGCCGGGGTGCGGGAAGTGATCGTCGCGACCAATCCGTCCATGGAAGGCGAGGTCACGGCGACCTACCTGCAACAGCTGCTGCGCCCCACCGGCGTGCGGGTGACCCGGATTGCCCGGGGGATCCCGGTGGGTGGCGATCTCGAGTACGCCGACGGCGTGACGATCGCGCAGGCGCTGCTCGCGCGGCGGGACATGACCGAGTCCGATAGACCCGAGGGCACGTGATGGCGGGTGCGGCGAGCTGGTCGTTCTCGGAACAGGATTTCAAGCAGATCCAGCAGCACCTTCAGGCGTTCTTGCGCGACTCGAACGCCCGCTGCGCGCTGCTCGTCGATCGCACGGGGCAGCTCGTGGCGACCGTGGGCGAGCCGCCCCAGTTCGACTCCGCCGCCTTCGCCTCCCTCACCGCCGCCGATTTCAGCGCCAACGACCAGCTCGCGAAAATGATCGGTGAACAGGAGTTCGCCTCGCTGGTGCACCAGGGCGAGAAGGAATCGATGTTCCTGGCCGACGTGGCGAAGCGCGTCATCCTGGTCGTGCTGTTCGACCAGCGCACCACGCTGGGCCTCGTAAAGCTCAAGGGCAAGAGCGCGGTCGAGCAGCTCAACCGGGTGTTCGAAGCCATGTTCAACCGCGTGGGTGCCGGGCCGGCGGCACCCGAAAAGGGCTTGCTCGAAGGGGCGGAAGACGAAATTGACAAACTCTTCGGTTAAGAGGACGCGCGCCCAATGTCGATGATCAACTACGCGTCCCGCGAAATCAACTGCAAGCTCGTCTACTACGGACCCGGGCTCGGCGGCAAGACCACGAACCTCGAGCACATCTATGGCAAAGTCTCGCCCAATACGCGCGGCAAGATGATTTCGCTCGCGACCGAGACCGAGCGCACCCTGTTCTTCGACTTCTTGCCCGTCGACTTGGGCACGATCCGCGGCTTCAAGACGCGGTTCCACCTCTACACCGTGCCGGGGCAGGTGTACTACAACGCGAGCCGCAAACTGATCCTGAAGGGCGTGGACGGCATCGTCTTCGTGGCCGACAGCCAGATCGAGCGCATGGAGGCGAACGTCGAGTCGATGCAGAACCTCTACGACAACATGTCCGAGTACGGCTACGACCTGACGAAGATGCCCTTCATCATCCAATACAACAAACGTGACCTCCCCAACGCCGCACCCATCAAGGACCTCCAGGCGTCCTTGAATCCGGGGTGGCCAATTGAGGACGCCGCGCAGCAGAAACCCGTCCCCGACCCGATCCACGCCGGCGAGACCCTGGTCGAACGCGTGGACGGCCAGTGGCTGAGCCGCGCGCCGTACCTGGAAGCCGTCGCGGTCCGCGGCGACGGCGTGTTCGACACGCTGAAGACGGTGAGCAAGACGGTGTTGAAGACGCTGAGCTAGGGGAGAGGCTTCATGCGCTGGACCCTGCCCAACATCCTCACGCTCGCGCGCATCTGTCTCACGCCGGTGATTGCGCTGCTTCCGTTCATCCAGGGCTATTGGCCCAAGGTGATCGCGTTCGTGATCTTCCTGGCCGCGAGCGCATCGGACGTGATCGACGGCTGGCTGGCGCGCCGCTCCAACACCGTGAGTGAGCTGGGCCAGCTGCTCGATCCCATCGCCGACAAGCTGCTCCTGTTCGCCACGCTCATCCCGATCTTCTGGCTCACGCGACACCCCACCATTCTCGTGGACTACCGCATCCCGTGGTGGGGCAGTCTGCCCGTGTGGGTGGCGCTGCTGCTCGTGGGGCGGGAGCTCCTGATCACCGCGTTCCGCTTCTTCGCGAAACGGCGCGGGGTCGTGATCCCCGCGATGGGAGCGGGGAAGCTCAAGGCGGTCGTGCAGAACGTGTTCATTGGGGCCACGCTGTTCTGGTTCGCGTGGAAGGACGCGCTCGCGACCCATCCCTGGGCCGGGCAGTTCCGCAACTTCTGGGACGAGTTCCACGGCGCCGTCGTCGCGGTGACGCTGGCGGGCGCCATCCTCCTCACGGTGTATTCGCTCATCGTGTACCTGTACCGCTACCGCGCGGTGCTGAAGGGCCACGGGTGAAGCTGGAACTCCTCACCATCGGCACCGAGCTGTTGCTTGGTTACACCGTAGACACGAATGCCGTCGAGCTGGGACGCGCGCTCGCCGCTGCGGGCGCGGAGCTCGCACGCCGCACGACCGTGCCCGACCGACCCGACGCGATTCGTGCCGCGGTCGCCGAAGCCCTGGACCGCACGGGCTTCGTGCTCGCCACGGGTGGCCTGGGCCCGACGCGGGACGACATGACCAAAACGGTCGTCGCGGAGCTCCTCGGCAAACGGCTCGTGCTCGACGAGCCGCTGCTCGCGAGCCTGGAGACTCGCTTCCGGCGGCTGGGACGCCCCATGCCGGCGATCAACCGCACGCAGGCCGAGGTGCCGGAGGGCGCCACCGTGCTCCCCAATCCGCGCGGCACTGCGCCGGGCCTGTGGCTGGAGGACGACCGCGGCCGCGTGGTCGTGCTGCTCCCCGGCGTCCCGCGCGAAATGCGCGGCTTGTTGATCGAGGAGGTACTCCCGCGGCTCATCGCGCGACAGGACGGGGAGTGCCGGGTGGTGCTGTCGCGCACAGTGCGCACCACAGGTATCGCGGAGTCCGCGCTCGCCGAGCGGGTGGGGCCGATCGAGTCGAGCATCGCGCCGCTCACGCTCGCCTACCTGCCCTCGGTCGACGGCGTGGACCTGCGCGTTACGGCGTGGCGGCTCGCGCCGCGGGATGCGGAGACGCGCCTCGCCCGCGTCGTGCAGCAGCTGGTGTCCGCCGCGGGCGAGCACTACTACGGCGCGGACGACGCGGACTTGGCTGCCGTAGTGCTCGACCAACTGCGTCACGGGCGCCACCGTTTGGGGATTGCTGAGTCCTGCAGCGGCGGGATGGTCGCCGAGCGGGTCACCAACATCCCCGGCGCCTCGGACACGTTCATCGGCGGCGTCGTGGCCTACGCCGACGTGGTCAAGACCGCGGCGCTCAAGGTGCCGCTCGAGACGCTGGAAGCGCACGGCGCCGTGTCCGAGGAAACCGTGCGCGCGATGGCCGAGGGCGCCCAGCGCCTGTTCTCGGCCGACTGCACGATCGCCGTGACGGGCATCGCCGGACCGGGGGGCGGGACGCCCGAGAAGCCGGTCGGTACCGTGTGGCTCGCCGCTCGTGTGCACACCACCGCGCAGGCGGTGAAGCGCCTGCTCCCGGGCGACCGGGAGGAGATCCGCCGCCGCTCGGCGCAGGCGGGGCTCGACCTGCTGCGCCGTGTGCTCGCCCAATCCTAAGATGCCCGCGCTTACCGCTCCCGACGGCACCCAGCTGACCTACGACGCCTACGAGGCGGCCGCCCCCCGCAGCGCCGTGCTCGTGCTGCACGGCTGGTCCGACCACGCGGGCCGCTGGCGCGAGACGGGCGAGCGGCTGCGCGCCGCGGGGCATTCGGCCTATCTGCTCGATCTGCGGGGCCACGGTCGCTCGGGCGGCCGGCCCGGCCACCTGTCGCGCTTCAGCCAGCTGCTCGGCGATCTCCAGGCGTTCCGGCGCGTGGTGCGGATCCGCACCGAGCGGCCGCAACAGCTCCTCGGGCTCTCGTTTGGCGCCCTCGTGGCCCTGCGCTACTTGGAGACCCAGCCGAGCGACCCGATCACCGGCGCCGTGATCGTCGCCCCCTTCCTGGGACTGGGGTTCCGGCCGCCGGCCTGGAAGCTGATCGGGGCCCGCATGCTCGCCGACCTCTGGCCGACGCTCCCCATCCCCGCCCACATCGACCCCGACACCGTAAGCCGCGATCCCACGGTCAATCAGGCGTACGTCGAGGATCCTGCCGTGCACGGCTTCATGACGCCCGGGGCGTGGCGCGAGATCCAGTGGGCGCAACGCGCGGTGGCGGCGGATGGCGCTCGCATCGAGTCCCCGCTCCTGTTCCTGCTGGGGGGTGAAGACCGGATCGTCGATGTGCCGCTCGCGCGCGCGTTCGCCGACAGTCTGAAGACGAGCGTGCGGGTGCGCTCCTATCCCGAGATGTACCATGAGGTCCTGCACGACCCCCAACGCGACCAGGCGTTCGCCGACATGGTCGCATTTCTCGAGGCACCGTTGTAACCAGGGCCGCCGTTGTCGCGTAGGGAATGCGCTCGACACTCCGAGGACGTGCGGCTATCTTCTTGCCACATGGTCATTTCCAGAATTCGTCTCCACCGGGCCCGTCAAAACGGCGCACTTGGGCGGCATGCCGCTTGCGAGTGAAGCGCGGCACCATGGACGACGATAAGCAGCGATCGCGGCTCGGGGACGAGCCCGCGCCGACGGATGCCGGGGCGCCGGGGTCTGGGTCGAATGCGCTGGTCGAGCCGCCCGAGGAGGCGGTGGCGCGGCTGGAGGCGCAGCTCGCCGAACTCCAGGACCGCTATCTGCGCCTCGCCGCCGAGTACGACAACTTCCGCAAGCGCACCCTCAAGGAGCGCGCCGAGCTGTGGGCCAAGGCGCAGGCGGACCTGGTGCAGCGCCTCGTGGATGGGCTCGACGACCTCGCCCGCTTCGCCCACGTCGACCCTAGCCAGACCGACCCCAAGACACTCCACGATGGCGTGGACATGGTGGAGCGAAAGCTGTGGAAGGAGCTCGAAGCCCTCGGGGTGACCCGCGTCGATCAGGTCGGCGTCCCGTTCGATCCGCACGTGCATGAGGCGGTCACGACGGGCCCCGCCGACCACCCGGCGAAGGACCATACGGTCGGCGCGGTGCTGCAGTCTGGCTACCAGATGGGCGGCGTCCTGATTCGGCCCGCGCGCGTCGTCGTGCTCACCTGGCAGGGTGAACGCGGCTGATGGCGGCGCAGGACTACTACCAGACCCTCGGGGTACCCGAGACGGCAACGACGGACGAGATCAAGAAGGCGTTTCGCCGCCTCGCGAAGCAATATCACCCGGACCGTAACCCCAACAAGCCAGAAGCCGCCGAGCGCTTCAAGGAGATCAACGAGGCGCACGACGTCCTCAGCGATCCCGAGAAGCGCAAAAAGTACGACCAGCTGCGCCGCTACGGGGCGTTCGCGGGCGCCGGCCGCGGATTTCGCGGGGACGCCGGTGGCTCGACATCGGAAGGCCCGGGCGTCGAGTTCGATTTGTCCGATCTCGGCTCGTTCGGCGGGCTTGGGGACCTCTTCTCGTCGATCTTCGGCCGGCGCGGCAGCGGCCCGCCTACCGACGACGAAGAGGAGATCGAGACCACGGTATCGATCCCGTTCCGCGTCGCGGCGCTGGGCGGCAAGGTGCCCGTGACCCTCACGCTGCCCGCCGTCTGTCCGACCTGCAACGGCTCGGGTGGAGCTCCCGGTACGACGTTCTCCACGTGCCCCGAATGCAAGGGACGTGGCACGATCTCATTCGGCCAGGGGGGATTCGCGGTGACGCGACCGTGTCCCGTGTGTCGCGGGCGCGGCAAGGTGCCAGCAGAACGCTGCCCCACCTGCCATGGCTCGGGCGAGGTACGTCAGGAGAAACACCTGGTGATCACGATTCCGTCGGGCACGGAGGACGGCACGCGGCTGCGCCTCAGGGGACAGGGCGCGAAGGGGCGGGGCGACATCGTCGTGGTCATCCAGGTCGAGCCCGACCGGTTCTTCCGCCGCGAGGGGCTTGATGTGATCGGCGTCGTGCCCGTCAACCTGGCCCAGGCCCTGCTCGGCTCGAAGATCAAGGTCCGGACCCTCGATGGCAAACGCGTCGTGCTGCGGGTGCCCCCCGGCACCCAGCACGGCCAGAAGTTCCGCATCGCCGGCCAGGGCATCGAGCGGAACGGGCGCCGTGGGGATCAGTATGTGGAGATGCGCGTCGAGATTCCGGAGCACCTGACGCCGGAGCAGGAAACCGCGCTCCGATCCTTCGCCGAGAAGAGCGGGATGAAGTACTAGAGCCGGTCCCTCCGAGCCGCGCGTCGTCGCTCAGCGCGGCCTCGTCCCCGACGCCTCAGACCAATCAGCGAAGCGATCGCACCATCACGAGCGCGCTCGCGGGGCACGCCGTGGTGAACTCGGCGGAGCCGAGCGCAGCCGCGTCCACGTCGGCGCGCGTGATCGGCCGGAATCCCAGCTTCGGGAAGAACCCAGCGGCGGTCTC
>Ga0209648_10002581_pt1 | contig 15070 bp, 11 predicted proteins | sample GraSoi2013_115cm_FD_185830 | JGI IMG/M metagenome (GOLD analysis project Ga0209648, IMG submission 185830) | Grasslands soil microbial communities from the Angelo Coastal Reserve, California, USA - Sample 9_17_2013_115cm (SPAdes) (version 2) | ecosystem: Environmental > Terrestrial > Soil >...
GCGGTGGCGATCGCGATCGCGCCAAGCGTCCGCTTATGGGCGAGGCCGCTGGCAAGGGCAGCGACTTCGTGGTTCTCACTTCCGACAACCCGCGCTCGGAAGAGACGCTTGCCATCATGAACGATGCTCTCGTTGGACTACAGAAGTCCGGCGCAAAATATTCCATGGAACCCGAGCGCCGCAAGGCCATCGCTTTCGCTCTGCAACAGGCAACCCCCGGCGACATCGTGTTGCTCGCGGGCAAGGGCCACGAAAAAGTGCAGGTCACAAAAGAGGGAACTATTCCGTTCGACGATGTGGACGTCGCGCGCGAGTATCTGAACGCCATCGGCTACGACTGCAAGGGTGCCGCGAAAGCGGGCACGGCGGGAAAGACCACATGAAACTTCTTCTCTCCCGCATCGCCGAATTCGTTGCCGCGACCGGCAAAGCTCCGTCCGACCACGCCGCGACGGGCCAATACGACGGTCGCGCCATGGCCCAGGGATATTCCATCGATTCCCGCACCGTGCAACCCGGCGAACTCTTCTTTGCGGTCAAAGGCGAACGCCTTGACGGCCACGACTTCGTCGAGCAGGCACTGAACCAAGGCGCGATTGCCGCGGTGGTTCGGAAAGGTCAGCGGGCGCGCTATTCCACCCCCTCCGGCCTGCTCGCCGTCGACGACACTCTCGTCGCATTCCAGACGCTGGCGACGGCGGTCCGAAAAATTTGGAGCAAGACCGCTATCGGCGTCACCGGTTCGATGGGCAAGACCACCACCAAAGAGGCGATGGCCCATTTGCTCGCGATCAAGTACCGCGTACATCGCACCAAGGGGAATTTCAATAATCATTTCGGTCTGCCACTCGGGTTGCTGACCCTCGAGCCGGAATACGATCTCGCCGTGGTTGAGATGGGCATGTCCCACCCCGGCGAAATCTCCGCTCTCGCTCGCATCGCCCTGCCAAACCAGGCCGTGGTCACCAACGTTGCCCCGGTGCATCTGGAAAGCTTCGACTCCATCGCCGGGATCGCGCGTGCGAAATATGAACTGATCGAAGCCCTCCCACACGGCGGCACCGCCGTCTTGAATGCCGACGATGAATATGTGTCCCAATTCGGCCGCGACTTCAAGGGCAAGGTCGTCATGTTTGGATTGAAGCCGACGGCATGTGTCCCGGCAGACGTGCGGGCCGAAAACATCGAAGTTCTTGGAGCCGAAGGAACGCGCTTTGATCTCGTTAGCCACGAAGTGCGACAGCCGGTGCAGAGTCCGTTGCTCGGCAAGCACAATGTGTACAACGTGCTCGCTGCGGCCGCCATTGCGCTTGAGCACGGCATTACCCCGTCGGAGATCGCGGCAGCTCTGCCGTCCCTCCAGGCCGGCGACAAGCGCGGACAGGTCGTCCAACTGGGCAACATCACGGTGCTCTACGATTGCTACAATTCAAGTCCGAAGGCGCTTATGGCTGCCGTCGACACTCTGGCCGCGATGCCCGCCCGTCGCCGGATTGTTGTCGCAGGTGAGATGCTGGAACTTGGCGCCACTGGCGAGTACCTGCATCGCGAGTGCGGGCGTTACATTGCAGGAAATGCCGCCGGCACTAAACTTGACTTCCTGCTCGGTGTGCGGGGCTTGGCAAAGCCGATGGTGGGAGCAGCTGGCGAGTCGGGCATGAAAGCGGAATTCGTCGCGACGCCCGAAGAGGCGGGCGAGTGGCTCGCGCGCGAGACTCGCGAAGGCGATGTCGTATTGTTGAAAGCGTCGCGAGGCGTGAAACTGGAAAAGGCGCTTGAGACGTGGCAACGAAAACTCGGCGTTCCCTCCGCCCCAGGCGCAGGGAAACTGAGAACTGAGAACTGAGAACTGGTGTCGGAGGCGGATTGCTTGGTTTCCCCTGTGTTCTTCTGTGTCCTCTGTGGTAGAGAACTAAAGCCTGAACCACAGGGAACACAGAGGTACACAGGGGAACGCTATTGCGGCGTGAAACTGAAAAACCAAAAAGCGGCATTCCCTCCGCCCCTCGCGCTGGGAACTGAGAACTGAGAACCGAGAACTGGTGTCGGAGGCGGATTGCTCTACTGGCTGCTCTACCTGAAGCTCTACCATTATTTTCCGCCATTCCGTATTTTTCGTTACCTGACTTTCCGCACCGCGTTCGCTAGCCTCACCGCTCTTTTTACTGGCCTGATCGTTGGGCCGATCGTGATTTCCCGCTTGCGCGATTTCCAGATCGGGCAATACATCCGCGAAGAGGGACCGCAGGCGCATCAGAAAAAGGCGGGCACGCCAACCATGGGCGGCTTGCTGATCGCCATCGCGATTCTGGTGCCGACACTGCTCTGGGCGGACCTGAGCAATCCGTTCGTCTGGATCGCCGTGTTTTCCACGGTGGCCTTCGCCTCGATCGGTTTTACGGACGACTACCTTAAAGTTGTTCATCGCCGCAACCTCGGCCTTACTGCCCGCGCCAAGCTGGGCTTTCAGGGGGCGACCAGCATCCTGATTGCGATCGCACTGATCGCTTTGCAGCACCGCGGAGAGTACTCCACCCGGCTGCTGGTCCCATTCTTCAAGCAATTCCACCCGGACCTGGTGATCCAGAGATTGACGGTTCATCCCCACCTCTGGCCGCTAGCCTTTCTGCCGTTCGTGGCTTTCGTGGTGATTGTGATTGTCGGATCGAGCAATGCCGTGAATCTTACCGACGGTCTTGACGGGCTCGCCATCGGCTGTACGGTGATCGCGGCCGGAGCGCTCGCGGTTCTCACCTACCTCAGCGGGCACGCTACTTTTGCGATCTACCTCGAATTGCAGCGCATGCCGCAGATCGGTGAGCTCACGGTTTTTTGCGGAGCTATGGTCGGTTCCGCCATTGGATTTCTCTGGTACAACGCACATCCCGCGGAAGTGTTCATGGGCGATGTCGGCTCGCTCGCGCTGGGCGGCGCGATCGGCACCGTGGCCGTTATGATCAAACAGGAGCTGTTGCTGCCGTTCATCGGAGGTATTTTCGTCATCGAGGCGCTCTCGGTGATCCTTCAGGTTGGTTCCTATAAGCTGCGGAAAAAACGCATTTTCAAGATGGCGCCGATTCACCATCACTTCGAACTGCTGGGCTGGTCGGAGTCGAAGGTGATTGTGCGCTTTTGGATCGCATCGCTGGTATTCGCGTTGTTTGCGCTGACCACATTGAAATTGAGATAAAGGACTCACCACAGAGACACAGAGTCAGAGAGGTAAAACAGAAGCCCCGGTTTCCTCTGTCTCTGTGACTCTGTGCTGAAATGAACGTGATCGACCTGAACAACAAACGCGTCCTCGTCGTCGGCCTCGGCAAGTCTGGCGTGGCTTCGGCCCTGTTTCTGAAGTCGCGCGGCGCCCGCGTCACGGTGTCGGACTCCAAGCCCGAAGCCGAACTTCGCGATGAAATCCTGCTCCTGCTGGAGCATGGGATCACGGTCGAAACCGGCGGCCACGGCGACCGCACTTTTCGTGGGCAAGACTTGATCGTGGTTAGTCCCGGTGTGCCGGTCGATGCGGCGCAACTGGTGCAGGCGCGCAACTTGGGAGAGCCAGTCATCGGCGAAATCGAACTCGCGACGCAATTCTTGTCCGGTCCAATCGTTGCCATTACTGGAGCCAACGGCAAAACCACCACCACCTCATTGGCTGGCGAGATCATTGCCGCCGGAAAGTTCTCGACACTGGTTGGCGGCAATATCGGCACTCCGGCCATCGGTTTGGTGGACCAGTCTGGGCCCGCGACCTGGACGGTGCTTGAAGTATCAAGTTTCCAGCTGGAAACGATCGTCGAATTTCGTCCTCGCATCGCGGTGATTCTGAACATTACGCCCGACCATCTCGATCGCCACAAGACTTTTGACAATTACGTCAACGCCAAAGCGCGAATCTTCGAGAACCAGCGCCCGGATGACTTCTCCGTCCTCAACGCCGACGACCCCACCACCGCCGGGTTGTCGGACCGTACACGCGCGCAGTTGTTCTGGTTCAGCCGAAAGAAGGAGATTGAAAAAGGCGCCTTTGCCCGCGGCACGCATATCTATTTCCGGGACGGCCAGAGCGAACGTGAGATCATGCCGCTGGCTGAGGTACCGCTGAAAGGCGCGCACAACCTGGAAAATGTGCTGGCTGGAGTTTCCATCGGTATGCTTGTTGGCTGCCAGCCCGAACAGATCCGCCCGGCCGTCCGGAATTTCAAAGCCGTCGAGCACCGGCTGGAGTTCGTGGCCAGGTTCGCGGGCGTGGATTACTACAACGACTCCAAGGCGACGAACGTAGATGCGACCATCAAAGCGCTGGAAGCGTTCCCGGCGGACAATTATCCGCACCTGCACCTGATTCTCGGGGGCAAGGATAAGGGAAGCGACTATACCGTGCTCCATGAATTGTTACGGCAGCGAGTGAAGCGCGTGTACACCATAGGGGCCGCAGCCGCCAAGATCGAATCGCAGATTCAGGGCGCTGCCGAAATCGAACATGCGGAAACCCTGGAAAACGCTGTCCGCCGCGCGAGTGAATCTGCTGTCGCGGGCGACGTGATTCTTCTGGCTCCGGCTTGCGCCAGCTTTGATCAGTTCCAGAGCTACGAACACCGCGGCCGATTGTTCAAGGAGACAGTGCATTCGTTGGCGATGTCTCGATCCACGTAGGGCAATGGAGGGACGGGTGTCTCTCCCGTCCAGCCGAGCGGGGACGCCGGCTCTCCGCCAGCAAGCCTGCTTGGAACCAACTCAGTTATCCCCTGCCCAAAATCCACGTCTGAAACTACTCCCTGTCTCTGCGACTCCGTGGTGAAATGGATTCTCTATGGCCAAGCGGGTCAGCGTCGATCGCTGGATGTTTACTGTGACCACGACCCTGGTTTTCATCGGGCTGGTCATGATCTTCAGCGCCTCCGCTGTGATGGCGAAGGAGCGCTACGGGTCGGCTTACGAATTCCTGCTGAAGCAACTGGTATGGGCCGTTGCGGGACTCGTCGTGATGGTGCTCGCCATGAAGGTGGACTACAAGCGCCTGCAACATCCGGCGCTGGTTTTCTTGCTTCTCGGATTTACGACGCTTCTGCTCATCTCCGTTTTTTTTCTTGATCGCGCCCATGGCACGCACCGCTGGTTTCACGTCGGCCCGATTTCGTTGCAGCCTTCGGAACTGGCCAAGCCCGCGCTCATCCTGTTTCTCGCATGGTTTCTCGAAAATAAGACCAAGTCCATGGACGACTGGCGCAACACGCTGATTCCGGCCATCGTGCCAACTTCAGTTTTTCTCGGGCTGATTGTTTTTCAGCCTGACCTTGGAACCGCTATCGCTTGCGCGGGCATTACCGCTTGCGTCCTGTTCGTTGCCGGTATTCGCCTGCGTTACTTCGGATACGCTTTCGCGGTCTCGCTGCTGCCGCTTTATTTCTTGATCTTTCACGTTTCTTACCGGAAAGACCGCATCCTGGCCTTCCTGAATCCTTACGCCGACCCGAAGGGGTTTGGCTTCCACATTATTCAGTCGCTGATTGCGGTCTCTACCGGCGGCGTCACCGGACTTGGACTGATGGAAGGGAAGCAGAAATTGTTTTATCTTCCCGAGCCGCACACGGATTTCATTTTTGCCGTTACTGCCGAAGAACTGGGCCTGGTCGGAGCGCTTGCCGTCATTATCCTGTTTGCGATCTTTCTCTGGCGCGGCACGCGGGCCGCTCTGCGCACTCAAGATAACTTCGGACGCTTCCTCGCGGTCGGAATCACCAGCATGATCGTGCTGCAGGCTTTCATCAATATCAGCGTGGTGCTGGGGCTGATGCCTACCAAAGGGATTCCGCTGCCGTTCGTTTCCTACGGTGGATCGTCGCTGTTCGTGACTTTGATGTGTGTTGGCGTGCTACTGAATATCACTAAGCAGGCGGAGTAGACGGAGTGCTGGGTGAAGTCCAGAAAATCCTAACCACAGGGGGGCACAGGGGAACACAGGGACAAACCCACAGGGGAGGACGGAGAACGGAGTCTCCACCGCGCTGCACCCACACCCCTGGAATCACGCGGGCCCGGACGCCCTCCTTCGACTTCGCTCAGGCTGCCGTTATACTAGCGTTTTGCCGAGCTATTGCTCAACGGAGAAGGCATGTCGAGTCTGAAGGAATTCCAATGCGAGATTTGCGGGATCGTCAGTGAGAATCCGATCCATTGGTTTGTAATCGAGTGCGGAGATCAGAAGCTCGCGGTCATCAAGTGGGATTTGACTGCCGCTAATAGCCCTGCCGCCCGGCATTTCTGTGGCGAGGCCCACGCCCAAGTGTATATCAGCCGCTGGTTTGAATCCGTGTGCTGGCCGCGCAAACCAGCATTCAAAGCTTCCTAGGCTGGTTCGGCTTTGCTTCCCACTAGACCCCTGCTACAACTCGTCCTGCTCAAAAAGGCTGCTGTTAAAATCCGGCAACTGTCGCAAAATCGCCTTTGCAGCAGCCATTCTCAGTTAGTGTAATCCGGTCGTTGGTGTAAAGCCTTGATTAACGTCAACAATCGCAGCCCCCAGGTATCTGATCGGCGTTCTCGCCCCGCTTCTCACGCGCCAAAAGCCGGAAGATTCACCGATGGCACGCTTCGCTTTGCCCGAATGGTACGAGTCTCATGGCATATCGTCTAGATTGGTCCAGTCGCTAGCGGGTGAGGAGACGGTACATCCGCCACTGGCCTTGCAGACATAAAACTGCGTGATAGGGTGAATTTCCCACACGGTGGAGCGCCAGCAACTGGGCAGGGCTGCAGCAAAGTGACAGTCGTCCTTGTTGTTGAAGTGAAAGTTATCGACCATCAATTGACCTACGACCTTGACTTGCTGTCCCTGAAGGGCATCGACCCGGTCGAAGGTCCACTTTGCGTGACGAGTGTAAGGGGTCATTTCGGCGACGACACTCAGTTTTTCTAATTTGGTGAACGCAGCATCACCCTGCTTCGGATGAGTGGACCGGGCGCTCGCGGCAAGAGCAGGATCGAAGCCGAGGCCGAGATGATAGTCGAAAGTGTTGGGATCCGTGAGCCTGCAGTTGGAGGTTTCGCTGAAGGATTTCACAGTGGCCGTGCCCTTGCTCGTGTCTTCCGCGAAGTAGAGGTAGGCGATGACGGTGTAGATGTTGCCCTCGCCGAGAGGGGCCAAGCGGTTTGCGAGTTTGGCGTGATTAGAGACTTTTAGTGTTTTCGGAAGTTTGGATTCCAGCTTTGGGAAGTCGGCGGCAGTGAGATCTTTGGTGGAGGCCAGAGTTGGGCCGGGATCCTGGTCTTTAAGGAAGTCCAGATAAGCATCGTAGTTGGGTTTTGCAGAGGCGGAACAACCATCGGGGAATTTGTTATGGCACTCTTGCAGAGTCATGCCGCTTTTGGGACAGCTTGCGGGATGCTGGCTGGCGGCCTGGCTTGCCAGGTCGTGGGCGCGGTCCTGAGACGATAGATAAGGTGGAACGACGAGTACAACGCAGGTGAGACAAATGAGCCCGGTGAGTCTGAGCATGGTTCCTCCTGAATAGTGGAGCTGGCATCGGAAAGAGGACGACAACCTCCACTTGAGATTGTGAGAAATTAGGGAACCCGTGGCCTTTTGACCCCAAAACGGAGGTTATTATACACGTGTTTTGTCCCCGAAGGTTCTTCTCAACCTAGGTCCATCTGCCCTCAAAGGTCTACGATCGGCACCAACCTATACGAAGGAATCGCAAAACCTAAGGTTGTTGTCGCAGTCCACCGCTCAGCCTGGGATGCGTATCGGGCAAACTGGCCAACCGCTGGGCAAATAGGCGCTCACTGCACACAATTCCGGTACAAGGCGAATGAAGCAACAAAGCGCCTAGTTGGCGTAACCTCGTCGTTATACCAACAACGCCCTAAGCTCCCGCCTCTTTTTCCATCGTCAGCAACTGCTCTTTGCGCTCGATGCCCCAGCGGTAGCCGCCCAGGTTGCCGTCTTCACGGACTACGCGGTGGCAGGGGATGGCTACGGCTACCGGGTTGGTCGCGCAGGCTCGGGCTACGGCTCTTGTGGCTTTGGGCATGCCTATCTTTTTTGCTACGGCGCTGTAGGAGCGGGTTTCTCCTCGGGGAATTCTTTGCAGTGCTTCCCAGACTCTCCGTTGAAATGCGGTGGCCCTTATGTCTAGCGGAAGAGAGGGACTCGTTACGCGTCCCTCCATCAGGCGGGTTAAGTTCACTCGCCATTGGGCCATGGCGGCATCATCGCGGCGACGGGTGGCGAAGGGGAACTCGCGCATCAGGCCTTGCTGGAGTTGCTCGTCGTTGTCGGCGAATTGAATGGCGCAGATGCCCTCGTCGGTGGCGGCGATCAGCATGCGTCCAAGAGGCGAGGTGGCTATGGTGTAGCGGACTACGGCGGCCACTGCGCCTCGGCGGTACTTCTCCGGGGTCATGCCTAGTTGCGTGGCGGTGCGCTCGTAGAGGCGGCTGCTGGAGCCGTATCCGGCGGCGTAGAGTGCGGCGGTTACGGAGTGGCCAGCTTGTAGATTTTGTTTCACCTGACGCAGGCGGACGGCGTCGATGTAGGCTTTCGGCGACACGCCTAGCACGGACTTGAAAGTCCGCTGCAAGTGAAATGGACTTACCCGGAATTCCTTCGCCAACAGGCTTAGCGTCAACCGGTCTTCGATATGCTGTTCGATGTAGCGGCACATCGCGCGAACCATTGCGGATTGCGGGTTTCCGTCCACCGCTTTGGGACGGCAACGCAGGCAGGCGCGATAGCCCGCCTGCTCGGCTTCGAGCGCATGATCGAAAAAGCTCACGTTCTGGCGGCGCGGGCGCTTGGCGGGACACGACGGACGGCAGAATATGCCGGTGCTCGACACGCCGAAAACGAACGTGCCGTCGAGTGAGCTGTCACGATCGACGACGGCTTGCCAGCGGCGGGCGGGATCTTGTTGTGAAGTTCGCTTCATCGCTTCTTCTTCTGAAAGTATCGCATTGGTGGCCATGCAGGTAACATAGGACAGTCGCGCTGCGCGGGCTATCCGAATGTTGCGGTCAAACGAATTTCGCTGCGGACCGCGAACTTGGTGGGCCGCAGAAAATAATACCGTGACGCCCATCACTGTCGGAACCCTGCCGGCTCATGTACTATGACGGGCTGCGTACCTCTGTGGCTGAAAAAATCTTGACCACAAAAATCTTAACCACAGAGGACACAGAGGTACACAGGGGAAAATGATATGAATAGCAATTTGCACCGCGTGGGCAAGACACTGTGGCTGGTTGTCTTAGGATCCCTGACGCTGGCGCAGGCCGGCGCGCAAATTCTTACGGGCGACCAAGTGAAGAAGCTGGCGCCGAGTTCGTATTTCTTTGCCGGGCAGAGTGCAGCCGTGCAGGTGCGGAATACGGGGGGCTTGAAGAACTCCGCTGGCAAGCTGATTCTTGCGGGACTGGTGGATACATCGGGGTATTCAACCGCGATTCAGGAGAAATACCAGGGCTTCCTGATCACCGAAACCAAGCTCAGTTTTGATGGAGCTACGCTCGATCCGGGGGAGTATGGATTCGGCTTTAAGGATGGCAAGTTCATCGTGATGAACGTGGCGGCTACGGACCTGTTATCGATCCCCAGCCAGAACGACGATCAGCTCAAACATCCAGTTCCCCTGAAATTTGAAAAAGACGGTGCTGGGTATCGGCTGTACGCCGGGCGGAAGTATGTGGTGGTGAAGGCGGATTAGAAGCCAGGTTTCAAAGTTTCAAGGTTTCAGGGTTTCAGAGTAAAATCGAGCGTCTCGACGTGGGGACGGGCGGTGGCGCCCGGCGCTCCACTGACATTGCGAAAAGACCTGCTGGCAAACTTCGATGAAACTTGTGACGTTTGAAAACGCCGCGCGGCAGTCCCGCATTGGCGCGTTGGTTGGCAACCAACAGATTGCCGATCGGCGCATTGTCGATCTGCACACGGCTTGTGCGCTCTACCTGCGCGACGTCGAAAGCGAAGCGATCTTTTACCGCATGGCCGATGCCCTGGTCCCGCCAGATATGCGGGCGCTGTTCCGTGGGGGAGACACGAGTCTTGAGGCGGCACGCAAAGCGCTCGACTATGTTGTCCACCTTGGAGCGGGAGGCGACGCCGTCACCGGTGTCTTCGGGCCTCGCGGCGAGACGCTGATTTACTCGCGGAGCGACATCCAACTCAAGGCGCCCATCGTCCCTAAGAAGTTTTTTCACACGGCGGGCAATTTTCGCGAGCACCACGACGAGGCGACGAAAGCTGGTTTTTCGCATCCGGTGATGCCGTGGATCGTTTTTTTTCAGAACACCGACGCGATCATCGGACCGGACGAACCGGTGATCTATCCCGAACACCTCACCCATGAACTGGATTACGAACTGGAACTGGCAGTCGTTCTGAAGAAAGCCGGCAAGCACTTTACGCCGGAAGAAGCGTCCAGCTATATCGGCGGCTACGTAATTTTCAACGACATTACAGCGCGCGACATTCAGCGCCGCGAAATGAAGTCGGGCGTGTTCAGTTTTTGCAAGGGAATTGACACCTTCTGCCCGCTGGGGCCGTGGATCGCGACCGCCGACGAGATTCCCGACGCGCACAACCTGGCGATGGAACTGCGCGTGAACGGCGAGTCGCGGCAGCACTCGCATTCGAGCAAAATGTCGGTCAAGATTCCGGAGATCCTTTCGCACTACTCGCCAATGGGATACAGCGCGGGCGATGTCGTCTCGACTGGGACGGTGTCGGGCGTGGCGGCGTTTTCGGGAGATCCGAAGGCATTGTACCTGAAGCCGGGCGACGTGATGGAATGCGAGATTGAAAAGATCGGCGTGCTGCGGAATCCGGTGATCTCGTGGGAAAAAGCGTATGGCCGGAAACAAGCGACGATGGCGACGCAGAAGACGGTGAAGTGAGCTTTTTTCACCACCGAGACACAGAGTCACAGAAAACCCAGAACTGCATCTTCTCTGTGACTCTGTGTCTCGGTGGTAGGTTTGAGTTTTTCTGGCGATGACTACCAATTCGAAAATCTGGGTCAGCGAGCTCAACGCGCGACCGGAAGTACGGGCCGCGTTTCCGAAAACGGCGATCCGGTTTTACGACACGACGCTGCGCGATGGTGAGCAGACGGTTGGGGTCGTGCTCTCTCCGCAGCAGAAGCTGGAAATTGCGCACAAGCTGGATGAGCTTGGAGTGAGCCGCATTGAGGCCGGTTTCCCGCGCGTCTCGGCGGAAGACGCCGAAGCGATTCAGCTCATGCAGAAGGCGGGCATCAAGGCGGAGCTCTGGGGATTTTCGCGCGCGGTCCAAGCCGACGTCGAAGAACTGGTGCGGCTGAACCTGCGCTACTCCGTGATTGAAGCTCCTACCAGCGAGATCAAGCTGAAAGCGTATGGCATTTCGCGGGAAGAGGTGCTGCGCCGGATTCGCGATGCAGTTTCGGGGGCGCGCGAGGCCGGCATCACGGTCGCATTCTTCGCCGTCGATGGAACGCGCACCGAGCTCGAATTTCTTAAGACCGTTTACCTGTCGGCGCTCGATGCGGGAGCGAAAGAGCTGGTGGTCGTCGACACGATCGGAGCCTGCGGGCCCGAGGCGGCGGAATATCTGACGCGGCAAGTCTGCCAGTGGGCCGGCAAAGACGTGCCCGTGCATTACCACGGGCACAACGATTTCGGCATGGCGACGGCCTGCGCCGTTGCGGCCGTGCGCGGGGGAGCAACCTGGATCCAGGGCACGATCAACGGCATGGGCGAACGCGCGGGCAATGCCGACATCGCCGAGATTGCACTCGCGCTGCGCTGCCTCTACGACATACCTGTGGTGCTGAATCTGGAAAAGGTGCGCGAGGTTTCCGAGGTGGTGAGGCGGGCTGCGGGGTACACGCTGGAGGCGTGGAAGCCGCTGGTCGGCCAAAACTTGTTCATGCGCGAAAGCGGCGCGGTGGCCAGCCAGTTTCATCTTCCGGAGGCGATCGAGCCCTACTCGGCGGACATTGTGCAGGCGGAGCGCCAGATCGTTCTCGGCAAGAAAAGCGGGCTCGACAGCATCGAGCTGAAATGCCAGGAGCTCGGCGTCACGATCACGGCTGAGCAGCGCGGTCCGGTCCTGGCTGCGGTCAAGCAGTCCGCGGTCAAGCAGGCTGCGGACGGCAAATCCGGCCTGGTAAGCAACGATCAGTTTCGGCAGATTCTTGCGGCCATGCACATTGTCTGAAACCGGGTCTGAAACCGGGGTTTGAAAACCGCGGTTTGAAATCGGGCGTGAACCGGGACGCACCTCCAAAGGCCTTGGCCGGCGCGGGTTTCCGGGCGATTTTTCCGGGCAAACTTACCGTGGTAACGCTGGGATCGTTACTCATAAAGTGCAGATGCTTGCACCCTCGGTTTCCGCCCGATCCCGTTTCCGCTTACTAACTCCATTAGCAACAAACACTTACGCCCTCCCTTTCATATGGTTTCATGGGTGCACTAATCCTTCGTGAAACCCTGGAACGGATGGGGCGAGTTTGGGGGCAAACTTTGACCGTGATTTACAGCGCTGAGTGCGTAGCTGCTCGAACGACAAGGCGGCCGGTAGCCATACTGCCGCTGCTGGTGATTTTATTCGTCGTCTCCTACGGAATTCTGACCATGCTGGTTTTCGAGCAGGGCCAGACCATCGAATCGCAGCGCAGTTTAATCCGGGAGATGTTGAAGGACAGCACCCAACTGGCCTCGCTGAAAGGCAAGCTGGCCCGAGACGACGGCAAGCGGTTGCACGACAAAGCGTCAGTGCAGGCGGATCAGAAAAACGCCGATTCGGGCGCTCCTGCGACAGGAGCAAAAGGATCGGACAAAGAAACTAAACGACCCAGTAAGTCGGCACGCTCCACGAAGGAAGTTCCCGGGAAGCCGGCCGCGGATTTAGAGGATGTGCGGCGCTCCACTCGAGTGATCTAGCGTCGTAGCAGTGCGAGCAGTTCGGATCGGCGAAAGCGATTCGGGTTTTGAACAGAACGGATTTTGAACCAAAAAAAGAGAAGCGGTTCTGTGAAAACGCGGCCTCATGTGGGGGCCGTGATGCAAGCGAGACCCAATCATGAAAGCTCTGGCCCTAGCCCTAGTCTTGTCTCTTCCCGTCCCGAGGTTAGCACCACCAGTTCAGCTCTCCCCCTCCCCCAGCCAGCAGCCGGCAAAGCAAAAGGGAGGGCGATGGTACTTCGCCGCAACCGGGCACGCCGTGTACTGCTACGGACCGGTGATGACCATGCCCTTGGCGGAAGGCGGCCTGTCGAAAGTGGCAACTTTTTGCCGGGGCGATCGAACCCTGGTACCGCTGAAAGATTAGACCAAGCTATTTACGGTCGGCACCAGCCTCGGGAAACACCCCAGTACACCTTCGACGCCTCCCAGCGTGGTAACTTCTGGAACTCCGTTCAGAAGAGACCGGCTATAACCCACCGCGCCTTCCCCTATAATCGGTAGTCAGCATTCCGTATTGGCGAGGGCCCGTAGCTCAAGCGGATAGAGCATCGGATTTCTAATCCGAGGGTTGCAGGTTCGATTCCTGCCGGGCCTACCAGATTGTCCTACAGAAATCCCCCGTTCGTGCCATTGTGGGCGCGGCGATCAGAACGTAGAGTGGTTCTTGAGCAGACTTCGGGGGAGGGCTGTTCGACGAGCGTCCCGGGACTCAAAACTGAGTCGGGACGCTTTCGTTTTGTGGCATAAGTCATACGATGGAGCGACGGGCGTCTCGCCCGTTCAGCCGGGCGGGGGACGCCCGGCTCTCCACAACATCGAGCTTTTCAGCCATATGCTAAAGCCCATCGCCCTTACGCTTTCGGCGCACCCTTTTTTTGCCTTGGTTTCATCATCTCCCACTCTTTCTCCGTCAGTTCGCGTCCCAGGGCCGTGAACTCGCCCGCACCTTGCAGCCACTCGCCACCATCCATAGTTACGACTTCTCCATTTACATACCCCGAGCCATCGCTGATCAAGAATGCGGCCAGGTTGGCAAACTCCTCCATCGTCCCAAACCGTCCCAGAGGAATTCGTTTCTTCGCCGCCACCTCGAGGTCAGAACGCGGCAGCAAACGCGAGAACGCGCCCTCGGTCGGAATCGGTCCCGGCGCGATGGCGTTCATCCGAATCCCGCGATCTCCCCACTCGACGGCCAGGCTCCGCGTCAGCGCCTGCACGCCTGCTTTCGCCACTGCCGATGGCACTACGTATGCTGAGCCCGTCGTCGTGTACGTTGTGGTTACGTTCAGGACTACGCCTCCGCGGCCGGCTGCCAGCCACCGCCGCCCGCAAGCCATGGTCGTGTGCAGCGTGCCCATCAGGACAATGCCAATCACCGACTGAAACGCTCCCAACGAGAGTTCTTCGGTGCGGGCCAGAAAATTTCCGGCCGCATTGTTCATGAGCACATCGAGAGGGGCTTCGGCCCAGGTGGTGGCGATCATCTCTTCGACGGCTGCTGCGTCGCGCACGTCGCAGGGATGCGAGTGGATCTTGCCGCCCGTGCGCTCGCGCAACTCCTTTTCAGTGGCCGCGAGAACTTCCTGGCGGCGCCCGCAGATGTACACCTCTGCTCCTAGTTCCAGAAACCGCTGTGCGGTAGCTTTGCCCAAACCGGTGCCGCCGCCGGTGATTAGAACGCGCTTGCGCTGGAGCAGATCTTTCTGGAACACTGGTCCTCCTACGCGGCCCCTAACAGATCGCGGAAAACTCAAGAAGCAGCTCAAATTCATGGGTCGGAAATGCCCGGAGACAATCTAGATTTTTGCCGTTTAGGTTTTTTTTCGCAACTCTTCTTGCGTAACTCGAGGTAGAACTCAGCGGTGATCGGCACTTCTGCCGCGACCCCTCCGGTATTTCCCAAAGAGCATCTCCGGCAGGCAACTCAAGGCGATCGCACCGACCAGAATCGTCAGACCGATTGCGTTCCAGCCATTCCCACCCAGCGGCAGGACGCCAAGGCCGTACAGGAGAGTCACAACCGCCATCACCAGAAGGAAAGGCCCAGTGATGTAGCAGTGTACCCGTCCGCAACGGACCGCATTGGCCAAGCAGGCTGTTCCCATTATGCTTAGGGCGGCCG
>Ga0209648_10002584_pt1 | contig 15065 bp, 11 predicted proteins | sample GraSoi2013_115cm_FD_185830 | JGI IMG/M metagenome (GOLD analysis project Ga0209648, IMG submission 185830) | Grasslands soil microbial communities from the Angelo Coastal Reserve, California, USA - Sample 9_17_2013_115cm (SPAdes) (version 2) | ecosystem: Environmental > Terrestrial > Soil >...
CACTTGCTCCTTGCAATTGAGAACATACGTTCTTTTCAGAATACCATATGTTCTGTCTTGGGACAAGTGTCTACATAACCTTATGGCCGTGCGAATCGGTCATCTGATGCTTGATGGTCATATCGGTGCAATGGCGGAGGACGCCTTCCAGCATCGCCGCCACTTCGGAAGACGTACAGGATTTTAACTGCGAATAAATGCACACCGAGCGGCGTTCCACATGCCAGTAGACCAGAACCCCAGGACCACGATAGCGTGCATGCCATTGGGTCAGCAAGTTCTGATCGACGGCATGAAATTTTTTCGAGTCGGAGGCACAGGTGGAGGTCGTTTCCCCCCAGATGGCTTCCAGCCGCGCTTGGAGCAGGGCGTTGACTACCTGTGCAATCGCCGCACGCATGTGTTCTTTGTGCAGATAGCGCCGTCGCGTGTAGCGTAAATCCTCTGCGGTGATATGGGGATCAACCCCGGCCATTCGTTTGATCCCCATATTCGTTCCCATGCCATACATACAGAGCAGTAAGCGCTTCTGTAGCAATTCGGGATCAAGCGCTTCCCGGCTGCCGGTCGATTGGAAGCAGTCAAGGCAGCCCGTGAGCATCGCCGATTCTTTGAGCATGTCAAGTAAGCCAATGACGCCCCAGCGGCGCAGAATCTCCGTTTTCAACCGAGGGAGATGCTTGGGTTCCGGTTGCTTCGGGAGTGGAGAGAGCGTGATCCATCCTTTCCCGCGTTTCGTGCCGATGGCCACATCACTCGGCTTTTTTGCCATAAAGCGCTCAAACGACGCGAGCGCTGTCGTCAATTGGGCCTTCAACGACGCCACAAACTCGTCCGCCGAGAGCGGGAGGTTGAGATCGGTGTAATAGGTAGCCCGATGCTGATCAAAGTCACGCGGGAGGTCGTCCTCGGGATTGCGGAACTGGGCAGCCCCGGATATCCATATTTCCTTGCTCCGCACCCGCTCACGTAAGGTTTGCAACACACTCAATTCGTAGGTTAAGCGATTGACTCGTTCTTCTCCCGCGCTATCTTTTTCCGTCACGATGTTTTCCCAGGTGGAAGGGACGACTCCCTCAATGGGAGGACTGACCTCGACTGGATACCATGGCACCCGGCTGCGCACATACTCACGAACCACTGCCAGCGCCTCGATCACGGGTTGATGGGCGGTATTGTTGGAATGGAAGTCAAGCACGTCCAGCAGGGCCGGGAGAATCTGGCGATAGTGATGGCGGTAGGAGGAACGCATCACCTCCTGCACTTTTTGACGATAGGCTCCTCCTTGCGCTTTGTACTCGGCCACCAGGTCGCGTAACGTCTGCTCATTGGCAACCGGAAAGACGACCTCTCGGACGGTTTTGTCCGGGTGTTCCAGCGCGGCATCAGCAATCCGATAGAGGATGCGCGTTTTCCCAGCAACCCGTTTGAGGTCATTGATATACGCGGTTTCCACGCGACGCTCGGCTCGTTTGCCAATGCGATGGACAATCTGGATCAGCAAGGTCACCAGGGCATCGGTGACTTCTTGCGTGCGTTGAAAGACCAGAGCGGCCAGCAGGGTCATGCGAATAGCCTGGGGATGTTGACGAATATGGGAAGGAGATTCGGCACCAATGCGCCGCCTCAAGCGTTCCACCAGCTTGGGCGGATACCCTTGAAACAGATCGGATGGCAAGCCGATAGCACGGAGGGAGCGTAATTTCGCGATCTCACTCAGCGCACTCTCGACGCCGACCGGGCCAGGATCGAGGCGCAACAAAGTGAGTGGTAACTCTTCCTCCTCTTCTCCCTCTGCGGCGGGTTCCGCCACCAGAAGGGGATCTAAGCGCTCCTGCATATCGGGAGTGAGACGTGCCGCGATGACTGTATAGATCTGCGCTTCGTATGCCATCAATCCGGTCTCGATGAGTGCTGCGATATCGTCTGGAACTTCGATCCCACGGGTGCGGCACTCGGCGCGAATCAACTCACGGAGACGTTCAGGATGCTGTTCATGATGGAAAATGTCGGTGCAGAGCCAGTCCAGGAGTGCTTCTTCATCGGCGCGACGGAACTCCCGTATCTGAGCTATCTCCCGAATCTGTGCCCGATGCGCTTCGATGGTTCGCCCTTCCCAGGCGTACTGGGCAAAGAGAGCGGCATCGACGCCGACCTGGGTAGCGAGAAACCGTACCACCTCGGGGGCCGCTTCTTGTCTGGAACGCAAGAAACGACCTTCATATTGGAAGCACTTGAATAAGATAGCAAATCCTAGGCGCGTTGCCCCCGATTTATTGCCGACAGCGGTTAACTCGTCGGGCAGGAGCGTAAAGTGTTCGAGTAACTCCTCCGATGTCCACGTTCGCTTCATCCCTTTTTCCTTCTTGTGTCTTTACTTCCCCTACCATATACCGTCCTATCCCCACTCCTATAGGGGCATGGTGTTGTCTCCATGAGATCCAGCTGAGTGTAGCAAGGAAGCATACCTCCTGGCAAGAGAGACACCCTGAATATCCTACTGATTGAACTACCTACTGTTGCTTGAATAGGGGGAGGACCAGGATCTTTGTGAAAATCTATCACTTACAAGTAATAAATTTTCGCAGAGATCCTGGTCCTATCTTAATGTGAGAGCCTTCGAATATTCATATGTCATTTCATAAAAGATAGCAACATGCTTATTGAGGTGAGGCTGGCACACGTGTGAAAGCTGTCTGGAGCGCTGCGGCACATTCGGCCAGTGCTTGTTTGCTTTGCTCAAAAGGTTGCCTCACAAATTCATGAACCATCCCCTGATAGCGGGTCACGGTCACGGGGACGCCTGCCTCCTTCAGCCGTTGGCCATACTGCTCTCCCTCATCGCGCATGGTATCGTACTCGGCGGTGATAATCAGTGCCGGGGGCAGTCCACGCAAGGATGGAGCCAGAAGTGGTGACGCATAAGGATGCTCGATCTCCTCCGCACTGTTCAGATAATGCTTGGTGAACCAGGCATGATCCTCTTTGGTTATGTTGCCGTACTTACCTGCATAGGCTTCGACAGAAGGTGTCTCCCTCCTGAAATCGGTATCGGGATAGATCATCAGTTGGAAGACCAATGCAGGACCTCCTTGATCACGGACCATCTGCGCGACGACTGTGGCGAGATTGCCGCCCGCGCTATCGCCGCCGAGGGCGATCCTGGAGGCGTCGCCATTGAACTCAACTGCATGCCTGGCAACCCACTGTGTCGCGGCGTAACCAGCGTTGGGGGCTGCTGGAAATGTGTGTTCGGGAGCTAGTGGATAGTCCACCGACACGATGATACAGCCAGCTCCGTTTGCCAGGCGGCGACAGACGCCATCATGGGTGTCTAGATCCCCTATGACAAACCCACCACCGTGGAAGAAGACGAGTATGGGAAATGGGCCGCTGCCTTCTGGTGTGTAGATGCGAATGGGAAGAGCGCTCGTTGGACCAGGAATGGTGCGGTCTGCAACATGGGCAATCGGTTCCTGCGCACCAGATTGGGCAAGCTGCATCCTCATTCCCTGGCGGAGCTGTTCTGGAACAAGGGTATGGATCGGGGGCATCTTGAAAGCAGCGAGCCGTTCCAGATAGGCTTGAGCTTGAGGATTGAGTGACATATGGTTCTTCTCTTTTCTCTCTGTAAAACAAGACAACATACTAATAAGGAAACGCGTAGGCTTCTGTCAAAGGACAGAGTCAGGCCCGCAAAAAGTATGCGCTGACTGTCCTGGCTACCTCTTGTGGATCACCCTCGTCAATACCAAAGTGATTCAGTTTTGGAAATTCCTGTATTTCAACTCGTCGGAACGCTGTTGTAAGCTGCTTCCATCCTGCTTCAGCCTGTGCAGTACGGCCTTTCCCGCCATACATAAGCAGGACTCCCGCAGCTATTTCCCGATAGTTTGCATAGCTATTATCAAGGCGAGCTACTTCCTTATGTTCGCGCAGACTTTCCTGGAGGAGATTTAACTTCAGTTTCAGTTCATCAGAACCCATGAAAATCGGAAGAAGCCGCTTCAGGAGCCAGGCTGGTGCTTTGCCGGCTGAATCAGGATTGATGCCTCTGACGAACTCGACAAAAGCATCGAGGTTTTTCTTCTCAGCTAGTTTTTGTTCGTAGCCAGGTATCCAGTTTATCGGGACGGATCGATTAATAGACACGCCAGGCTCGTACAAGGCGACTTTCGCGATGGCCTGGTTATTGCGAGCAAATTCCAGGGCCACGAGCCCCCCATAACTGTGACCGACAAGCAAGGATGCTCCGGTTTTGTACTGGAAGGCACGGACATCTTCACACTCTTTGGTTATGCTATAATCATTGCCCTGCGGTCCGCTTTGCCCGCGTCCGCGCCGCTCGATAGTATGAACGGTAAAATGCTCGGAAAGCTGGCGTGCGAAGGCTGTGTAGCCGCTGGCCAGCGAGAGCGCGCCGGGCACCACAATCACCGCTGGCCCGCTGCCCACGCTCAGATAACTAATCGTGGTCCCGTCCGAAGAGCGCACAGTACTGGCGGTGCTTCTGGTCGTGTTTGTGTCATGCTCAATCATTATCATGGCTCCTTCTGTGTGGGAAATATCGTTTGAGCGATATGCTTTTCGTTTCATTGCCCAGAGTATAGCTGGCAAAAGGGGAGCTGAGCGCCGCCCGATCGGGTGGTTGTCGGGGTGGTTGTGGTACTCAGTCACTCTGGAGGCATACACAAAGGACGTGCTGATCTTGCGCGAACACACCATTGGGGGCGCATCGGTGAGATGTATCCCCTAGATCAATTTCAGGCGCCTGGCGGTTTCACCAGCTTCGACGCGGTTATGGACGTCGAGTTTACGGTAGAGGTTTTTAACATGGCCTTTGACGGTGTTGACGGAGATGATGAGTTCTTCGGCGATTTCGGGGTTGCTGCGCCCGGCAATGAGAAGGGTGAGTATACGCTGTTCCTGCGTGGAGAGCGGTTCAAGCAACGGGCTGTCCGGGCTATTGGCTGGAAGAGAGAGGGGGTGAGCGAAGGCGTAGAGAATGCTCTGGACATAGGCGCGCAACGGTTTCTCTGTGAGGGAGGGCAGGAGTTCGCGTAGGAGGGTCGCCATTCGTTCGCCTTCATCGAGGAAGAGACGCAGAAAGCCTTCGTCGCGCGCCTGGGTGATGACGAGGGTGAGTTGTTGGCAACTCTTTGGTCCCTGTTTGAGAGAAGCAGAGGCGAGTGCGATGAGTACCTGGATTTCCAGTACTCTTAACCCGTGCTGACCCTCTTGAGCGTATCTGAGAAGCTGCACGAGCTGAGACAGAGCGGTCGCAGCCTCACCTCTGGCCAGGCGCAGGCGAGCGGTGAGCAGGTGGATGGACTGCTGTTGCAGCGGAGTGTGTTTCTGTTCAAGGTTGGCGAGCTCGTCAAGCGTGTGTTCGGCTGCCTGGAGGGCGCCGTCGCGGATCTGCATACGCGCTTGCCAGAGGAGGGCATCGGGGGTGAGTTGACGTGTGTGGGAGGCGGCTTGCAGGTGGACAATGAGCGCGGAGAGCGCGGACTGTGCCTCGGACTCTTTTCCACGCGCGCGCAGGAGCAGGAGTCGCAAGAGTTCTAACTGTGTGTGCCCGGTTTCCTCTCCCACTGGGAAATCGCCCTGGTAGTGATGGTGAGATGCCTCACGGACCAGTTGCTCTGCCCTGTCAAGCTCGTTCCACTCGTAGGTAAGGCGGATAAACCCGCAAGCGAGTTGCGCGCGAAAAATCTCTTCGCCGATCTCATCCGGCCAGGGAGGCTCGGCCAGTGTTTGCCGATAATAGGCGTCCGCCTGGTGCAATTCACCCGTTTCGAGAGATACGTCGCCCAGCATGCGTTCGATGACGCGGGTAAAGACACGATCCTTGACGCGCAGACTGAGGGTATAGCCTGCAAGGAGATACTGGCGGGCGTGGGCGAAGGCGCCTGTCTGCATGGCTTCCATGCCCAGCGTGATCAAGCAACCACAGTGCCATTCAATCCACTCCGCTGGCCGCTGCGGATATGCCTGTTCAGTGCTGACGGGTAGTAGTTGGAGCGCCAAGCGTGCGTAGGAGACAGCAGGTGTGACGAAGCTGTGAATGATGGTAAAGGTTGCGCGAAAGGCGTAGAGGATGCCGACCTGGAGCAAGTCCCCCTGCTCGCGCCAGCCCCTTTCCGCCAGTTGGAGCAGGTCTTCGGCAGGCTCGATGCGCCAGACTCTACCTGGCTGCTTTTCGGTAAAGATGCGCGCCTGGGCGAGGAGAAAACAGAGGACAGGGTGCGCGGCCAGAAGGGTTTGTGGCACCTGTTCCAGCCAGCGCCGTGTGGTATGGTACTCGTTGAAGTAGGTGTGCTCGTTGAGATTTTCGATCAGCAGCCCGGCTCGCTCGAAGTCTTGGGCGAATAGGGCGGCCTCGATGGCTTCCGCGAGCATGGCATGAGCTTCATACCAGGAGCTGGCCTGTGCCGACAGTTCGCGCAGCGCCCCGACCCCCAAACGGCGCTCCGCCTCGGCCCGCATGGCTTCGGCGAAGAGCGCGTGATAGCGATACCACTCGCCCACGCTGTCCAGTGCGTCGAGAAAGAAGCCGGAGCGTGCCACTGTCTCCAGCCGTTGCGCACCATCATGCCTGCCTGTCAGCGCATCACACAGCGAGCCGCTCAGACGACTGAGCAAGCTGGTCTGGAGCAAAAAGAGCTGAAGCGACTCCGGTTGGGCGGCGAGTACTTCGCTCAGGAAAAACTCCTGGATCGGGCGATGAGCGCGCTCAGCCGTGGAATCTGCGCTCAATTGTTTGAGAGCATCCTCGATTGCCCGGGGCGTCGTCTGGCTTTGCAAGCTCAGCACGAGCAGGCGCAGGCCAGCGGCCCAGCCCTCCAGTTGTGTATAGAGCGCGTGTAGGGACTCCTTGGCGGGTGCCTGCGGGAGGAATTGCTGGAGAAAGAGCGCCGTTTCCTCCAGGGAGAAGCGCAGTTGGGTGGTCTGTAGCTCCAGCAGGTCGCCACGCGCGCGCCAGCGCACCAGCGGGAGCGGTGGCAGGCTGCGCGTTAGGATGATGACACGGAGAGAGGCTGGCAAGTGCTCGATGAAAAAGGCCAGCATTTCGTGGATCTGAGCGTGCTCAATCAGGTGATAATCCTCCAGAACCACCACGCCTTCCTGGACAAAGCGGCTCAGGTCGTTGAGCAAAAACGCCAGCGCCGTCCGGAGTGGCGACTGCGCGAAAGGCAGGCGAGCGCTCTGAGAGCTCTGCGCCAGGGCTGTTTGGCCGATCCGTTCATCGGAAAGCTGGCATGCGGCGATCAGCGCCGACCAGAAACGCAGCGGATCGTTATCGCCACCCTCAAGCGAAAGCCAGGCCACAAACGTAGGAGCCTGGGCCTGGCGGCGCGCGAGCCAACGGTTAACCAGCGTGGTCTTGCCAAAGCCAGCCGGAGCGTGCAGCAGTGTCAGCTTCTGCTGTCGCCCGCCATCCAGCAGCTCCAGCAGGTGAGCGCGTTCTACCAGTTGCGCCGGTAGGCGCGGGGGCCGCAGACGGGTCTCCAGCAGCGGAGTGGCCGCCGGATTCAAGCCTCCCTCGCGTTCAGCCAGATGCACCGCTCCAGAGATTTCCTCACTTGCTTTTCCCTCGCTCGCTATCCGCGCTGAAAGCGCCTGCGCGATCTCCTTGAGCCGCACCAGCGTTAGATCCTCTGCCTTGCCCATGTACGCGCGATACAGCCTGCCCTGGTGCTTACGATACGCCTTCCAGTACCACCCACCTCGCCCACTGCCAGACCCCTCCTTGCGCGCCGTATAGCCACCCTCTGGTACGTGAAAAGCAAAGAGCGTCGAGCTCTCTCTCCCTACCCACTCAAACCACGCTGCCGACCCAACCGCAATCTCAAGCGCCCGCTCCCCTTCATGAGCAATCAGAGTGTTCTTCTCAATGGTAGGTGTTGATCGCGCCATATGTCTCTCTTGTCCATCCTGTTCGTGCTGGTGTGAGTGAACCGCTCGATGCAAAGTTCCCTAACAGTATAGCATACCTGTGAGGGAACCTCATGCATCTCCTAAATAACCCTTTTGTAGATACCATCTCGCCAGACGTATTTTCCAGGCATATGGGAGGTAGGAGAATCTTTTGCCTGAGTCAGGCTGTGCCGATAATCGTGATTATCGGCACAGTTTTCTCCTCCATGTGGTATATTATCGGCAGAGTTGGCAGCATTATCTCGCCAAAAACTGCGCCGATAATACAACTGGACCGATAACAAGGAGGAGTCATGTGGAATGAGATTGCCGCCTGGCAGGAGCAACTAAACCTGCGCCCCGATTTATCCGCCAAGACCATCGCGCTCTATACCCAGGATGCTCGCCGCTTTGCCACCTGGTTGCAACAGGAACATCCTGGCCTCAAAGCGACCGAGGTTACGTCCACCGATGCCAAAACGTATCGAGATCACCTGCTCACTAAACGCTATGCCCCGACGACGATCAATCGGGCGCTGATCAGCCTCATGCTCTTTTTCGATACGCTTGATGGCACCAACCCGTTTCGCCATCTCACGATGATTGAGATGGTGGAACCAGCTCCCGTCGCCTTATCCAAAACCGAATGGAATGCGGTTCGACGATGTGCAGAAGCAGTAGCTCGGCGCGATCATGGCTTAGCCTTTGCGCTGGCAACCCTCTTTCGCTATGCAGGCCCACGTGTCTCGGAGGTTGCAGCCCTCCAGATCCCTGATGTACAGATTTCCGCGAGGCGCGGGCTGCTCATTATTCGCCGAGGCAAAGGACTCAAACACCGCGAGATCCCGCTGGTCCAGGAAGCACGTGAACCGCTCGATGCGTATTTCACCTATCGGGAACATCTGGCTGAGCAGTGGCGCGAGCGGGCAGCCGTCCGGGGAGAAACCGTTGCTGCCTGGAGTCGCTGGCCAGATGGGCATCTCTTTCTCGGCCAGCGCGGACCCCTGGTGGAACGCGGCATTCGGGAGATTATTGCCAAACTTGGTCAGGCTGCAAAGCTTCCCTCCCCTCTCGGCCCTCACGACCTACGCCATACCTTTGCCAAAGCACTCCTTGATCCTACAGCCTACGGACTGGATCGCCCTCCGATGCCTCTTCCAGCTATTCAGCAATTACTTGGCCATGCCGATATTGCAACCACAACGATCTACACGCGGGTTTCTGCTGATGATCTGGCGCGGATGATGGGCACATCTGAAGCGCCCTAATCGAAAACTGTGCCGCACTTATCTACTTTGCGGCTAGAGGGGGTCTTCCTTAACGCAGGGCCTTCAAGCCCTGGCGCGCCTCACGGAAATACGCTTGTTAGACGTTGGGCCACAGGAGCTGGGAAATGTCCCGGCGTCGCGGATCAAAGCGCTCGCCCAGTATGCCGTGACCACCAAAGCCCAGAACATTGCCGCCTTGACCGAACAACGTCGCACGGCGACACTCGTCTCCTTTGCCCGCCAGCTTGCGGTAACGGCACAAGATGATGCGCTCGATGTGTTGGATATGCTCATCCGGGACTTGCTAGCACGCTCGGTTAGTTCTGGGAAAAAAGCGCGCCTGCGCACGCTGCGTGATTTGGACGCCGCAGCGTTAGCGCTTGCCGAGATCACTGAGAAAGCCATCACTCCGGCGTGGACGAATAAACAGCTCCGAATGTTTCTCAGCGAAAAGCAGGCCAGGATCGCTGAGGCAGTCGCGACCATTTATGAGCTGGCGCGGCCAGCGGATGACCACTATCACCAGGAAATCGTCACACGCTATCCCGCTGTCCGCCGCTTTTTCCCAGCCCTGCTCCGCACGGTCGAATTTGCGAGTAATGAGGCTGGGAAACCGGTGCTGAAAGCGCTCACCTTTCTCAAGGACCTGGAGGGACAAAAACAACCTGCTATGGACGATGCACCGATGGAGGTGGTTCCCGCCAGTTGGAAGCGCCATGTGGCACCAACTGACAAGCCCATTGATCGTCGCTACTACACCTTATGCGTGTTGGAACGACTCCATGACGCCCTGCGCCGCCATGATGTTTTTGTCGATGAGAGCGCCCGCTGGGGTGATCCACGAGCCAAGTTACTCACCGGAGAACCATGGGAGCGCGTCCGACCCACGATTTGTCAATCATTAGGAAGAAAGGCTGAGCCAAAGATGGAATTCGAGGAACTTGCCCGCCGTTTAGATGAGGCATATCGCACCGCCGCCGCCCGCTTTCCCCAAGCAGGCGTGCGGATTGAGCAGGTCAAGAATCGAGCGGGGCAAGAGCAAGACACCCTGATTATCACCGGTCTGGACAAGGTAGAGGAGCCAGAGAGCTTGCACCTCCTCCGCCACCGCGTGGCACGACGCCAACCGTTGGTCGATTTGCCTGAACTGCTGTTAGAAATCCAGGCCCGCACCGGCTTTGCCTCCGAATTTTCGCATATCAGTGAGGCCCGCTCGCGCCTCGACGATCTGCCTACGTCCATTTGCGCGATCCTGCTTGCTGAAGCCTGTAACGTGGGAATCACACCCATGGTGCGCAAAGGGATTCCTGCCCTGGAGCGCGATCGGCTGCTCTATGTCCAGCAGAATTACCTGCGACCAGATACTCTTTCCCGCGCCAATGCTCGCTTGGTTGACTATCAAGCAACCATCCCTCTGGCGAGAGCCTGGGGAGGTGGAGAAGTTGCCAGCGCCGACGGATTGCGGTTTGTCGTTCCTCTGAGAACCTTGAACGCCGGTCCCAATCCCAAATACTTTGGCACCGGGCGCGGCATTACGCTCGTCAACTATACCAGTGATCAGTTTAGCGGTTTCAAGAATATTGTCGTCACCGGCACGCTGCGTGATTCGCTGGTGGTTCTGGAGGGATTGCTGCATCAAGAAACGGGACTTCATCCTAAGGAGTTGATGACCGATACCGCCTCGTACGCCGATATCATTTTCGGGCTATTCCACATCCTGGGCTATCAATTCAGTCCCCGTCTGGCCGATGTAGGTGAGTCGCGTTTCTGGCGCATCGATGTCTCGGCTGACTACGGAACGTTGAACGGCCTGGCCCGCCAGACCATCAACCAGAACCTGATCATGCAGAACTGGGATGATATCTTACGCGTTGCCGGTTCTCTCACACTCAGTACCGTCAATGTCACCGATCTGCTGCGCGCGCTTCAGGGCAATGGGCATCCTTCCACCTTGGGCAAGGCCATTGCGGAAGTGGGGCGCATCGCCAAAACGCTCTATCTGCTCAACTATATTGATGACCCTGGGTACCGGCGACGCATCTTGATCCAATTAAATAAAGGCGAAAGTCGCCATAGCTTGGCACGAGCCACCTATTTTGGCCAAAAGGGGGAGGTGCGCCAACGCTATCGTGAGGGACAGGAAGAGCAATTAGGTGCGCTGGGCCTTGTGGTCAATGCTATGGTTCTCTGGAACACACTTTACATGCACCGAGCGGTAGAAGAGATGCAAGGGCGAGGAATGAAAGTCGCGCAAGAAGACATGGAACGTCTCTCTCCGCTGGGCTATGATCATATCAATCTCTTGGGCCGGTATACGTTCTCACTTTCTGAGGAGATCCGTCAAGGAGCCTTCCACCCTCTCCGCGAACTGGAAGAGACGGAACAAGAAGAAACACCGCCAGAGGAGGGACAAACACAGGGAACGGAAACGCCTCAAACCGAAACCAGCGCATAACCTCATCCCCTCTTCGATCCTCTTTTGGCTGGTACGATGCCTCGGGCATTCTGCCAGCCATTCTTGTCATACTCTTCTGCATCACATGATGAGGACAATTTCCTTAGCGTTGTTTTTCGTTCCATTAATACTCAAGGGCCGGGTTGACCGGCAGCACCCCCTGGGCGATCCAGGACCGGATCGTATGTTCCTGCCGCCGTGCGATCCGGCTGGCGTCGGTCACCGATACCCAGCGATCATCGGGGCCGGCGAGTTCGGTCACGTGTACCTCTTGCTTGGTTGGGTCTTCTGGCACGGCTTCACCCTCTCAGTTACAAATCATGTGCAACAAATAGCAAACTTTCAAGATTTGGTAGTTATTTCTATTACCAAATCTCAGTGTAGCAGACCCGATGACAAAATACAAGCGATCTGTCTAAGATAAGTTACAATTTATATGCACATGATTGCTAACTTATCAAGATTTGGTAAGTAAATTAACTACCAAATCCGAGAAAAGAGCTAAATGAGGAGCAGATCCAGGGGACGGACCTGGAGGTCTATTGTCGGGTTGGGACGGTGCATGCCTACCAGGGGCTCGAGTTCGATATCCTCATCTTTGACCTGGTGGAGTCGCCAGGCCTGGCGATCGCGCCGTTTCTGAGAGGAGGCTGGGGATCCGAGGCGATGCGCCTGCTGAATGTCGGCGTCACTCGTGCCAGGCATAAACTCTTTGAACAGTCGGTATGTCTTTCTTCCCACCATGCCTAACCTATTCATGTCCTTGAGCGAGATGTTCCTACCAGCACATCACTGAGTAACTGATCAAATCCTTTCCGGTACTCCTCATCGTACTGCCATTGCGTGAAATCATAGATGTGATGGGTTTGTCGCAGGTCAGTGACCCATTGGTGCGGGCTCTCCATGTAAGTAGTATCTAGACACACCGGAAAAAGCACCTGCTGCTCTTCAGTTTTCTCTTTGTCCAGAGCGGCTGGGATCTCCACTTGGAACCAGGTACTAGCAAGTGAGTGTTCCGAGAGGACATGAATAATCTTATCGTAATCGTGAACGAGTTTTCCGAAACCACTACGGGAGACAAGGTATGAACCATCATAGGGGAGAAACCAACAGCGTACTCCATTGCGTTGTAAATCAGCATGCAGGCGCTTGACAAACATGTCGTCTTTCTGTGAGTGACTGAGAAAGCAGGTAGCATGTTCCGGCTGGTCAGTCAGCAACCGCACTGCCCGAAGCACCTCTTCAGCGATTCCTGCACTTCGGAGAAAGACGTCAGGGATCTGGCCTTTTGAGCGGTACAGCGTATCCATTCCAAGGGTAGAAGGACCCAGATGCTTCACCGTTTCCAGTCCTTTTACCCTGCTGAGATCCACATCAGCAAAGACTGTCCAACCCACTTTGGTCCGACTGAGGTCGGCATGGAGCAGGTTGGTACGATGAAGGAGTGCATGGGTGAGATCAGCATCAGTCAGGTTGGTATTGGTCAGGTCTGTATCGGTGAGGTCGGTTCCATTCACTTCCGCCCTGCTCAGATCGGCTAAAGAGAGGTTGACCAGCGCAAGGTCAGCCCCACTCAGCACGGCTCCTTGCAGATTCGCTCCACTCAGATTCGCTGTGAGCAAGTTTGTCCACTTGAGATGGCTGCCTCGCAGATCCGCCCTGCTCAGATCGATTCCCTGCAAGAGCGCCATGTCGAAATGGACAAAGTGGAGGTCAGCACCATGCAGAGAAAGTCCCTCCTCAATGTCATCGCTCAGATCGGCTAGAATGAATTGTGGATGGGCACGTGGGTGCTCTTGTCTCCACTTATTCCATGCAGGTACTCCTTGTCGAAGGAGTTCAATAGATTCCTGAGTTGTCATCCTCATTGTTCCTCTCTCCCTTCACGACTGGTTACCGTGTGATAAGCGTTTGTTTTTAGGTGATGCATAGTGAACGAGTAGTTGAAGAAGTTTCTAAAAAAAGGATTCAGGTTACTGCACACTCCTCTTGAGTCCTTTCTGCTCCAATCATACACCGCTACATCTGCGCTTGGGAAGGCACATAGGACTCTCATCCTTCAGTAAGACGCATTGATACTCATCCGTCAAAGTGGAATCTGCACTCTTTCCATCGAGCTTTGGGGTTAGGTGCCAGTTGAGGACCTGGATCAGAACGAAGAAATCCCTGACGAGATGTGCACAACACATTCCAGCAAGCCAGCTGCAGTCCTGGTTGGCCTAAAAAGGCGTGTTCTTAACCTACAAAGGGTGAGCGGCCACCAAGCGGTCGTTCCAGCCCACCAAGCACTTCAGCGAAACACCTTTCGGGCTCAATCAGGCAGAGCGAACTTCATGCTCGCAATAGCTGCGCGTACCTCCGAGGGCTGACTAAAATCGCCATGGTTCCTGGCCGGTATCACGGTTCAAATCCAGACCACACTGTCGGTAGATGGCTCTCGCTTCCGGTTTCGATGATCCCTGTGCAAACATCATGATGGCCATGGTCAGTCGGAAAGCCCTCTCTTCTGGCGGTTCGGTCGATTCCTTGGCCATCAACTTCACAATGTGCTCATAGGCCCGTCGCTCAATGCTCCCAGGCACCGCTTCCTGCGCAAGATGGGCATAGTGCTCTCGATAACGGATAAGAATGGCTTCATAATCGTAGTCCATCTGTTCTGCGATGTCCTTCCTTACTTGCCCTGGCAGCGTGAAGCGAGGAGATTTCCTCTGGTACGTGAATCGCTACCAAAGCCGTTGCACCTCATAGTAGGTGAGACAATGCGCTTGCTGTTTTGGTGAGAGACCGAACCGCTCTTGCAGTACAGCCATTACCTGTTCACGCATGTCTGATTTTTCTAGCATGGAGGGGTCTGAAAGTACCTCGTGAGCGTGCAGTGACCCCAGTGCCAGGGAAACCCGCCAGCTCGAGAGCGTCGGTTGAACAATATCCAGCGTTGTCACTACTTCAGGCAGCACGTCGAAGCGTCCCAACCATCCGAGGGTATACATGATGGACTCCTGACACCGGCGCCAATAGCTCCTTGCGATCTGACTCTCTTCAGGGATGGTTTGCGCCAGGCGCCAATAGGCTTGCAAAGCATCGAGTAACGCGGGCACCACCTCTGGCTGTGTCCACTCCTTCAGCAGAAAAATCACTTGTACGCGCCAGCCATTATAGAACCAGAGGGCGCCTGCTTGGGAGCTGGGCGCCTCCTTGGGCGGAAACAATTCCGTGAGCATACGCAGGAGGACAGGGAGAGCCTGTGGCTCCCCCATCTTCTCTAGGCCAAAGGCGCTGGCCCATCGTTCCATGGGCTCGGTGCTCCGCAAGAAAGGGAGCAGGTATTCACGAACCCAGGCAGCCGGTTCATATCCTAGTGCCCAGATGGCGAGGACTTTGTCCTCATCTTCCCCCTCGTGCAAGGCACGTATAAACGCTTC
>Ga0209648_10002586_pt1 | contig 15057 bp, 16 predicted proteins | sample GraSoi2013_115cm_FD_185830 | JGI IMG/M metagenome (GOLD analysis project Ga0209648, IMG submission 185830) | Grasslands soil microbial communities from the Angelo Coastal Reserve, California, USA - Sample 9_17_2013_115cm (SPAdes) (version 2) | ecosystem: Environmental > Terrestrial > Soil >...
TCCTCCGAGATTGACGACGACCAGGAAAAACGAGGCCAGCGCATCTAGCCGGAAATGGGCGCCGAGCCACGGCAACCCGACCGGCAAGGTCAGCTCGGTGGCATTCGCGGTGTCCCCGACCAGCCAGCGAATGGATCCGAACAATCCGACCACGCAAAGCGCCAATGTGGCGCTGTAGACCACGGCGGTAGAGCTCTTTGAGCGGCGCAGGGCTATCGCGAGAACGGCGATCCCCAATAATCCCGCGACGCACGACATCTGCAAGGCGACGGCAGAGATAACGACCGCAGAAATCATGTGCGCGCCCTGGTTCTATCAGAGGCTTTGCTTTCCGATCGAGCGCCCCAAGGGGTTTTCGCCGAACCCGAAGCGATTTTCAGCCGCACCCCGCGCCCCTGCGAATGGCTGGCGGCGCCTTCGTCGATCATTTCGATCCCGGCCGCGTCGAAGGCGGCGATCAGCTTGACCAGCGAATCGACATTGCCCCGGACCATGGTTTCGCTGGCCTCCATGCGCTGAATGGTTGGCACCGAAAGCCCCGACAGTTCGGCGAGCCGACGCTGATCGATGCCGAGAAGCACCCTGGCAGCCCGCAATTGTGCCGCTGTGATCATTAGGTCTGCCCCGGGACCCCGAATCCCTATCGAACATCACTTCTGCATCATAATTAATGATGTTAAAGTGTCAATAAGTGATATATAAGATATCTATTCTAAGGGCTTCGCGGGAGCCCAGCCAAAGAACCCAATCCGGCCGGGACGATCCCGCGTCGTGCGCATAGCCCGCAGATCGACGCGGCGGCCTTGCCGGCGATATCGGCTGGAATTGCGCAGTCCGCTTCCTAGATGAACTGTTGTTCGCTCTTTTGAGTATTTCAGGAGGCCTCGAATGGTCTTGAAAAATGTTTCCGCCGCGATCATGTGCACGACGCTGCTGGCGTGGAGCGGTCTGGCGGCCGCCGACGAATACCGTCCCGACGAGTTTCTTGGCCTCGACCTTTCCAGGGCGGTACTATCGCCAAAACCGCTGGGGCCTGCCCAGCAGTTCGTTCCGGTTCAGCTCGAAGCCAGAACCGATCGCGGCAGCGAGGCTGCGGCTGCGCGCGCGGAAGCCAAAGCCGAGCCCAAGATCGTCGTTCACCAGACCAGGGTCGTGCATGCGCGCGCGGAGAAGCCAATCGTGCATGCGCGCGCAGAGAAGCCGCACGGCGCCGCTCGAACCAGGCTGGCGCGACGGCATGGCAATCCGTTGGACGCGCAAGCGTTCGATACGCGGATTCAGGTCTGGCCATGCAGGTCCGGCGGCATCTGCGACTGGAAGCGGTAGGGAATTGGGTTACGCGTAGCGCCGATCGCAGCACGCCTCACAAATCCGTGAGTCATCCGCCCGTCGCAAAACCTTCGGCGCAGAGTCAAACTGGGCGGGCACCCTTCGTCGTGATTCGACGGGGGTGCCTGGAATGCCGACCACGATACGCGCGAAGCAAGGTCTGTCCAGGCGTCATCTGCTGGTCCGGTCGGCATCCACGGTTGCGCTGGCGGGATTGGGAGGTCTCGCCAGACCCTATCTCAGCCGGGCCGCGGATCGTCCACACATCACGTGTGGGCTGGCCTCGGGTGACATATCCGATGGTTCCGCGGTGGTGTGGGCGAGAGCCGATCGGCCTGCACGGATGCGAGTGGAGTGCTCCACGCTCGAGAGCTTCAAGACCATGATTGGCGTCGCATCATCGGAAGCGTTGCCGGAACGCGACTTTACTTCGAAAGTGGTGCTCGAAGGTCTTCCGCCCGGGCAGGATATTTTCTACCGCGTGCGGTTTGAAGACATCGCTGTATCAGGGATATCAGGAGAAACACAGATCGGGCATTTCCGGACAGCGCCGCGCGAGCAAGGTTCGGTATCCTTTGTCTGGTCGGGCGATACCGCGGGGCCAGGGCTGGGGTATCGATGCTTCCCGCGGCGGCATGCGGACCTACCGGACCATGCTGGAAAACCGTCCGGATTTCTTCATTCATTCCGGCGATCACATCTACGCCGACTGTCCCGTGCCTCGCGAGTTGAAACTGCCGAACGGGGAAATCTGGCGCAATATCGTGACTGAAGAGAAATCCACCGTCGCACACAGCCTCGCGCAGTTTCGCGGCAACTATAAATACAACCTGCTCGACGATAATTTGCGTGCCTTCAACGCGCAGGTGCCGATGCTCGCGCAGTGGGACGACCATGAAGTGACCAACGACTGGTCGCCGCTCGGTAGCGCCGACGAGACAGGTTACAACGAGGACGGCACATCCCGACTGGTGGCGCGCGCACGCCGCGCGTTTCATGAATTCATGCCGATCCGCGCGATCCCCGAACAGGAAGGCCGTGTCTATCGCAGAATAGGATACGGGCCGCTGCTCGATGTCTTTCTGATCGACATGCGCAGCTACCGCGATTCCACCTGGAACAAGCGCGACGACCGCGGCGACACTTTTATTCTGGGCCCGGTACAACTGGCCTGGCTGAAGCGCGAACTCGCAGCTTCCAATGCGACCTGGAAAGTCATTGCCGCGGACCTGCCGATCGGGTTGATCAGCGAAGACGCGATCGCGCTTGGCGATGGGCCGCCCGAGCGGCGCGAACACGAAATTGCCGATCTGCTGTCGTTCATGAAACGCGCCGGCGTCAGCAATACCGTATGGCTGACGGCGGACATGCATTATACGGCCGCCCACCATTACGATCCAAACCGCGCGGTGTTTCAGGATTTCGAGCCGTTCTGGGAATTCGTCTCGGGTCCGCTTCACGCCGGCACCTGGGCCCCGGGCGAGCTGGATAACACCTTCGGCCCGGCGGCGATGTTCCAAAAGGGCTGCAGCGCGGAACAGGGCGAGAATCTCGCACCCTGTTTCGGCCTGCAGTTCTTCGGCTGCGTCGATATCGACGGCCCGTCGGAGGTGATGACGGTGACCTTGAAGGATGTCGACAATCGGAATCTGTGGTCAGTCGATCTCGCGCCGCGGCCGGACGCGCGGCCGGGACAAATGCTCGCTCAGCACATCTGATGCATTTGCAGTCTTGAGACGCCGGCTCAGCGCGTCACGATCAGATAGCCGCCCAGGACCAGCAGCATGGACAGCACGACGAGCGCACCGACTACCCCGGTGACGATCGCGAACAGTTCGTTGGCCTCCAGCCATCGTCGCAGTGCTTTGACCATTCTAACTCGATCTTGATTTGAACTCCGCGCGGTGCAGACTATCAAACCACTGATACGCTGTCTCACCCATCCCTCCAACAAACTCACCCATCCCTCCAACAAAACGCCCGTTGACGCGGCAGCGCCGGTTGTTGATCCGGCGATCTCTAGGTCTTTCAGGAGCAACCATGGAACATCTGCAAACCCAGGGCCTCAGCGTGCCGCGGCTTGGGCTCGGCACTTTTCGCATGCAGGGCGAGGTCTGCCGCGCCGCGGTCGAAAGCGCGCTGGCTCTCGGCTATCGGCATATCGACACCGCGGAAATGTATGACAATGAAGATGCCGTCGGCGCGGCTATCGCGGCATCCCGCGTCGCGCGCGGGGACCTGCACGTCACCACCAAGGTCTGGCATGAAAACCTTGCTCCGGATGCGATCCGCAGGGCGTTCGACGCCAGCCTGAAGAAGCTCAAGCTCGATCACGTCGATCTCTACCTGGTGCACTGGCCATCCAGGAACATGAACCTGCCCGCGATATTCGAAACCTTGCTCAAGCTGAAACAGGAAGGCCGCACCCGCGCCATCGGCGTCGCAAATTTCAACATCGCGCTCATGAAGAGCGTGGTCGAACAGATCAAGGCGCCGGTCGCCTGCAACCAGATCGAGTATCACGTGATGCTCGATCAGACGCCGATGCGCAAATATCTTGCGGCGAAATCGATCCCGCTGGTCGCCTATGCCCCGCTGGCGCAGGGCCGCGCCGCCTCCGATGAAACGCTGATCGCAATCGGCCGCAAGCACGGCGCCGGCGCGGCGCAGGTGGCGCTGAAATGGCTGCTCGACCAAGACGGCGTCGCCGCGATCCCGAAGGCGTCGCGGGCTGAAAGCCAAAAGGCCAATCTCGACGCGCTGAAGCTAAAGCTCGACGATGAGGACCGGAAGGCGATCGCGGCGCTGCCGAAAGACAAGCGCTTTGTAAATCCCGGCTTTGCGCCGGTGTGGGATTGAGGCAAGAAAAATGGCCCCTCGCGGGGCCATTTCCTGTGTCGTGCCTCAGTAGTCGTGGCGACGATGCTTGATGATCACGACCTTCCGGTCGTGATGGCGCCAGCCTTCGTGCCGGCCGAAATCGCGATGCTCGCGGAATTCGGCACGCGCCCCGAAACGGTGATGGTCGCCGCCGCGCTTGATTATCGTGGTTTCAGCGCTGGCAATCGACGGCGCCGCGATGGCGATCGCGCCAAGGGCTGCAATTGCGTATCCAAGCTTCTTCATGGTGTCCTCCTCGGTTGAGCGAGTTAAACTTCGCCTGCAGCGGAACGTTCCCGCGGAACCCCAAGAGAATTCTGAACGGTTATTCAGCAAAGTTAACGCGCAATTACGTCGGCGTTTCCGCGTACGTGCGCTATTCGATGATCGCCTGATACACCATCGCATTGATCTTCTGGCGCTGACTGCGTAACGACGCATCGGTGGATCGCTCTACCGGAGCGCTGTTCTACCTGCATTTATGCTGGGGCGGAGTTGGGTTGCCATTGGCGGTGAATTTGCCGTCCTTGATGGTGTATTTGTTCTTCTGGTTACGATTATACATCGCGCGCATGGTGCCATCGGGCTGCATGATAAATCCGTATTCGCGCGTTTGTTTGAGCCCCGGGAAAAAGACACGCAAATTCAGCATGCCATCGCCGGAAACCTTGGCGGTGACGACTTCGCTTTCATCCGTGGTGTCGCCGAAGTTGCGCCGGTGCACGACCCGGTCACCGGACGCAATCTCATAGGCAAGCACCGTGCCTTTGTTCCTGTCGGGCGCGAGCGAACAGTCCAGCGACCAGGGTCCGATCAAGCCCCATTTGCGCGCGGTCTCGGCCACCGTTTCCGCTGGCGCCTCGAGCGTGAGCGTGAGGGAAAAAAGGATTGCCAGCGCCAGCCGGCCAAGATGCCCGTTCAAATTCCGCGCTCCACGTGCCTGCGACGACTGGAGATCGAAGTTTAGCATTTCAAGGTCGGTGCGCAATGCGCGTAGCGCCATTGATCGGCAGCTTGCGGAATCCAGCCGCCCGGGGCATCCTGCCTGAATAAAAAATTTCATTTGGGGGAACGCCAGCATGTCCGCATTGTCACGCCGCAATTTTCTCGGCCTCACCGGGTCTGCCGCTACCGCTGTGATGTCGGGGCGCCTCACTAGCTCTGCACAGGCAGCGATGGGGCCAAACGACAAGTACGACCTCGTGATTAAAGGCGGCGACGTGCTCGATCCCAGTCAGTCGCTGCGCGGAAAACGCGACATCGGCATCCGCTGGGGCATGATCGAGGCGATCGAGGCCGAGATTCCCGCCACCCGCGCATCGAAGACCATCGATGCCACGGGTAAATTGGTGACGCCCGGCCTGATCGATCTGCATTGCCACGTCTACCCCTACGGCTCCGCGATCGGCATTCCCGCCGACGAACTGGTGCAATTCCAGGGAACCACCACGGTAGTGTCGGCGGGCGACGCCGGCGTCAACAACCTCGCGGCGCTGCGCCGCTATATCGTGGCGCAGTCGCGGGCGCGGATTTACGCATTCGTCCATATCGCTAATAACGGATTGTCGGCTTTCCCGGTGGCCGAGCTCTACAACATCGACAACGCGCAGGCGGAGGCCTGTGCGATGGCGCTGGCTGAAAATCCCGATTTCCTGATCGGCGTGAAGGTGCGGATGTCGGAAAACGTCATCTTCAAGCACGGCCTGGAGCCCTTGAAGCGTGGCATCCAGGCCTGCGAGATGTGCGGCTGGCCGGCCAAGATGATGGTGCATATCGGCGGCGTCGAGACCAGGGAGCTGATGTCGCAGATTCTCGATCTGCTGCGGCCGGGCGACGTGCTGACCCATGCCTATTCGGGTTTCCCGAACATGTCCGGGGTGTTCACCAATATCGTGCAGGACGGCAAGCTGTTGCCGGCGGCGCTGGCCGCCAAGCAGCGCGGCGTGATCTTCGACGTCGGCCACGGCGGCGGCAGTTTTGACTTCACGGTTGCCGAAGTGGCGATTCCCGGCGGCTGCACTCCCGACACGATCTCGTCCGACATCCACGTATTTTCGGGCAATTCGCCGGGCGTGCCGTATCTGCCGAACGTGATGAGCAAGTTTATGTTGCTGGGCTTTTCGCTGGAGCAGGTGGTGGCGATGGCGACCACGGCGCCGGCGAAAATCATCAACCGCGCGCCGAAAATCGGCACGCTGCAGATCGGCGCCCCCGGCGACGTCGCGATCATGGAGCTGGTGGAAGGGCCGGTATCGTTCCTCGATACCCGCAACAACAAGCGCGACGGCAAGGCCTACCTGAAGCCGGTGCAGACCGTGGTCAACGGCGTACCGTTCGGGAGGCCGTATCAGTCGCCGTTCGCGGTGAGGTAAGGGGCGTCGATCTGGAAGCCAAAGAATGGATTGCTTCGTCGCTTACGCTGCTCGCAATGACGCAGTATTCCCGTCATTGCGAGCGAAGCGAAGCAATCCAGAATCTGCCGCTGTCTTGCGATTCGATTGCCTCAGCCCTTCGCCCGCTTTTCGACATTCGCGATTCTAGCCGGCACGCCGAACTCCTTGCGGCACACTTCGGCGAGCACGGCGACGCCTTCGCGGATTTGCTCGTGCGATGGACTGGCGAAGCACAGCCGCAGCCGGCTGCCGGCATAGGCCTTGTCGGTCGACCATTCCGGTCCCGGGTTGATGGCGACGCCCGCGGCGAGCGCGGCCTGGTAGAGCTTCAGCGTATCGACATTGTCCGGCAGCTTCACCCACAGGAAGATGCCGCCCTTGGGATCTTCGAATTCCGCAGCCGTACCGAACTGCTCGTTGAGCGCTTCCATCAGCGTGTCGAGCTTGGCGCGCAGGCCGCGCGTCAGCTTCGGCACGTGTGAGGTGAAGTGCGGCGCGCAATATTCCGCGAGCACCATCTGCTCGAGCGCACCGGAGCCGGCGTCGGTCTTCAGCGCCAGCATCCGCGACAGCATCGCCCAGGGTGCGACGATGAAACCCACCCGCAACGCCGGCGCGATCGATTTGGAGAACGAGCCGATGTGGATGACGCCGCCGTTCCCGCTCATGGCATAGAGCGCGGGCGGCCGCTGGCCGTCCCAGATCAGATCGGCATAGCAGTCGTCCTCGAAGATCGGCACGCCGTACTCTTGCGACAGTTTCAGGAGCTCGGCGCGGCGCGGCTGCGTCATGATGGTGCCGGTCGGGTTCTGCACAGTCGGGATGGTGTAGATGTATTTCGGCGTGATGCCGCGGCGCTTGAGGTCGGCAAGCGCGGCCGCCAGCGCGTCCATTCGCATGCCGTCCTGGTCGAGCGGAATGCCGACCACATTGACGCCGAGCCGCGTCAGCCGGTTCAGCGCGCCCTGGTAGGTGTCCTGCTCGATGATGACGGTATCGCCGCGCGCCAGCAGCGTCGCGTTGACGAGGTCGAGCGCCTGCAGCGAGCCGGAGACGATCAGGATGTCGTCGGCGAGGCAGTCGATGCCGGCATCGCGCTTGAGCTTCGTCGTCAGGAACTCGCGCAGGGGACGGTAACCCTGCGGACCGCTGGCGAGGCCGTAGGTGGCGAGCGTCTTGCCTTCGCGCTTGAGCACGGCGCTGACGGCATCGATCAGACCCTCGACCGGAACCTGGTCTGGATCATTATTGCCGCCGACAAAACTATATCTCGCAAGCCCGGTCCACTTCGCCGCGGCCGCGGGCAGTCCCGCCGGGAGCAGCGGTGCGAAATCGAATGGCGCTGATGTCATGGGCGTCGTCCTTTTCTTCTCGTTGAGGAGCCGGCTATCGCGCTCCCTGCAGATTAGTTCTTGCCGACCAGTCTTACCGGCCGGCCCTGGCTGATGAATGCGTAATGCCCGCTGCCCAGGCCGCCGACCATCAGCGCCTCGACCACCGGTTCGGCGATCTCTCCCGTGGCTGCCCAGTCCACCACGAAGTTGGCGCCGGTTCCGCCCCGCACGTCCGTAGTGGGAACGAAGACCTCGATGGTCGAGAACGGTTTCAGCGCCACCGGCGCCTTGAGGTAATTTTCCACCATTTTCCCGCCGGTGTCGAAATAGGCGACCCGGCGCAAAACCAGCGGCCGCGTTTCCGAGGCGTTGTGGATGCTCAGCGTCACCGAGAAATCCGCCCGCAATTTGCCCTGGCTCATCGAGATGCTCGAATAGGCCGGAACGTAGAATGCGCCGGATACGCCGAGATTTTCCGATGGCATGGCGGTCAGCGAACCGGCGAAGGTCTGCTCGATCCCGGCGGCGGCCTGTGCTTGCGCGGCCGGCGTAGGCATCGTCATCAGGCATGCCAGAATCGCATGAAAAAAGCAGCCTATCCGGATGTGACACATTGCTGGTTTGACCTTCAGCCGCTGATCCCTTGCCTACCTTATCGCCGGGTTCCTGATTGGTCCATTCGGCATCGGGTGGGTCAAGTCGCAGGAATCGATCAGCATCGTCTCCGAGCTTGGCGCGATCTTCATGCCGTTCATGATCGGGCTGGAAATCGATCTGAAGTGCGCCGGCCGGAAGAGCCGTTCTGCCCTGCGTAATGATGCTGGCGCAGGGTCACGAGTCCGGTTAATGCTCCCAGCACAGAAGTGAGACCCTAAATGGCCGATCCGATCCAGGAAGTCCTGCATGCCTTCGCCCGTGGCGAACTCGTCGTCGTCACCGATGACGAGGATCGCGAAGGCGAGGGTGACCTGATCGTCGCAGCGTCGCTATGCACCGCCGACAAGATGGCGTTTATCATTCGCCATACCTCGGGCATCGTCTGCGCGCCGATCACCACCGAGGACGCGCGCCGGCTGCGGCTCGATCCGATGGTCGCGCACAACGAATCCAGTCACACCACCGCCTTCACGGTGTCGATCGACTACAAGCCCGATGGCGGCACCGGTATTTCGGCGGACGAACGCGCCTCCTGTTGCCGCGCGCTGGCCAATCCGAATGCCGGCGCCAACGATTTCGCCCGGCCCGGCCACGTGTTTCCGCTGATCGCCCGCGACGGCGGCGTGCTGCTGCGCTCGGGCCACACCGAGGCCGCGGTCGATCTCTGCAAGCTGAGCGGGCTGCCGCCGGTCGGCGTCATCAGCGAGCTGATGAACGACGACGGCTCGGTCATGAAGGGCGAGCAGGTGGCGCGGTTCGCAGCCGCCCACAACCTCAAGCGCGTCACCATCGCCGACATGATCGCGTATCGCCAGGCGCGCGAGAAACTGATCGAGCGGGTCGCGACCTTCACCACGGAGAGCCCGATCGGGCCGCTGCAGGGTTATGCCTATCGCTCGCCGTTCGATTCCATCGCACACGTCGCTTTCGTCTACAATGGCGTCGGCGACGGCAAAAACGTGCTTACCCGCTTTCACAAGCCAAATATCGTCAAGGACATCTTCACCGCGCCGAAACGCATTCAGGTCGTGCTCGAACATTTCAAGAAGGCCGGCAGCGGCGTGCTGGTTTACCTGCGCGATGGCGCCGCCGGCGTTCCGGTTGCGCCGCTGCCGGAAGAGAATTCCGCGGAGGCCGACCGCAACAGGCAATGGCGCGAGGTCGGTGTTGGCGCCCAGATCCTGCGCGATCTCGGCGTCACCTCGATCCGTCATCTGACGTCGTCGGTGCACGACTACAAGGGACTGTCCGGCTTCGGCATCGAGATCGTGTCCAACGAACAGCTTGAAGGTTAGCGTTTCCTGTCATTCCGGGTTCGCGCGTTGGCGCGCCCGCAGATGCGCAATTGCACATCGGGGAATGACGGATAACCGAGGGACCGCAATTCAATTGCGCTTCCGCCCGTTGCGCTTTAACTTAGCAAGCAAATCCTTAGGACAATAATGCGAAAGGAATTGTCATGAGCGTGCGCCCTCAGACCAAGGACAAGCCGTCCCCGGTGAATTTCCAGTGGGACGATCCGTTCATGCTCGACGAGCAACTCACCGAAGACGAACGCATGATCCGCGACACCGCGCGCGCCTATGCGCAGGACAAGCTGCTGCCGCGCGTCACCAAGGCCTATCTGGAAGAGAAGGTCGATCGCGACATCTTCCACGAGATGGGCGAGCTCGGCCTGATCGGCATCACGCTACCGGAAGAATATGGCTGCGCCAATGCGAGCTACGTCGCCTATGGCCTGGTGGCGCGCGAGATCGAGCGCGTCGATTCCGGCTATCGCTCGATGAATTCGGTGCAGTCCTCGCTGGTGATGCACCCGATCTACGCCTATGGCGACGAGAACCAGCGCAAGAAATATCTGCCCAAGCTCGCTACCGGCGAATGGGTCGGCTGCTTCGGCCTGACCGAGCCGGATGCCGGTTCCGATCCCGGCGGCATGAAGACCCGCGCCGAGAAGGTGTCGGACGGTTACCGGCTGACCGGGACCAAGATGTGGATCTCCAACGCACCGATCGCCGACGTATTCGTGGTGTGGGCGAAATCGGCCGAACACAACAACCATATCCGCGGCTTCATTCTCGAAAAGGGCATGAAGGGCCTCTCGGCGCCGAAGATCGGCGGCAAGCTCTCGTTGCGCGCATCCGTCACCGGCGAAGTCGTGATGGAAGGCGTGGTGGTGCCGGAGAGCGCGCTGTTGCCCAACGTATCGGGCCTGAAGGGGCCGTTCGGATGCCTGAACCGCGCCCGCTACGGCATTTCCTGGGGCGCGATGGGGGCGGCGGAAGACTGCATGCATCGCGCGCGGCAATACACGCTCGACCGCAAGCAGTTTAATCGGCCTCTGGCGGCGACGCAGCTGGTGCAGAAAAAGCTCGCGGACATGCAGACCGACATCGCGCTCGGCCTGCAGGCCTCGTTGCGGGTCGGACGATTGATGGACGAAGGCAAGATGGCGCCGGAGATGATCTCCATCGTCAAACGCAACAATTGCGGCAAGGCGCTCGACATCGCGCGCATGGCCCGCGACATGCACGGCGGCAACGGCATCCAGATCGAATATCACGTGATGCGCCACGCCGCGAATTTGGAAACCGTCAACACCTATGAAGGCACCCATGACGTCCACGCCCTGATCCTGGGGCGCGCCATCACCGGCATTCAGGCGTTTTCGTAAGGCGCCTTTTAGGAATTCCAGCGTGCCCAAAAATTCTGATGTCATCGTCCGCGAAAGCGGACGATCCAGTATTCCGGAGCGCCTCGTCTTATCTCGAATGTCTGCGATTACTGGATACCCCGCTTTCGCGCATAGGCGTTAAAATAGTCGGATCATTGTTTGATATCGACGTTTTTTTCTAGGCGGTTCGTGGAGATGTCGGCGGATCGCGATCCTGGATCGTCGCAAGAGATCGATTGTGGGCTGCGGAATGATGGCTTGGAGCAGCGAGGCAACGAGTTGTTGCAGCAGACGCCAGGCGCCTGGCCTGGTCAGGCGGCTTCGGCCAAGCGGGGAGAGTCCTCGAGTTCGTCGACAAGCGGCTCGAGCAGAAGGATGATGAGAAGATGAGCCAATACATAAGGTCTGGCAGAACGCTCGTCGGCGCCCGGCGGCCCTTTGAGGCCGATCAGACTCTTCAGCCGCTTGAAGCCGAGTTCAATGCGCCAGCGCAAACGATAAAGGGCGAGAACGTCGGCGGTTTCGAACTCAGCGGTGGTGAGCGAGGTCACCAGAATCACCCAGTCCGCGGCGGCGAGCCCCTGCTTCGAGAGTTGATAGCCTTCGCGCTAAGCATCCCGACGCGCCTTACGTCGCGCCTCCGCTGCGGCCCGCGCCGGCTTTCTGATCGCGACCAGACGTGCGGCGAGAAGCGCGCCGGACTTGCGTTTGATGATGATCGGCCGATCGATCAAACCGCGTGCCTCCGCCTTGCGGAGTTCGGCGATCAGGTCGAGCGGACAACCTTTGGCATCGAGCCAGCACGCGCTCTTCCAGCCGGCCCGGATCACGAAGTCCGCACCGGCTTCAATTACCGCCGCCATGCGGTCCGGTTGCAGATAGGCGCGATCGGCAAGGCGAATTTCGCCCTTGACCACCGGGATCCGGTCGAGCGTCTCACCGGCTTGCTGATCGGTCAGTTCGAAGTGGCCAAAGCGTTCGTGCGGCAGATCGAACGCGCTGTGAATGCGCCACAACTCGCTGTTCTTCCTGGCCGCCGGTCCTGCCTTCGGTACCGTGGTGGCGTCGATGATACGGATCAATCGACCTCGGCTCGCCTTCGGCGCGGCAGCCACAAGCGCTTGACCCACCAGCAGGGCAAGCCAGTCCCCGCACTGCCGCAAGCGGTACAGCAGCGCCACACTGGAAATATCGACGAGCCCAACCGACGTCGCCCATGCCGCGGTCAGCCGCAGGCCCCTCTCGCCAAGACAGTAGGCCAGAATCAGCCGCAGCAAATCGACTGCGTTAGTGATCTCACGCGGGCGCAAAAACGCTTTCGTCTCGCGCGCCGTCAAATTGAGCATCTCCGCTCCGCCAAGCCGAGCGACGACACCATTCCAATCCTGGTTCACAAGTGATTCGTGTGCCATCCCATGTTGGAATCACAAGCGATTCCGTGCCGCAAGACTATTTTAACGCCTATGCGCTTTCGCGGGGTATGACGACTGTGGTTGTTTCGCGCGCTCCGCCAACGCCATATAGGAATCCCATGGCCGACAACGACGACGTCCCGTTCAATCGCGATTTTCCGCTTCAGCCCGGCGTGGTCGATGATATCAGACCCGGCGTGCGGCGGGTCCTCTGCAACAATCCGAGCCCTTTCACCTTCACCGGCACGGTGAGTTACATCGTAGGCCGTGGCAAGGTCGCGATCATCGACCCCGGTCCCGACAACGAGGCCCACGCGGCGGCGCTGCTCGGCGCCGTGCGCGGGGAAACCGTGACGCATGTTCTGGTCACCCACACCCACCGCGACCACTCGCCGAACACCGCGCGGATCAAGGCCGCCACCGGCGCCACCGTCTATGCCGAGGGACCGCACCGGGCGTCGCGGCCGCGCTACGAGAACGAAAAGATCTCCTCGGAATCCGGCGCCGACCGCGACTTCAAGCCCGACATTGAAGTGCGCGACGGCGACACCATCGAGGGTGCGGGCTGGGCGCTGCAGGCGGTGGCGACGCCGGGCCATACCGCCAACCATATGGCATTCGCGTGGCCCGATCGAAAAACAATGTTCGTCGGCGACCATGTGATGGGCTGGTCGACCTCGATCGTGGCGCCGCCGGACGGGTCGATGATCGACTACATGGCCTCGCTGGAGCGGCTGACGGCGCGCGATGAGGATCTATATTTTTCGGGCCACGGTCCGGAAATCCCGGAAGGCCCGCGCTATGTGCGCTTCCTGATCCGACACCGCCAAGCCCGCGAAGCCTCGATCCTGCATCGCCTTGCGAAGGGCGAAGCCGATATTCCCACCATGGTGCGCGCGATCTATATCGGCATCGACCCGCGGCTGACGGCGGCCGCCGGCTATTCCGTCCTGGCGCATCTGGAGGATCTGGTTGCGCGCGGGGTGGTGGCGACCGACGGCGATCCGGTGATCGGGGGGACGTATCGGTTGGCGAATGGCGAATAGCGAATGGCGAGTAGGGAAGGGCGGTTCGGCTCTCGGCCCTATCTTCTATTCGCTATTCGCCACTCGCCATTTGTCCCTATTTCTTGACGACCTTGGGCTGAACCTTGATCGGCGCCTGCGGCTTTTTCACCACCGGTTTGGCGTTGTCGACGGCGTCGTTGATGTCGTCGATCAGCTTGGCGATGCGCGCGGCGTTGCTGCCGAGATCGCTTTCGAAATAGCGCGACGAGGAGCGGATATCGACTCGCGAACCCTCGCCGTCGGACGTGACGCGGATCGACACATCCTCGCGGAATCCCATGATCGGCGTCCGCGCTACCGCCTCGATACGGCCGACGCGGCGCGGCGGCTGCGGCCCACGCTCGTCGATGACCAGCCATTTCCGTTTGGCGACAAGTTGCATCGTGACCTCATAGGCGCGTTGCACGGGGACGTCGAGTTCCACCGTCTCGATATCGGGATAGGCCATCCGCTGCAGTTCGGCGGAATACAGCCCGGCATAGACGGCGGTGTTGGCGCCGTCGCCGGTGCGCAGCCGCGCCAGCGCGTCGAAGCGCGGCGGATCGATCGGATCGGTGGTGATATCGTGGATCGGCGGCAGCTTGCGATATTGCAGGCCGAGATAGGCCGGATAAGCGAGCACGACCGCGTCGATCAACAGCGCCAGCACGATCCGGCTCATGCCGCGCGATCCGTTCTGCCAGATCGCGACAAAGGCGGCCAGGCCAACCAGAATGGAAAGGCCGGCGCAGGCGAGCGCGCCGAAGAACGTCGCCAGCGCCGGTCTCATTTCGAGGAAGCCGAAGCGGACAATGAGGATCGAGACCACGACCGCAACCACCGAGAATACCGCGAGGTTGCGCGCCCATGAGGCGAGGCTGGACACGGGTTCCGACTGATAGGGAGCGGAAAACCTGCGGGCCATCGGTCAAAATCTGCCGGGTTGGAGCGTTGCCGGGCGACACGCACCGGGCTGCAAACTGGCCCGTTTGAGACCACGGACCTGCGGCAAATTCAAGGGTGGATTGGGGTCGTTCTCAACCTCTCCCCGCGCGGTGCGGGGAGAGGCAAGAACGACCCTACGCCGCCGCGGTCGGGAAACTGTAGGTCTTGAACTGGTCGCGCAGTGCGGTCTTGAGGATCTTTCCGGTCGCGGTGTGCGGAATGCCGTCGACGAACACAACGTCGTCCGGCATCCACCATTTTGCGATCTTGCCGTCCATGAATTTCAGGATGTCCTCGCGTGTCGCTTTCTGGCCCTGCTTGAGCTGCACGATCAACAGCGGACGCTCGTCCCATTTCGGATGATAGACGCCGATCACGGCGGCTTCG
>Ga0209648_10002588_pt1 | contig 15054 bp, 11 predicted proteins | sample GraSoi2013_115cm_FD_185830 | JGI IMG/M metagenome (GOLD analysis project Ga0209648, IMG submission 185830) | Grasslands soil microbial communities from the Angelo Coastal Reserve, California, USA - Sample 9_17_2013_115cm (SPAdes) (version 2) | ecosystem: Environmental > Terrestrial > Soil >...
TGCACGTGGCGGGCCTCGATCTCAATCAGGTTGAAGATCGCATCGTCCAGCAACTCGGCAACAAGGTGCAGGAGCCCGAGGTCATCGTCGACTTTGATTCGCCCCGCACCCAGACGGTGGTGGTGTCGGGCGACGTCAAGAAGCCCGGGCGCTGGTCGATTCTCGACGACATCCGCACCGTGGTCGATGCCATCAACATGGCGGGCGGCCCGGTCGGCGGCAGCGCGCTGGCCGTGCCGGCGAACCAGCTCGAAGTGGTGGTGCGACGTCAGGGTCAGATGATCCTGAGGGCACAGATGTCCGATCTGCTGGCCGGCGCGGATATCGCCGTCCAGAAAGGCGACGAGATCGTCGTCCGATCCAATCCGCGCGTCTATACCGTCCTGGGTGCCGTCCTGAAGTCGGGCAATGTCGAGATGACCAAAGCCAATCTCAGCCTGCTGGAAGCTTTGGGCAATGTCGGCGGGCTGCAGGACGCGCGAGCAAACAAAACAGGCGTTTATGTGTTCAGAATGGGGGATTTGCTGAACAATCCCACCGCCCGGGCCCGCGTTTTTAGGTTGGACCTCTACCAACCAGTATCTATCTTCATCGCCCAACAGTTCGGGGTCCAGGCTCGCGACGTCGTGTATGTCACCAATGCACCGCTTTACGAGTACGACAAGATCCTGAGCTCGATTTATCGCACCTTCTCGATCATCGGCGTGGCCAGGGGCAATATCCTGACGACGACGACGTTCTGACGCGGGCCCGAGCAAACCCAAGGGATTTTTGGTAGAATTCAAGATGGCCAAAGCAAAGAAGTTCACATGGGGTGCGACGGGGGTGGCGGTCGTGGCCGTCATTGCCGCCCTTGCCTTGTGGATCGCGCCCAGTCGGCAGACCAGCAGCGCCCAGGACGGGGCGCGGCCGGCCGCGGCACTGATCTCGCGGGGCTATACCGACGCGCCGGCGGGGACGGCGGTCGTTGCCGGCGATCCTGCGGGCGGCAGCAACCTGATCGAGTTGCGCATCAAGGACGGCCAGAAGGTCCAGCGCGACGAGATCATCGCCGTGCTATCGAACTATCCCAGGGCGGATGTGGTGCTGCGCATGTCCGAGGCCAACCTGGCTAAGCTGAAGCAGACCCACGACACGGTGCTGACGGGAACCCGGATCACCGACATCGCCTTGCTGGAAGCCACGCTGAAATCGTCGATCGAGTCGGACAAGCTGCAGACCCTGCAGCGTTCGCGATCGGGCAAGCCGCCCGACGTGAAGGAGATCGAAGCCAGCCTCGCCGAACAGGGTCTCGAGCGCGAGAAGGTCAGGCTGGAGCTCGCGAAGACGACGCTCAAGAACGACCTGGCGCAGTATGAGATCGATCTCGCCAACTCGCAGGCCGCGGTCGACAACGCCCGCCGCAGCCGCGAGGAATCGCTGGTCCGCTCGCCGCTCGACGGCGTCGTGGTGCAGATCTTCTCGCGCCAGGGCGAACGCATCTCGCCGGCCGGCATCGCCAAGATCGTCGACATGAGCCAGTTGCGTGTTCTGGCCGACGTCGACGAACTGCACGTTGCCCGCTTGAAGCCCGGCGGCAAGGTCGAAGTGACGTTTCGCGGCAGCCCGACCGTCTACAAGGGCACCATCTCGCGCGTGGCGCCCACGGTGAAGCGCATGCAGCGCGTCGAGCCGGACGGTGCTTCGTCGACGGACGCCCGCGTCGTGCAGGTCGAGATCGAGTTCGACGACCCCTCCACCATGCCGCAGGTGCTGGGACGCGAGACACGCGTCACTTTCCTCTAATGGCTTTGATCCTGCCTGACGTACCGGCGCTGCGGCTTCGGCTGCTGCGCCTGTTGTCGCGGGTCGCGCAACTCCGTCACTGGCGGCCGGATTTCTCCCTGGCCCGCGTGCGGGCGTCGGCTCGCACCGCGACGGTCATGCCGCTCGGCGTCCAGCAGCTCAAGCGCCAGCGCACCAGCACGCTGCTTTCCCTGGCCGGCGTCACGGCGAGCCTGCTCGTGATTTTCGCCCAGCTCGGCATCGAGCGCGCCGTCTACGAATCATCGGTGCGGCTCCATCGCATGGTTACCGGCGACCTCGTGGTCGTGCCCTACGGCTTCAAGTCGATGCAGCTCCATGCCGAGGTTCCGGTCGCGGTGACCGATATTGTCGCGACCAATCCTGCGGTCGCCAGCACGTCGCCGTTCTGGTTTGGCGTCATGTCGATTAGCTACTCCGGCATACCGACGGCTCGCCGGCTCGCCTGGTACGCCATCGACGTGGAACGGCCGGCGATCGACGTGCCCGGGCTGAGGGAGAACCTCTACAAGCTTCGCGAGACGCGGCGCATGCTGTTCGACCGCGATTCACGTCCGTATTTTGGAGATCTGGCCGAGGTCGCGGAGGGCGGCGCGGAAGTGCCGGTCCTGGGGCCGCCCGACAATCGCGGCCTGCTGCACCAGCTTTTCGTCGTCGGCACCTTTGCCGTCGGCCCCAACGTCTTGAACGATGGCGCGGTTTTGATGTCCGAGACCACCATGGCCGAGGTGTTCGGTGCCTGGTGGTCGGACCGCCCGGCCTTCATCTCGGTCAAGCTCGCGCCTGGCGCCGATCCCGTCGCGGTGCGTCAGGAGCTCAACAAGTCGCTGATCGGCCGTGGCGAGGTGATCACCATCCGTGAATTCGAATTGCGCGAGCGGGCTTACTGGTCGCGCGAGACGCCGGTCGGCTACATCACCGACCTGGGATTCGTGATGGGCGTGATGATCGGCATGGTGTTCATCTACTACGCCCAGTACCAGATCATCCGCTTCTACCTGCCGGAATACGCCATCCTGAAGAGCCTGGGCTACAATTGGTGGTTCTTCTTCTTCATGATCGGCCAGATCGGCGCGGCCATCATCACGCCGGCCTTCGTCCTGTCCTTCACACTCGGACGCATGGTCTACGGCGTCACGGAAGCGGCCATGCATCTCGGCATGTCGATGGGTTTGCGCGAGATGGTGGTGGCGCTGGTCGCCTGCGTGATCATGACCGTGGTGTCGAGCCTGTTTGCCATCCGCCGACTGTGGAAGGTCGACCCCATCATGCTGTTCGAATAGCCATGTCCGACGTCCACAACTACGGGCCGCCGGTCGTCGAGGCGATCGATGTCCACCATCACTACGGCGAGGGGCCGCAGCGCGCCGACGTGCTGTTCGACATCAACATGCAGGTCCGCGAGGGCGAGCTGGTGATCGTCACCGGGCCTTCGGGCTCGGGCAAGACGACGCTGCTCACCATCCTCGGCACCATGCGCCGCCCGTCGGAAGGCAAGCTCCGCCTGCTCGGCACGGACATCGTCAACCTGAGCGGCACGACGCTCGACGTCCTGCGCAACCGCGTGCGCTTCCTGTTCCAGAAGCGCAACCTGCTGTCGTCGCTGACAGCGCTGCAGAATGTCATGGCCGGCGTCTCGACCACGCCACTGTCCGACCCGGCGTGGGACGAGCCGCGCGCGCGCCACCTGCTGGGGCTGCTGGGCCTCGGCGACAAGGCGGACGCCTGGCCGGACGAGCTGTCGGGCGGCCAGCAGCAGCGCGTCGCCATCGCCCGCGTCATGATCGGGCTGCCTGACCTCATCATCGCCGACGAGCCGACCTCGGCGCTCGACCGCGTCGCCGGGCGGCTGGTGGTCGATCAGCTAAAAGACCTCGCCATGCGCGCCAAGTGTGCGGTCGTGTTGTCGACGCACGACGAGCGCATCTTCGACGTGGCGTCGCGCCGCCTCCACATCGAGGACGGCCGCTGCTTCGAAGTGCCGATCCACTACCACTGACGGCGAGGCAGCCATGCTGCTCTTCGCCATCGACCTCATCGTCTTCCTCAGCCTGGCCGCGCAGTTCGCCATCGCCGGCTACTTCCTCTACCTGGTCTATTGGCTGATCGAGCTGCCGCCGTCGGACCCCGTCGCGCTGCCGTTGCCCGCCGAGCTGCCGCACGTGCTGGTCCAGATCCCGGTCTACAATGAGCCGCTGGTCGTCGAGCGCGCGCTGGTCGCGGCGGCGGCGCTCGACTGGCCGCGCGACCGTCTGACGATCCAGCTGCTCGACGACAGCACCGACATCACCCCGGACATCGCGGTCCACGCCGTGGCGCGGCTCAGGCGCGACGGCGTGGACGTGGCGCACCTGCGGCGGGCCGACCGCGGCGGCTTCAAGGCGGGCGCGCTGGCGGCCGGCCTCGCCCTCTCGGACGCGCCCTACGTCGCGGTGTTCGACGCCGACTTCGTGCCCCCCTCGGATTGGCTGCGGGGCGCCATGGCGGCGATCCTGGCTGAACCGAAAGCCGCCTTCGTGCAGACCCGCATCGAATGGGGCAACGGCGAGCGCAATTGGCTGACCCGCGCCCAGCGCCTGATGCAAGACGCCCACTTCGCCGTCGAGCAGGATGTCCGCGCCCGGCGCGGCGTGCCCTTCCAGTTCAACGGCACCGGCGGCATCTGGCGCCGCGCCGCGGTCGAGGAGGCGGGCGGCTGGTCGAACGACACCTTGTCGGAGGACCTCGACCTGGTGCTGCGCACGCATCTCAAGGGCTGGCATGGGGTGTTCGTGATGGAGCCGCACGTGACCGGCGAACTGCCCAGCAAGCTCGACGATTTCAGCGCCCAGCAGAGCCGCTGGTCGAAGGGTTTCATGCAGGTGGCGCGCAAGCTGCTCGGGCCGATCTGGAAATCCGACTGGTCGGACGAGGCCAAGTTCACGACCACCGTCGCGTTGGGACAGCAGCTGATCTTTCCGGTTCTGGTCGTGGGCGTCGTGGCGTTGATCCTGTCCATCATCGGTCATGGGCATCTCGCGGGCTTCTTCCGCTTCCTGCTGTGGCTGTGGCTTTGCGCCATGCTGGCCGTGCTGTTCGGCATGACCTGGGGTGCCTATCGCCGGCTGAAGCGCGGCGACCTCGTGCGCTACCTGATCACCGCGGCGAGCGTGCCGGCGCTGATCGTCTATCTCGCGGCCGCCAATGCCGGCGCCATCGTCGGCGCCGGCTTCGGCCGCAAGACCGAATTCAAGCGCACGCCCAAGACGGGCGCCTGACCCGCCGATGGCCGTCCTCGCCAACCTGACCCTGCTGTTCGCCGCGATCTTCGCCGTCTGCTGCGGGCTGCTCGCCGCCTTCGTCGGCAGCCTGCTCTACATGGTCGTGCTGCATCACCGCCTGAAGGAGCAGGGCCTCGGCTGCGAACGGAGGCTGCTGGCCACGCCGCTGCCAACCGACGCCGAGCTGCCGCACGTCGTGGTGCAGATCCCGTCCTTCAACGAGGGCCCCGTGCTGCGGCGCGGGGTCGAGGCGGCCGCCCGGCTCGATTGGCCACGCGACAAGCTGCATATCCAGGTCCTCGACGACAGCACCGACGAGACCGCCGAGCTCGCCCGCACGGTCGTGGCCGAGCTGCAGGCGCAGGGCCTCGATGTCGTCGCCCTGCAGCGCACCGATCGCAGCGGCTACAAGGGCGGCGCGCTGCACGAGGCGATGCAGAAGACGCCCTACGACCACTTCGCCATCTTCGACGTCGACTACGTGCCGCCGACCGACTTCCTGCGCACCTGCATGCGGCCGTTCTTCGCCAACCCGAACTGGGCCTTCGTGCAGGCCCGTTTTGATTTCCTCAATCCGCACGAGAACGCGCTCACCGAGATGCAGATGGTGACGCTCGATGCCCATCTCGGCATCGAGCAGGCGACGCGCTGCTGGGCCGGCCATCCGCTGCCCTTCAACGGCACCTGCGGCATCTGGCAGCGCGCGGCGATCGAGGCGGGCGGCGGCTGGAAGGGCGACACCGTCACCGAAGACCTCGACCTCACCTACCGCGGCTGGGTCAAGGGCTGGCGCGCCCTGTTCCTGATCAGCGTCGCGGTGCCCGGCGAGCTGCCGGCCGACACCGCGACCTGGCTGCGCCAGCAGCAGCGCTGGCAGGACGGCTTCCGCCACGTCTCGCTGCGCATGGTCCCGGCGATCCTGAAGAGCCGCGACATCACGCCATCGGCGAAGGCGGCGGCCCTGCTGCATCTTTGCATGTCGCTGAACCAGCCCGTGCTGCTGGTCGGTGTGGTGTCGGGCCTGTTGGCGGCTCCCCTGGCGCCTTCCTTGGTGCCGCTGCTCCTGACGCTCTTCCTGGTGACCCTGGCCTGGGTGCTGTTCTGCGCCACCACCTTCCTGCGCGCCGGCCATAATTTCATTCGCGGCGGGCAAATGTCGCCGCTGCGTTTCACCGTGGTGCTGCTGCGCTTCGTGGGCGGTCAGGTTGCGATGCTGGTGCGCTCACTCGGCGTCCATGCCAGGAAGGCGATGAACCGGCCCAAGCCCGTCGTCTTCGACCGCACACCGAAGCGCGGGGCTTAAACACCCTCCGTCATCCCGACCGGAGCGAAGCGGAGCGGAGGGACCTCCTCTTTGTCGAGCACATGACGAGGTCCCTCCACTTCGCCTCGCGTAGCCTGTCCCGAGCGAAGTCGAGGGGGTCGGCTTCGGTCGGGATGACGGTACTTTGTTAGGCCAAAACGCTTTCCCGCAGCAGCGGATGGTGCGCGCAACGCAAACCGCCGCCGGTCGAGATCGGGCCGTCGAACGGCAGAGGAATGACGTCGATCTTCCGTTTGCGCAGCTCTTCGATCACCCGGGCATTGTCGGCGTCGATGATCGCGCGGCCTTCCTCGAGGACCAGGCCGTTGGTCGCCAGCCGGTTGGCCTCGTCGATCGAGACTGCGACCTTGTCCCAGTCGCGCAACGACATCGGCAGGCCGTCGATGAGCTTCTCCGGGCAATAGACCAGCAGGCCGGGCTTGATCAGCGCCACGGCGCAGTCGAGGTGCAGCACGTTCGACTTCATCGCCACCGGTATCACCCGGTACTTCTCGCCCAGCAGGGCCTGCAGCCAGTCGGCGCCGGCGAGATCGGAGGCGCAGCCCGAGATGCCGACATAGATCTCGTAGCCGTTGAGCAGCGTGTCGCCGCCCTCGAGGAACGGCCCGTCGACGCAGCCGGGCGAGCCCAGCGGCACGCTCGACCAGCGCGCGCCGCGCTGCCGAACGACCTGCTGGATGATCGGCCGCAGCCCGTAGCGTTCGCGCTGGCGGCAGAGCAGGCGGAGCGAGGCATCGATCACGTGATGGCCGACCACGATCATGCCGTCGCGGGGAAAGAGCTGGGCGCCTTCGCCGTTGGGCGCGAGGAACGTACGCTCATCGCCGTCGAGCCGTTGCGGGCGATGGACGGTGACGCCCTCGCGTGCCACCCGTTCGGCCAACGCGTCGACCTGACGCTCGATGCGTTTGGCCCATTCGGCGTCGACGTCGATCAGTCGCCGGCCGGCATGCTTGCGACTGAACGCGTCGCCCGGAGGAACGAGCCAGCGCTGGGAGTCCTCGTAGAAGACGACGAAATCCTCGGCCGGCGAGATGCCGATCACGACCTCGCGCAGCTTGCCCCACTCGTGGTGAGCCCCGAAGTGCACGGCTTAGACCCTGGCGTAGATGTCTTCGTAGCGCGCGATGTCGTCCTCCTCGAGATAGTCGCCGGTCTGGACCTCGACGACCTCGAGCAGCTCAGGGCCCGGATTTGCCAGGCGGTGGATGCCGCCGATCGGGATATAGGTCGATTCGTTCTCGTGCAGGATCATGATCTTGCCGTCGAGCGTCACCTCGGCGGTGCCCTTCACCACGACCCAATGCTCGGCGCGCCGGTTGTGGCTCTGCAGGCTGAGCTTGGCGCCTGGATTGACGGTCAGCCGCTTGGCGCGGAAGCGCTCGCCGCGGTCGATGTCCTGGTAGCTGCCCCACGGCCGGTGCATCACGGCATGCTCGGTCGCGGCCCGGTGCTTGCCGTCCGACATGCGCTGCACGACGTCCTTCAGCCGCGGCAGGTTGTCGCGATGGCCGACCAGGACGGCGTCGTTCATCGCCACCACGACCACTTCCTCGACGCCGATCACCGCGGTCAGCGGCCCGTCGGAGCGGACGTAAGAGTTGCGGACATGGTCGATCTCGACCGGGCCCTCGGTGACGTTGCCCGCGCTGTCGGCCTCGCCGATATCGAGCAGCGCGTCCCAGGTGCCGAGATCGGACCAACGGAACTTCGCCGGCACCACCCAGCATTTGTCGGTGCGCTCCATGACGGCATAGTCGATCGACTTGGCCGGCGCCTTGGCGAAGGCTTCGGCGTCGAGGAACACCGTCGAAGCGGTCTTCTTGGCCTTGGCGACGGCTTCCTCGGCGGCGGCCGCCATGGCCGGTTCGAAGCGGGCCATTTCCGAGAGGAGCACGTCTGGTGAGAAGAGGAAGTAACTTGCATTCCAGAACAACCCCTCGGCGATGTAGCGTAGCGCTGTCTGGGCGTTGGGTTTCTCGACGAAGGCTATGACCTTCTGCACCGGACCGATCTGTTCGCCGCCCGGTCGGATATAGCCGTAGTCGGTCTTGGGCTCGGTCGGCGGGATACCGAAGGTGACGATGCCGCCTCGTTCGACGGCCGCCAGCCCGTCGCGGCAGGCGGCGCGGAATTCCTCGACGCCGATCACGAGATGATCGGACGCCATCGCCAGAACCGCCCTGGCCCCTTGCGTCCGCGCGTAGGCCGCGGCGGCGGCCATCGCCGGTCCCGAATCCCGACGCTCCGGCTCGACCACGATATCGATCTCCATGCCGATGTCCTTGGCCTGCCGCTCGGCCATGAAGCGGTAGGCGTCGTTGGTGGCGATCACCGGGCGGGCGAACAGGCTGGGATCGGCCACCCGTTCGAGGGTCTGCTGGAAGGTCGATTGCGTGCCCAGCAGCGGCACGAACTGCTTGGGCATGCTTTCGCGCGACAATGGCCACAGGCGCTTGCCGGAGCCTCCAACCAGGATGATGGGCGTGATCAGCGACATTGCACGGCTTTCGTGGCTAAAGGGGCCTCAGCGGGCGGCGGCAGCCGCCTGACGCGCCGCGATATAGCCGAAGGCGGGGGCCGGGCCAATGGTGATGCCGGCCTCTGGATAGGTGCCGCCCGCGCTGGTCATGGCGATGCACCCGCCTGCCGCCCGAGATTTTCCTCGCGCCGCCGCCGCGCCTCGACCTCGACCGCCTCGGCAAGGGCCGGAATGTGCGACGCGATTTCGTAGAAATCGCTGGCATAAAGGACGAGCAGGGTGGTGGGCTTGGTCGTCGCCACCGAGGCCGTGCGCGGCTGGCGTTCGAGCAGGGCCATCTCGCCGAAGAACGCGCCGTCGCCCAGCCGCACCGATCCGCCGTTGGGCAGGCGGACTTCGACTTCGCCGCTGGAGATGAAGAACATCGAATCGCCGACGTCGCCGCGCCGCACCACGGTGATGCGCGGAGGGTAGTAGCGCGTCCTGAGCTTGCCCACGATCTCCGACAGGGTGACGACACCCAGCGAGGCGAAGATCGGCACCCGCGCCACCTGGTCCCACACGCGAAGATACTCGCGCCGCCGCTCCTCCTGGGCAAAGCCGGTCGCAAGCACGCCGGTCATCAGCGCGAGTACGGTGATGCCGGCGATCATCAGCATTGCGCCGATCATTTTGCCGCCGACCGTTTGCGGCACGACGTCGCCGTAGCCCGTGGTGGTGAGCGTGACCACCGCCCACCACATCGCCCCGGGCAGGCTGCCGAACTGCTCGGGCTGGCGTACGCGCTCCAGCAAGTGAGCCGCGGTGGCGGCGAGCATGAGGACAATCCCGAACAGGATCAGCACGCTGGCGATCGGCGCACGTTCATTGGAGACGACTCGGGAGAGCGTGCCGAACGCCGGCGCGTGCAGCCCGAGCTTGAGGACCCAGAGGATGCAGAACACCGACGCGGTGTCGGAGCCGGTAATGCCGTAGCCGCCCGCCAGCATGACCGCCGGCAGGACGGCGAGCAGGCCGATCAGGCCGGGCACGGACATGGCCCAGCGCGCGCGGGCCAGGGTCGGCGACTGCTGGTCGAAACGCGTGAACTCCGGCGCCACCCAGAGTCGCACGACATATTCGAGGAAGAACACGACGGTGACCGCCCAGATCACGACCCGCAGCCAGTGCTTGATCTCCCGCGGCAGCTCATCGATCGACAGCAGGATCACGGCCAGCAGGCCGATGCCGAGGACGGTCAGGTGCAGGGCCCGCCATCGCCGGGCGGCAGGGCTGGGATCGGTATAGCGCAGCAGTCCGTAAATCCGCGCGCGCAATGTCGGGGCCATGTCCGTCACGAGGCGACCATAGGCGGCATGGCCTGCGAATTGCAACGCGGGGGAGGCCGGTCTACGGTCGCGCCCGTTTCTCAGGACAGGGGTCCAACAGCAAGGTGGTCAGGGATTTGCGCATTGCCGTCGACATCGGCGGCACATTCACGGACGTGGTGTTGGAAGAGGGTGGGCGACGGCTGACGCGCAAACTGTTGACGACGCCGCAGCGGCCCGAGGAGGCGGTTCTCGAGGGGGTACGGCTGATCCTGGCCGATGCCGGACGGGGCTTCGGCGATGTCGGCGTATTCGTGCACGGCACGACCCTGGCGACGAACGCGGTGATCGAGCGGCGCGGCGCGCGCACGGCGCTTCTCGCCACCGAGGGTTTCCGCGACATCCTCGATATCGCCAACGAAAGCCGCTACGACCAGTACGACCTCACCATCGAGAAGCCGAAACCGTTGGTGCCGCGCGCGCTGCGCTTCACCGTGCCCGAACGCATGGACGTGCACGGCAAGGTGCGGCTGGCGCTCGACGAAAGCGCGGTGCGCGCGCTCGCCATGGAACTCGAGGCCCAAGGCATCGAGAGCCTCGCCGTGGCCTTCATGCATTCCTACGTCAATCCGGCGCACGAGCGGCGCACGCGCGAGATCCTGAAGGCCGCGCTGCCCGATCTCTGGCTGACCTTGTCGAGCGAGGTCTGTCCCGAGGTGCGCGAGTACGAACGCACCTCGACCGCGGTGGCCAACGCCTACGTGCAGCCGCTGATGGACTCCTACCTCGAGCGCATGCAGACGGCTCTCGTCGCCGAGAAATTCGCCGGCACGATCTATCTCGTGACGTCGGGCGGTGGTCTCACCGCCATCGATACGGCGCGGCGCTATCCCGTGCGCCTCGTTGAATCGGGACCGGCTGGCGGCGCGATTTTTGCTGCGCAAGTCGCGGCCCGCGCCGGCGAGGCGCGCGCGCTCAGCTATGACATGGGTGGCACCACGGCCAAGATCTGCCTGATCGACGATTATAAGCCGCATACCGCGCGGCTGTTCGAGGTCGATCGCGCGGCCCGCTTCCTCAAGGGCTCGGGCTTGCCGGTGCGCGTGCCGGTGATCGAGATGGTCGAGATCGGCGCGGGCGGCGGCTCGATCGCCAGGCTCGATGCGCTGAAGCGAGTCACCGTGGGGCCGGAAAGCGCCGGCGCCGAGCCCGGTCCGGCCTGCTACGGCCGCGGCGGCAGGCATCCCGCGGTGACCGACGCCAATGTCGTGCTGGGCACGATCGATCCTGACGATTTCGCCGGCGGCACCATCGCGCTCGACCTCGGCGCGGCCAGAGGCGCACTGGAACGCGACGTCGCCGAAGGAATCGGGCTCTCGACCGAGATGGCGGCTTATGCCGTCTACGAAATGGTGTCGGAGAACATGGCGAGTGCCGCCCGCGTGCATGCCGCCGAGCGTGGCGCCGCAGTCAACCAGTACAATCTCATCGCCTTCGGCGGCGGCGCGCCGCTGCATGCCGCGCGTGTCGCCGAGAAGATCGGCGTCAGGCGCGTGATCGTACCGCCCAATGCCGGCGTCGGCTCCGCGGTCGGTTTCCTCGCCGCGCCCGTCTCCTACGAGCTGGTGCGCAGCCGCTACATGCGACTCGATGCCTTCGACGCGACGGCGGCCAGCCAGCTCCTGAAGGAGATGAGCGCGGAGGCTACGGCGCTGGTCGTGCCGGGCGCGCTCGGCATGGCGACTTTCGAGCGCCGCATGGCCTTCATGCGTTATGTCGGCCAGGGCCATGAGATCACGGTCGAGCTGCCACAGCGGCCGCTCGTGGCATCGGACGCAGGGGCGCTGCGCGAGGCCTACGAGCGCGACTATGCCGCGCTGTTCGAGCGCCACATCCCCAATGCCGCCATCGAGATCCTGAGCTGGTCGGTCCAGGTCTCGACCGAGGCCAAGCTGCCGGCGTTGCAGGGCGCCGCGCCGGTCGTGCCGGCGCCAAAGCCGCTCGGCAAGCGGCCGGTATTCGACGGCCGCAGCGGCCGCACGACCGACGTGCCGGTCTACCGCCGCGACGCGCTGCCGCCGGGCAGTATCTTCTCCGGGCCTGCCATCGTCGCCGAGGACGAAACCTCGACCTATATTTCTGCCGGTTTTGCCGCGCATATCGATGCATCCGGCTGTATCGTCATGGATCGCAAGGACGCGTGAGGAACATCGCATGAGCCAGTCCAACAGCGTCGGCCTGATCGACCTGCAGATCATGTGGAACCGCCTGATCGCCGTGGTCGAGGAGCAGGCGCAGACCCTGATGCGCACCGCCTTCAGCCCGATCGTGCGCGAATGCGGCGACCTCTCCGCCGGCGTGTTCGACCTCGAAGGCCGCATGCTGGCCCAGGCCGTCACCGGCACGCCCGGTCACGTCAATTCGATGGCCGAATCGGTAAAACACTTCCTGCGTTATTTCCCGGTCGCCACCATGAAGCCGGGCGATGCCTACATCACCAACGATCCGTGGATGGGCACCGGCCATCTCAACGACTTCGTCATCACTACGCCGTGCTTCAGGAACGGCAAGCTGGTGGCGCTGTTCTCCTGCACCAGCCATCTCATGGATATCGGCGGCATCGGCTTCGGGCCCGACGCCACCGACGTCTTCATGGAGGGCCTCTACATCCCGATGCTGAAACTGTTCGACCAGGGCAAGGTGAACGAGACCCTGATGTCGATGATCCGCACCAACACCCGCCTGCCGGTCGATACCGAGGGCGACGTCTATTCGCTGGCCGCTTGCAACGACGTGGGCGCCCGCCGCCTGGTCGAGATGATGGACGAGTTCGGCATCGAGGTGCTCGACGACCTTGGCGAACACATCATCGCCCGCTCGCGCGAGGCCGTCCTGGCCGAGATCGCCAAGCTGCCCAAGGGCACCTGGCACAATGCCATGACGGTCGACGGCTACGACGAGCCGGTGACGCTCAAGGCCACGCTCACCATTTCCGACAGCGGCATCCATGTCGACTACACCGGCACGTCGGCCGCCTCCCGGCGCGGCATCAACGTGCCGCACGCCTACACCACGGCCTACACCGTGTTCGGCCTGGGCTGCGTGGTGGCCACGCACATTCCCAACAACGCAGGCTCGCTCGAGCCGCTCACCGTGTCGGCGCCCGCCGAAACGATCCTCAATGCGCCCAAGCCCAGCGCCGTGGCCTCGCGCCACGTCATCGGCCAGATGCTGCCCGACGTCACCTTCGGCTGCCTGCGCCAGGTCGTGCCCGACCGCGTGCCGGCCGAGGGCACGTCGTGCCTGTGGAACATCAACGTGCGCGGCCGCGTCAGCGGCGGCGAGGGCGGCAACTACGGCTTCGGCATGGCCATCACCTCCAACGGCGGCACCGGCGCGCGGGCCGACAAGGACGGCCTGTCGGCCACCGCCTATCCCAGCGGCGTGCGCGGCACGCCGGTCGAGATCGCCGAGACCCAGACGCCGCTCATCTTCTGGCGCAAGGAGTTCCGTCCCGATTCGGGCGGCGCCGGCCGCACGCGCGGCGGGCTGGGCCAGATCATGGAGATCGAAAGCGGCATCGACGAGCCGTTCGACCTTTTGGCGGCTTTCGACCGCATCGACTATCCGGCGCGCGGCCGCGACGGCGGCGGCGACGGGCAGGCGGGAAGCGTGGTGCTGAAATCGGGGCAGGCGCTGAAAGGCAAGGGGTTCCAGCTCATCCCGCCGGGCGACCGTCTGATGATCATGACGCCGGGCGGCGCCGGCATCGGCGCGCCGGTCGAGCGCGACCGCACGCAGGTCGCGAACGATCTGGCCGACGGGCTGATCTCCGAAGACAGGGCGGAGAAGGTTTATGCATACAAGCCGCCGCAAGCGGCGGAATGAGTGGCTTTCCTCGTCGAAATGAAGCGCGCGTGAGCACGTAGATTTATTGCCCTCTGGCTTCCACGCTATCTCAACGGCTAGTCTGCGGTCCGCCAGCAGGGGAGAGCGATGGAACCGCGTCAGGTCAAAACGGCGGCCGACGCCCGCAGGATCGTCAAGGAACGCGGGCTCAGCCACGTCAAGGTGGGCGTCCACGACATCGACGGCATCCTGCGCGGCAAGTACATCCATATCGACAAGTTCCATTCGGCGCTCGACGGCGGCATGGGCTTCTGCGACGTCGTGCTGGGCTGGGACGCCAACGACCAGCTTTACGACAACGTCACCTACACCGGCTGGCACACCGGCTATCCCGACGCCAACGTCCGTCTCCTGCCGGAGACCTGCCGCGAGATCGCGACCGAGCCCGGCAACCTCCTGTTCCTCTGCGAGTTCGTCGACCGCGCCGAGGAACTCTGCCCGCGCGGCGTGCTGCGCCGCGTGCTCGCGCGTGCCGCCAAAATGGGCTTCGAGGTCAAGGTGGGCTTCGAATACGAGTTCTTTGTCTTCGCCGAGACCGCCTTTTCGATCCGCGAGAAGGGGTTCAAGAACCTGAAGCCGATCTCGCCCGGCTTCTTTGGCTACTCGGTGCTGCGCAATTCCGTCCTGTCCGACTTTTACAAGGACCTGCTCGCGATGTGCGAGGCGATGGACATGGGCATCGAGGGCCTGCACACCGAGACCGGCGCCGGCGTGCTCGAAGCGGCGCTGCGGGTCAACGATGCGCTGCCCGCCGCCGACAGTGCCGCCCTGTTCAAGCTCTTCACCAAGGTGCTGGCGCAGAAGCGCGACTGGCTCGCCACCTTCATGGCCAAGTGGTCGAGCGACTGGCCGGGCTGCGGCGGGCACATGCACATGTCGCTGTGGAAGGGCGGCAAGTCGGCCTTCCACGACGAGAAGGCGCCGCACCGCATGAGCACCACCATGCGCCACTTCGTCGGCGGCCAGCAG
>Ga0209648_10002589_pt1 | contig 15054 bp, 14 predicted proteins | sample GraSoi2013_115cm_FD_185830 | JGI IMG/M metagenome (GOLD analysis project Ga0209648, IMG submission 185830) | Grasslands soil microbial communities from the Angelo Coastal Reserve, California, USA - Sample 9_17_2013_115cm (SPAdes) (version 2) | ecosystem: Environmental > Terrestrial > Soil >...
GGTCGAAAGGGTTGGCCATCGTCTTCAACTGAGTCGCAGACAATGTCGCTTTTCGTTTTCCGGTTTCTGATAACGTCAGGCTGGGAATCAATTCCAAGGTGCGCTCAGCGGAAATGCCTTCGAGGCCGCTGAGCTGACCCGCCTGCTGCAGCCAACTGGAAATGTCACGATTGAGCGGCATCCACATATCAAGCTCGTTATTGAAACGCTTGATGCGGCGCCAGAAGTGTGCGCCCCAGACCTTGTCTTTGCCGGCGACATAGCGCAGCGACTTAAACGGAATCGCGACTTCGACGGTCCAGCCGTCGCTGGTGATGATTCCTTTCGACTCCATCACGATGTCCGGACTGAAATCCTCGTTCTGTCCATCGGTCCAGACACCGTCGGCCTGGATCCCCAGGGGATTGAAATCAAATTCATAGGCTTTACGTTTGTCGTGGAACGTGTCGAAAAGGATCCCTACATAGTCGTCGTTGAAGATGTCGTCGCGTTTCGCAATCGTAGCGCGAACCTTGTCCGGCTCGTCGTAACAATGGAAGGCCACGTAAAGAAATCTTGAATCGAGGCCGAGCAGGACCTCAGTGGGTTTGGACGGCGGAGTGTTGTCGCCCGGCTGGACCTGATAGAAATCCTTCAGCACCACCGCGTGTTTCCAAACTTCGTCATCAAGCTTGCCGTCGATGACCGGAGCCTTATCAAAGTGTGGAATGCGGACCGGCTGGCTTTTCTCAGGTGGCAGGACGATCGTCGGTTTCCCAGTACTATTGTTGGTCTTGGTGGCCTCTGGTGGAGTTGCAGTGGGGCCGGTGGCAGATTGGGCCGAAGCTATGATCGCGGTCAAAAGGATGACTGCGAAAGGCATGAGCGTCTTTCTAAACATTTTGGTCCGTAGCTTTGAAACGATATTTCGCTTTCCGGGCCGCCGCCTGGTGCTCGACTCGGATAAGGACCACTGCGATCGGTCAGCACAGGGAGACTTGCGCTGGTGGGTCCTCGAACTTGTCTATGACCAACCGTCCTCACCTTTGAGGAAACGCTCTACGAACTTGCGAAGCAACCGCTATCGCGGTCTGTTCAGGCCCGCAAGCATACGCTGGCCGTTGTTGCTTCTTGTCAAGCGCAAGTAAAAATATGTCAAGAGTTGTAAACTTTTTCCTTTTTGAATTACGGCCCTGACTGTGCTCACTTGAACTGGTTTCGTGTCGAGCCTCGAGTTCTCAAGCAGCCAGCTCCTGTTCTCCGCCGGGAAAATCGAATTCACTTCCGGCCTGATGAATCTGGTAGCGTTTGATCTTCGAATTCAGCGTAGTGTGCTTGACGCCGAGCAGGACCGCGGCCCGGGCTTGATTGCCTTTGGTCTTAACCAGGGCCGCGCGAATGAGAGCGATCTCAAACCGCTTCACTTCATCCTCGAGCCTGAGGCTTCTCTCCGGAGCGGGTGCGGTCAGGCTTTCCAGCGATTCCAGCTCAGTTAAGAGAGAGAGCGTGATTTCACGCAAAGCCTTGATTCGCTCGGGCACATTGATTTCGCGCAAGCGAAGCGAAAGCTGCCTGGAATTCGAAGAAGGGTCTTGCGGATTGGAGACTATTACGCTACTCATTGCGGATCCCTCCGTCGTTTTCCGGAAAAGCCGCGCCGCCAACCCGCCCGCGAAATCACGCGCAGGTAACGCGTGCGACTCTAGCCACGCTTGATTGAGATTGGGCCGTTGACGTTGCTCAGCCGCACGCGGGGTCCGCCCGACCCAATCTGTCCGTTGAGATCGTGGCCGACATATTCTCCGTCGTTAACCTGCAAACCAAAGTCGTTGGTAATGGCGCCATGAACTGTATTGGCCCTGACCTGGGCACTCGCATTCGCCGGAATGATGAGCACGATGGTGCCGTTGACTGAGTTGAGAGAAACGCCCTTGGTATCATCAAGCCGGACGATAGTGGCTTCGACACCGCCGTTTACCGTCGAGAGTTTTACCTCTCCCATAAGGCCGTTGGCCTTGATTCGACCATTAACGCAAGCGGCTTTGACGTCGCCCTCGGCGCCTTCGATATCGAGCGAGCCGTTGACCAGTTCAGCCGAATCCAGATGCGCCTTGCGCGGAATCGTCAACGTGTACTCGACTGATGCCGGATTGTTGTAATGTCGTGAACCCCGTTCGTTGAAGGTCTGTTCCGGGTATTTGGTCTTGATTCTGACACTGTCGGCCGTGTTGAGGACTTCGATCTTTAGTTCGTCCAACCGTTCTCGTTCATGAGCCTTCTTAACCGCGTCGACTTTGACCTCGCTCTGGTCCCAGACGGCAATCCGCACGTCGCCGTTGATGTTCTCGATACTTACGCGACCAGTCGGGTTGAGCGGATAGCTCTGATGAAATTCTTCGGTGAGCATGTCACCCTGCGGTTCTGCTGTGTCCTGACTAATGTCGGCGCCGGCCGCGAGACGGGTCTGCGAGTTCTCGAAGTGCGCCATGGTTCGGCGATTACTCGCAATGCTCAGAAGAGCTATCACCAGGATCGCAACGGTCAATGTTGTTCTTTTCATTTCTCTGCTTAGTCCTTTCAGTCAGTTGGCATTGCCTGAGAATCTTTTGCCCTGGCATTCAGATTCAAACGTTGGAGTGCACCAGATCCAGCTATGCTTCTCGTGTAGCGTCCTTACCTACTAGAACACCGGAGGGAACTGTTTTGTGGCAAATAATTTTTGACGAGAGGGTAGATTTGTAGTTCGTTTAGGTACGGATCGCGGACATCCTGTCCGCCAGCGGGTGCGAAGCACGCGCTAGATTCTAAGAAGAATTGCTTTGCAGGGTGTTCGCACTTTCGTGCTCAGGCGGACAGGATGTCCGCGATCCGCCGGGCGCTCCGGCGAAAATGCTTATCTCTTTCGCAACTGAATCGAGCCGTTGAAGGATGAGAGAGTAATTAGGGCATCTCCGGTCCCGTAGGTCCCTTCGATGCGCTGAGGAACGTGCCTGCTGGTACTATCTGTTTCTTCGACCTGTGACGATGAATACTTCAAAGGAAAGTCGCTGGCTACTTCGCCCTGCAAGGTGGCGCTCAAACGAAAGGACGAGTCAGGCGGCAGCGTCAAACTCAGGTCGCCTGAAATAGTTTGAAAGTTGTAACGCCCGCCACGCGCCAACGCGCTATTGAAGTTAACATCGCCACCCACGGTGCTGACCTTGACCTGGTTGTGAGAAATTTGTGCGAGCGTAATATCGCCGCCCACGTTGCCCACTTCACAAACGTCTTGGGGCGCTCTCGGTTTGATGTCATGCACCTCAATATCCCCGCCAACTGAATGGACTTTAATCGCGCCTTGCGAGTTCACGACTGTAATCTCACCACCGAGAGTGTTGACGTCGACCGCGCCCGTCACTCCCTCGACGGTGACCGCTCCGCCATGCGTGTTGATACTGACTCTGGCCACACCCGAGGCGTTAATCTCGGCGTCGCCCCCTTGTACATTCACAGTTGCTTCGCGCGGCACTTCGAGTTCAAGATTACCAAAGGGAAGACAACGTTTACTCGGTCCCGGCTCACCATTCATTCCCAGGCTGAGTTCTTTGGGCGGCGCCGAATTACTGTTGGCGGAGGGCTGAAATTCGATTTGCATGCCGTCACTCATGCGAGCGTGAACCTGGTTTCGATCCCAACCATGGATGGTGATATTGCCGGAACCGAGACAGACTGAGAGCACTACTTTAGGATCGGCCGCGGTAGTACGTTCGACCTCCTGATCGTCAGTCTTCGGCTTGTGCTTATCAGGCCGGGCCGCCGCCGCGGCGCACGAAATGATCAGAACCGGAATGATTAGAAAGCTTCGATAGCGCATTAGTTACTCATGACCTGCCAACTATTTTTGAGTATTGAAACGCCGGGCCTCCGCCACCTGGTTTAAGAGATCCACTTTGCTTTGATAGGCGGCGAGCATGAATTGAGATGCCTGAGTATCCTTCGGATTTTTCCTGACCGCGTCACGCGTCATCTCGATTGCCGAATCGAGCAGAGCCACGTTGTGTTCATATTCAACCTGCAGACTGGGTCGCATCGGCGAATCTGATTTGAGCGACTTGTCCAGGGCCGCGATCGTTTTCACATAGTCCCGCTCTCCCGGCAGCAGCCCGGTGCTCCGCCTGTTCGGCGTTTTTCGGGTGACAAGTTTCTTCGGTGCCTCAACCGTCCCATTCGGATTTACCGTTAAGCCCGTGCCCGAGCTCGAACTTACCGCGACCGGCGAAGACTCCGGGGTCGCAAGCGATATCGGCTTCACGGTTTTGTTCTGAGCGACGGGAGCCACCTCGCCACGTTTCAGGTAAACCACACCGAATACCGCGCCTAGAATGATGACTGCGGCCAGACCCGCGTAACCGAATGCGCGCTGCGGAGAAGTGAAGAGCAGACCGCCCAACGAAACCCACCAGCCAGCCTTCGCTGAACCTTCGGCCCGATCAGGCCGAGCAATTTGATTTTCGGCAATCGCCGAGTTCAGACGGTCGCGGATACGTTCCGTGGGAACGCTTTCCGCAAACTCAGTCTCCAGCGCGCTGGACAGCAAAAGATTTTCGTTTTCTACGGTGCGCACGGCCTCGGCGCAAACGGGACAGGACGCCAGGTGTGACGCCACGGCGGCGGCTCCTTCACGTCCGAGCTCGCCATCGAACCAGGCCTGGAGGGTTCCTTCGTCTATACATTCTTTCATTGACTTGCTCCGATCTTACCGTAAGTCCTGGCGAACTCTTTTCGCCCGCGCGCCACTAGACTGCCAACATTCGTTTCCTTTAGCGATAGCGACTCAGCAATCTCGCGATAAGACAGTCCCTGTTGTTTCAGCAGCAAGCAGCTGCGCATGGGTTCTTTTATCTTGTCCAAAGCCCGGCGCACTTCCTGCAATTCGAGCCGGCTCTCATAATTTTCATGGGGCCGAAAGACGCTCGCATCACCAGAGGTTTTTTGATAAGCCGTGTCTCGCACGAGCGAACGGTTCTGCCCGCGAATTGTGTTGCGCGCGACGTTAAGCGTTACTCGCAACAACCATGGCCGCAACAACTCGGTGTCACGGGTGGTATCGAAATTACGATAAAGCCTGAGAAAGACCTCCTGGGTAACATCTTCGGCTAGCGCCGAGTCGCGGAGCACAGCGCGCGCAGTGCTAAAAACCGCCCGATGATGCAGTGTGAACGCCTCATCAAAGCTCACGGTAGACGCATCGGGCGCGAATTGTTCAGACATGCAGTCAATCAAGGCGTGTGCTCGTCCGCGCATTTCTCTCCTCAGGTAGAACACCGTCCAGCAAGGGTTTGTGACAGGTTTTTTCGCAGCGGACGAATGGACAGTCGAATGTTCACCAGAAGATTCATGGTTTTACATATTCAGCCACTTTGCTTGAAGGCACTGTCTGTGCGATCAGTGTTACAAAACCGCGAGCGGTAGCGACCGGATCCTACACTCAACGATGCTTCGGATCCTTAAAGCCATTGGTCGAATCATAGATTGAGTTTAGCATCCGGTCGCTACCGCTTCCGGTTCTGTAATAATATCGCACCCGCGAGATCAGTCTGACGCTCGCCCGCCTGGATCGCTACAACTTTCTTACGTCGACATAGTACAGATCGGTCACCACCAGAGAAAGCCCGCTGGAACGGGCTAGAAAATTTTGATTTGAGATCTTAACGCGGCCGGGGAACCCCCCGCGTGCTCCGCGTTTCATAGGCGGATGCGGGATAGCGTTCGCGCGGATAATTGTGCGACTCTTATGCCGACAACAAATCATAGCGGGGAGAGATTCACATGAACAAGCCAGTCGACGATCATGCTCTGGATCAAATCTTTCGCACCGCTCGGACTCACAGTGCCTGGCTCGACCAGCGGGTGACGGACGAGACACTGCGGCAGATGTATGACTTGATGAAGTGGGGACCGACCAGCGCCAATGGCTCTCCCGGGCGCTTTGTCCTGGTCCGTTCAAGAGAAGGGAAGGAAAGACTGCGTCCGACGCTGTCCCCCGGAAACGTCGACAAGACGATGGCGGCGCCAGTGACTGTGATAATCGCCTATGATCTGCTCTTTTTTGAAAAGCTGCCAAAACTCTTCCCTCACAGTCCAAAGATGCGCGACCTGTTCGCCTCGAACCCTCAGCTTGTCGAAGTCACGGCGAAACGCAACTCTTCACTTCAGGGCGCCTACCTGATCATCGCGGCGCGAGCGTTGGGTCTTGATTGCGGTCCCATGTCGGGCTTCGACAACGCGAAGCTCGATGAAGAATTTTTCGGTGCCGGCAAGGAATGCGAAGGCTGCGAACAGGAGTTCTTTCCCGCGGGCCACGTGAAGTCCAACTTTCTGTGCAACCTTGGCTATGGCGATCCGGCGAAGCTTCCGCCGCGCGGACCGCGCCTGGAATTCGACGAAGCGTGCTCGCTCTTTTAACTCTCTTTGCGATGACTTTCTAGAAAGGCTGCTGAATAACTGCCCTACGATCCACGAAACCACACTAAGCCGAAACCATGTAAGCTCCGCTTTCGAGTATTTTCGTGTGATTTCGTGGATCGCTTTTCCCAATCCGCGGGAACGGGTCTGTGCGTAAATAAGATGTTGGGCGCTTGTTACAGAACTGCGAGCGGTAGCGACCGGATCATAGACTCGACTTGAGTATCAGGCATCCCGTCGCTACCGCTCCTGGTTCTGCAACGCTTGCCTTTGGTTGAATGGGCGCTGAGGATTCATAATCCGTAAGGAGCGGAGACGATCAATGCATAGACAGAATATTATCGCCGGAGGACTTCTATTGACCGCTTCTGACAAGCTCACTGTCGTCAATACGTCTCCCGTGGCGCCCGAATTGGCCTCGGGCACCTGGATCAATTCCGAAGCCTTGACGCTTAAGGGCCTGCGCGGCCGCGTAGTGCTGATCGATTTCTGGACCTTCGGCTGCTACAACTGCCGCAACACCCTGCCGTCGATAAAAAGTTGGGATACACGCTATCGTGACAAGGGCTTAACGGTCATTGGCGTGCATACGCCTGAGCTCGACACTGAGAGAAGCATCGAGAACGTGCGTCGCGAAGTCGCCGCCTTACAGATCCGCTACGCGGTGCTGACAGACAACGACTATGCGACCTGGAATGCCTACAAGGTCGAAGCCTGGCCGACGATGTTTCTGCTGGACAAGTCAGGACACGTTCGCTGGATGCACATCGGCGAAGGCGCTTATGACGAAGCGGAACAGACAATTCAAAAACTGCTGGCTGAAGATGACAAGCAGTCCGATAATAAAAGTGAGAAAACAGAGATGACAGATAGAGTTGTAAAGTCGGAAGAAGAATGGAAGAAAGAGCTGCCGCCCGAAAAGTTTTATGTGCTGCGACAGGCGGGAACTGAGCGAGCGTTCACCGGCGAGTATTGGGACAACCACGAGCCCGGCATTTATCATTGCGCCGCTTGCGGTCTGGCGCTATTCAGTTCAAAGACCAAGTTTGACTCAGGCACGGGGTGGCCCAGCTTTTACGCTCCCATTTCTGAAGCGAACATCATCCAAAACACCGACAGCAGCCTGGGCATGGCGCGGACGGAAATAAGATGCCGCCGGTGCGGTTCGCATCTGGGACACGTGTTCGACGACGGTCCGGCGCCTACAGGGTTGCGTTATTGCATGAACTCCGCAGCGCTGCAGTTTGAGAAAGAGAATTAGTTTCCTGGTGGCGGGATGTGTCGGAAGCCCGACCGTGAGGGAGGGCCACTATCCACTCGCGGTTACATGCACGTCTGCTAAGAACCGTTGAATTCCTTTCCTGCGGTTCGTGTGATTTCGTGGACCGTCCTTGTGTGCGGAAAACGATTCACTAAATCACACGAAAAATCTACGAAACTCGAAAAATCAGCTATCAGCCGGAATCGGGCTAAAGGTGTCCAGCACGAGTTTCCAATTGCCGCGGTCATCACGTTTCCAAACACGGACGTAATAGCCTTTTTCGGTTTTGTTCGGGCCGGAAAACTTCAATTCATAGCCGCCATAAGTGTAGCCGAGGTCATCCGATTGGGCGACGTCGGATTTGATCGGCGTCCAGGAAAGCTTCGATATTTGCGACGAGAGATAGCTTCGAATCGCCGCGCGCTCGGTCATCGGCAGCAAGCCGTCCCGGTGTAACCGCGCCTCGTTGCCGAAATATCTCAGGTAGCTTTCGACAATTCCCAGAGACTCAGATGTCTTCAGGAACTGCCGATCAAGATCGATCAGCGAAGCTCGCTCGCTTTCCAGATTGATCTTCCGTGAAGCTTTCCACTTGACTTGAGGAGCCGGCCGGAAATCGAGTTTCTGATTTGAATGGTCGGGAGTCCCGATCCCGCAGTCAACGGCAACCTTCCATTCGCCATTGGCCTGCTCCTTCCAAATAGAAAAGTAATATCCGTAGCGGGTCGGTCCCTTTTCCGGGGAGAGATCCTTGAAAGTATAAGGACCCGTCGTATAACCGAGGTCGCCCGCGCGCGACACGTCGGCGTAGATTGGCCGCCAATTCAATTCGACCGGTGGACGCGTGGCCGGGACGGGGTGTTTCAGGAAGGCTTCCCTGGTTTTGGTCGGATGCGGCTGAAAATTGATGCCGTCTTCGGCAAAGAACATCAGGAAAGATTCGCGGATTCCTTTCGCGACACTGGTGGCGGCGAAAGCTCTTTCGGCGGCAACCAGCGAGTCCCGTGGTTGAGAAGATTTCCGCTGGCTCAAGCCAATGGAAGCTGAAAGCAATAACGACAATAGAACTGAAAGGATTCGTTTCAATGCAATTCTCCCGGGAAGTGATCATTAAGCTGGCTGGGTCGACGCCGCCAATGATACTAGCTTCCAGTCATATCCTGCCAACAATGATGAAAGCCGGCACTAACTCAATTTGAGCCCCATGATCGAGCTGATGCTGGGAGCGCGGACGTCTCGTCCGCACAGCGTGCGGGGCACGCTCCTTTTTTGAGCTATTGCAATTAACTTTTCGCGCTTCGCGCTCAATGCGGACGAGACGTCCGCGCTCCCGGCAGCAAGTCGATTCTGCGCTCAAACTGCACCAGCAGGTAAAAGCCCAAATGCATTCGACCCAATTATAAGTAGGGGCCTGAATGTGAAACTTTAGCCAACAACAAAAAGCCTCCTGACTTTGCTGCCAGGAGGCTTGCGGTTTTCGCGTGACACCTTCTTTAATTTCGCGTTACCTGAGTTCGTTGCGGCGAGTAGTTGATCCGCCGCGTCTCAAGTATGCGGCCGTCCTTCAGCGAGCCTTCGACGATCTCGTACCCGAGCAGCGCCAGCACGCGCCCGCGCACGAACAGCGGTCGCGAGTTGCCATACCAGTCGACGCAGGAGGCTCGACACCGATCATCGACGGCTTTCTCAGATTGCGCGCCGAGTTCGCCCAGTTCCTCAAAATGCAAGTCACTATTCCGCAGAAACAAGATCGCTGCCGATCCTTCGAACAGATGACGATAACCCGCCCGGCCCGGCACGCTGATGGGCAGACCCAGTACGCCTGAATTCGGACCATCAGATTTGTAGAAGAAGCCCTGACTGCGCAGCTCGCCCTGTGACGCGCCTTTGCGAATGTATTCGTCCGCAACCTCGGCCGAATTACCGAGACGTATTGAGCTGAAGTGCAAATCCTGGCCGTCCGTGCCGACGACGATCGCGTCAGAACCCAGCGCTTCGATTCGATCGACGCCGTGATTAAGTGAAACTTCGTTTATCTCTCCATCGGCCCAGCGCACGGCATACAGGCTGGACTTGTTCTTGTTCTCCGGCGCGCCCCAGCCGCTGCCGGTGCCGTACAGCAGGTACTCGCCGACAAATCGATTTTGAAAAGTGTAGCCCTTTGGTTTCGGCAGCCGGTGATAGTCCCACGACGACGCGCTGTCGCTGCCATCGTTGAAGCTCGAAAGCGGCACGCGCATCAGCGCCACGTCGCCGTTGGCGCCTTCAGCGTTCCACATCCCGTCGCCGGCTGAGTCCGCACGCACCATCACATTGAGATGCTTGTCTTCGCTCTCAAAAAAAGAAAACTGATCGACCGGACTGCCCGAAACGCCCATCGCGCTCGGCCCAGATCCATCCAACGGCATGCGGAAGAGCATTGAACGTTGCGCCGCTTGCTGTCCGTAACGCGACCAGTCTGTCGTCCACACGTAAACCGATTCCGGCGAGACATAGAACACGCGTCCCGGAGGTCCCAACACCGCGGTAGCTTCGCATTTGAAATCGCCCTGCGCCAGATCGCATACCGTGACCGTGTGCAACGCCAGACCAGAGCTCGTGTTGATTTGTCCTTCAGGCTTATAGACTCGCGTTGCCGACACGATGCGCTGAAATTCGCCGACAGTGGCGCCTTTGTGCCACTTACGAACCGCCGGGAACTGCGCGAACGGATCGTTACTGTCGGGATACATGTAGAGCGGCGTGTAGAAAATGAGTTTGCTGCCGATTAAGCGGCTCGCATAGTTGCGCGACGAATAGTAATCATTCGAGCGCAGATGATAGGTCGAGCGATAGCTGAGATTGCCCGTGCGATCAATGTTGAAGAGTCCGACTTCGGTGCCGCCCCGTTCATAGCTATATCCGATCACTGCGACCGTGTCGGCTGAGACAAGCATTTCGTCGTACCAGGTGTAACGCGGATCGATGTCCGGCCCGAACGCGTCAACCGCTGAGATGGGTTTCAACGCCCCGTCACCGATGGCCACCGTAAACAGCCGCCCACGCCGCAGCACCACCAGATGATCGCCGTGCAATTTGACGATGCCGCCTTCGTCGACGCCGGCGTGCTGTGTATTGGTAACTGATTCAGCCTCGTCCTTCGCGGCATAACCCTCTCCGGCCTTCGTTGTTGCAGATTGAGCCACACCAGTCGGGGCCGGCGCCGGCGGGGCGTTGTTGTTCGCATTCGCACGCGCCGCCTGGCGCTTTCGCTCTTCCGCCAGTTGGCGAAAATAGTTTTTCAGTTCGTCCTCTGAACTGAATGCTCGCATCGTTGTTCTGTTGGTTTTTTTCCAGGGCCCTCCAACCGGCGCACTGCTGACCGAACGGCCCGCGCAGGCCGCCAGGACCGAGATTACAAACAATGTGGCCAGCAGGGAAAAGACAAAGGACGTGGCGGAAAGCGCGAATGTGCTCGCGGGTCGGGCAATGTTTCTCATGGTAACGAACATCTCCTCGGTTTTAGTATTCGAACAACCGGTAGAAGAACGGCAGGCGCGAGGGAAACTTGCAAGGTTCTGTCCTCAATCCCTAAAAGGGAGATGGCTCAACGAGCCCGCGATAGCGGGCGGCATGCTAGTAGCCCCGGGCGTAAGCCCGGGGTTCGAACGCCACTCCCGACATCAAGCCCGCAAAGCGGGCGACAGAAATTGTCTTGAGAACCACTACGCAGAGAACACAAAGACTTGCGCAGAGAAGAGCTGACATTAAGATGGAGGATCGGCGGCATTGAACTCCGGCTGGCGCAAGTCTCAGTTAGCACCCGAAGGTGGTAACGAATCCACTTCTTACCCTCGCCTTAAGCCCAGCACGTATCTCTCCCACGTTCGTTTGAAGGCGTTCATGTCCGCTACTCGGAGGATTCTCTGCAAAGTCTGATAGCCGGTGGGGTCTTCTTTCCGGTGAGCGTAAAACTCGCGATAGAACTTTACGAGCAGACCGTGCTGCTGGAGGTAGTAACAAAGATACCGCGCCTGGCCGTAGTTTGTTCCTTTGTCTTCATTGTAGAAACCATTCTCGCCCAGCGCCGTGAGCATTTTGAACGATGGCACTTTGCGCGCTTTGATCGCCGCTTGCAGTCCGGGCAGACGCCAGTTCGTATATCCGTGAATATGGCCGTCGACTTCGCCGGACTGTTCATAGAGGGAACCCAAACCTTCGTTGAACCAGGGTGGGCAGGCGGGAAAGTTGGCTTCGACGAAAGGATGAACTATCTCATGTACCAGGGTGCCGCCACCGGTCGAGATGTTCATGACCAGCGCCTTGTGTGTGCTTGAATAATAGCCATATGGGGTCGTAGGCCTTTCGCCAAACAACGTCAACGCATTTTTTTCATAAGAAACGGCATCCCGAAACAGCCAGATATCCAGTATCTCCTTCGGGTCTTTCGCAAAGAAGTCCTGCTTGAGTTTATCGACGGCCCATTTGACCGTTTGCTCTGAATGTTTTTGGACATCTGCTGCGGACTCATCGCCGATGACCACGAAGGGCCGCTGAATGATCACCGTAAAGTTATTTGCCGGCAGTTTTTTCTTGAGCTGTTCGACGTGTTTGGCAAAATCTGCGTCAGTGAAAGTCTCTTGCGAAGCGGACGCCGTGTTCGGAGAAGCCGCCAGCGGTGGCGGATCGGGCGGATTCAGACTGTAGAGGAAGACCGGCACCAGCACGGCCAAAGGCGCAAGCAACAGCACCTGATGCTTCTTGATCATTGAAGCGTTAACCTTGGAAGGTAGACAATTCTTCCGGGTGAATTGTTCCCGTCCCAGCTATTTCTGTCAGCTGCCCCGATTGATCCCGAAGCCCGGAGCGTAGCGACGGAAAGAGCCTATTAGTAGTTTGATTTACTCTCTGCGCGAACTCTGCGCCCTCTGCGTCTCTGCGGTGAACTCTTCGCTTCTGAGATTCACCACAGAGACGCAGAGAACGCAAAGACTGCGCAGAGAAAAGCTGATGGCCAATGAGCAATGTCGATGACACTGCCTCTCGCCTTTTTTTTATCTGGTCTGCGTAATCTGTGGATTCATTCCTGACGTTCACCGAGCATGTAACACAAACCGTCCGGCGCGACGACGAAGAAAACGCGAAGAGAGGTGTCGCCGAACTTATCGATCCGAAAATCAGACTCTTTTCCGGCCTTGCCCTTGATCTCCTCAAAAGCAGCATTGAGGTTGTCGACTTCAAAGAAGCAGCCTTCCTGGGTCGGGTCGCCGCCGTTTTCGGCGAGCCCGATTTGAATTGCGTCGCGCTCCAAGACGGCCGACTTGTATGGCTCGTCCTTTCGGGAGACAAGACTGAAACCAAAGGTCGTTTCGTAGAAGGGAATTGCCGCGTCGACATCGGCGACCGGAAGATTAAGCGCATCGTCAGCGTAGGGCGCCGCGCGTTTATAGAATGCTTTGGCCATCGCTTAGCTATCCAACTGCCATTGCCATGCTGGAATTCTGGGCCGCCATGCATAAGCACAGCTTGGCCCGCCGTCGGTTCCGGTGCCGGGAACCCGGGCCAACAAGAGAACTTTGGCGTTGACCATTTCCCGCGTGATGCCGCTTAAAGGTATTTTCAATCTTCTACTCCAATGAGTGTTCGTCTGGCCGGCACAGGTACCAATGTCAATGTAGACAAATCGCTCGCCGGACGGTCCCTGCACGAACGGGCCGACAAAATCCGGCGAACCGTCTTTACCCGTCTTTACCGTGACAGCGAAGTTGAACGCGAGGTCTTCGCCTTTGGATCTTTCCTTCTGGACAGTTTCGTAAATGCGACCGCGCCCTTTTTGCAAACCAAAATCCACTCCCGGCGGCGGTTGCTGCAAGACTATCCGCAGCGTTACTTCTATTCGCTCCACTTTGTGCGCCTCCGGTTCAACTCGAAAGTGATGAGTTTTCCGTCGCCGAAACTCGAAAGCGCTCAGCCGTTCGGGCTCGGGCCTTGGCAGCTTCGACCGCACGGTCCCTCGGAGGCGCATTGGTCACCAGAGATTCGAGCAGTTCATGGGCGGCTTGCATCACCTGATCCACTGCGCGGTTGAAGACCAGCTCGTTGGCTTTGGAGGGCTTGGTGAAGCCGCTCAGTTTTCGCACGAATTGCAGCGAAGACGCGCGGATTTCCTCATCCGTGGCCGGGGGCTTGAAGTTGTGCAGGGTCTTAATATTTCGACACATAAGATTTGTTCCTTATCTAGCGCGCTGGTTATTGGACTATAAGAAAAATACCTCGGGGAAAGAAAAATGAGAAGTAGTCGCGAGGGGCGATCCGGATCGAACATCTTTCGTCGTTGGACCTCCCGTGGCTCACTTTCAATCGTCAGGACATCCGCAGATTACACAGATTTCGCAGATTAGAACCAGAAATGCAAACGTACCAGTCTTGTCTTTCCGCTCTGTGCAATCTGTGTAATCTGCGGATGAAGCTCACTTCCGCTTGGAAACATATTCCCCCGACGGATCGATCTGTTTCAGCGCCTGAATTGACGGGCTGATAATGGTAAGGCCCAGCGCGAATACGGCGAGTGCGGTTATGACTTTGCTCGATAGCCTGAAGATTCGGTGGCGTTCGGATAAGTACATCATCCCTCCAGTTAGTATCCGGTTGGTAAGGCTCGCACAGTTCAGGTTTTATAGAGCCAGGCCTTAGCGCTTGCCAAACTACGACTATCATAGCCGCCTGCAACCAGAACTCTACCGTCTGCCAGCAAAGTTGCCGTCGAATAAAACCTGGCTGCGTCCATTCGACCAGTACCCGTGCTGAAGGTCCTCGACGCGGGATTATAGACTTCTACCTGTTCACTCCCGCCGGCAATCAAGACGTTCCCGTTTCTTAGCAAGGTGACGGCTTCCGGCAGTTTGAAGCGAGCCGCATTCATCTTGCTGATTGCTGAAAACGTTCCTTTTGCCGGTGCGTAAATCTCTGCGTCAGCATAACGCCCTTGCCAGTCACGTCCATCTGATCCGCCGACAACGAGAACATTTCCGTCCTTCAACAAGATTGCGGCGTGTTTATAACGGGGAACGGTCATGTTGCCGGTGACGATAAAGGTGCCGTCGGTCGGATCGTAGATTTCGGCGGTGGCCAATGGATGTCGATACTCACCGCCCCCGGCAACCAAAACTTTGCCATTGGATAAGAGCACCGCGGTGTGCATGGTTCGCGCTGCATTCATGTTGCTTGTCGGAGTAAACTTTCCCAATGCCGGATCGTAAACTTCCGCGCTTGAAAGCGGGCGGTCGTTTTCACCGCCGGCGACCAGTACCTTCCCGTTTGCCAGCAAGGTTGCGGTGAAGTCACCCCGGGCGACCGACATGTTGCCGGTTGAAGTGAACCGGGCGGTGTTG
>Ga0209648_10002590_pt1 | contig 15050 bp, 9 predicted proteins | sample GraSoi2013_115cm_FD_185830 | JGI IMG/M metagenome (GOLD analysis project Ga0209648, IMG submission 185830) | Grasslands soil microbial communities from the Angelo Coastal Reserve, California, USA - Sample 9_17_2013_115cm (SPAdes) (version 2) | ecosystem: Environmental > Terrestrial > Soil >...
CCGCTGCGGAACGGCCGCTGGAAGCGCGAACGCGGGTTGCCGCCGATACGCGCGGAATCGCGCGGAAAATCCTCACGTGGAGCTGATGGGCCGCCAACGCGGGGAGCGCGAGTTTCACCAGGAAGCAGAATCAAGTCTTCTTCGATGACCGCGGCGCCTTGTGCGGCGGATTCGCCGGGGGCGGCAGAGATTACTTCCTCTTCGAGATGCTCCGCCTCGACGTGCTCCGTCTCGACATCGTCTTGCTCGGCGGGTTCAAGGTCGCCATGCTCGGGCTCGTCATGCTCTTGCTCGCCATGGGCGGCGTGGTGCTCGGCGTGTTCTTGAGCCACGTCCGCGGCAAATTCTGCTCGGTCAGCCGCGCGTCCGGCTTCCACTTCCTCGGCTTCTTCCTCGGAGAGTTCCGAAACTGCAGCGACTATTGTTTCTTCCGCTTCTTCCGTTTGCTCTTCAGTTTCTTCTTCGTCGAATTCAGCGCCGCCGACGATGGCATCGGCTTCCGCCACTTCGGAGGTTTCTTCGTGCTTGGCCTCGACGAAGCCGGAAGCGAGCGCGGCGACCTGATCTTCGTTTAGCTCAACGTCATTCCGTGCGGCTTCCACACCGCTGGCAGATGCCTCGCGTGAAGGTTCGACCGCGGCGCTGCCAGCGGCGGAAGATTCTTCCGTGGCGTCCACAGACTCCCCGGACGGCGCTGCTTCGGCTTCCGCGCCGCCATCTGCCAAGAGCCAGCGAGGCAAGCCGCCAGAGAATCGGCGAGGAACGCCGCCGCTCGCAGGGGCAGGGGGCAAATTGCTGGTTGAGCGCGGCGTGATTTCTTCGACAGCGGCGTGATGCTCTTCGTGTGTTTCATGCTCAACAATGGGAGCCGGAGCGGGAGCGGCGGCAGATTTGCCGCGATATTTAGCCAGCGATTCACCGGGAAGAACGATTTCCTCTTCGGGGATGCTGCTTACTGGAGGTGCAGGGCTGCGCGGAGCTTCCGGACGACGATTGTCGTAACTGCGCGGCTGTCCGCCGCGATTATCGTAGCCGCGGGACTCGCCGCCCTGAGGTGTTGCATATTTCGAGGGAGGCAGATTGCGCGCGCCCGGGCCGCCCTGCGGGCGTCCGCCGCGTTGCCGTCCGCCACGGCGTCCCCAACGGCCGCCGCGGCCGCGATCTCCGCCGCGGTCGCCACCGCGGCCATAATTCTGCCCGGGGCGATCGTTTCCGCCGCGGGCTGGATAGTTTTGCGTGGGATTGTAATGGGGCGCGAAGTTCTGAGGCGCGGAGGCATTGGAATCCGGCTGGCGTTCTTCACTTGCTTCGGCATGCTGCTCTTCCACGGAGGCAGACGGAAATGCTTCGTGATGTTCGTCGACTGACTGGCCCTCAATGGGGGACGCATCATCGTGGGGAGCGTGCGACTCTTCTGCGACGTGGGCTTCGTTCTGATGGAACTCTTCGTGGTGCGCTTCTTCGTGGTGGCCTTCTTCATGGCGTTCGCTGGCACGGGCCAGAGACTCACCGGGAAGCACCTCCACTGGGGAGCCATTCGAGGGGGGCAGTGAGGCCACGGACGACTGCGGGTGTTCCTGCGGATGCCCATGATCGTAGTCTTCGAGGTTTTCGAAGACGTCGCTGACGTACAGGAAAGCGTCGCCGTCTAGACCAATGTCCACGAAGGCGGACTGCATACCGGGAAGGACGCGGGTTACTTTTCCTTTGTATATGCTTCCGACGAGAGCGAACTCTTTTTCCCGCTCGATGTAGATTTCGACTAACTGACCTTCTTCGAGAATCGCGACACGCCGTTCGTGGGAGGCCGCGGAAATAACCAATTCTTTCGACATGAAAACTCCTTATGCGTGATCCCGGCACGGCCGGAATCACCCTTCTGTGCGGCCCCGGCTTGGCCGGGACCGACAGGACGCATCGCCGCGAGCTTGTGCCCAGCGAAGTTTCCGAAGATCGGCGCGCCGCCCCGGTGGAAACCGGGACACGTTGGCCACACTTGTAGGGAAGTGGCTTGACGTTCGAAGCCAGAGGGAAAAGATTTCCTCAGTCTTACGAGGCTGGTCCGTCGCCGGAAAGAAGCCGGGCGATCGGCGGACGATGCTGTCCTCACTCTAAAATCCTTCTTACTTGCGATCCCGGCCGAGCCGGAATCCACAAATCCAATTTCTTTTCCGGTGCGCCCCGTCGAAGCGGAGACGTCACACGGCACTGGCGGCTTGGTCAGTTGACGAAGCGGCGAAGCCGGACATTCATCACCAGGCCAATCGCCAGGAAAACAAACAACGTAGCGGAACCTCCGTAACTCATCAACGGCAACGGGATGCCGGTAACCGGCATAGCACCGATGACCATTGCCACGTTTACCAGTACATGGAACCCAAGCGCCGCTGCGACGCCCATGACCAGAAACATTCCCGCGCGATCTTTCGCGCGTTGAGCATTCTGCACTAAACGCAGCAGAAGCGCCATATACAGACCGAGGGCGAGAAGCACGCCCTTGAACCCCTGCTCTTCAGCCCAGGCCGACATGATGAAATCGGAATACCGGACGGGGATGTAGCCCAGCTGGTTCTGACTGCCATTACTGAATCCTTTGCCCCAGAAGCCGCCCGAGCCCACGGCAATCTTCGATTGCAAAAGTTGATAGCCGGAGCCTTTGGCGTCATCTTCAGGGTGCAGGAAGGAAGTGATTCTTTCCCGCTGATAGGGCTTGAGGATTCGCCTGCTGACGGGAGGGTAGAAAACAGCGCCTACCAGCAAAATCCCCGCCAGCGAAAACACCGCCGCGTGCTGCCACTGCAAGCCCGCCAGAAATGCGCCAACGACCAGCATGGGGAGCAGCACAAGCGCCGTTCCTAAATCGGGCTGCTTGAGTATCAAGACCAGCGGAACACCTACCAGTAATCCTGCCTTGATCAGGTCACGCAAATCAAGCTGATCGGAGCGTACTTCCGCAAAGAAGCGCGCCAGCACAATGATTATAATCAATTTAACCAATTCTGACACCTGAAGAAGCTCCCCGATGCCCGGGACGTTGATCCAGCGCTTAGCACCAAACCGGGTATGGCCAACCGCGAGAACAGCGACAAGTGCAGCTATGCCGATTAAATAGAGTAGCGGAGCCTGATCGAGGATCAGATGATAGTCGAGGCGAGAGAGCGCGAACATCAAGACGAAGCCGATAACCAACCAGCGCACCTGCTTCATATGCATGCCAGCCAGCGCGCTGCCGTGGGTGGCGGAATAGATTTCGACCACGCCGAGAGCGCAGATGGCGGTGAGGATGGCCAGGAGCATCCAATCGTAATCGCGAGTTCCGGGTGCGTCTTTCATGAGTAAAGTTGAGAGTTCAAAAGTTGAAAGTTTAAAGTCAGAAAAAAGGCCAGCGTTGGTACTGACCTTATCGTTCCTTCCTTTGGGGACAAAATCATGAAATCCTCTAGCGCTGCGGATCCGCAGTCGCGCGTGCTGGCACGACTGCGGCACTGTCGTCCGGCTTCAACGCAGCACGAGGAGCAACCGCGGCTACATGCGCTGGGGCGTTCTGTGAATCAGGCCGCTTGGATTCGGCGGTTTCCTGACCCTGGATCTTCTTGTTCTTCTTGTCGTAATAAGCCTTGATGATCTCTTTGACTACGGGTCCGGCTTCTTCGCCGCCATGTTTTCCGCTTTCCTGTACTAGAACGGCCACGACAATTTCCGGATTGCGGCGCGGCGCGTAGCCGACGAACCAGGCGTTGTCCTCGAACTTTTTCTGTTTCCCAAACTTTTCGCGGGTCGCATAACCGATGACCTGCGCAGTTCCCGATTTGCCAGCGACTTCGATTCCAGGAAGCCGGACGTTGCGCGCGGTGCCACCTTCTTCGTTGACAACGCCGTACATCGCGTCGGTTATTTTTTCGACGGTAGCCTCAGAAAGCGCGACGCGCTCTTCACCAACATTGGGCGCATCTTTCAGCAGGTGCGGCTGTTTGAATACGCCTCCCGAGGCGATTCCGCCAATCATGCGCGCGAGTTGCAGAGGAGTGGTGGTGACGGCACCTTGACCTGTTGAGACGGAGATCGTTTCACCCGGATACCACCTGCGATGGAAAACACGCTCGACCCATTCCGCGGAAGGCATCAGCCCGGGCAACTCCTCGGGAAGATCGATTCCCGTTTTGCGCCCGAGGCCGAACTTGCTCCCGTAGTACGAAAGACGGTCAATGCCCAATCGCATTCCGGCATTGTAGAAAAAGATGTCGCAAGACTCGAGGATGGCTTTGTGCAACCCCACGACACCATGAGAGCTCTTTCCAAAGACCCAGCACTTGAACTGGCGGCGGTAAAAAGTAGCATAGCCCGGGCAAAAAGTAGTGAAGTTTTCCGGGGGATTTTTGTCCTCGAGCATAGCCGTGGCGGTCACGATCTTGAAAACGGACCCCGGAGCAAGCTGCGCTTGAATCGCGCGATTGAGCAACGGCTTTTGCCGATCCTCGTTGAGGTTTTTCCAGTCGTCTGCCGAGATGCGCACCGCGAAGTCATTAGGGTCCAACGCAGGATGGCTCGCCATCGCCAGGACTTCACCGGTGCGCGGGTCAAGAGCAACTACAGCGCCAGGGCGCGGGCCTAAGGATTGCTCGGCAACCCGCTGCAAGTCAAAGTCGATGGTCAGTTGGATCTGCTTGCCGGGAATTGCGTCCTGCGTGGGCAGGGGTCCCACTTCCTTTCCCACACTGTTCACGATAACGCGGCGCTTGCCGTCAGTACCCATCAGGATGTCGTTGTATTGCCGCTCGAGGCCGAATTTGCCGGCGAAGTCACCCATGCGCAGCTTGCCGTTGCTTGCTTCGATCTGCTGCTCGCTCACTTCACCTACGTATCCCGCGGCGTGAGCGAGGAATCCGCCCGGCAAATAACGCCTGCGGGAGACGGAAATCATTTCGAGGACCGGGATGTCCGAACGGTGCGATTCGATGAAATCACGGTCTGCTGGCGAAGCGTCAGGCTTGATGATGATGGGCTGGAATTTTGGAAGATTCTTTGTATTGTTGAGCTGGTCGCGCAAATCATCCAAGGGGATTCCCAGGCCTTCAGAAATTCCCGCGAGGTGCTTTTCGACTTGAGCCGGTTCATCGCGAAGGAGAAGAACGCTGAAGGATGGCCGATTGTCGACCAGCACGCGGCCATCGCGGTCCAGCATGCGGCCGCGCGGCGCGATAACGGGAATTTCGCGGACGCGGTTGCGCTCAGCCATCGAGCTGTATTTGTCCGCGTCAATGACCTGCAGCTTCCAGAAGCCGAGGAGCAACACGCCGATCATTCCCACGATGATGTAGGAGGCCACGGCCAGTCGCCCTTGCGGCAATCGATTATCGTTGCGGAACCAGTACGACACGAAAACCCCGCGCGCGAGTACTTTTCTCAGGGCTTCCCGCCCGATCCGGCCCAATTGACTCAACTGGCCGGACTAAACTCGCGTCACGAAAAAATCCACAGCGTGGGTTTCGAGTTGACTCTTAAAATGATGAGAGTCGCGCCGAAAATGTCCGTCGAAAATTTCCTCGAACCTGGGAACCGAAAAAATCTCCCGGAGCGCCCGAATCACCGCCGGACCGAAGCTGCGTAAGCAGCAAAAGTCTTTTCAAACGTATCACCTGACAGAGGGAGCCGCAAGCCGTCCTGGAGGACAGGTTCCAGAAATGCATTGGTTTTTGAGCGGCTGTGGGATCGCACATGTTGCCGGAGCCGCGCGTATCACGCTATCGTAGGCAGTTCACTTATGAGCGCTGAAACCAATAGGGCAAAGCCGCTGCGGCTGGCATTGGCCGGCATGTCTGGCACCGGGAAGACGTTCTGGACAAAGAAGTTAGCTGCGGCACAATATCCCGCCGTTTCCTGCGACGACCGCATCGAGCAAAAGCTCGCGCGGCAGCTAGCTGCCGGCGGATACGCGGGCGTCAACGGCGTAGCTGCGTGGATGGGCTGGCCTGATTCCGAAACATACGCCCAGCGCGAGTCCGAGTACCTGGCGGAGGAGATTCATACACTTGACGAGATTTTGACGGAACTTGAGAGGGAGCCCGAGAAAACCCTGGTGCTCGACACCACGGGAAGCGTCATTTATGCGGGGAACAATTTGCTGATGCGCTTGCGGCGCCAAATGACGATCGTGCATCTCGCGGCTTCCGCGAAAGAGCAGCAGCGCCTGATCGAAAGGTATTTGAATGATCCCAAGCCGGTGCTATGGCGCGGCGCGTTCCAACCGCGTGCGGGTGAAAAACCGCGCGAGACAGTGACTCGTTGTTATCCGGCCTTAGTTGCCGCGCGGCGACAAAGTTATGAGGCGCTCGCGCATTGCACGTTGCAAGTTGCCGAATTGCGGGACGGATCGCTTGACGCCCCGACATTCCTGAAAATGATTCAGGGCAAAACGGGTAGCACGCGATGAGCGAAATCCTTTGAGATACCGGAGCACATCGCGCAAAGCCCCTCTCGCCTCGCTACGCGGAGCGGTGCTTCGGGGGCTTGCGCCGGATGGCGGGCTGTATATGCCGGCGGAAATTGCGCGGCATTCGGCGGCGGAATTGGAAGAGTTTCGCGGGCTGCCCTTCACGGAAGTGTGTTTCCGAGTGGTGCGTCCATTTGCCGTGCCGGATGTTCCGGATGAAGTGCTTTGGCAAATTGTGAGCGAGGCGATCAACTTTCCAGTGAAGCTGGTTTCGCTCTCTCCCGGGCTGCACATTCTGGAGCTGTTTCACGGGCCGACGCTGGCGTTCAAGGATTTCGGCGCGCGTTTCATGGCGCGGCTGATGGGATATTTTGTCCGCGGCGAAATGCGGCCGCTGAAAGTGCTGGTGGCGACATCCGGGGACACTGGAAGCGCCGTGGCGCACGGTTTCCTGGGCGTGCCGGGAATCCGCGTGGTAATTCTCTATCCTTCGAGGCGCATCAGCGAGGCGCAGGAGAAGCAGTTCACCACGCTCGGTGAAAACATCACCGCGCTGGAAGTGGCAGGCACGTTTGACGATTGCCAGCGTTTGGTAAAGCAGGCCTTCTCCGATGCCGAGGTGAACAATTGCGTGTGGCTGACTTCGGCAAACTCCATCAACATCGGACGTCTCTTGCCGCAGATGTTCTATCACGTGGCGGCTTACCGGCAGTTGCCCGTGGCTTCGGTGCCGCTGATCGTTTCCGTGCCCAGCGGAAACTTCGGCAATCTTACGGCCGGAATCTTCGCTAAGCGCATCGGCTTGCCAGTCGCAAAATACGTGGCGTCTACAAACGCCAACGATGTAGTACCGGAATATCTGCGGACGGGAGAGTTTCATCCGCGGGCGGCGCGAGCGACCTTTTCGAATGCCATGGACGTCGGCAATCCAAATAACTTTCCGCGCTTGCTAGACTTGTGCCGCAACCGCCTGGAATACGTGCAGAAGGAAATTTGGGGCCACCGCGCAACGGACGAGGAAACGCTCGTAACGATGAAGATGCTCCACGATAGATTTGGCTACATCGTCGACCCCCACACGGCCGTCGGCATGCTTGGTTGGGAAGCGTATAGAAGCCAACATCCTGAACCTGCGCAGGGCTTGGTGCTGGCCACGGCCCATCCTGCGAAATTCGCCGACGTGGTGATGAAAGCCATCGGCACCGCACCGCCGTTGCCAGACCGTCTTGCTGCTTATTTAAAACGGGACAAGCTTTCGCTGCCTATCTCAAGTTCCTACGACGACTTCAAACAGTTTCTTCTCACGCAATAGACTGGGGACAATCAAATCAGCGATTGACGCCGGCCAGATTGTGCCGAGTCGCTAGTTCTTACGCAGGCGGTCGAGGAGCAGGAATACGAACACGGCGACGACCGCGTTGACCAGCGCGGCGAGAAAGAGTTGCATGTTAAACCATGGCTCCGGCTGCGCCAGCAAGATGCGCCGAGTGAGAACAATCAGGCCTTGATGCGCGACGAAGAAGGCGGCAGTCAGCGCGAACCTTGCAGCTGGATGCTCGGTATCGAGCCGCGCACCGATTGAAGATGCGAGGTACCCGATGATGGTCTTCGCGATGCCATAAAGCCCGAGGGGAACCGTGGGGCCGCTGAGGCTGTCCTGCAGAAGCCCGATGAACATGCCGAGAAGAAGACCTGTGGAGGGATTGCGCCTGCTCAGACCAAAATAAATCGTCACGAGCAGAGGGAAATCGAGCAAGGCGGCCCTTGCAAAATGAACCGGGAATGATGCCTGGATCACCAGCGCCAGCAACGTGGCGATGATGATCGCGCCCGCGCGAAACTTATGAACTTCGATGTGCGATTCGCCGCGGATATCAAACGCGTCGTTCATCGCCTTGCCGCCGGTGGGGGACTGCCGGCGACTGGCGCGGACGGTTGCGCATTGGCAGGACGTTCTTCATTCTTCATCTCGAGAGGATGGAGCGACAGAAGAACCAGCACTTCCTCCAGACGTTCGAGGTTGGCAGCCGGCTTGACGCGGATCTGCTTGAACGGATTGCCTGGCTTGATTTCCGTGACGGTTCCCACGGGAAGATCGCGGGGGAAGATGCGGTCCATGCCGCTGGTAATCACGCGTTCTCCGGGATTGACCTCATCGTCGTTCGGAACGTATTTCATCACCAAGAAAGGTTCACCCTGCCCGCCAACAGGGCCCTGAATTCGCGAATCGGCCAACATTGCTCCGACGCCGCTTTCCTTGTCCGTGAGGAGAAGCACTTGTGATGCGTGCGGATAGGATTCGACAACCTTTCCGACCACGCCATCCGGAGTGATGACTCCCATATTCTTTCGAATGCCATCGCGTTCGCCGCGATCCAGCTGAACCATCAGACTTGCGGTTCCCGCGCCGGTACCAATCACGCGCGCGGCAATCATGGGGACGTCGCCGTGCGATTGCCGGAAATTCAGCAGCGCCGCCAGGCGGTCGGCCTCCGCGGCTTTGCCCTGAAGCTGCGCGATTTGCAGCTTTAGCGCATCATTCTCACGGCGAATCTCCTCGTTTTCTCTCGTCGTGTTTTGCAGCGCGAAATAGTGGCGCCACGTCGTGCGAAACCAGCCGAAGCCGGAGGAGCCAGCCCGTTCAAAGGGTGAAACCGCGCCGACTGTCCACACGCGAATGAGCCGTCCTTCCGAGTCGCGCTTGATCTGCACGGCGAGCATAAGGACCTGCAAGATGATGACTCCCGCGAGCAGGACCAACGATTTATGGCGAGAGGGAATGGCTACCATGTGGATTCCGAAATTAGAAAGTCGAAATTGGAAAATCGAAATGCGAAATTTGGCTGCACAGCGACATAAACCATTCGCAGCGGCATGTTGTGCACCAATAGCGGTAAGTTCTCAATCGATGCACACCTGGCGCAGCAATTTGAAATCGCTCAGCATCTTTCCCGTGCCCAGCACCACCGACGCCAGCGGATCATCCGCGATCGAAACCGGCAAACCGGTCTCCTCGCGAATCCGCTTGTCGAGATTCTTCAGCAGCGCGCCGCCGCCTGTCAGCACGATACCGCGGTCGCTAATATCGGCGGAAAGCTCAGGAGGCGTACGCTCGAGGGCCACGCGAACGGCGTTCAGAATGGTCGCGACGCACTCGCTCAGCGCCTCGCGAATCTCGCTGTCGTCAATTGTGACGGTGCGCGGAACGCCTTCGATCAAGTTGCGGCCCTTCACTTCCATCGTAAGCGGTTTTTCCAGCGGGTAGGCGGAGCCGATCTCCATCTTGATCTGTTCGGCCGTGCGCTCGCCGACGAGCAGGTTGTACTTGCGCTTCAGGTATTGCATCACTGCTTCGTCCATCTCGTTGCCCGCTACGCGCACGGAACGCGAATAAACAATCCCGCTCATGGAGATGACCGCGATGTCCGTGGTACCGCCGCCAATATCCACGACCATGTTGCCGGAAGGCTCTTCAATCGGCAGCCCCGCGCCAATCGCCGCGGCCATGGCCTGCTCAACGAGAAAAACTTCACTGGCGCGCGCGCGATAGGCGGAGTCCTGAACGGCTCGCTTTTCCACGGGCGTGATCTCGCTTGGAACGCCAATAACGATTCGCGGATGCACCAACACGCGCCGGTTGTGGGCCTTCTGGATGAAATAGGTCAACATCTTCTCGGTGACCTTGAAGTCCGCGATGACACCGTCTTTCATCGGCTTGATGGCCACTACATTGCCCGGCGTACGCCCGAGCATCTCTTTTGCTTCGCGGCCAACCGCCACAACTTCTCCGCTGGACTTGTTAATAGCCACGATCGAGGGCTCGTTGACGACAATGCCTTTGCTGTGCGCGAACACCAGCGTGTTTGCAGTGCCCAGATCGATGGCCAGGTCGGAAGAAAACAAACTGAACACCGACCTCATGTTGTAACCGTTCTTGTTCATCCCCCATCCCCCTACGGAGAAAGACTCTCCGCTGTCTGGCCGGCAATAGCGCTGACCTGAGATCGGCCAGCTCCCGCATCTATTGTCTCCGGACACCGCGACCAGCGCAAAGGCGCTTTCGGTCTTCCTTCGGAAATCTTACTTCGGAACCACGATGGACACCTGCTTCATCGCCGTCCCGCCTCGGCGGTTCGAACCGATAATCGAAATCGTATGCTGGCCTGGGGAAAGCTGTTCGGTGAAGTGCCGGAAGTTGCCATCCGGCGCAATATTCGGGACGGATTGGCCGTTTACGATTAGGGCCGCGCCGGGCTCCGTGTGACCCACGATCTCGGCGGAGTGCCCTACCACCTGGTAGCTAACGATATCCAGAACCATTTCCTGCGACTTGCCTTGCGCCACCAGCGTGAATTTGAATTTGTCACTGAGTTCGCTGGTCTGTTTCTTTCCATCCGTCGCCGTGACATTCCAGAAGTATTCCCCGGGATCGAGCCCGGTGATGTCCACTCCTGTCCCCGCAACCTTCGCTTCTTTGGCTGTCTTCGTAAACATCGCCGTGGTGCTGATTCGCAGCGTGTACGAAACGGCATCCTGGACGGGCTTCCACTCGAAATGAATGGGATACGTCCGCGGGTTTTCCGCCGTGATGGGCGCGAGATTCAGCGGCTCGACAAGATCGGGAGGCGCTAACACCGTGGACCGCTGAATCGGGCCGCCCTTGGGAATCGTAAGTTTTTCGTACGGCGCCAAGTCAATCTTTTCCTGGCCTCGCTGTACTTGCGCGCTGCCGCTTGAAACGACGATTTCGCTTTCCTTCTTTTCAGGATCAGACTTGACCGCCGCGCGGCTGTTGGAACGCAGTTGGGCGTGCGTATCTTCCGCGCTGACTCCGGCCTTGGAGTCGGGGGAACTCCAGTTCGGCGTTGCAAGGTCGACCGCGCCGTGATTGATTTGCATTGCCACGCTTGTGGGCCGGTCGTTCTCGGTGGCGTTCTCCTCGACTGTGACCAGCGTATCCGGCTTCACAGTGTAAGTCGTGCCGTCAGCGAAGGTGATGCGCGCGTTGGCGTCGGCGCCGGTTTGCACCAGATCGCCCTTGTCGAGTGAAGTGCGGTAGTCTGCGTCGACCCATTGAACCGAATTCACTCTTTTCACCTGAACTTTGCCGTCGAGGTTGACGAACTTTGCGTGTTTCTGATCGGAAGCCTGCGATTCGTTTTCCGGGTCGCTCACTGCCTTGTCGAGTTTTTTGAGCACCACTTGATACAAGTCGGGCTTGATCAGAAATAGTCCGGCAGAAATAATGGCCAGCGCCAAAAGCACGTAAGCGATGACCGTCTTATAGGTGACCGCCTTCCAGTACACTTCAACGTGCGGGGTCCTTTGGTGGGCCTGGGCGAACTTCGGGTCGATCGGTGTTTGTGTGGTCACGGTTGAGTGTGTTGCAAACGCTCCAATTTTCCAATCTAGCACAGCGGTCTCGCCATGGATGAATTGCTGAACCGCGCGTTGTCAAACTGCAAATAGCACAGCCGCGCCCTGCCCCAATTGTCCTTGCCTGTCCTTTGGTGCAGGCCTCTCAGGGCCCCTGCTGCTGCTTTTCTTTCCGCATAAAGAAGTGTTGCTTGTCCACGCCGGCGGGAACCGCGACGTCGAAAAAGCCTACCATCATTTCATCATAGGTCTGCTCACCCCAGCGCACCTCTGCATCGGCATCCGGATTGTGGGGATTGGCCTTTGAATTGTCGTACCACGCGACTGCTTGAAGTTCCGTACCTGCCGCCAGCGACCGCGGCTCCGCCAGCTGGTAACTCATCTGCCAGTGGAAGTGATAGTTGACGCGAAGCAGCGGCTCCACTTCATACTCCGGCTTGCCATCCGCGCTCATTTTCTTGCGAATCAAATTGTATTCAAACTTCTTTCCACGCAGGTGCATATGGGGGAAAAAGCTGAGCAACGTGCCGTCGTTAGGCAGGGTACCTCGTGCTTCAACCCGGTAGTCCGGCGCACCTGGCGGTATCACAAAGTGGTCGTTCGTGAGTTGCAGCGTTAGTACCCGCTGGTCCGGCGCATGTTTCGAAAAAATCAGCCCAATGCTGGATTGGTCGGAGGTCGCCCGACCGTTCGCGGTGTAGTGCATCTGGAAAACAAGGTCCGAGCCCGCAGGAATGAATTTCGCCATCTTCTCAGACCACGCATCTGGTGAACTCCCCGAGGCATAGACAAGCAAGATGTCGCTGTCCGTCCAGTGGGCGCCGCGCCGATCTTCCAGATCGGTCAGCGTCGAAGCGGAGAAGGGAGCGCCAACAGGCGCATGCCGCAGCCAGTTCGAATCCGGCGGCCGAATATACACCACTGCGTGATGCACGTTCGAACGCAGCGCTGGCAAAACCTCCGCCATTTGCACCCAGCGATCCTCTTTGAAATTTGTCGGAACAATTTCAAACGTGTACTCAATGTCGCCGCTTGCGGGAAGCGATACAGCCTGCGGCATTTTCAAGACCAAATCCGGCCTGGGAATACTCCAGCTCTCCTCCCAGTGCCGGGACGGCGGCGCGTCCTTTGCCTCACCCGCGGGCGATTTCGCTTCCACCCACGCGGCAAGCGTGGCGATCTCCGCAGACGTCAAAGATGGATCGTTGGAAAACTTGCCTACACTCGAATCAGCAAACCACGGCGGCATGGATTTTTCCTGGGTCGCGCGGCGGATCGCGGCAGCGAGTGGACGCGTCTCTTCGTACGTTTCGAATGGCATCGGTGCGATGCCTCCGGCGCGGTGGCAAGTCTGGCAGTGCCGTCCTAAGATCGGCAATATATCGCGGTAGAATGTCGGTGGATTCGTTGCGGTATCGTTCCGTGCAACCGTCGACCCGTCCGATCCAGAAAGAAGCGCCGCGAGCACGCTACCAAAAGCCAGGAACAGGCACAGCTTCGAAGTGGCGTGAATCGGCATGCGGTTACGATGCGAAGCCTCCGTCTGCGGTGGCTCGCGCCTGCCACTCCATTATTTCATGACCTTCACTGGGGGACCGAGCCGATAGGAAATTCCGCAGCTGATCCCGAAGGATCTCCTGAACCGTCCGCAGTGGGCGATTGTGTTTGAGACGCGTGCCTGTATCTCCTATAATACAAAGTTTGACTACGGTGGCAGGAGACTCACAGGATGGCTGGCGCAGATAAGAGCAAACTTGGATACCGCATTCTTCTCGGGGTCGTGGTCCTGGTCCTGGGCGGCAGCATGCTGCTCTACCTCGTTCCTCAGTCCCCGGTCAGCGGCGAGATATCCACGGACACCGTGGCCAAGATTGGCGATGAGTCGGTCAGCCTGCAGGACGTGCGCCAACAGCTCAACCAGATCGAGCAGCGCAATCCCAACATGAAGCCCCTCGAAGCCCTCTACGCCCAGCAAATCCTGAAACAGTTGGTGTTTCAAAAAGAGATCGAATACGAGGCCAAGCGGCTCGGAATCGCCGTGTCCGATCAGGAGCGGGCTGACCGCATTCGCCAATACGTTCCGACGGCTTTCAATGGTGGAACGTTTGTTGGAATGGACCGTTATTCCGCCGAAGTCCAAGCGCGATTTCAGATGACCGTCCCGGTCTTCGAAGAATTGGTCCGCCAAGGCTTGCTCGAGGAAAAGTTCCGCAAGCTGGTGACCGACGGGATTAGTGTGGGACCCGCCGAGCTTCAGGATGAGTTCCGCTATAAGAATGAAAAGGTCAAGCTGGACTACGCGCTCATCAAGCCGGAAGACCTGGAATCGAAGATCTCGCCGGACGAGGCGGAAATTCACGCCGCCTACGAGAAGAACAAGTCGAAATACCAGGTTCCCGAACGGCGCGTGGCGCGCTACGCGCTAGTGGATGTCAACCAGATACGTCACAACTTGCAAGTCTCCGACGACATGCTTAAGCAGCAATATCAGTCAAATATTCAGCAGTATCAAGTGCCGAACCGCGTCCACGTCGAGCACATTCTCTTCATGACCGTGGGAAAGACGACGGACGCGGAAGTCGAAGAGGTCAAAAAGAAGGCTGAGGACGTTCTAAAGCAGGTCAAGAAGGGCGGGAAATTCGAAGATCTCGCGAAGAAGTACTCCGAGGACCCCGGTTCAAAGGACAAGGGTGGTGACCTGAGCTGGATAACTCAAGGGCAAACCGTCCCCGAATTCGAAAAGACCGCCTTCAGCCTCAACCCAGGCCAGGTTTCGGATCTCGTCAAGACGCAGTATGGCTTCCATATCATCAAGGTCCTTGAAAAAGAGACTGCTCACACCAAGCCGTTCGAAGAAGTGAAGGATTCGCTGCGCGCGCCGCTCCTGCTCTCGCAGGCGGACAAGCTGGCAAGCGACACGGCCGACCGGTTGTCGGCGGCCATTCGCCAATCCAACAAGGTTTCTCTGGACGATCTGGCGAAGCAATATCAGCTGACCGTGAGCGAGACGCGTCCCATTGCTGCGTCGGACCCCTTACTGGAACTCGCCAATTCCCAGGAAGCCAAGGATGCTGTCTTCCGGGCAAGGCCAGACGAAACAAGCCTCCCGGTTCGAACTGATCGCGGCTACGTCGTCCTATCGGTCAAGTCGATCCAGCCTGCACACCAGGGTTCTCTTGAAGAAGTCCGCGACCGGGTGATCGCCGACCTGAAACGCGAAAAGTCCACGGAGTTGGCTAAAAGC
>Ga0209648_10002592_pt1 | contig 15048 bp, 18 predicted proteins | sample GraSoi2013_115cm_FD_185830 | JGI IMG/M metagenome (GOLD analysis project Ga0209648, IMG submission 185830) | Grasslands soil microbial communities from the Angelo Coastal Reserve, California, USA - Sample 9_17_2013_115cm (SPAdes) (version 2) | ecosystem: Environmental > Terrestrial > Soil >...
GTGTGGCGCTGGTCGATTTCACCGGGTTGCCACCACTGGCCAAGGGCAAGGTCTACCAGCTCTGGCTCATCACGCCCGGTGGCCGCCCGGATTCCGCCGCGGTGTTCGTGCCTGACAGCAACGGTGGCAAGGTGGTGTTGGTGGGACTGCCTCTCACCGGCTACTCGCAGATGGCGGTCACCGCCGAGGACGCGCCCAACGGGTCCCCGGCACCCAGTCAGCAGCCAGAGCTCTCTGGGAACCTCGGATGAAGAAAATCAGCGGCGAGAATTTCTCCCGCCGCTGAACCTGATCGATTCGTCTCTACATCCGAGGCGGGATTATCGGCGGCGGAGGGACATCGTCCTCCTCGGGAGGCTTCGAAGTCTCTTCCGGCTCCGGCTCCGCGATCGGGTGCATCCTTTCCATGTGCTTGGCGAGCTCTTCCGAGTTGTCGACCTCTTCGCCGCAGATTTTGCACTGCACGATATCGGTCCTCCTTACGCTTGATCCAGGCGTGAGGGAAGCTGGGCGCTCAGCCTTTGGAGGTCAAGCGCTCCCTCTTATATAACGCACAGCCCTGTGCTTGTACCCGGTCAGGCTGTGACGATGCGGTGCATGTTCTGGCTGTCGAGCTTGAACTTGCCTGCGCTCGAGGTGATCGCGAACGTGACCGCATAGTCCCCCCAGGCCGCGGGCGAGCCGGCGGCACGGCCGGTGCAGGCGCTTGGGATCGCCACCTCGATCATTGCGCTCGAGCCCGGGCCGACGCTGGTCGGGGTGTAGGTCACATTGCCGGCATCGAATTTGTCGCCCACCTTTTGCAGCCATCCGCCCTTCACGGCGGCCAGGGTCATGGTGGCCGAGACCGCTGAGATCGTCACCGTCTTCGAGGTCGCGTTGTGGGCATCGATGGTGCCGTGGAGCTCGTACTGGAGAGCTTTAGCGCCGACCGGACACGTATAGCCCTGGTCGACAGACGCGTTGCTCACGGCGAACGTCGGTGACGAGCCGAAGCTGCAGCCGGCGAGTAGAAGTACGCAAGCGGCGGGGGCGATCTGCCGCGGGCGGAGGTGGATCACATCGACCCGCGCGCTACCGGCGCCGGCGTGCCGCCGCCAAGGGTCTGCCTGACGGCGAGCAGCCTGGCCACGTCGACCGGCGACACGATACCCACCAAGCGGTCACTGTCGAACACCAGCACACGCTGGTCGAGCGCTCCGGCCCGTTGGATGAGAGCAGCGAGGTCCTCATCGGGCCGCGCCACCGGCACCTCCGAAATCGGGCGGGCGCGGTCTTTCAATCGCTCCTCGGCGCGTGCACCGGCCGGCATCCGGACCAGGTCGCCAAGCCGCACGATCCCCGTGAGCTTGCCCGAGGGATCGTGGACCGGGTAGGTGGTGAAGGCGTGCTGCGGCGCAATCGACTCGAGGAACTGCTCAACTGTCAGCCAGTCGGGGATCGTGACCACGGGCGACGTCATCGCGGCCGACACCGGGACCGAGCTGAGCAGTCCCCGGACGGTGGTTCCAACCTCCTCCGAGCTCCCGGCTGACAGCAGGAACCAGCCGACGAATGCGATCCAGATGCCGTTGAGGAGCGAGCCCGTGAAGAGGAGCAGCGCGCCGAAGGCGATCATCAGATAGGCGAAGACGCGGCTGATGCGCACCGCGCTGTGCACGCCTCGCTGCCTGCTCCCGAGGCGCCACCAGAAGAACGAGCTGAGGAGGCGGCCGCCGTCGAGCGGAAAGGCGGGAACGAGGTTGAACAGGGCCAGGGCCACGTTGACGAACGCGAGCCAGCCCAACAGGTCGGCGACGAGCGCGGGCGAGGGGAGCAGCGACAGGACGAACGCGACCAGCGCGACGGCGAGGCTGGTCAGCGGGCCGACCCCCGCGATCAGCGCCTCGTCGCCCGCGCTCTTGGGCTCGCTGTCCAGCTTGGCGACGCCTCCGAACAGCCAGAGCGTAATACCACCGACTTTGACACCCTTGCGTCTTGCGACGAGAGCATGGGCGAGCTCGTGCGCGAGCAGGCAGGCGTAGAAAGCGACGCTGCCCGCGGCTCCGGCGACCCAATATGCCAGGGCAGGCTGGCCAGGCACGTCCAGTGGGAGCACCTCGGTCGCCACAGTCCACGAGATGAGCGCAAACACGAAGACGAGGCTCCAGTTGATCCCGACCTCGATCCCAAAAATGCGGCCGAGCCGTATCGACGGAGCCATTCGAGCTCAGGCGTTCCGAGGCACGAGCAGCACCGGCCGCCTGGAATGGAGTGAGATCTCGTGGCTCACGCTTCCAAGCAGCAGCTCGGCCACCTCTCCGCGGCCTCGCCTCCCGACGACTATCAGCCCGGCCTTCTCCTTTTCTGCGAGGTCCAGGATCACCGAAGCCGGCCGCCCGTCCCGCAGCACCGCGCGGAACCGAACGCCCGCAGTCTTGAGTGGGCGGCACCATTTGGTCACAAGGTCCTTCTCGATCTCGGCGCGCACCTTGTCATCGAGATACAACGGCATCGTGTAAGGGTCCGGCAGTGCGACGGGTATGTCGAGGGCGTAGACCACGATGACCTCGGAGCGCATGGCTTTTGCCAATCGAGCCGTCCATTCGACTGCGTGCTTCCCAGCGTCTGATCCGTCGACGCCGACGACGATCCGCTTCACCGCAGAAGCAGCTGCTGTCGCCATCCCTACCTCCTCTTGTCGTCCTGCCGGCGGCCGCGTTCGGTGGCCGTGGCCACGGCGAGCATGCCGGTCAGCACTGCCCCCTCGAACACCCCGTAGAAGATGGATCTCAGCAATGGCTGGTTGAACGGTCCGATGTTGATCAACAGCGTGAGCACCGCGAAGATCGGAAAGGAGATCAGCAGCTGACGCCACGTCTCGAGCGCTTCCCACCACAGGATCAGTCGGGACCGCGGGTCGCCCATCTCAGTGGGATCATATTCGTAACCGCATATGGGCCCCCGAACCGCGATGGCCGGCTGCCTGGCGATAGTCATGCTGGGCGCGGCGGCGTGCGATCCCTTGACCGGAACAGGGCCTGGCACGGCGCCGGATCCGAAGAGCTATATCCACTCCGATCCCGCCACCAGAACGGCGGTGATCACGCTGATCGCGGGTTATCCGGCGGGCGACTACCAGTTCAACTACGACGGCTACGGCAACGGAACTCTCGTGATCAGCATCCCGGTCGGCTGGCAGGTCACCGTGCAATGTGAGAACCGCGGCACGGTTTCCAACTCATGCGCTGTCGTGCGGGGCAAGAACGATATCGCCCCGATCGAGCCGACCTGGTCGACACCAGATCCGACCCACGGTCTCGGTCCAGGTCAGTCGGCAACGTTCGTGTTCAGCCCCTCGACCTCCGGCAGCTACCGGATCGCCTCCCTGGTCGGGGGCAACGAAGCCAGCGGGATGTGGGCTGACCTCGAGGTGACCAGTGGCGGCGGGCCTACGATGAGGGCCGAGGGCTGAGTCGATGACTCCTGTCGCATCCGGCCGGCTCACCAACCTCTCGCTGTTCGTCCTGCTTGCGGTCGCTTTTGCCAGCGGCTGGCTCGCATTCGAGCTGTCGGGTCAGCCGGCTCGCGCGATTCTTGTCCTGCACGCTGCCGCGGGCGTCGGGATCGTGCTGCTGGTGCCCTGGAAGTCGCTGGTGGCCAGGCGCGGCTTCCGCCGGCGACACACGCTCCGCTGGGCGTCGGTGGTGCTGGCGCTCGGGGTCGCGGTGTCGATTGCGTTCGGGGTCGTGCACTCGGTCGGCCATCCCAACATCGGATATCTGACGGCGATGGACTTTCACGTTGGCGCGGCATTGTGCGTGATCCCTTTCGTGCTCTGGCATCTGTTCGCGCGGCCGCTCAAGCTGAGGGCCACCGACCTGAGCCGCCGCAACTTTCTCCTGGGCGGCGCTCTGGCCGGTGCCGCAGCGTTGGGCGTGGCGCTGCTGCCGTCGGCGCGGCGTGCACCCACCGGATCATTCCAGGCCGCTTACCCGGTGGCTACGGTGTGGATGTTCGACACCGTGCCCGAGGTGGACGTCGCATCGTGGCGCCTCGCTGTCGCGGGCCGCACGTGGACATATGACCAGCTCGCGGGGTATTCCGATCGCATCGCGGCAGTCATCGACTGCACCGGTGGCTGGTACTCCGAGCAGGTGTGGGAGGGTGTGTTGCTGCAACGCTTGCTGCCCGTCCCCGCAGGCGGCGGTGCGAGCCTGAACGTGAGGTCGATCACCGGCTACAGCCGGCGCTTCGGGATCGAAGATGCCGGCCGGCTGCTCCTGGCGACACGCCTGGCCGGGGATCGGCTTGATGCCGGGCACGGTTACCCGGTTCGCCTCGTCGTCCCAGGGCAGCGCGGCTTTGCCTGGGTGAAATGGGTCGTCGCGATCGAAGTCGACGACCAACCGTGGTGGTGGCAGCCGCCCTTCCCGCTACAGTAACCCTCGGATTGCGCCACCTCGAGTCGCAGCGTTCGCTGCTCGCGCTGGGCAAGGATTCGCCCGGCCTCTCCGTGCTCGCGAAAAAGCTGCGGCTGGCGCCCAACCATCACGTCGCGGTCATCAATGCGCCCCCCGGCTACCTCGCCCAGCTTGCGCCGGCACCGGCGGATCTGTTCACCGCGCTCAAGGCGTCAACGCTCTATGACGTGGTCCAGCTTTTCGTGAACAACGTGGACGAGCTGCGTACGCTTGGGCCTTCCGCCATCAACGCGGTGAGGCCGGACGGGCTGCTCTGGATCGCTTATCCGAAGGGCGGCGTCACTCGCGGAGCGACTGACCTGCCGGCGACGCCCTGGTGGACCAAGCGCGACGTGCTAGGCGAAATCACGGGCGAGATAGGCTTCAAGCCCGTCGCCTTCGTGAAGATCGATGACGACTGGACCGCTCTACGTTTCAAGAGGACGTAGTTTTTCTGTCTGGGATGGGGCCGGCCCGAGGCGCACTGTGGGGCAAGGTGGCCGTCGTCACGGGTGGCGGCAGCGGGGTCGGTCGCGCGGTCGCAAAGGCGATGGCGAAGCAGGGTGCGAACATCGTGGTCTCCGACTTCGATGAGCCACGCATGGACCGCACCGTCGAAGAAATCCTGAGGCTAGGCACCAGCGATTCCGCGATCGCGCTCGGGGCCGACGTGCGCAGCGACTCCTCAGTGCGATCGCTGGCCCGCGACTCGATCAAGGCGATGGGTCGGGCCGACATCCTCGTCAATGCCGCCGGTGTTCTTCTGCAGGGCAAGCTGGAGCGCATCTCCACCAAAGACTGGAGCTGGATGCTCGAGACCAACCTCCTCGGTGCGGTCCGGACCAGCATGGCTTTTCTACCGGACATGACCGCCCGAGGCTCCGGCCACATCGTCAATGCGGTCTCGTACGGCGGACTCCTCCCCGGCGACCCGATGACCATTCCTTACGATACGGGCCACTCGGCGCTGGCCACCTTCACGCAATCTCTCGCTCAGCAGACGCGCGGCAGCGGGGTCTTCGTGTCGCTGTTCTGTCCCGGCTCCCACAGCCCGCGCATCGGCCAGAACACGCGGTCGCGAGGGATGGGCCGGTGGCTGAGCGGCGGTCTGGGGGCTGAGGAAGGCGCAAAGGTTTTCGACCAGCTCGCGGCGAGCCTCATCGACGGGCTGCACCACCCTCGCTTCCTGATCGTCGGCGACCCTGCCGAGGCCGATGCCCTCCGCGCGCGTTGGGACGACCCACGTCCAGCAGCGATGACGTGACGGTTCCCAGCGACCTCCTGTCGAGCATCGGAATCAGCATCGCCGTCGCGGCGGTGCTTGCTGTAATCGGCTGGAGGCTGCGCCAGCCGCTGATCCTCGCTTATCTCGTGACCGGTGTCGTCATCGGACCGGTCGGGTTCAACTGGGTGCAGAACAAGGAGAGCATCCAGACCGTGGCGGAGATAGGCCTCATCCTTCTGCTCTTCATAATCGGACTCGAGATCGATCTCAAGAAACTTGCCTCCGCCGGGCTGCCTGTGCTGCTCACGGGAGCTCTGCAGGTCCCGATCTGCATCGCGCTCGGCCTTGGTTTCTTCTACCTGCTCGGCGTCCGCAACACCGGCGGCAATTACGCTCTGCTTTACCTCGCGGCGTGCATGAGTCTGTCCAGCACTTTGGTCGTCGTCAAGCTGCTCAACGACAAGTTCGAGCTCGACACGCTGCCCGGCCGCATTACGCTCGGAGTGCTCGTCATCCAGGACATCTGGGCAGTGGGCATGCTCGCCGTCCAGCCCAACCTCACCAATCCAAACCTGCTTCCGCTGGCGTTCTCGCTGTGGAAGGGCGCCCTGCTGGTCACCGGCGGCTTTTTCATGGCCAAGTACGTCCTTCCCTTTTTATTTCGGTCTGTTGCCAAAGCGCCCGAGCTCGTGCTGGTGAGCGCGCTCGCGTGGTGCTTTTTCCTGGCGAGCGTCGCCAGCGTGATCGGACTCTCGCGGGAGATGGGGGCGCTGATCGCGGGAGTAAGCCTCTCTACATTTCCCTACAACCTTGACGTCATGGCCAAGGCGGTCAGCATCCGCGATTTCTTCGTGACCCTTTTCTTCGTTGCGCTCGGCATGCAGATTCGAATTCCCACGGTGCAGGTGGTGGAGCTTGCCCTGGCCGCGTCTGCCTTCGTGATTCTGAGCCGCCTATCGGTCGTGCCGATCCTCTATTTCCTCCGGATGGGCCTTCGCACCAGCCTGCTCCCGGCGATCAACCTGGCCCAGGTGAGCGAGTTCTCGATCGTCATCGCTTCGATCGGGCTGACGTATCACCAGATCAGCACTGACGTGGTGACGATCGTGATCATGACCTTCGCGATCACATCGGTCGTGTCGACCTACATGATCAATTCGAGTCACCGGGTCCAGAAAGTCTTGAGCGGTGGGCTGAGGTTGCTGCATGTCCGGGATCTCGATGTGGGTGAGGCCGCGCCGGAGCGGGAAGCAGCCAGGCCGGAGACGATGATCTTCCTGGGCTTCTTCCGCGATGCGAGCTCGATCCTTCTGGAACTCGAGAGCGAGGGCACCGCGGTCGAAGGGCAGGTGATGCTCGACAAAGTCCTGGTCATCGACTTCAACCCCACAGTGATGCGAGAGCTGCAGGCGCGAGGGATCAGCATCGTGTACGGCGACATCGCGCATGCCGACACTCTTCGTCACGCGGGCATCGAGAACGCCGAGCTCGTCCTGAGCAGCATCCCCGACGACATTCTTCGCGGCACCGACAATCTGCGACTGCTCCGTAACGCCCGCGCCAGCTGTCCCAGAGCCAAGGTCATGCTCACGACCGACCACATACCGCAGGCACTTCATTTCTATGAGGCCGGCGCCGACTTCGTATACATCCCTAGGCTCCATTCCGCCCAGCAGATCGCGCGCATCCTCAAGGACGGGCTAGTCGCCGGTTTCGACGGAGTACGTGCCGCCGAGATCGAGCATCTCAGACAGCGTCGAGAGGTACTCGCCTGACCCGCATTCTCGCCATCGCGGACGAGGAGGACGAGGGCCTTTTCGGAGACAAGCTCATGACGTTGCAGCCCGACCTCGTGCTGTCGTGCGGGGATCTGCCGTGGGACTACCTCGAGTACATCGTCAGCCGCCTCAACGTGCCTCTGTTGTACGTGCCAGGCAACCACGACCCGGTACCGCCGCCTCTCGACGATACGTGGACGCCCCTTCGAGCCGAAAGGCCCGCGAGGGGGCCGCAGGGCTGCGTGAACGTGGACGGCCGGGTTGAGGACGCCGCCGGCCTTCGTATCGCGGGCCTTGGCGGTTCGATGCGATACCGACCCGGTCCCAATCAGTACACGCCGGCGCAGATGCGATGGCGGGCGCTGCCAATTGAGATCCTTGCGAGCTTGAGGCGACGCGACGGCAAGCGCCGTCTCGATGTGCTGCTGACGCATGCGCCTCCCGAGGGTTTCAGCGGCAGGTACGACGACCTTGCTCATCGCGGCTTCCCGGCGTTCAACCGGTTGATCAAGAAACTGGCCCCGCGGTTCCACGTGCACGGCCACGTCCATCCGTATGGCATGGCGCAGGCCGACCGACAGCTGGGCGAGACGCTGATCGTCAACGCCGTGCCGTACCGCCTGCTCGAGATCTAGCGGCTACCGGCGATTCCCGCCCCTCTCCCCCAAGTGGGAGAGGGGGTTACAGCGGGAGGGTGACGCCCGCCCCTTCGGCAAGGGCGCGGTCGAACACGAGCCGCGCCGTGGCGGCGTCCTCCACGGCGTGACCCGTGGACTTGTAGACCGTGATCTCATCCTCAGACAATCGGCCCGGGCGTGTGCCCGCGAGCACCTCCCCGACCTCGGTCAGCCTGTCGGCATCGATGCCCTGGAGCTCGTGGGCGCCGGCCGGAGGCGGGTTGGTGGCCGCGCCGCGCCACTCCACGAACACGCGCGCTGCGGACATCGTGGGGGGATCGATCTCAGGCCCGAAAGTCCCGCCCACCGAGCTGACGTGCACGCCAGGCTTCAGCCAATCGCGGCGGATCACCGGCTCGCGCGAGTCGGTGCAGCACGCGACCACGTCGGCGCCACGCACTGCAGCTTCGAACGAACCCACGGCCCGGGCTCGTGGATGGCGCGCCGCGAGGGTCGCTGCCTTGCCGGCGTCCCTCGACGCGATGCGGATCTCTTCGAAGTCACGAACTCGAGGCAGGGTCTCGAGATGCGACGCGCCCTGCACTCCCGCGCCCAGGATCGCCAACACCTTCGCATCCTTGCGCGCCAGCGCTCGCGTCGCCACCGCCGCGGTCCCGCCTGTGCGGATGGCCGTGATGTATGCGCCGTCCATGATCGCCAGCGGCGCGCCGTTGCTTTCGTCGAAGAGTGCGATCAGCCCCTGATGGGAGGGAAGAGCGTGCTCATGATTGCCAGGGAAAACCGAGACGAGCTTGACCTCGAGCGCGACGCCGGGTACGTAGCCCGGCATCGTTCCCATGAGCCCCAGGTCCGGCACGCGAATCCCGACCCGAGGCGGCACGATCGTGATGCCCGCGGAGAAAGCGATAAGGGCCTTGCCAAGAGCGTCGAGCATGGCGTCGACGTCGAGCAACCGTTCCACGTCTTCGCGGCTGAGGTAGAGAAGCTCTCGCACGCCCGGCCATGATAAGCCTCTGATGAAGGAGCTACTCCGCAACGGCAAGCTGGTGACGCTGATGCTCGGGCATCTGACCGTCGACAGTTATGTCGGCGTCATCCCTGTCCTCTATCCGGTGCTGATCGGTCGGTTTCATCTGACCCTCGCCACGGTCGGGCTCGTGAGCCTGGCCTACTCCGGGACGGCGGCCATCTCGCAGCCGCTGTTCGGCGTGATCGCGGACCGGTACGGAACCCGGTTTACCGGAGTCGCCCTCGCCTGGACCGCGCTCACGTTCGCATTGGTCGGTTTCGTGCCCACGTTCCCTCTACTGGTCGCGCTCGCGTGCGCGTCGGGCCTTGGCTCTGGCGCCTTCCATCCGTTCGGGGCGCTCGACGTGCGTGCCCTGCTCCAGGCGTGGCGCCGCAGCTTTGGCATGTCCGTCTACGTCACCGCAGGCACGATCGGCGTGGCCCTCGGGCCGCTGATCGGCATCGGCCTGCTGGCCTTGTTCGGCCTTCACGGGACCGGAGTGCTGGTGATCCCCGGGGTCGCGACCGGGGCCTATCTGCTGTGGCGCATGCGTCGCCAGGTGCGACCAACCGCGGCGGCCGTAAAGGCCGCGGCCCTGACCGCGCGCCCGGTGCCGGTTTTTGCTTTGGCGATGGTGATCGGCGTAATGATGTCGCGCAGCTGGACGGTCGGCGTCTTTCAAGCCTTCACCCCCACGTGGTACCGCCAGCTCGGCTACGGCCCGGAATTCTATGGCCCGCTCGCGACGACACTCGTACTGGCGAGCGCGGTCGGCACGGTCGGCTGCGGATCCCTGGCCGACCGCTACGGCCGCCGAACGGTGATCCTGGCGACCCTTGTGCTGACCATCCCCGCCATCCTCCTGTACACGATGTTCCCCGGGCCATGGGCGTTCGCGACCGCGATCCTGATCGGGTTCCTTGCGGCATCGACGGCGCCGCTGATGCTTTTGATGGCTCAGCAGCTCATGGCGTCTCGCGCCGGCCTGGCCTCGGGCCTCGTGATGGGATTGGGCTTCGTGACCGCGGCCATCGGCGTCCCGATCAACGGCGCGATCGCCGACGCCGTCGGATTGCAGGAATCGCTGATGAGCCAGGTGATCCTCGTGATCGCCACGCTTGCGCTCGCGTGGCTCCTGCCTACGGAGGCGAAGATGGAGACCTACTCGGACACGATGCCCGCGGTCAGGCCGGCGACGGCCGGCGCCCCATCCGTGCTGTCATGACTTGCACGATCGCGATCGCCAGGGCGGCGTAAACGACCCCGCCGATGACGTCGGCGACGTAGTGCTCGCCCAGGTACACCACGGCGACCCAGACGATCAGGGCCCAGACCCAAAGCAGCGCGCCTACCTTGCGGTTCTGGCTCCATGCGGCCGCCGCCGCGACCACCGGAAAGCCGGCGTGCAGCGAGGGGAACGCGGCGTACAGGTTGTAGTCGTGCTGCGAGTAGAGCCAGACAAGGCTGGACGGAACGCTGCTGCGCTGGATTGCGTCCTCGATGACATGCCTGACGGCCGCGGGCTGCGCGAGCCACGGTGGGGCGGTCGGTGCGACCACATAAGTCACGAAGGCCAGCCCGCACAGGACGACCAGGGTCAGCCCGAAATTGCGAAACGCGACGCGGTCTTTTGCCCACAGCCAAGCGCCGACGGCGACAGGCAGAAGGAAATGCATCGCGTAGACCACGCTGCCGGCATCCTCGAAAACGTCCGCGTCGGCAAGCCTGCCGACCGCCGCCTGCAGGACCAGGGTCGGCTGGTAGCCCGCGAAGAGTGTGCGATCGAGGCCCGCGAGGTTGTGGGCCGGCATGCCGAGCAGGGAGGCGAGGTCGCGCATCAACTCGTACGCCACCAGCAAGAGCACGAAGGGAGCCCATCCTCGCACCAGGGCCGGCAGCCTCCGGTCGGCTCCGGCAGCGATGCGGGTTGAGTCGAGGCTCACAATTGCAACTAAATACACATGGGTGCACTGAATGGCTTCAGCTTTCTGTAAACCATGGCGCTGAGCACCGACGACCAGCTCGAGTTCGTCGTGCACGACGATGGCCCCGCGCTCGCGCGCCTGTTCACGCTCCCGCTGCCGGCCCGGCTCGACGCGCTCGCTGCGATGCGCGGGATCTCGTCGTTCGACACCGCCGGCATGAATCTGCTGCGCGAGATCCACGAGCGGGGCGACGGATTCCGGGTCGAAGTCGACGACCCACGCTACGCTGCGGCCGTCGAGCGCCTGGTCAAGGCCGACGGGTGGGGCCAGATCAAGCGCGAACTGGCCCGCGCATGGGATTACCAGAATTCGGCCCTGCCCGGAATCCGCCACCCGGACCGCATCGAGGTCACGGTGACGCTCGGCTACCCCGACGACCCGGTCTTTCTGGAGCGCACGCTCGGCTACTACGGCATGGGCTCCGACCCCGGCACGATCTTCATGGTGGTCTGGCCGACCGATTACAACGAGACGAGGATCGGAGCGTGCGCGGTGCACGAGCTGGCGCACAACATCCGCACTCCCAACGTCGAGGGCCCGTTCAACCTGGCCGAATGGGTGGTGCACGAAGGCCTCGCCGAGGTCTTCACCTTCGAGGTGTGCGGCCCCGATTCGACCGGAGGTTGGTACAAGGACGTAACCGGGAAGGTCTTCGACGAGACGTGGGACAAGGTGATCCGCGCGTTTGGCACCGGCTCCACGTTTCGTGACTGGGGCCCTTATGTGCTCGGCGACGAGGTGGCTCGCCGGATTGGAGTGGAGCCTGTCGGAATTCCTCACATGGGGGGTTATGCCGTGGGCAGGAGGATCGTCGAGCGATACCTCGCGGCGACCGGGCTCGAGGCGGCGCAAGCCATCGTCCGGCCGGTGCACGAGCTGCTCGAAGGCGCCGGCGTCACCCCGCCTACGGCGGCGTGATGGAGCGGCCGGCCAGATCGGCGCGTCCTTATATGCCCGGCTACGGCACGCTGCCGGCGAGCGAGGGCAGCGGCCTGTTGCCCTGGTCGTGGGCGGAGGAGCGGCTCATCTCGTCGCGCAACTACTGGATGGTGACGGTGTGGCCGGATGGACGTCCGCATGCGATGCCCGTATGGGGCATGTGGCACGACGGCGCATTCTGGTTCAGCAGCAGCAAACCCTCGCGCAAGTCGAAGAACCTCGGCGCCAACCCTCGGTGCGTCGTCACGACCGAGGATGCGTTGAACCCTGTCGTGGTCGAGGGCACCGCGGAGCTGCTGAGTGATCCTGAGGACATCGCCAAGCTGCTCGCGCTCGAGAATGCCAAGTACGAGGCGGACTACAAGATCGAGATGCTGGACCCGGCCGTGAACTCGTGCTTTCGTGTCAGGCCGATTTGGGCGTTTGGCATCGAGCATGGCGACTTCGAAGGCTCGCCGACGAGGTGGGAGTTCTAGTGGACTAGGTAGTTGTCGAGGTGATGGTTTCGCTGGCGAGGTACAGCCCCGCCGAGTAAGCGACCACCGCGATCGCGAATCCGATGGCCATGATCATCGAGCTGAAGTCTTGGTGGTAGTTCAAGAAGCTGCCGCCGTTGAAGCCCGCGCCGAGAATTCCTATGAACCCGAATGCGGACGACAGCACGATTCCGCGGCGGCGTGTCTGGATGCCTGACACCAGCGTCATCACCGCAGCGACGACGAGGACCAGGCCGAAGATTGCATGCAGCGCCAGCAGGATATGTCCGTGCAGGATGGCCCAGGTGACGCTCTGGGCGACCCCGCTGAAGTACTCGGGTGGGTTGGACCCAGGGTGGTCGGTGGGAATCTTCACGAAAAGGTTGACAGCCATGCCGAGCAGGAACTGGATGGTCAACGTCACCACCGCGCCCAGGAAGTTGATCCGTACCAGGAAGTTGATCCGTAATTGCTGTTTCCGGCGCATGGTGGCGACCAGTCTATTGACCCCTTAAGGTCAACGCAGTGAATGTGTTCGAGGCCGCCGGCGGGGCTGAGACTTTCAAAACCCTGGTCGAACGTTTCTATGCGCGAGTCGCCTCAGATCCCGTCCTGCGCCCGATCTATCCCGAAGAGGACCTTTCGAGCGCGACCGAGCGCCTGACCCTCTTCCTTATCCAGTACTGGGGTGGGCCGACCACTTACAGCGCCCAGCGCGGGCATCCCCGGCTCCGCTTGCGACATCAACCCTTCGCGATCGGGCAGGCCGAACGCGATGTGTGGTTGGGGCACATGACCGCGGCGGTGGAGTCCCTGGAGTTGAGCCACGACGTGAGGAAAGCGCTGCTCGATTATTTCGAGGCGACGTCGACCGCGATGATCAACCGCCCGTTTCAGCTTTAGCCGTCGCGGCCTTAGCGGCTTCGGCGGTCGAAGGCGAACCGTTTGATGCGTCTGACGCCGCCGGCTCAGGCTTCACCAGGTCGACAGGTAAGCCTGGCGGCGGTTCCTCGAGCTCCAGCGATGGGCCGCGCCCGGATGCCTTCGCGCGACGCAGCGCCGTGCGGAGGCGCGGGATCTCAGCCCGCAGCGGCTCCTCGACCCAGTCGAACGCGACCACTCGCTCGTTGACCTCCCAGAACAGCCCGTTCTGCATCACCTCCATGCGGTCGAGGGCGGCATCGACGAAATCAGGGGGCGCGGCGGCGATGCCCTCGACGAGCACGTGGACGACCTCCCTGGACTCGGCGGCCATCGCCCAGAACGTGAGCTTGGCGACCGCCTTGAAGAGACCGTTGAGCCCGATCGGCCGTGCATTGGGGATGAGCTCGAGCAGGTTGCGGACCAGCAACACCGCAAGGCGTTTGGTCACTTCGAGATCGCGCGACTGCGCTGCGATCGCGAGATCGGCCACGTCCTCGGCGGCGGCGCCGAAGATCGCGGGCATTCCCGCCTCATCGAAATGCCGGCCGTAGCGGAGCACATGCGCGGCGGCTTCGACCGAGAGGTCGGGTCGCCACTCCAGCGCGCCGATCGCGAACCGCCGGTACTCGTTCATGGTCGAGGAGGCGAACGTCGGCGCGGATTGGTTGAGCGCCGCACGCAGGTAGGTGTTGAAGAAGCGCACGCACATCTCCGCCACCTCGTTGTCGCCCGCCTCGATCGCCGCGAGGCCGATGTCGCGAGTGGCCACGGCGATCGCATGGACGGCCTCCTTTCTGTGCGCCGGGGTCAGGCCGACGAGGTGAACGAAGCTGGAGAGCACCGTGTACTCGACCCACGTGTGCGCGCGGTTGACCTCGGCCACGATCTGGTCGGAATCGCCAGGCAGCTCCGGGTGGCCGACCTGGAACCACTGCGGGCCAAAACCCTTCTTCACCTTCACGTAGTCCTGGGCGAGGAACTCGCCCAGAACGCCGATCGTGAGCAGGCAGACCGGCATGTCGCCCAGCTGTACGGAACCAAAAGCGATGTCGGTGACCTGGTTGATGGAGGTGAGGAGATCGTTCCGGCACCGCACGACGTGCTTGCCCGCAACTGCGTTGGCCAGGTGCCGTCGCGAATGGATCCTGATGCTGTTGACAAGTGTCTCGGCGCGCATGACCGCGAAGATGTAGCCGATGTATGGAAAGACGATGGCGAAATTGATGATCGCAAGCACCTCGGCGGCGGCGACGCTCCACGTCGGCACGTAGTTGGTCTTGATCTCGGCGCGGACGAGGAAGGTGTAGAGGATCGACGACAGCGCGAAGCCGAGGACGATCGCATTCAAAGGGTTGGTAGTGAAGAGGCCGATGATGCGCGGCGAGTAGCGCGACGACGTCATCTGGATTCCGAACACGACGACGAGGATGACGATGCTCAAGGTCACGCCCTCGGCGCCGCCGACCAGGCCCAGGGTGCCGGCGGCGGCGGTTGGATCGGGGGCCAGGAAGCCTCCCATCGAGCGCGAATCCAGGAAGCCGAAGAGGACGACCATCATGGTCGCGACTGCGATCAGCGCGAATCCTGAGAGCGCAGCGCCAATCCAGCCCGGGGAGGCTTGAAGGTCACTTT
>Ga0209648_10002595_pt1 | contig 15043 bp, 15 predicted proteins | sample GraSoi2013_115cm_FD_185830 | JGI IMG/M metagenome (GOLD analysis project Ga0209648, IMG submission 185830) | Grasslands soil microbial communities from the Angelo Coastal Reserve, California, USA - Sample 9_17_2013_115cm (SPAdes) (version 2) | ecosystem: Environmental > Terrestrial > Soil >...
GAGTGCTGATTGCGACCGTTGTGGCCGCAGTGCGAGCGGCGGCAGCGGCGGCTCCTGGATTGCCGTTGATGGCGGGAGGCAAGTCCATGGGAGGACGAATGACATCGCAAGCTGCGGCAGAGCATCCACTGGATGGCGTGCGAGGATTGGTGTTCTTTGGTTTTCCGCTGCACCCGCCGGGCCGGCCGGGAACGAAACGAGCCGACCACCTTGCGAAGGTTACGATACCGACGCTGTTCCTGCAGGGAACGCGAGATGCGCTTGCCCATCTCACGTTGCTCCGTCCGGTGTGCGCGAAGCTCGGGTCGCGAGCGACGCTGCATGTCATTGAAACAGCAGATCATTCGTTTCATGTGCTAAAGAGTTCGGGAAGAACTGACGCGCAGGTGTTGCGGGAATTAGCGGAAAGGGCAGCGTCCTGGGCGGAGGCAGTTGAAGAGACGCAGTAGCGTTTCTGGTCATTGCAGATTCAAGAAGGCGAAGACGGTGCGTGTCAATATTACCGCGCGCAAGAATCAAATCGAATTGATCGACCGCCCAGCCAGGGAAGCGGGCATGACGCGCTCGGCGTATTATATAGTGCAATCGGCAACGTCAGGAGTTGCCTATAGGAAACGAAATGGGTCCACACGCCGGCGAATCAATGCCTACGCAAAACACATGAAGTCATCCAAGACCAAAAGGCGGTAGCGGAAGCCAGTGGTAAACACATGGAGGGACCGCACCCCAAGGGCCTCAGCGCGTTACGCGGGGTGCCGCATAGAGCATGAATCCAGAAGAACTAAATCAGCTGCTGGACTCAGTTGAAGTTCCTCTTCTTAGCATAACTCCGCTTTACTGCCTTGTGACCGACGCTGATGAGATTATTTTGACTAATAAAGTTACGATCACGCGATTTTCGGAAGAGCAGATGAAGTTTCTGGGCGAGGACGATCGTTTCGCCCGGCACCTCCGTCTGTACACGCCTCAGTGTCTGCTCTGGGAGCGAAGTTCTGTCTCCCTTAAGCAATTCAAAGGGATGGCCGAAGAGACTGTCGCATTGGCCGTTGAACACGGAATTGATCAGGGTGACGATATTCTTCGAGGAAGGGATGGAAGGACATCGGCACTCAATACCCAGGTGAATCAGCTCATTCTCTTCCTTCGCGCCCTCCAACTCTACAGACGCGGCAGATTGGTAGTTGGAGATTCTCTTTTTTATTTCTCTGAGCCATTTGCTGCCCGCATCATTGCGCGTTGTACGGATATGGCTATGGATTATCAGATAGTTGAGCAGTATAGACCCCACTACGAATTTAATTCTGCCGATATACGGGACTTTCTTACTTTTTATGTCCGGTTCCTCGAGGTGAGCCTGACAATCGGGGAATATCCGGAAATTGAGCTAGCCGTCTCTAGGTATTGCAAAGAGACTGCCCAGCACGGAGACGTAGTGGATCTAATGATTTCTCTCGAATCCTTGCTAGTTCCCGAGGAAGAGGGAATTGCATTCAAACTATCCCAGCGAGTCGCCAATCTTCTGGGTGCGGATGCCAAGCATCGCAAAGAGCTTTTCAAGAAGGTCAGAGACTTCTATGGCCTGAGATCTAGGACTGTCCATGGGGCAAAGGCTAGACCAAGGGAAGTTAACCTGGGACAGCAACTTGATGATTTAAGAGAGATAACACGAAAGATCATCTTGTCAGTCATGGCGCTCGCCGCCGAGTCTGGAATGGGCCAGGAATTCGCGCGGCTACTAAATGACATGTGCTTTGATGATGAGCTTCGGAGCTCGTTGCAAGCAAAAGCCGCTGTTCTGCTTCAGTGTTGAAGCTGAGGAACTTCTGTCCAACAGTATCCTCTTCCATCGACTGCCCCGAATCTTTTGACCCCGTCCAGCCGTGAGGCGACCTTGACGGTATCGGCTTTGGCGGTGTAGTGGGCTGCGCGGCGGACTTCTCACGGGGTTAGCCGTCCCTTTGCCCTATATCTACTATTGACTACCGTCTACCCGCCCTCAGGAAACTGAATTTGCGGCGAAATTGTCATGGGCCAGCTTGGCGGCTTTTTTTGCAAAGTCGAGGGTAGCCCGGAGATTCCCCCCGAAAAACTGCACTTTGCCATTCAGGTCGCGCTCCAGGACACTCTTGCCGTCCTTGTCTGTAAACTGGCAATGAATGTCAATGGAGGTCTTGCCGGAGACCGTTGTCACATTCCGGGCCATCTCGCTACCCTTTTTGAAACCCCGCACATTCGTGTGGAGCACGACCAAGTCCGCTGCTCCGTCAGCATGGTGGTCGCCCTCGCGGTACACGTGCTGGAATCCGCCGAGCTTCTCAAGTTGCTGGATCAAATTTTCGTACAGTGAAATCTGGAATTCCGCAGGCAACTTGATCTCGTCCGATTGAATCATGAGAACTTGAATTGCCGAGGCCTTCTTTGCCGGCGGCGGAGCAGCCTGGGCATGGAGCGTTGCCGGCGCGGCGTGCGCCCCTAGAAGCAAAACAGCGAGGATCGTGGCGTAGAGAGCGCGCTTCATGGCTTCTTCTCCTTTGCCGCTTCCGGCTTCGTACTAGAGCTGCCCGAATCGTCCTGAATCGGAATGCTTGTGCGCGCACCTTGCGAAACAAGGTCCTTCTTGAAGGGGTCCGCTTTGCCTAGCGGCATGGTGAAGATCGCGCCGTGCAATCCGCCATCCGTATCGCGATACTGAATCGTGAGCGTATCGATTTTCGAGCGGAACAGACTCAAGAATCGGCCGCCCCCGTACGGCGCGAACATTGTTAGCGTCCCGAGGGTCCCTCGGAACACGCGCTGGCTGTCATTCTCCGTGATGACATCTTCGACGGAATGGATAGGCACACTAACCTTCGCCCCGGAGCTTGCAAATTGAAGGCTCCCGTTCTCGAGCGTCAGATTCCCACTTGCGTTTGTTTTCACACCCACCAGACCCGTGATTTGCACGGCCTTGTTACCCGCAGCCGGCTGTTGCGCAATGCTTGGCAAGGCCGTAAAACCCAGAATACCCACCAGGAAGATGGTGGCTCTTCGCATCGAGCGCAAGACCATTTCGGCCTCCTTGACCTCAGTCCACAAGTCACAGCAGAGTCGGAAAGGCGATAACTCGGGAGCCGATCTTTTATCGGGGATGCAACAATCAGCTTTTTAGGCGAAAAAGTCAATGCTTGCCTGGCATGCAGGCTGGCGTTCAAGCGCGGGCTTTGTCAATCATCTCTTCCCAGATGCCTTTGGAGCGGAGGATGAGTTCGACGAGTTCGCGCGCGGCGCCTTTGCCACCATCGGCTTTGGTGGTGTATTGCGCTGCGCGGCGGACTTCCGGGGTAGCATTGTGAACGGCGACCGCGAGTCCGACGCGCTTCATGATCATCAGGTCGGGCAGGTCATCGCCGAGGAAGGCGACTTCCGATTCCTTGGCGCCGGTCTTGCGCAGGACATCCTCGTAAGCCGCAATCTTGTGCCCCTGCTTCTCGTAGACAAATTCGATATCCAGTTCTTTGCAGCGGCGGCGAAGAGCGGCGCTGCCGCGGCCGGTGATGACGCCGGTGCGAAGGCCCGCGGTGGCGGCGAGCGTGAGGCCCTGGCCGTCGTGGGCGTCAAATGTCTTGCTCTCGAGCGCCGAGCCATCCGGCTGGGACAGCAACGTGACGCTGCCATCGGTCAATGTGCCGTCTACGTCCATCAGCAACACGAGAATTTGCTTCGCGCGTTTCGCCAGTTTTCCTGGGATTTTCTTTCCTCGCTTGGCCAATTCGATTTCTCCTGGACTTCAATGTTTAACAAAAAGCAGATCCCTCGCCTCGCTCGGGATGACAACAGAGGGTACTTTTTCAGCCAGCAGTCAGAGCTACCTCTGTTCTTACATAAGCTCCAGGGTCCACAAATCATGCAGATGCACGACGCCGAGCACGCCCTTGGCTTCGTCCACCACAACGATGGAAGTGATCTTCCGTTTTTCCATCAGATTCAAAGCTTCGCTGGCAAGTACATGCGGACCGATCGTTTGCGGATTCTTGGTCATGCCATCCGCGGCGCGCATCTCCAGAACGGCTCCGCGATGTTTCTCCATCAACCGCCGAAGGTCGCCGTCGGTCAGAATTCCCGCGAGGCGGCCGTCCGGTTCAAGAACGGTGGTCATTCCGAGCTTCTTGGCCGACATTTCATGGAAAACGTCGGGCATCGGCGTATCTTCCGAAACCCGAGGGAGCGCTTCACCCGCGTGCATGAGATGTTCGACGCGCAGGAGTTTCTTGCCGAGGCTTCCAGCGGGATGCAGCGCGGCGAAATCATCGGGGCGGAATCCGCGGCGCTCGAGGAGAGAGACGGCCAGTGCGTCGCCGACGGCCATCGCTACCGTGGTGCTCGCCGTGGGCGCAAGATTCATCGAGCACGCTTCTTCCTTCACGCTGACATCCAGCGCCACGTCGCTGGCTTCGGCAAGTGTCGAGTGAATTTTCCCCGTCAACGTCACCAGGCGCATCTCCAGCCGCTTCAAGGCTTCCAACAAACGGATGATCTCTTCCGTCTCACCGCCGTAGGAAACGGCGAGCATCGCGTCGCCGCGCGCGAGCATTCCGAGGTCGCCATGAAGAGCTTCCGCGGGATGCAAAAAGAAAGATGGCGTGCCGGTGCTGGAGAAGGTTGCAGAGATTTTTCGGCCGATCAAACCCGATTTGCCCATGCCGCTGACCACCACGCGGCCTTTGCACGCGAAGAGCATGTCGACGGCTTTTTCGAAGCTGGCGTCGAGCCGCGCCAGGACGTCCTGAAGCGCCTGCGCCTCAATCTTGAGCACCCGGCGTGCGGTATCCAGGCTCATTTCTCGCTCCAGCGGCGGACAACCGAATTGAGTCCCTTTAGTTTCGTGAGCAGGCTAAGGAGTTGCGACAATGGCAGGGCATTGGGGCCGTCGGAAAGAGCTTTGGCGGGATTGTCGTGGGTCTCCAGGAAAATGCCGTCCACGCCAGCAGCCACGCCGGCGCGCGCCAGCGGTTCAATAAACTGCGGTTGCCCGCCGCTGGAATGGCCTTGCCCGCCGGGAAGCTGCACGGAATGCGTCACGTCAAAAACTACCGGGTAGCCCGTGCGCTGCATGATCGGGAACGAGCGCATATCGACCACGAGATTCTGGTACCCAAACGAAGCACCGCGTTCCGTGAGGATGATTTTTGTATTTCCGGTGCTCGCCACCTTCTCCGCCACGTTGCCCATATCCCAGGGCGACAAAAACTGCCCCTTTTTTATATTGATGATACGGCCCGTTTTGCCGGCAGCGATCAGCAAATCCGTTTGCCGCGCAAGAAACGCCGGAATCTGCAGCACGTCGCAGACTTCCGCGGCAGGTCCGGCCTGGGAAGCATCGTGTATGTCGGTCAGAATCGGCAGTTTCAGTTCCGATTTGATCTTCCCGAGAATCCGCAAGCCTTCCTTGAGGCCTGGGCCGCGGAAGGCCTTCACGGAGGAACGGTTGGCCTTATCGTAGGAAGCCTTAAATATGTAGGGCACCCCCGCGTCGGAAGCGACCTTGGCGATCTTTTGCGCCATGACGAGGGCATGCGTTTCGCTTTCAATCACGCACGGCCCCGCAATCAGGAACAGGGGATTACCGCCACCGAGACGCAACGATCCTAGTACAATTTCTCGAGTCGTGTTCATACGAGATGGGAAAAGGTCCGCAAACTACTTAGGCTACGCAGCCAGCGCTGCGTTTGCAACGGTTCAGGCGATGGCGCGGGGCGTGACGCGCAATGCCGGAGTGGGTTGACGCTCAGCAACGCTTGCGGACGCAGGACGCAGGCGCTGCCTCTTGTGTTCCAGCGCCGCGCCGATGAACGCCGCGAAGAGCGGGTGCGGCTCAAGTGGCTTGGATTTGAATTCCGGGTGGAACTGGCAGCCGAGGAACCACGGGTGGTCAGATGCCTCGATGATTTCCACGTAATTTTCGTCGGGCGTGCGTCCGGTGATGCGCAAGCCGGCGGCGACGAGCGTCTTTTCGTAGTCGCGATTGAATTCGTAGCGGTGGCGGTGGCGTTCGCTGATTTCGAGTTTGCCGTAAGCCTTGTGCGCGAAGGAGCCGGGCTCTAGCTTGCAGGGCCAGGCGCCTAGCCTCATCGTGCCGCCCATTTCATCGACGCCGAGGAGTTCGCGCAGCTTATAAATCACGCGGTGCGGCGACTGCGGATCAAATTCCGTGCTGTCCGCTTGCTTCATCCCGGCTACGTCGCGGGCATATTCGATGGTGGCGCACTGCATTCCCAGGCAAATCCCAAAGAAGGGAACCTTGTGTTCGCGCGCATACTGAATCGTGTGGATCATTCCCTGAATACCGCGCTTTCCGAAGCCGCCGGGAACCAGAATTCCATCATAGCCGTGCAAGCGCGCCGCCGCGGTTGCGGCTGAATCGATCTCTTCGGCTTCGATCCACTCGAGGACGGTTTTGTGATAGTGCGCCAGCCCGCCGTGCAGCAGGGCTTCGCGCAAGCTTTTATATGCGTCTTCGAGTTGCACGTACTTTCCGACGATGGCGATGCGCGCTTCAGCTGCGGGATGATGCATGCGATAAACCAGGTCGAGCCAGGGTTTCATGTCCGAAGGGCGCGATTCCAGTCTCAAAAGCCGAAGTATCTGCTCGTCGAGGCCCTCCTTGCTGAGTTCCGCGGGCACGGCATAAATCGTGTCCACATCTTCCATGGAGATCACGCAGGATTCCAAGACGTTGCAGAACAGCGCGATTTTTTTCTTCAGTTCCGCCGGAATGTGATGGTCGCTGCGGCAAAGCAAAATGTCCGGCTGAATCCCGATGCCCAGCATTTCTTTGACGCTGTGCTGCGTGGGCTTGGTTTTCAGCTCGCCTGCAGCGGCGATGAAGGGCACCAGTGTGACGTGCACAAAAAGGGTGTTCTCCGCGCCTAGTTCGAGACGCATCTGGCGGATGGCTTCGAGGAAGGGGAGCGATTCGATGTCGCCGACGGTGCCGCCAATCTCGACGATGACGACGTCCACTCCTTCAGAAACTTTTTTGATGGTTGACTTGATCTCGTCGGTGACGTGCGGAATCACCTGCACGGTTTTGCCAAGATAATCGCCGCGCCGCTCCTTGGTCAGGATGGTTTCGTAGATGCGCCCGGAGGTCCAGTTATTGTCGCGGGAAAGCTTGGCGTGTGTGAAGCGCTCGTAGTGACCAAGATCGAGATCCGTCTCCGCGCCGTCTTCGGTCACAAAGACTTCCCCGTGCTGAAAGGGGCTCATGGTGCCGGGATCAACGTTCAGGTACGGATCGCATTTCTGTAGGGTGACTTTGAAACCGCGACTTTCGAGGAGGCAGCCGATTGAGGAGGCAGCTACGCCTTTTCCAAGTGAGGAAACAACACCGCCGGTTACAAAAATATATTTTGGCGCCATCCGTGCAGCCCGCGTTCTCATGCCAGGCTTGTCAGCCCTCCACAGGAGTGACGTACACATAATTATCGTCGGAACCCGGAGTTCTGTCAAATCGAACTCTTCGCGCTGCAAAATCGCTGTTTTTTCTCCGGGCAGGCGCGAAACCTTTTCCTTGGAGATGGGTTCGTAACCATTGGGGAATATTCTGCGGAGTGTCGCAGTGTCGTCAAGTGTTGCGTAGTTGGAAACCTTGCGCGGCAATTGGAAACCGCGAGTGACGTACATGCCATCTAAGAATCTGAAGGTTCGCCTTGCGCCTGGAAATGCGTTTCCTGTTTACCGTGGCCTGGTTTGGGCTCGGTCGCTGCAACGTGGAAGAGTTTCGAGTGGAATCCTTGCTAGTGGGAAGGGATTATGAAAGCTACTATACGAAATAGGGCAGTGGCTCTTGCACTTGGAATCACGCTGGGGATGTGCATTTCCGCGACCGCCCAGCAAGCAAGTCATCTGGATGTGCAGCAGTTTCGCACTTATGAAGTGACCCGCGAAAGTTTTCTTCTGGGCACCGTCGTCAAATTCGATTCCGCCTCCAGCGCGCTTCCCATCGGCGCCCATGTAATCCTTCAGACGTCTTCCGGCCAGATGGACGTCCATCTCGGCAACGCCAAAGTTCTCCAGGCCGGTCATCTTGAGTTGAACCCTGGAGACAACGTGCGCATCGTCGGCGAACCCTTGGCGCTGGGCGACAGCACCTATTTCGCCGCGCGCATCGTGCAGAAGGGCGCGCAAGCTGTCGCCGTTCGCAACGCCAGAGGTTTCCCGCTCACGCTCGCGGCCGCGATGACCGAATCACAGAAGGAAGCACTGCGAGGTGTGCGATGAAACGCCTCTTCCTCACTGTTTTAGTAGCCGCGGCTCTTTGGAGCTCCGCCTGCGGCGGCTATAGCAATAGCATCGTCACTCCGCCTCCACCCGTCGGCAAATTCAGTGTTGCCGACTTGAAAGGCCAATATGCCTTCGTGACCAACGGCGAATCTTTCACCGGTGGCTCGAGCGCTACTCCTCTGACGCGGACAGGGAGTTTTACCGCAGACGGGGCGGGCAACATTACCGGAGGCGTCGAAGATGTAAACGCAGCCGGAGCAACCAACCTGGCTGTTCAAATCACCGGCGGCAGCTACACTGTGAATGCCGATGGTCGCGGCACACTGACCCTGCTGCTCGGCCAGTCTTCCATCGACTTCGGCATTACTTTGACCTCGATCAGTGATGGTTTGATGATCGATGAAACGTCGACCTCTGCTCAGTCTTCCACCGGCAGTGGGAATTTCATTAAACAAAATAGCGGCTCTTTTACGATTGCTTCCGTGGCCGGCCCCTATGTTTTCGACTTTTCCGGACTGAATGCCACTCAGGGCCCGGAGTCAATCTTGGGGCAGTTCACCGCTAACGGTGGGCCGATCACCACAGGCGTGGAAGACGCCAACGACAATGGGGCGCTTGCCACTGCAGCGGCCGTTTCCGGAAGCTTCGCCGCTGACGGCGTGAATCCGGGGACTCTTACTGGTTTTGGCCGCGGAATCGCACAGCTGAACGGCGTGCAATACGTATTTTATATTGTGGACGCAACTCGCGTAAGGCTTCTTAGCACCAGCGGTGGGATGCTCTCGGGCGACGCCGCGGCGCAAAGCAGTAACGTCCCCACCAGCGTCAGCAGCATCAACGCCAGTTTTGTCTTTATCGTTGCCGGCAGTTCCGTCAACGGCGGCATAACCCGGGTGGGCCGTTTCACCGCCAACGGCGCTACGGTAACAAACGTTCTCGCCGACACCGACGATGGCGGCAGGTTCATTCAGACAAACAGTGCTACCACGGCGAGCATCAGCCTCGACGCGACGAATCCCGGCCGCGGGACTTTCACCTTCACGGATCCCAACTTCGCCAGTACCCCAGGCACCTATGTTTTCTATCTGAGTTCCGCCACGCAGGGTGTCATTCAGGAAACGACCCTCGCAAACAATGCTGTATTCGATGTCGCCGACGGCAGTATCGTGGCGCAAACCGGCAGCCCCTTTTCCAGCAGCAACATTGCGGGGACGTACGCCCTCAATTGGAGCGGGCTGAGCCTCCAAAGCAATGGCGTATTCGCAACTCAGGATGAAGAGGACCTGGTCGGCCAGGTAATCGTCTCAAGTCTGAACTTGGCTGGGGCAGCGGACATCTTTCAATTCCAGAATGGCGTGCCGGTTTTCGATCTCGTCGCCAGTGGATCCATTTCCATCGCCGGCGATGGGACTTCCAGCAGCGGCAGCTCCAGTCGCAACACCATGAGCGTTAGACTCACCAAGAGCAATTCGACCACGGTAAACTTTGCCATCTACTTCGTGAACCCCCAGCTCGCGTTTTTCACCAACAATCAAGATTCGAATCGCATCGTGGCGGGGATCTTAAAGGCGCAGCAATAGCCCTAGCCTCAATCGTTTTCTGTTGCAAAGTGTTGCCACCCGGCGGAGTCCCCGCCGGGCGACATCATTTCTGTATGAGTTTTTCCACGCGCGCCACATCTTCCAGCACGTCCACGCTCACTGCGTCGTGTGCCACTTCGGCCACGCGGATCTTCCATCCATTTTCCATCCACCGCAATTGCTCGAGCTGTTCGATTCGTTCGAGCTCGCCGTGCGGCAGCGTCGGGTATTCCAGCAGCGCTTCGCGTTGAAAGACGTATAGCCCGAGATGTTTCAGATGGCGCACCTGAATCTTGCTCGCCCTATCCCGCACCCAGGGAATCGGCGCGCGTGAAAAATAGATGGCATTCCCGTCGAAATCCAGGACCGTCTTCACCACATTTGGGTCCATGATGTCGCCCGGCGTCTTGATCGACGTCGCCACGGTGCAGATTGAAGCCTGCGGCTCCTCCAGCAGGGCATTAACCGCCACATCAATCGCATTCGGATCCAGCAGCGGCTCGTCTCCCTGCACGTTTACGAAGACGTCGCCTTCTTCGCGCGCGGCCACTTCGGCAACGCGTTCCGTGCCGGTGCGATGCTCGCTCCGCGTCATTCGCGCCTCACCGCCAAATCCTTCCACGGCTTTCACGATGCGCTCGTCGTCGGTCGCCACAATCACTCGGTCCGCTCGCTTCGCCAGCTTGGCTTGCTCGTACACCCGCTGAATCATGGTCTTGCCCGCGAGCAATACCAGCGGTTTCCCAGGCAGCCGCGTCGAACCATGTCTCGCCGGAATCACCACAACCACCTTGACCAAGTTCAGCTCCTCTCTCCACTAGCCCGGAATAATAGCTCCGCAGGCACGGTTTACCAGATACAAGGAGAGTTTCTGCTCGGCGATGCTACCACACGCCACTGAGATGGCCGGCCCATCGAACTGTTCAATATTGAACATCAAGCATTTGCACTTGTTTTCGGAAAGCCGAGTGATAGAATTGCCGACAGTCCCAACCGCGCGGCCGTCCCGGTAGGCCGGGATAGGGGAGTTCCGTGAAGCGCGATTTACCTGGTTCTCGGCTTCCATCTTTCCCATACCAAGTCTTGCTGTTGGTTTGCTTGTTGGTTTTATTCTCCACAGTCCCTGCCGCCGCACAATCCGCTTCTGACGAGAACAAGTTCAAGGACGAAACCAGACGCGAAGACATTCAGGCAATCAAAAAAGACGACGTGAGGAAAAATACCGCGGGCACGCCTTTCAAGCCCGGCGGAACGATTCATTTTGACGTGGACCTTGCGCTCGTCAATGTGACCGTCACCGACCCTTACAACCGCTTGGTCACCGGCCTCGAGCCCGACAATTTCCGGGTCTTTGAAGACAACATCGAGCAGGAAGTCGTCAACTTTTCCGCCGAAGACGTCCCCATTTCCATCGGCGTAATTTTCGACTACAGCGGCAGCATGTCCAACAAAGTCGGCAAGGCCCGCGAAGCCGCCGTGCAATTCTTCAAGACCGCCAATCCCCAGGATGAATTTTTCCTCGTCAGCTTCAACGAGCGCGCCGAACTGACCAGTTCCTTCACCAACAGCGTGGAAGACTTGCAGAGCCGCATGATGCTCACCGTCCCCAGGGGCCGCACTGCGCTCCTCGACGCCATCTATCTCGGTCTCAGCCAGATGAGGGGTGCACACAACGCCAAACGTGCCTTGCTCATCCTATCCGATGGAGGCGATAATCATAGCCGGTACAACGAAAGTGATATCAAGCGGCTGGTAAAAGAAGCCGATACCCAGCTCTATGCCATCGGCATTTTTGACCCGCTCGGATATCGCAACCGGACCCCGGAAGAACTGGGCGGCCCGTCGCTGCTCAGTGAAGTGACCGAAATGACCGGTGGCCGCGTGTTCGCCGTGGAGAAGCTGGATGAACTTCCGGATATCGCCTCAAAAATTGGCATGGAGCTGCGAAATCAATATGTCCTCGGCTATCGACCAAGCAACAAGGCTCACGACGCGCGCTGGCGAAAGCTCAAGATCAAACTGCGGGCACCCAAGGGACTTCCGCCGCTCAGCGTCTATTCCAAGACCGGATACTACGCCCCTAGCCACTGAGTTTTTCCGGCGTCTCATTTATTCCGGGCTTTCTTTTGCTGTCTTGCTCGGCGCTGCTGCTGTGTTCGCTTCGGCGGCGTTCGCGCAGGTTCCCATCCCCAATTCGGCGCCGCTGCCTCCAGGTCAGGATCCCAATGCGGGGAAACAAGGTTCCAGCATCAAGGTGGACGTCAACTTGGTCGTGCTGCACACGACCGTCGTCGATGACCGTAAGCGTTTCGCCGAAGGCCTCAAGCCGGAAAACTTCCGCGTCTTCGAGGACAAAAACGAACAGAAACTTTCCGTCTTCAAGCGCGAGGACGTACCCGTCAGCATGGGGCTGGTGATCGACAATAGCGGCAGCATGCGCGACAAGCGTCCGCGCGTCAACGAAGCCGCCCTCACTCTTGTGCAGGCCAGTAACCCCCAGGACGAAGCCTTCGTGGTCAACTTCAACGACGACTTCTATCTCGATCTCGACAAGGATTTCACCAACAACATTTCCGAATTGAAAGAAGCCCTGGAACGCATCGATTCCCGCGGCAGCACCGCCCTGCGCGACGCCATCATTGGCTCCATCGACCATCTTAAAAAAGGGTCCAAGGACAAGAAGGTCCTCCTCGTCGTTACCGACGGCGAAGACAACGCCAGTCGCAATTCCTTGGAGAAAATGATTCGCGAAGTCCAGAAGACCGATACGGTGATCTACACCATCGGCCTGCTCGGCCAGGAAAATAAGAAAGAGGCCAAGCGCGCCCACAAGGCGCTCGAGCAAATCGCCGCGGCCTCAGGCGGCTTGGCCTTCTTCCCGGAAAACGTCGAGGATGTGCACAACATTTGCGAACAGGTCGCTCACGACATTCGCAACCAGTACATTCTGGCCTACTATCCCACCAACACCAACCGTGACGGTACCTTCCGCGCGATCCATGTGGAAGTGATTCCCCCGCACGGCCGCGGCAAGCTCCTGGCCCGCACCCGCAACGGTTACTACGCCCCCAGCGGCGCCTCTTCCGCCTCCGGCAACTGACTATCCGACGAGGATAGTCATCCTGAGCGAGCACAGCGGTCGAAGGATCTTCCTACGGCGCGATGAAGCGTCGTCATCCCGAACGGAGTGGAGTGCAGTGAGGGATCTCTCTGGATTGTTTTTGTAGGTGCGCAGCGCCGCTGCGCTCTCCTCTCGGCATGGTTCTAACCGATACTCGCGTTTTTCCGTCTATTGTGCCTTCGGCAGTTGCAGAATCATCCCGCCGCCTTGTCCGGTCTGCACCGTCGGCAGTTGGCCGTTCCACTTGTCGATCTGCGCGCGAATGTTTTCGATCCGGCGCAACTCCAGCAATTGCGGTGTTAGCGAATTCTGCCGGATGCGGTTGGCATCCGCTTCGCCCTGCGCTCGCGTCACCAGCGACTTGGCGTCGCCTTCCGCCTCGGCAATTTTCTTCGCAGCTTCGGCTTGCGTCGTGGCCAGTTCGTTGCGGGCACGCTCCGCCTGCTGAATCGCCTGCGCCTTCGCCGTGATGGCCGTCGCGATCACCGTCGGCACGCGCGGCGCGCCAATGAAGCCAAACTGCTGCACGCTCACTCCCACCGGCGCCATTTTCTGTTCGATCTTCGCCTGCACCTTGCTCAGAAACTCCGCCTTTTTCTCGCCGTAAATATCTTCCACCACATACGTCGAAGCCACTTCGTTCAGCGAGTTGCGCACCACGTCCCTCAGAATCCCATGCGTGAACGACTCCATGTCCGCGAGCCGGTACTTCACGTAGAAGTCCGGCGCCTTCGCCGCCTCGATCGCATACGACAGCGACACGTCCACGAAAATCTCCATGCCTTCCTTGGAATTGAAGCCCATCTCTTCATTGCCTGGACGTCCTTCACTCAGATCTTTGGTCCATTTCACGGTCTGCACGAACGTCGGGAATTCAATAATCTGCGTGGTCAATGGCGAATACACTACCCAGCCCGTGCGCACCGGGATTTCTGACGCCCCGCGTTGGCTACCCGCCAGCTTGATCTCCACGCCCACGTGCCCCGCCTCGATGCGTGTCACGCGCACCAGGAAGACGCCCAGCATCACGAGCACAAGAATTACACCGATGCCGATGGCCCCAAGCTTTATAAGCGGGCCGTCCCTCCTCATTTCAAAAGCACCATCCTCGCGCCCTCCACCTCGATTAAACACACTCATGCCAATCCTCCCTTGCCAGAGACTACTTTCACTCTGAGCATGCAGCTTACCTCACAACACATTAGGAAGTCGTGAGGAGCGCAAGCACCTGAGAACCGACACGGTCCACGGGTTCGGATTGTGCAGTTGGGCTATGATTTGAGGGTTGCGAAGAAGGAGGAAGAAAAGAGAGAGAATCGTGCGCACGACGGTAGTCGCCAATCGCGCCCTTTTCTTCGACGTCGACGGCGCATTACTAGCCGGGGAGCGATGCTATGTGCATGACTCCCAACAGGGTACAAGGGGCGCGCAGTTTTCCCGCAAGAGATCCCTTAGCCGTTTGTGGGCCTTGTGAAGCCGCCCTTTGGAAGTCCCGACGGAGCAGTCCACCATCTTGGCAATTTCGTGGTGTTTGTAGCCTTGAATGTCGTGGAGCACGAACACCAACTTGTGTGACGAGGGCAATTGCTCGACCGCGCGGTCTAGGTTCACACGATCAATCAGTGCACTGGTCGGTGCATCGGAATCCCGGGCCTTTTGGTCCGCCGGCGCACTTTCTCCAGTGGGCCTCTTCGTTTCCTCCAGCACGGGTTCCGGCAAGTTCTTCTTGCGCAGTTGCATGAGCACGACGTTAACGGCCAAGCGGTGCAGCCAAGTGGAAAAAGCGGATTCTCCGCGAAACGTGCGGATATTGCGGAAGACCCGTAGGAACGCTTCCTGCGTCAAATCCTCGGCTTCGGCTGGATTCCTCACCATGCGCAAGCACAAGCAGTAAATGCGCCGGCTGTGTGATTGATAGATGCGCTCAAACGCCTGGGCATCGCCCCGTTGCGCTTGCAGGATCGTTTCTGCTTCCGGCGAGTGAATGCTTTGTGGTTCTTCGCCGTTAGATAAGTTCGCGCGTATCCATAGCGTTGTCGCACAACCACCGTTGTGTCCCATCGTCCTGCTCCCATAATTT
>Ga0209648_10002600_pt1 | contig 15027 bp, 13 predicted proteins | sample GraSoi2013_115cm_FD_185830 | JGI IMG/M metagenome (GOLD analysis project Ga0209648, IMG submission 185830) | Grasslands soil microbial communities from the Angelo Coastal Reserve, California, USA - Sample 9_17_2013_115cm (SPAdes) (version 2) | ecosystem: Environmental > Terrestrial > Soil >...
CGGGGGGGTTCACCCGCACGCCGCGGGATTTGAACATGTCATCGCGCCGGCCGACGTAGTAGAGAAACCCATCGTTGTCGGCACGTGCATAGTCACCGGAATAGACCACCATTTCGGGATGTCCGGTATCGGGTGATGCGAACGGGTGAGCGCGGAATACTTTGGCTGTGGCCTCATCGTCTCGCCAGTAACCCCGAGCGGCCGTTGGGCCGCGGTGCACCAGTTCACCGGTCTGGCCTGCCTGGCATGGCTTCCCGTCATCGCCGACCACCAAGATCTCGGTATTGGGAATCGCCTTTCCGATCGAGGCCGGCCGGGTGTCCACCAGTGCGGGCGGCAGGCAGGTCGAGCGGAATGCTTCGGTGAGCCCATACATCAGGTAGACATCAGTGCGCGGGTGGCTGCGGCGGATCTCCTGGATCAGATCCACAGGCAGCGAGCCGCCGGAGTTGGTGATGTAGCGGAGCTTGTCGAGCTGGACCTTCAGGAACGGCGAGTGCCGCTCCCGGAGCAACGCCCACAGGGAGGGCACCCCCGCCAGGCCGGTTACCTGGGCGTCGATTAATGTCCGGCAAAGGTCAGGCGGAAAGGTTGAGCGCTGGATGACGATCGTCCCGCCTGCGCACAGGGTGCTCAGGATCTGGTTGAGGCCGTAGTCAAAGCTCCAGGGCAGGAGCGCCATGGTCCGGTCGGCGGCCGTCAGGCCCAGATAGTCAGCCACGATGACTGCCCCGGCTATCAGCGCATCGTGGGTGAGCATGACACCCTTGGGCGGCCCGGTCGAGCCGGACGTGTAAGCCAGCAACGCCAGATCCTTGCCGATCGGCCGGGCCAGGCCACACCCACTTGCCCTGCCTGACGGGCGGCCGGCATCGTGGACCCGGTCCGGTGTGATTGAGGACTCTCTGAGCAGCGGCCGGAGCCGCGCTGTCGTGAGGACGGCCGACACTTCCGCATCGGCGACGATCCGCGCGACCTGGTGCGGGCGCAGCCGGTCACTGATGAACACCGCGACGGCGCCGGCCAGCTGGGCGCCGAAGAAAGCTGCTGCGGTCTCGATGGACCGGGGCAACAGCAGCGCCACCCGATCCCCGGGTGCTGTTTTCAGGCTGTGCAGGAGCGCGGCATGCTGGGCGGCACGTTCGGCTAGCTCTGCGTACGAAATGCGCGTGTCACCGTCGATGATGGCGACCCGGCTTTGTGTCTGCCGGTCTCGCGTCATGAGCAGGTCCGGAACGGTGTAGAGCATGGCCTACCTCAGCAGTACGTCTCCCGTTGCCTCAGTCTCATGGAATTTCGCATCATCCCAAATCTGATCGACGTCGACCTCTATTCCTCTTCTGGTCAGCAGTGGCTTGTTGAAGTGGTAGTAGTTGTGATGCTTCTCCAGCGTCCCGCCGAATGCCATCGCCAGGTGATGAGAGAGGGTTTCCTGGCTTGTCTCGATGGTCACCGACGTGGTCTTCCCTGCGCTGGCGGCGGCGAGCACATGCCGCACGAGCTGAACCAGCGTCTCCGGTGACTGAGCGGAGAAGTCGGCAATGCTTAACGTGGCGCCCCGCCACAGCACGACGCAGAAGCAGGCCGGTTCGCCCGCCGGCCGCAGCGCGAAGTATTCGCCCTGCGCCAGCGGATAGGAGTCGAACCGCCAAGAGTAATAGGCGCCGTCGCGGACGACCGTGAAGCCGGTGCGCCGCGTAGTGGCCGCTGCCAGCTCGTTGAGTGAATCGTCGTACCGGTCAAACGTTGCAACCTGGCATGGGCCGGCATTGTTGTTCTGGGTGAAGATCTTGCCTGGCACCGGGAGGACATGACGGTATACAGGCACCGCTTTCCAGCCGCGGAAGGCGCGCGTGACCGCCGGGTTCGGCTTGTAGACGCCAACCACGCATTCTCGCTCGATCATGCGGCGGACGAGCAACCCGCTGGCTGCGGCATGGGCCTCGGGGAGCCGTCGCCAGCTCGCGAGATACACCCCGGGCACGACGTGGCCACCGAGATGGAAGCTGGTGTGGAAGTTGTACGCCGTTGCCTCGATCCGCCCCTGGCTGACCATCGCGTAGTAGTCGGGCCGGTCGCCCTTGTAGGGATTGCGCGTGAATTGGTAGCGGTAGAAGCGCGGATCGGATGCGTAGTCCTTGCCTTGGCGCATCAGCATCTCGTAGTTGAGGGCCGGCCGCTCCGCGCTGCTGGCGATGACCGTGCCCGGCTTGCTGTGCGGCCGGGTTTGCAACTGCTGGATGGCACGGTCGAGGTGGTGGCGCGCGGCCTTTTCGACGGCGTTGGTGAAGCCGGCTGCTGTGGTGGGCGCGTGCAGGCGGGTGAGCTGGATGATCTGCGAGTCGTAGGGTCCGTGGATGCTGTTGCCGGCCTTGCCGATCCACAGCACCCCGCGGTAGCCGAGTCGTTGCAGTGGCGTGATCAGGTCAAGCGCGAGGACCTGCGTGAACCGTCCGAACGGAACGGCGAAGTAGGCCGGGGGACGGCCGAGTTCACGGCTGAACGTGTGGCGTGAGCGGACGATCTCCACATCGAGTTGGTCCCGCTCGTAAGATGCGAGATTGCCGTGCTGCCAGCTATGGTCGGCGAGTGTCGCCAGTGGATGGCAGGCGAACCGGTCGCGGATGTCCTGCCATGACAGGTAGGCGTGGCGCAGATACGGTTCGGAGCGATCCGCCACCCTGGCGAAGAGGGGTTCTATCAGGATCTCTCGTACCAGCTCCGGATCCAGGTCAGGTTGTTTGGTGAGGTGGTAGAAGGAGATCTTCTCCCCCTGACGCGCTGTCGGCAGGTGTGCCCGGACATGGCGCTCAACCTCCGCCTGATCGAGGTATTGGAGGATGCAGTAAACCTTGTCCCTGACTCCCCAGCCCGTGCTCGCCAAGTGGCCGCAGACTGACAGGGCGAACGGGATGCCGCGCTTTTCCAGGATGCCGACGCCGTTGAGCGCGTCCGCTGGCACGTCGTCGAAGGTCAGGGCGAAGTTCAGCGGGCCAAGCCCCCGGCTCAAGCGCACATCTTCAAGACTGACAATGCGGCCTCGCCGCTGGAGATATGCGAGCTGTTCGAGGAAGACGTCACTGCCGACTGCGTGCAGTCGGTGCAGGGGATTCGTGGAGTCGGTCAGCCCGATGCGGTGATAGTTGAGGATGACGACAACCGGGTGAGGACCCTCCATTGCATCCGCTTCCTGTGCTGGTCCGGGCGTGCTGGGTGTCAGGGCGTATCGTCGGCGCGCTCGCCACGGAAACGCTGATTGCTGCGCAGGACTTCGATGAGCAGGGCGGGACTGTACCCGGCCGCGGTGGCGGCGTGGACGATGGCGTGGACGTCTTTGGGCAAGCATTTGCCGGCAAAGCCCGGCGAATGGGTGAAGACCGCCGTGTGCATGGGCTCGACCCGGGGGTCGAGGAGCCAGCCTTCGCGGACGGTGTGCCAGTCGGCTCCGAACGTGGCGCAGATGCGGCGGAACTCGTTGACAAACGAAACTTTTGTCGCGAAGTAGGAATTCTCCATGTACTTGATGATCTCCGCTTCCAGCGCGCTGCACTGGAAGTAGACCTTCGACGGCCCGAGCACGGGAAGAAGCAGGTCAATGAACCATCGCCGCAAGGCTGGCTCGCCGCCAAGGATCACGAAAGGCACGCCCCGGACCCCGTCCGCCCAGAATGGCTGGTAGTAACTGCTTTCACCGACGTATTCAGGTGAGAAACAGATCTGCTTGCCGGTGGCCTTAATAAGGAAGTCAGTTGTCCCAGGTGCGATCGTCGATTTGACCAGCACCCGGCCCATCGGCAACCGCTGCACCGCGTTACAGACTTTGCGAATGTCACACGCGCCACCTTCTCCCATCGGTGTATCCACGCAGACGACCCCGGCGTCACAGGCCGCTAATTCGCCTTCCGGGTATTCTTCGTGCCCGTTGGCGTCGAAGGTGACGATCTGCGCATGCTGCGCGAAGAGATCGCACATTGACCGCCCGACATGGCCCATGCCGATGATTCCGATTCTCACGGCCATAACGCCCTCACCTTTGTGCTTGTCGCCGTATTCATGCGGTGCGGGTTGCCTGCTCAGGGGCAGCGTGCTCGGGCGGGAGGAACCGGGCGAACACTTCCAGCCTGCATGCGACCGCAACCTGCGTGAGCTGTTCTGCCATTTCGCACCGCTCACCGGAGGCCTGGAAGCATGGAGCGGAATACATCGGCTGGTACCTGTATCGTTTCGTGTCAACCTCAATGTCCTGGGCGGCAAGCACCTGTGTCAGGCGCCGGGCATCGTGGGTGCTGTCGCAGATTGCCACCAGCCCGTACCGGCCGTGCTCACTGACCGTTGCGGCGAGTGACGCTTCACGCCAGGCCGCGTCGGTCGTGCCGAACGCCTCCAGCGCGCGCTGCCGGAGCCGGTCGAACCTGCTGCGGAGCGGGACGAGGTGATCCATCTGGTACAGGCACCAGGTGGCGCCGAGGGCGTTCATCTTCATGTTCACGCCAGTGCGGGAACCGAATGGGCCGCTGGGGACAAGGTGCCCCGCTTCCAGTCCGGCGTCCTGCCCGAAGTTCCGGATCGCGATGATCCGCTCGGCGTACTGACGGTCGTTCGTCAGGCACACGCCGCCTTCGCCCGCGTGCAGGGGCTTGCGGCTGTGCAGGCTCAGGCACACGACGGCGGCATGATTGGCGAGGCCACCATCGAGCTTGAGGAAGGGCGCCTGGGCGGCGTCAATGATGACGGGTACGCCCCTGTCACGGAATAGTGCGAGGGCATCAGGCTGCTCATCCCAGTAGCCCCACATCGGTACCAAGATCACGGCCTTGATCCCGCGATCGACCGCCCGCGCCGCAGCACCCGCGCTGACGCCAAACGAGGACGAAGCGCGACTGTCGAGGAACACAGGCCGGGCTCCGAGCGCCACTACGGCCTGGCCCGACATGACCGGGCCAAGCGCAGAGACACCTACCAGATCACCCGGCCGGACGCCGACAGCGTGACACGCTGCAATGAGGGCGGACGTTCCGCTGGCCACGCAGAGGGCGAACTGTGCTCCGGCGAACGCGGCGAATGCATCCTCCAGATCGTGCACGACGGCCGCGTTGCCCGATCCGCCCTCGGCGACCGCTCGTTCCAGGTAGGACACCAAGCCTCCGGTCAGCTCCATCGCAAGTCCCTCGATTGCAGCAAGGAGTCGAAGGCGTCATAGACAGGGACGAGCTGCTCAAGGTCGGCGACTTCATCCTGACTGCTGTCGTCCCCGTCAGTGATCCGCTGGCGGAAGGCCGACAGTTCGGTGGCGTAGCCGGCCGAGGTGTAGCCGACTCCGACCGGCGACCGGCGCCACAGCACCCGGGCGCCGGGATACTCCGCGATGCTGGGCTCGCCCCCGTTCGGGTGGCAGACCAGCTCGGAGAGGTTACGCAGTGACAGGAGGTCGCCGTTTTCGGTGAGCACATCAAGTTCGTGGTAGAACCCGGCACCGCAGGAGCCGAACGACACCTCAAAACGCGAATCGGTGCTGACTCCCTGACCGGTCATGGTGCAGAACAGTCCGCGTTTGACGCTGACGAACTGGCCGCTGATCGAGTGCGCTCCCGGGACGAGCAGGAGCGCGAGGTCGAGAGCGTGGATGCCTTGCGCGTAGAAGAGGCTGGCCTCGAACGACGAACGATCGTAGAAAGGCTCAGTTGGCTTGCGGGCAACCTGGACGATGCGGGCGAACGAGACCTGGCCGTAGCGCCCGGAGCTTAACCGGCTGGCAAGTGCCTGCACACCGTCGGCGAACCGGAAGTTCATGCCGACGCAGCAGACCCGGCCGGTTGTCCTGCTCTGGCGGACCAGGGCTTGCAGCTCGCCGGGATCAAGCGCGGGTGGCTTCTCCACGAAGACATGCAGTTTGTTCGAGAGCGCCCAGGCCACGTGGCGGGCCTGCTCAGGTGCCGGCAGCGCGATAATCGCGGCGTTGGTGCTGGGGTCCGGCAGTAATCCGTCAACGGAGGCCAGCGCCGTGTCAATGTTCCACTGCGCAGCTAGCGCGCGAGCCCGGCCGATGTCCTGGTCTACCAGTCCGGCCAGCGTGATTCCAGCGGTGAGGCACGCCGGGATGAGCACGCCGCCCCCGTGATGACCGCAGCCGATCAGCATCGCGCGCATGTGTGCTCACCTGCCGTCCCATGTAGGTGCGAAGTCGTGGTCGGGCCACAGCGGCAACTGGTGCCCCGTGACGAGGGTGGCCGGGGCCGGGTCGAGGAGATCACGGATGCCGAGCGGGTTTGTTCCCCGTCGTCCGCGGCGGGCGATCCACCAGCCTGCGACCGCGGCGGCCTGCTCGCGGTAGGTATCCACGCCGTAGACCATGCCGATGCGGGCGGTCTCCTCGTTGAGCAGCAGCGCCAGGCCCTCAAGTGCGGCGGCTTCCTTCTTGGTCAAGCTTCGCCGGGCCGTGTAACCCTCCAGCAGTTGGGCCACCCGCTGCTCACGGAAGCGGACCTTCGCGCCGATCTCGAAGAACCCGGTGGCGACGAGCTTGGCCAGGTCAAACACAGGTGGCGCCCACATCACCTTGTCGAAATCGATGAACCCGAACCCGCTGCTGGTCGGCACGATGTTCGCCCAGTGCATGTCGCCATGGACAGGCTGGGCTGGCAGAACCTGTGCCTGGAGATGCAGCCAGGCCATGATGCGCTGCCGCCATACGTGCCGGGCGATATACCACGGCGGCAGCTCCTGGTCTGGGTCGCCGGCCGCGGGCAGCTCGGCCCGCTCAAAGCTGAGCCGCCGGTCGGAGAAATCCTGGCCTGAGGCTTGCAGCTCGGAATGCAGAGCTGCCAGGCAGGAACCCAGGCGGCGCATATCTGGCTTGCCAGCGGCCGGTGAGCCGATCCAGGTACACACCTGGACGGTCAGCGCGCGGCCATCGACCTCGATGCCGCCCGTGCCGAGCGTCTGCGGGCATTCGACCGCGCGGATGCCGTCCACGGCGGCGGCGATACGCTGGATAAGCTCCAGCGGCTTGGGGGTCAAGCGCACGGCGATCAGCGGCTGTGCCTGGCTGTGGGGAACGCCGCGCCAGACCGCAGCCTGGGTGCCGCCGCTGATGCTCCGGTAGGTGTAGAAATCTCTGCCGAAGCGCTCATCACCAACGGCAGCAATAGCACATGCCAGTATCTCTTGGCTGCCAATTGGTGTCCGAGCCATTCCTGTCCCTCTACCGTGGAGTCTTCGCCGGCGCCGCCTGGCTCTTGCGAAGGTGACTTAACAAAGCTGGCCAGAACGCCAAGCCCTCAACCACCCACGACAAGACGGTCGCCATCGACCGGATAAGCCGTGAGGCGTCGCCGTCTTCCTCTGCGCTGGCCAGGGCTGGAATGATGGGGTAGGCGGCCAGGCCGAGCAGGCATGCGGCATCTGCCAGAGTTGCCTCTCCGCGCCTGAACCGTCCGATCACGAGGGCCATCCCTGCGGCAACTGCCGGCGTGCTGAGGCCCCAGGCTATCGGGATGATCATGTGCTGGCAGCGCAACATGACGGCTTCAGGTCCGGCGAGTCGCAGGCGCCCGCTGTCCCGGGCCCAGCGCATGGTGGCGCCGAAGTTGAGCAAGCCCCCCATCCAGGCACGCTGCTGAGTCAGCAGGTCACGCGCGGTGCGCGGGACCTCGGCATGATCTGTGCTTGCCAGCAGGCCGATCGGCTCATCCATCAGGCGGAGGATCCACCCCAGCAGCAGGCCATCGGCGTAGGCGAAGTCCGGGAACCCGCCGATTTCGTCGAGCAGATCAAGCCGGATGAACTCGCCATGCCCGAACGTCGAAAACGGTGAGGTAGACGCCCGCCAGTGCGGTGATCTGCTGCCCCGTATGTTACGGGCCCAGTAATGCGTGCGGGTCCACCAGGTCTGGAGCATAGCGTTGCCGACCGCCACCCAGCTCACTCCCGCCCTGTCCGGCACCACGTAGCGGGCCAGCTGCTGGTACGCTCGCGTGTCCTTCCCTGAGCGGGCACACTGCCGCAACTCACGGAAGGTTGACCCTTCCGGCCGTGAGTCGGCGTTGTAGACGCCGATCCAGACATCCGCCTCGCCTGATTCGCCGCCGCAATATCGATCACGCGAGTCGCTGACCGCAAGATTCAACTGGGCGGCGCGAAACCGGTTCACAGTAGTGCAATGCAAGAGTTTCAGCCGCGGCTCCCGCGCTTGCGCCAGGGCCGCGGCGAGCAGTGCCTGCGTCGTTGGCCGGCCGGTGTCGAGTTCCTTCGCGGTCGTGACGAACATGACCTCATCGACCTCGGCCGTTTGAACCAGCGTGCGCCAGTACCCGGCCGCGTTCTCCGCGATCTGCTGCTCCTGGTACATCGGGACCACCACGACTAGGTGCTGGCCGCCGCCGCTGTTGCTGTCAACCGCGACCGGCGACCGTCGGGCCGCGCTCCAGGCCGTGCAGCGCCGTCCCTGGACGATCTCCACGACCCTACGGGCGGACAAACCAGCGGCGAGCAAATAAGTGGCGTACGCGCTGATGCTGGAGAAGCGACGCCGTGTAGCCGTAGCCATGGGTTACCTCCTGACAAAACAAGACCGCTGCCGCCCGGACCCGATGCCGGCTCAGGCGGCGCGCACGAACGTAATTGTTCCAGAGAATGTTGCGCATAATTGCCCGGAGCACGGAAAGCGGGGAATGCTCCCGGTAGCGCTGGCATCGCCAAATCAGCGCCCGGGCCTTTCCGCTGCGGCGGCACCTCTCCATGTATATTTGAAAGGCCGCCGGGTGATCATGCCTGATGGACATCCCGGCGAGCAGCACCCCATGCGCCCGAAGGTCCAGGCGACGTCCCATCTCGACGTCGCTGTAGGCCGGCAGGACGCGATTGAACCCGCCAGCAGATACAAGTGCTGGCCTCCTGTACGCGGCGTTGCCGCCGTTGACGTAAGGAGTGCCTGGCATGTCAGAGGTGTCCCTGTCGTTGACATACCAGGAGCCGAACATCTCGAAGTAGTAGACGAGATCACGGAGCTGAGCGTAGAGATTCGTGCCGTCATGCCCGATGACCCGGCCGCCGAACGCGATGTGATGAGGATAGGCCGCGAGACCTCGCAGCAAGCTCGATAGCCAGGTATCGGCTGGCAGCGCGTCATCATCGAGGAAGGCGACGACCGGCGACCCAGCCCGGTCGAGGCCAACATTGCGGGCGCCCGCAATGCCGAGCTGGCAAGGCAGTTGAACTGTCCTGTAGAGTTGCTGGTCGCGGACCCAGTCATAACGGCCGCACCCATCAAATACCAGAATTATCTCTGCCTTAAACAGCGTATGACGTCGCAGCTGACCCTCAAGGATCGCGCACATCCGGGCGCATTGTTCACTACGGTTGCGTGTTATAACGACGATGCTGAGATCCTTCGGCCCGGATGAGTTTCCTAACATACCGGCAATCCCAGGCGCTTCAGCTCGTCCTTGAGGGCAGGGATTCCTGAGTACGTGTGGCTGACCATCCCTATCTGGCGCCCGGCGTCGGCCCAGCTTGGCGTGTCTTCGATGTACAAGACCCGCTCCGGGGGGACGAAGATCGCGCGCACGACCTGGCGGTATAATTTCGGATCAGGTTTGGCGAGGCCGATGCTGGCAGAACAATAAACCCGATCTGCGAAGTCCCGGATTCCATGATAGGCAAGGTCTTCCCAGAGCCGGCTGGTGGCGTTCGTCAGGAGGTAAACACGCACGCCGGCCTGGCGAGCGGCGGCGAGAAGACTAATCAGATCGCTATTCAAATCGCCATGATACGAAAGCCATTCACGGACGGCCGCATCCGGAAGACGGCAAGTCACCTCCCGCAACCACTCTTCGTGAGTGACCCGCCCGATAGTTGCGAGCTTGCCCGCATGCGATTTTAGAATCTCGAAGAGAACGGACCCGTCGGGCAGTCCGTAGGCTCGTTCTATCGCCGCCGGGATTTCTTTGTCCCAGAGAATGAGTACATCACCCACGTCGCACAGTATCGCGTCGACCCGGCTGTGGCTGTCGGCAGATCGCATCGTCACCACCTAACACCTCGGGCAGCCTCGCATACAATTCCCGCGCCAGCAGAAGCGTGTCGCCGAACAGCCCCAAACCGTCGAGCTGATCAGGAGCGAACCACCCCAGCCGGAGTTCGCCCGTCACCTGCGCGGTGCGTACACCCGTCGTCGCGGCGTAGAGGAAGTCAATATGGATATGGTCGCTGGGCTGCCGGGGTTCCGGGGGCACATGTTCCTCTATGATCCAGAGCGGCAACGTGATCGACTGCTGATCGATACGGCCCGGGGCGGCGAACCTCGGGCAGGCGAGTAATTCGGCATGGTGGCCGGTTTCTTCAGCTACCTCGCGCCGGGCGGTCTCGGCTGGGTTCTCGTCAGGCTCCACATGCCCGCCCGGCAGCATCCAGCGGCGAAGCCGCGGATGCTGGATAAGCCCGAGTTGCCATCCCCCCGCCGCTGGCGCCAACAAGAAGACACTGGCCGTCGCATGCTTGATCGTCACTGGCGCATCCCCCCGCCGTGGAGTCTCCGCGATGCCGCACTGGCAAAGTCCTGCCCAGGGCCATCGCCGGATATGCCACAGAGTCTCCCTGAAAGGGATGCCCGCAGCGCCGTCGGCGCCGCCTCAAAATCGCCGCCGTCTGGCCCAGGGCACCGGCGATCGTGACCGCCGGGACCCGGATCACCGCCCTGCCTCAAGCACCCTGACCTGCACCGAACCATCCCAGCGACCAGGAAAGGGAGATCCCGGGGCCTGTGAAACCCCCGGCCGGCCAGTCGGGTCAGCGTCATACCAGAGCCATAAAATCAAGACCCGTTACATGACCAGGCGGCCAACCCCAGCAGCGACCCGTCCGCATGAATCATCGGGGTGAGCGGTTCCCCTGCCGCCCAGCATGTCGCCATCACTGCTTCTTCAAGTGCCGTCAATGGCCGCGAGCCGGGCACCGTAGTCGCCGCCTGGGTGGGCGTGGCGACCATGCAGGCTCCTTCGTAGACATCGGATCGCAGGTCAGCTTCGCGGCGCGACACGGCCGACGCCGCCGATGGCCCAGACCTCTTCCTCTGCATAGGGTTCGTTTGCCGGATGCCATTTGTTGACCTGGACGACGCCAGGTTCGAGCAGCTCGAAACCGCTGAACAAGCGCTCGATCTGCCCGCCGGAGCGGAGGATCAGCGGTGCGTTGGCGCTGCGGTAGATGGAGATGAGGTGCCGCACGGCCTCTTCGTCGCCCTGATGATGTGCGTGCGAAATCGCAATGTAGCTGCCGGGAGCCATGATCTCCCTGAACTGGCCGACAATACCAGCCGGGTCATTCGCGTGGGGGATGAAATGCAGGACGGCTATAAGCAGTACCGCAACGGGCTTGCTCCAGTCAATCAGCGCGTTGAGTTCGGGATGGCCGGTTATCTCGGCGGGTCGGCGAAGATCGGCTCTCACCGTCGTGGTGCTTGCGACACGGGCCAGCAGCGCACGATTATGGCCGAGAACAACCTGATCGTTGTCCACGTATACGATCAGGTTGTCTGGTGTGACGCGATGAGCGATTTCATGAACGTTTCCCTGAGTGGGAAGCCCGGTTCCTATGTCCACGAACTGGCGAACGCCGTGCTCGCGTGCCAGAAATTCAACCACGCGGTGCAGGAATGCCCGGTTCTCCAAGGCGGTCACGCGCGCCCATGGAGCTACCCGGAGCACTTTCTCTGCAGCCTCGCGATCGGCGGGAAAATTGTTGTCGCCGCCGAGATAGTAATCGTACATCCGGGCAGCATTGGGTACGTTTACGTCGATTCCTTGCGGCACTCTCTGATCACTTAACACCAAGGACCCACGCTTTCGACATATACGCCGTTCCGGCGCCCGGACCATATCAACGTCATGACGCCTCGCCCGGCTGCCCCGCTAAAGGCACCTGGCAGGTTCCGGTCTGCTGTGCCTTTAACTCTCGCCGCATGGGCGCCGTGAGGCGAGGCGTTGACCACGTGCAGGCAACACATCAACGTGATCAGGCAACGCGACGGCGGATCCGATCAGTTGTGCTCCTGCCACCGAACAGGTGACCACCTCGGCTTATCTCAATCTGGCGGCGAACGAGCCGGGTGGCCCCGCCTGCCGCCAGGGCTGGCGCGAACGGAAGGTGTTGACCGTTGCCCACCATCGAAGGCGACGAAAGGGCAACGGGTGAGAGCCAGGCAGCGCGAAGCCATCGCGGCTGATCTAGCCGACTGCCCGTTACGCTGACAGTAGGCGACCTCACACGCGACGAGTCAAAGGTCAATCAGGCAGGCAACGGGCATGACCAGCTTCGGTGATCTGATGAGCCGGCTGATGGCGCGGCAGGAGGTCTCACTGCACCAGCTGGCCAAGGCCGTGTATTACGACGTCGGGTACCTGTCGAAGGTGCGGAGCGGGAAGAAACCGGCGTCACGAACACTTGCCGCGCAGCTCGACATTGCGCTGAAAGCCGGCGGGGCGCTGGAGTCCCTCGCGCCGCAACCCCGGCCCAGGAGGTCCGCCGCTGGGCTAATCCGCTGACGGGAGCGCGTTCCTGCCCGTCGTCGGCGGGGTGCGTTTCGACCAGTTCACGGCAACGCCGCAGCGCGGCATGCTGATCGGCATCGACGAACACGAGAATACGGCACGGTTGTTCGGGGTGAACCTGCGCGGGGCACACCGCAAGATTGCCCAGTCACCGGGTGTGCCATCTGCCGTCGTCGTCCCGCACGCATACGAACTCGATGACCTCACTTATGGGATCATCTGGGCACTGGTCAACCTCGACGACGCATTGCTGGCCGACGACCACACCCTTGATCAGCGGCACACGGAATTTCGCGGGTACGAGCAGCTCACGCACTCAGCGGTTGGCCGCCAGGCCGCGGCCGATCTGACGTCAGCAGCCCGGATGTGGCTCGGCTCAAGCTTCTGCGCTCGGCACATCCTGCACAACCTAGCCAACCCGGCGGGCCTGCCGGTGTTCTGGACACGCGAGCAAAGCGGCGAGGAGGCATGCACCTGGCTGCTGTTCCGGCATAAGTATGGCTATCTCAAACGGATCAGCGGCCACTTCGCTTGCGGCACCGATCCGCTGGTCCGCGGCTTCTGTATACCGGAGGCGGCTGTCACAGCTTCTGCGCGCTGGGAGCGGATCTTGCTCTTCTTGTCGGTCGCGCTGATGGAATCGCTGGGTATCCACGTCGAGATCTGCGTCGAGCCCGACTATGCGGACGTAGACGGGTTCGTCCTTTTGCCGGAGATGCGCGCGATCATCGCGACCTGGGTCCGGGCCGATGACATCTGGCACGTTGACTCTGTTACCCGAAGCTCGGCGCTGCGTCGCTTCGGCGACGTCACCGGGCATGTGACCGCACACTCGGTGACCGAGGCCGCGACCCCAGCGCATCGCCTCATGGCGCTGGCGGATTATCTCAGGCTGGACTGGCCGTGGCTCTGGCGGCGCTGCGCGGATCTCGGTGAACGCAGCTGTGGCGGGCTGATCCCAGCCCCGCAGCCGGCTGCTGTCGACCGAGGGAGTGGATAGGGCCCTTCGCTACGTGAGCGCCGTGGGCCACGATGTGACCCGGCAGTGAGGGGCGTTGCGACACGAGGTCGCACGTGGTGAGTGAGCTGGTCAAGGAGGTCTGGCTGATGCCGGAGACGTAGCTACGGGTTTGTGTCCGACCTGTCCCCCCCGCCGTGACGTGCGTGGCCGGTTCCTGACCGGCTGGGTGCGGAGCTCACGGAAAAGCCCAAGGGCCGCTGTCCCAGTCAAGGCGGCCACAGGCGAGGGGAATGGACCGGAGGGGCGACTACCAGGAAACCCTCGCTGATGCCTCGTCACACTGACATTCCGGGCTGGGTGGCTGTACCGGGATGGCAGGGACCGGCCGCTGAGAGGCGGCAGGCGGCGGCCACGGACGATCCGATGGCCAGCGGACACCGCTGTCCCCGGGGTACAGAGGGCGCCCGGCCCGGTCTGTGTCTCACGCGTGCGGAACGTGGAAAACCTGCTAGGGGTCCGCATCACAGGCGCGGGTATGCGCAGGCGGTGCGGTAAGCCGACCGTAAGGGGGGCTGAACTCCCTGGCAGGACAGGGTGCCCAAAAAGCGGATGCCGGGCGGCCGAAAGGCGGCAGGAAGGCGGGGCCGAAGGACCGGGAACTCCTCCCGGATGGTCCTCGCATAACTGGCCCGGATGCCGGTCTTGCTACCGGGCTCGAAAGAGCGCTGACGTGGGCAGGTGAGCCTTTGAGGCGAGAGCGAGCGTAAATGCCGGAACTGATGGGCACGTTGGGCACTTCGGTGAACGGACCTGAGGGCCTGCCCCGGTTCGACGGTGACGCCTGGGATTGTGTGGACTGGCGGCGCCATGAGGAGCAGGTACGGCAGCTGCGCGGCAGGATCTTCAAGGCGGTGCGGGAGGGTGACTGGCCTGCGGCCAGGAGCCTGCAGAAGCTCATGCTGCGGAGCTGGGCCAACACGCTGGTGAGCGTGCGGCAGGTGACGCAGCGCAACACGGGCCGCCGGACGGCGGGGATCGACGGGCTGGTCGCGCTGACCAGCCAGGCACGGGCCGAGATGGCGGTGCATGTGCACGCCACGATCGGCTCGCATCAGCCTTCCCCGGTCCGGCGGGTGCACGTACCGAAGGCCAGTGACAAGACAAAGATGCGCCCGCTCGGTATTCCGGTTATTGCGGATCGGTGTCATCAGGCACGGGTACGTAATGCGCTGGAGCCCGAGTGGGAGGCCCGGTTCGAGCCCCGATCGTATGGGTTCCGGCCGGGCCGCGGCTGCCACGATGCGATAGAATCCTTGTTCAACACCCTGCACGGGAAATCCAGGCGGGTGTGGATTCTTGACGCCGATCTGGCGGCGGCGTTCGACAAGATCAGCCACGGGCACCTGCTGGAAATGCTCGGCGGTTTCCCCGCGAAGGGGATGATCACCGGGTGGCTGAAGGCAGGGGTTTTCGAGGCCGGGAAAGGGCTCGCGCCGACCGGGGAGGGAACTCCCCAGGGCG
>Ga0209648_10002601_pt1 | contig 15025 bp, 19 predicted proteins | sample GraSoi2013_115cm_FD_185830 | JGI IMG/M metagenome (GOLD analysis project Ga0209648, IMG submission 185830) | Grasslands soil microbial communities from the Angelo Coastal Reserve, California, USA - Sample 9_17_2013_115cm (SPAdes) (version 2) | ecosystem: Environmental > Terrestrial > Soil >...
GTCAAGCCAGACGATATGCGAATTCGACCGACTGATTGGTACTCGGGGCTTCATCTCCCGTCTCCCGCTCCACCTCAGCCTCGCTGCGCTCGCCTTCGGTGGCGCGGGAGCCGGGCGCGACTTTTTGAATATCTGGCGCCAAGGGCGCCAGTTGCGCTCCACCTCAGCAGGCGTTGAGTGTGCGGTCAGTAGGCTTTCGATCCGTTCGATTCCCTCTTTTCGCAACACTTCCCGACCATTAACGGGCAGGATGGCCTTTCGAGGGCGCGGCCTCCACGATCCTGGTCGTGTCAAGAGCTCCACTGATTCCAGATGCCCTTACGTCGGGTCCTTTTAATCTCGAGGACGCTCGGCGGTATGGGCTGACTAAGGATCACCTGCTCGGGGCGAGCTGGCGCCGACTTGGTGGCGGCTATTACGCGTTCCATGCCATTGCCTATGAGCCCAACGTTGTCCTTGCCGCCGCCATCCGGCGTCTACCGAGGAAGGCCGTCTTCTCCGGTCGTACGGCAGCCTGGCTTCACGGCCTCGATCTACCTCCATGCGAGCCGATTGAGGTCACACTCCCGATCGATTACCCGACGTCGCGGCTGGTCGGAGTCGCTGTTCGGCGCTCCACCGTCGACGCTGGCGAGACCGTGATGCGTCGCGGACGGCCGGCAACGTCGGCGGTTCGCACGATCGCCGATCTCGGCCGTCGCCTCCCACTGGTGGAAGCGGTGGCAGCTCTCGACATGGCGTTGCACAGGAGGCTGCTCGAGCTGGTTCATCTGAGTTCGTGGGCCGGCGCGCACCCGGGCTACCGCGGAGTAGCTCGCCTGCGCCGAGCCATCGAGCTGGCCGAGCCCGGCACCGAATCAGTGATGGAGACAAGGCTGCGATTGTTGCTGGCGTTCGCTCGGCTGCCGAGGCCGCTGGCCCAGGTTTCGCTCCATGACAAGGACGGTCGTTTCGTCGGGCGGCCGGACTTCTACTACCCGCTCCAGCGCCTGGCGCTCGAGTACGACGGTTCGGGCCACTGCGAAAACCTGACGGCCGACAACCGGCGCCAGAATCGAATGGTCGACGCGGGTTATCGCCTGCTGCGCTTCACAGCACCCGATGTCCTGTCAGCTCCTGACTCAGTCGTGGCTCTGGTGAGACGGGCGCTGTCCGCAGGGTCGGCTGGACACAGTGGAGATGGTCAGCGCAGAAAAGTCAGGATTTGATTGGCGATTGCCTGGGGCTGCTCAAAAACCAGCGCGTGGCTCGCTGCGAGATTGATCACCTTGACGTTGCTTTGTCGCTCAACCAGTTCCGCAAGGTCGCGTTCGATTCCTTTGCGGTAGGCAGCCATCAGCTCCTTGATCCACTCTGGTCCCGGCCCGAGCTCGGCCGCCGTGCCATTGACGACCAGCATCGGGCAAACAACCCGCGAGTACAGGTCGAGCATGTCGAAGGCCTCGGCCTGAGCCAGGATCTCACTTCCAACCCCATCTATCGCGGGCCGGACGCGAGTCTCGCCATTCTCGGTGCGGAGCCCACGCCGCGCGGCTTCTACGAGCAGGGTCCCGGGCACGCCGATGCGGGCAGCAAGCGCTTGCTGCTGAGCGAGCAAAGCATCGACTATGGCGGATTGGAGCGGTCCGGCCAGGGCGTTCAGGGATTGCTGCACGACCGCATCCAGCTGCTGCTGGCGCTGCTTGGCGTCTTCCGGGTCGAGGCCGACGTACTGATCGGGTCGCTTTTTGCCATGGCCGTCCAGGTTGACGACTCCGGGACAGCTCAGATTGATCTCGCCCCACATCACCGCCAGCATCCCGCCGAGCGAGTGACCGGCAATTGCCGGGTCGGCCAGGTGCAGGCGATCCGCGACAGCAGATATGTCGGCCAACGCGTTACCCCATGACCAAGCGCCATCGTCTGAACGTCCGTGACATCGCAGGTCGAAAGCAACTACGTGGCACTCGACGCTGAGGAGCGGAGCAATGAGCTCCCAGTCGATCAGCGAGCGCCCCAGGCCGTGCAGAAGGATGATCGCAGGGCCTGAGCCGCGGAAGTCGCGCACGGCGAGCTCCACACGTCCGGAATCCACAACGAGATCTTTCGAGTCATCGGTCAATGTGCGGGAACTGTAGCCAAGCCCGATCGTTTGCGCCCGAATGCCGGGATCTCCACGACAGAGCGTGTAGCAAATAGGAGGTCTCGGGGAGGGCTGGTCCACGAGACCGAAAGGAAGGGATGTCTATGCGTGAATGAGCCCGCGGCGCGTCAGTTTCTTAGACCTCAGAAGTCGTCTTGCGGCGGTGGTTGGAACGGCGTCTGGTGACCGCCACAGGGTTGTCGTCGTCGCCGTCCGGGCCTGACATCTCGTCGCCCATGCGATCCGCGTATTCCGACAGCCGCTTCATGTGCGACCGCTGCGATACCGCATAGCCGCCAATCGCGGCTCCCGCCACCAGGCCGATCGCCAGCATGCCCAGCATCGGCCAGGTGCGTGACGGTGCGCGCCGCGGCAGCATGTCCGCGATTCGCTCCATGGCGGCGTCGTTCCAGTGCCTGCCCCACGACCTCAAGTCACCCAAGTCCATCACGTATCCATCACCTCACCATCGTATCGAGCGGACATACAAATGCTGCGAGAGTCTTGCGACACGCGCGGTGTCGCGTCGAGAATTACTTCGCTCTTGGGTTGTGCCCGTCCAGCTGTACGACTCTGGCGTCCCAGTAGCCGAGGCGCTGCCGGAAACGTTCTGCCTGGGCGACGACGACGGGCACGTTGGTCAGCTCGACCTCTCGCCGGACCTCGTCCGACTGCGTGTTCATGAGCTGGCGGATGCGGTCCAGCACCTTCTCTTCCATGGTCAGTATTTCCGTGTAGACCTGGCGCCAGTAGAGGGCCTGCTCGAGCGTCGAATCGCTCGGTACGCCCTCGCCGTCCATGGCCTGGCTCCAGTCGCCGCCGCGCGTGGCGGCGTCGATGTCGGGTCGCCCACTGACGGGCTTGACCATATCCACAGCCCACAAGTACGGAGCCGGGCATAAAAAGATCAGCAACATTCGCCGGAAAAGAATCCGGCAGAGCTGCTCTACGGGATTCGAAACACCAGCGAATAGCCCCTCCCCGGCTTGTTGACCAGGTCCGCGGGGATCGAGAGGTCGACCAGGATCTTGCGCAGCCGGCGCACGTAATTGCGCACCTCTTCAGGGAACAGCGCGGGGTCTGCCCAGGCCTGGCCCAGGATCTGCGAGGTCGTGAAGTACCGGTGCGGATGGTCGAGCAGGAACTGCAGGAGCTGGAACTCCCGCTTGGTCAGGGCGACTTCGGCGCCCTGGTGGCGCACAACGCGGCCCGTAGGGTCGACCCAGAGCCCCTGCAGCTCCCAGATTCGCCGGTACCAGAGGTCCAGGCGCACCTGGTACCCCTGCATCTGGCTCTCGATGATCTTGAGGTCCGTGGCGGCGGCCTTCTGGGCTGGGACCTGTAGGTTGGCCACGTCCCGCCGGACCCGGCTCAGGATTCCGCGCTTGAACTCCAGAAGGTCGGCGTAGATGCTGATCCAGTGGCGGGCGTCTTCCCAGCGCTTGGTCTCCAGGTTCTCACCCTCGAGCGCTCGAGCTGGGCGCCCTCGAACGGCCGGCACAGGCCGGCCCCTTGCAGCTGTCGACTTCGATTTACCCCTCGCCAACTTCTCCGCAAATCATTTCAGAAACGTCGCCCGGACGGAGGTCCCGGAGCCCACCGCGCTCTCGATTTCAAGCTTGCCGCCGTGGGCGGTGACGATGTCGTGTGCGATCGCCAGACCAAGACCTGAACCGGGCGAGTCGGCTCCCTTCACGAAGCGCTCGAAGACGTGAGGAAGGAGCTCGGGCGAGATCCCGTCGCCTGTGTCGGCCACCGTGACGACCACTTCGTTCCCAGATGCGCCGACGCCCACTTTGACCGCACCGCCGGCCGGCGTGTGACGGATCGCGTTTGAGAGCAGGTTCCCGAGCACGCTCCGGACACGGGCCGGGTCAAGTTCGAGAGCCGGCAGGTTGTCGGCCACCTCCACGGTGAGTGTCAGGTGAGCGGCTTCGGCCTGGGTCTTGAAGGATTCGACGGTGTCCGCCGCCAGGGCGCCCAGGTCGGTCGGCTCTTTGTGGAGCACCAGGTTGCCCGCGTCGGTCAGGACCAGCGTGCGGAGGTCTTCGACCAGGCGGTCGAGCGTTTCGGTGGCGTCGAGGATCGGGGACACGTGCGCGGAATCGCCCGGGTAGACGCCGTCGGCGATCGCCTCCGCCTGCCCTCGAATCACGGTGAGCGGGGTGCGGAACTCGTGCGCCAGCTCCGCCAGGAAGCCGCGGCGCTGCTCATCGCTAGCCTTCAGCCGCGCCGACATCTGGTTGAACGCGCGCGCGACCGACCGCAGGTCTCGGGGTCCCGACTCGGGCACCTGCGCGGAGTAGTCGCCGGACTCGATCCGGGCGGCCGCGTCGATCAGGCTGTCCATCGGCCTGGTCATGCGTCGCGCGGCGCTCCCAGCTACCGCGAGCAGTAGAGCGACGAGCACGATCGCCAAGACGGCGACCGGCCAGCCGCCCAGCTGGGCGACGAGCCCTCCGATCACCGTTCCGACCAGGACGGCGGCGGCGAGAATCGCGAACAAGAAGCACCCGAGCCGGCGCACGAAAGGGGGAGGGCCGCGGCGCCCCCACCGCCGAGGGGGGAAGGGCTCGCCTTCAGGCCACCATGGTGGCCGGCGGCCCGGCGGGGGGCCCCAACCGCGGCCCATCATTCGGACGGCTCGGCGAAGCGATAGCCGACGCCGAACACGGTGAGCAGGTAGCGCGGTTTGCGCGGATCAGGCTCGATCTTCTTCCTGATGTTCTTGACATGTGCGTCGATCGCGCGCTCATACGACTCGAAGGCAACTCCACGCACCGCGTCCAGCAGCTGCGCTCGAGCGAACACGCGGCCGGGCTGCCGAGCCATCGTGGAGAGCAGCTGAAATTCTGTCTTGGTCAGGTCGACGCGGCGGCCTCCAAACCGCGCATCCATCCGCGGCACGTCGAGCTCGACGTCGGAACCGACGCGGATGACGTCGGTGGGAGCGTGCAGGCCTTCGGCTCTGCGCAGGACCGCGCGCACTCGCGCGACCAGCTCCTTCGGGCTGAAGGGCTTGGTCAGGTAATCGTCCGCGCCGAGCTCGAGACCGACCAGCTTGTCGGACTCTTCGGTGCGCGCGGTGAGCATGATGATCGGAACCTCGCCGTCGCGCCTCAACGCGCGAGTGACGTCCAGCCCGTCGAGCCCGGGCAGTCCGAGGTCGAGGACCACCAGGTCGGGCCGTCCGGTCCTCGCCGTGCGCAGCGCAGCCGCGCCGTCTGACGCGACGAGCACGGTGAAGCCACCGTGCTCGAGGTAATCGCGGACGAGCTGGACGATTCGGGGCTCGTCATCGACGACAAGGATGGTTAACCCCATGAACTCAGAGCCAATGGCGTGAGTTCATGGGGACCCCTAGAAGAGCCACGGGGACCATCCTAGTTTCAGCCAAGTCTCTAGACCGTTCGCTCGTCGGTCGGCGGCGGCGGCGGCGTGCTGGGTGCCGAAGGCTGCTCGCCGTGCGCCCGCTTGTGCCAGTCCTGCATCCGCTCGTCGATGGCTGGTGGAACTCCGTATCCGTGGCCGCCCCTGTAGCCCCATCCGCCGCCGCCCCAGTTCCTCCGCCCGAAGAACGCGAACCTCAGCAGCCCGAAGAAGATGAACAGGACGAACAGGAACCAGAAGAAGCCGAAGATGCCGAAGCCCCAGTGAGGGCCGTAGCCGTAGTAGTAAGGCGGCGCGACCTCAGTGCCGGTGGGCAAATGCGTCGCGACACCGTCGGACCACCCGATGTTGTAGGCGACTACGCCGACGATGGTGAGCAGGATGGCCGTGGCCACCAGCCCGATCAAACCGAAACCGCGTCTCATGTGAAGCTCTCCTTGTGAATTGGAATTGACGGCTGCAGGCTTCATCTTTCCCGGCACTTGTGAGCGCGGTGTGAAGGATTCGCGAAGACCTTGCCGGGCGCGCGCAGGGCGCCTAAACCGAATGCGCGCGCAGGGCGCCTAAACCGAATGCGCGCGCAGGGCGCCTAAGTAAATCCGCCTATCTCCATTTCCACGAGCTCTGCGGTCCGCCTCCACAACTCGGCTTGAGCGGTCTCGTCCATGACCGTTTTCGGTGGGTCGATCCGGCGCGCGCCTTTGAAAAACCAGCCGGTCGTGCCGGCCTGGGCGGGTGAGATGGCGAGCTCGGCCAGGTCGTCCGCGGCGCGCCACGCCGAGCGCGCCACCAGCCGTACCAGCGTGCGCACCGGCCGGGGGGCCTCGCGCATAAGGTCTGACCGGATCAGTCCGGGGTGGAACGCGTTTGCCCTCACGTCCCATCGCTTGGCTCGCCGCGCCAGCTCGAACGTGAACATCAGGTCCAGCGCCTTGGTGGCGCCGAACGTGTGCATCGCGTCGAAGCGATCCTTGGAAAACAGACGCTGCATGTCCACGCGTGTCGTCGACGGCGCCGTCACCGTGATCACCCGACCGCCGCCGAGGAGCCGGTCGCGCAGCAGGTTGGTGAGCAGGAACGGCCCGAAGTAGTTGGTCGCGAGCATGTGCTCGAACCCGTCGGAAGTCTTCTGGTGGTGGCTCACGAAGGCGGCCGCAACGTTCAGGAGCGCATCGACATGTCCTCCGGCGCGGTTGATCTCGCGCGCCGCCCGGCGCACCGACGGCATCGATGCCAGATCGACCGGCACCCGCGAGATGCGGTTCTCAGCGCCACCCAGGCTCTCGACCAGCGCGTCCAACCGGTCGGAAGGCCGGGCCATCAAGATCACGCGCGCCTGGCGTCGTTCGAGCACGGCCGCCGTGGCCGAACCCAGGGCGCCCGTGGCTCCGCTCACGATGACGGTCGGGTGCAGGGAGACCACCGTATAAGTGTCCAGGCAAGATGATGTGCCCTGCAGCGGCAACGTGACAGTACTCATCAGCGCGCATCGCGGCGGGTTCGCGGTCGATGGCGTCCCGGCCGTGGAGCGCTATCGCCGGGCGATCGAGCTCGGCGTCGACTTCGTCGAGTTCGACGTCCGCAAGACGCGGGATGGCGCGATGGTCATCTTCCACGACGACCACACACCTTCGGGCCGCGAAGTCCGCGGCCTCACGCACCGCGAGCTCGCTGAAGAGCTGGGTCCGGAAGCGATGACCCTCGACGAGCTGCTCGACGTCGCGGCCGGTCGCGTCGGCCTTCACCTCGACCTGAAAGAAACGGGTTATGAGGCTGAGGTCGTCCGGACCGCCCTGGACCGATCACCGGTAGACAGGTTGGTCATCACCTCGGGTGACCAGGCAATCCGCACGATCAAAGAGCAGTTCCCTCACGTGCGGGCGGGCCTGTCGATCGGTGAGGAGATCGACCGCCTCGCGCCCTGGATGAAGCTTCGCGTCCGCCTGAGCGAGCTCTTTCCGCGCGGCCGGCTGGAGCGCTCACACGCCGACTTCGTCGCCGTCAACCAGCAGCTGGCCGGCCTGACCGTGCTGGGTTACTGCGCGAGACACGGCATGGATGCCTGGGTCTGGACCGTCGACGACGAGCGCGGCATCGCCCGTTTCCTCGCCGATCCAAGGGTCAAGACCCTGATCACCAACCGCCCTGATGTCGCGATGGGCGTCAGGTGATGTCGATGTCCTTTTCGCAGCAGAAGAGGCCGAGGTCGGGCGACCATTTGAGGACGAACGGCTTGGTCGCGCTGCTGACGCGGAAGCAGACGCTGATCGGCCCGAACGTCGCACCATTGGCGAACTCGTGGCGGGTCCACGTGTTGCAGCCCGGCGCGTCAGTCACCAGGCCCGATGCGTGCCTGCTCACGTCGATCAGCTGAAGGTCCTCCGGGGAGGCGTGTGTCGCGGGGCTCGAGTTCTGGAACTTGACCTGCATCGTCACCAGGTCACCGCTCAGGCTGATGTTCGAGAGCCACAGCGTGAAGCCCTGCACGTCAGCGCAGGGGCCGGGCGTGCAGTTCTCCGGCGCGAGCGACGTATCGCCGGGCGTGGGCACTGGGGCGTGCAGCGACTGGTAGGCCGTTACTCCGACAAAGCCGGCAACCACGAAGGCGAGGGCGGCCACACCCACAGCAATAAGACGCCGCATCGGCGAACACGATAGGCGACCCGCCCCCAGTTCGCCGCGCCATGGGGCTCCCTTTGGTCGCACCCTGCAGCACGCAGCGCCGTTGGGGCCCCTTCGGTCGAACCGGAGAGCGGGCCTACAATTCCGCGGATGAGAGACCGCGGTGTCCAGCCTGCTGCTCCGCGGGTTCGCGCTCGGGTTCGCGGTTGCCGCGTCGCCCGGCCCGATCTTCTTTCTCTGCCTTAGGCGGACGCTACTCCGCGGCCGCCTCTACGGTTTTGTTTCGGGCCTGGGGGTCGCCACCGCCGACGCGGTCTACGCGGCCATCGCGGCGTTTGGATTCGCTGTCGTGATCAGTGCCGTGTCGAGCGGCCGGCGGCCCTTCGCCCTGGTCGGCGGAGCGGTGTTGATCGGTATTGGCCTGCGCATTCTGTTCAATCGTTCGGACGTGTCCGCCGAAGCCAAGGTCACCTCGGGCACCGGACTTTCGTGGGCGTACGGTTCGACCCTCGGTTTGACGATCACCAACCCCGCCACCATCCTCTCGTTCGCGGCGCTGGCCGCCACGCTGAGCCTGGGCGGCGCGGGCGGGCCGGCGAGACCCGCTGTTCTGGTCGCGGGCGTCCTTGCCGGCTCGGCAACCTGGTGGTGCGTGCTGGCGATCGGCGCATCGCTCCTGCGGGCGCGCGTGACGCCTGCCGTCATCCGCGCCATCAACACTTTCAGCGGCGCCGCGATCGCCGCGCTTGGAATGCTGGCGGTTTACTCTGCCTTTTCATGGGTGTGAGCGGGCGATCGCGCACGTACGGCTGGGAAGATCCCAGGGCGCTGCGAGACGCCGGCGCGGGGTTGAGCGGGCTCGACTACCTGAAAGCGGTCTTCGAACGAAGGCTGCCGCCGCCTCCGATAGCCATGACGCTCGACTTCACGGGCGCTGAGGTCGAGGAGGGGCGAGCGGTTTTCGTCGGGCAGCCCGCCGAGTTCCACTACAACCCGATCGGCGTCGTGCATGGCGGGTACGCCATGACCCTTCTCGATTCGGCGATGGGCTGCGCGGTCCAATCGACGCTGGCGGCCGGCGAGGGGTACACCAGCCTCGAAACGAGCGTCAACTTCGTCCGAGCCATCACCGTCGATACGGGCCGTGTGCGGTGTGAGGCCACGGTGCTGCATCGAGGCGGAAGGGTCGCCACTGCGGAAGGCCGGCTGATCGCCGAGAGCACCGGAAAGCTCCTCGCTCACGGAACCACCACGTGCCTGGTCATGAAGCCATGACGAAAAGCCACCGCATCCGCACCGTCGACGTCTTCGCCGAGAAGTCGCTAGCCGGCAACCAGCTCGCTGTGGTGCTGGACGCTGCCGACATCCCCGGCGAGGCGATGCAGAGGATCGCGAAGGAGATGAACATCTCCGAGACCACGTTCGTGTTGCCGCCGGATGACCCCGCGCACGCCGCCCGGGTGCGCATCTTCACACCGGCCAGCGAGCTGGCGTTCGCCGGCCATCCCACAGTGGGCACCGCGTGGGTGCTCGCCAACGAGGGACTCGTGCCGAGCGGTTCGCTGGACTTCGTCCTCGAGGAGGGCGTCGGACCGGTGAGGGTCCGCGGCGTGAAGGGTCCGGGTGGCCTCACCTTCTGGATGACTCATCCGGAGCTGACGTATGGGGCGGTGGAGCGCCGGCGCGTTCAAGCCGCTGAGGCGATCGGACTCGCCGACTCGGATTTGCTGGCAGACGTCCCGGTCCAGGTCGCCAGCACCGGAAACCCCTTCCTGTTCTTTGCGCTGCGCGATGGACTCGCGGTCGACGAAGCGGTGCTCGATCGTGAGCTGCTCAGCGAGGTCTTGAGAGGGACGCAGTCGTTTGGTGCGTTCATCTTTGCAGCGGTCGGCGGCAACCGCCTCTACAGCCGGATGTTCTCCCTCGACATTCCTGAGGACCCGGCGACAGGCTCCGGCAGCGGCCCGCTCGGGGCCTTCGCCGTCAGGTACGGCATCGTGCCGAGCGCCCCGCAGGTCACGCTCATCAGCGAGCAGGGGACCAAGATGGGCCGGCAGAGCATCATCCACATCGAGCTCACCTACAACGGTTCCGTAGAGATTCCGACGCGGATCGAGGTCGGGGGCGCGGTCCGGCCGGTGATCTCGGGAACCCTTTTGGATTTCGAGTGATGGTCGTCGACAGCTTCAAGTTCCTGCCGCGAAGCTTCCGCCCGCTCTACGAAGGGCGCGGGCCGTTTCCTGGCGAAGAAGCTCCCGTGTGGACGCCGTTTGGGAAGCGCCTGGCCGGGTCACGCATCGCTTTGCTCACCTCGGCGGGCATCTATTTGAAGCGTTCGCAGCCGCCGTTCGAAATCGAGCGCGAAAAGATGCATCCCGAGTGGGGAGATCCGAGCTGGCGCGCCGTTCCAGAGTCGTCGCAGCCCGCCGGCATCGGCGTCGCGCACCTGCATATAAATGACGAGGACCTGCTGGCCGATCCTGAGATCGCCCTCCCCGCCGGTCTGTTGAAGCAGTTCGCTGACGAAGGCGTGGTCGGCGGCTCGGTCACCGAGCACGTCTCTGTGATGGGCTACCAGGACCGCTCCCTCGGCGATTGGCGAAGCACGACGGCGCCCCAGCTGGTGGCTCATCTGCAGGGGCAGGGCGCCGACGGTCTCGTCCTCGCGCCGGTTTGACCAGACTGCTGCGCGAACGTGCCCGTGCTGGCACGGTGGATCGAGGCGGCGGGAATCCCGACGGTGGTCGTGACCATGATGCCCGCGACGGCTGAGGAGCGCCGCGCTCCGCGCATCGCGGGAGTCGAGTTTCCGTTCGGCCACCCCTTCGGCATGCCCAACAACAGGGACATGCAGCGCGGCGTGCTCGGGCTGGCGCTTCGCGTCCTGGCGGGCGCCTCCGCGTTCGGCACTCGCGTCGACCTGGACGTCGAGTGGCCGGTCCCGGTGCGAGAGGCGTACCGCTCCTGGCAGCCGAAGGAACCGAGCCCCATCGTGAAAAAAATGCTGGAGGCACGCCAGCAGTAGGGGTCTCAGACATCGCCGGGCGCACGCGCGCATCAACAATTGAGACTCGAACGGTACTGACTCTGATACCAGCGGGGGCCGAGGCTTGCCCCCATGTTCACCTTGCAGCCTCGACACCGCCTCGACATCCGCCTGCGCGATTTCGCCTACGCGCTGCTGGCCGGTATCTGGGCCCGCAACGCCGAACGGCTTGGCGCAGGGCTCGAGGCCGCCTGGTCGCCGGCCCGCGAGGCGCTGGCCTGCCGCTCCGTGCGGTCGGGCTTCCATCTCCTGCTCGAGTCCCTCGCCCTGCCTGCAGGCTCGGAGGTTTTGGTCTCCGCGGTGACGCACCCGGACATGGTCCGGATCCTGGAGGCGCACGGACTGATTGCGGTGCCGGTCGACCTGGACGTTGCGACGCTTGCGCCGAAGCTGGAGCTCGCCGAGCGCCTGGTGACCAGTCGCACCGCCGCGATCCTCGTGGCGCACCTCTTCGGTGGCCGCGTCCCGATGGGTCCCCTCGCGGCGTTTGCGAGGCGCCACGGGCTGATGCTCTGGGAGGACTGCGCCCAGGCCTTCACAGGGACTGCCGTCACCGGTGACCCGAACGCTGACGTGTCCATGTACAGCTTCGGCGCGCTGAAGACATGCACTGCGGTGGGTGGCGCGCTGCTCGAGGTGCGGAACCCCTCGCTGCTCGAGCGAATGCGCGCGGCGCAACGCCGCTGGCTGCCACAGTCGCGCACTTCCTACGCGGCAAGCGTCGCCAAGTTCCTGGCCTTCACCCTGGTCACGCGACCGCTTCCGTACGGCCTCCTGGCCGCGGTTCACCAGATGCTGGGGCGCGATTTCGACCGCACGATCAACCACTCGGTCAAGGCCTTCCGCCCGGGACCGCTGATAACTCAGCTGGAGGTGCGGCCCTCGGCCCCGCTGCTCGCTACGCTGGCCTACCGGCTTCGTACGTTCGACGAGGTCCGCCTGCGGCGCCGCGCCGCGGCCGGCGAATGGCTGAGCGGGCGTCTCCCCCGCGAGGTGACGCTCGCCGGTCATCGCATGGAGTCGCGCACGCACTGGCTCTTCCCGGTCATCTCTAGCGAGCCGGACCGGCTGATCCTTGCGTGCCGTCGGGCTGGAATGGACGCCGCGCGCGGCGCGTCGAGCGTGACCGTGGTGCTGGCGCCGAGCGACCGGCCCGAGGCGGATCCAGCATCGGCTCGAGAGATGATGGCCGGCCTCGTTTTCCTTCCCGCTTATCCCGAGCTCTCGCGCCGTTCCCTCGGTCTCCTGGTGGTAGCAGCCCGCGGCGGCGCGGCGCCGGAGCCCTGGACTGCGACCGCGCGTGGCCGAGTGATGCAGTCATGAACGCCGTTCGCGAGGAATCGTGGGACCGCCTCCGCAAGCGCCGTTTCGACGTGCTGGTGATCGGCGCCGGAATCATCGGGGCTCGCATCGCCTTCGAAGCGGCCCGTGCAGGGTTGTCGGTGGCCCTCGTCGATGCCGGAGACTTCGGTGGCGCCACTTCGAGCGCCTCGTCCAAGCTGATTCACGGCGGCTTCCGATACCTGCCGATGGGAGACCTGCAGCTGGTATGGGAGTCGCAGCGCGAGCGTCGCGCGCTCATGGGCAGAGTCGCTCCGCACCTCGTGCGCCCGCTGCCGATGGTGCTGGCCTCCTACCGGGGTGGTGCGAGGGGACCTCTCACCTCGGCGGCCGGTGTGCTTGCCTACGGCGCGCTGTGCGGCTTCCGCGGGACGGGGGTCGCGCTCGTTGGCGCGCGCAGTGCAAGCCGCCTGGTCCCACCGCTGCGTACGGAAGGGCTCAGCGTGTGCGGGCTGTTCGACGAAGGCCAGACCAACGATGCGCGCCTGGTCCTTGACACGGTGGCGGCCGCGGCCGCACTCGGCGCGACGGTGCTCAACCATGCCCGCGTGGTCGAGCTGGAGCACCCGCAGGGGCGGCTGGCGAGAGCTTCGATCCAGGGCCGGAACGGAGAGGGAGTCGCCGAGGTCGGCTACCGGTTTGTCATCAACGCGGCCGGCCCGTGGGTGGACGGAGTGAGGCAGCTCGAGGATGCGACCAGCCAGCCGATGGCGCGGCTGAGCAAGGGAGTACACCTGCTGCTGGAGACGGATTCGGAGTGGCGAGCCGGGGTGGTGGTCCCGGTCGACGATGGGCGCGTCACGATGGCGCTTCCGTGGCAGGGGATGCTGATGCTGGGCACGACGGACAGCGCCTACGAGGGCGATCCAGCAGCTTGCACGGTGAGCACATCAGACTCACAGCAGGTCCTGTCGGAGGCGTCGGTGGCGCTGCCCTCCGAACTGCTTCGGGCGGAGGCGGTGCGCTTTTCGTTCGCCGGCCTGCGGGTGCTGCCGCTTGGAGCCGAAATCACCGCCAACACCCACCGCGAGCACCTGGTTCAGACCGGTCGCTTCGGCATGATCTCGATCGCCGGCGGCAAACTCACGACGCACCGCCGGATCGCGCTGGAGGCGCTCCACCGGCTGCCGGATCCGCGGCTCGCGGCCCTGCGCCTGGAGGGCGTACCTCTGCCGCAGTCCAGCCCTGGCCTTGAGGAACAGGCCGACCGGGACGCTGATCCAGATGTCGTGACACACCTGACGCGGATCTATGGGCGCGATGTGCTGACCGTGATGGGGCAGCGACGGCACCATCGCGACGCTCTCGAGCGGATCCATCCAGACGGCCCGGATGTGTGGGCCCAGGTACATCACGCCGTGGAGAGGGAGTGGGCGACCACAGTCGACGACGTGACCCGCCGCCGGACGACGCTCGCCGTGCGCGGGCTTGCGTCGCCTGCCGTCCGGGCGGACGTGGGGCGAGTCCTCGCGACCACGTCCCATTCCTGCCACGGAGCGCCCGCCCACAGGCTCGGTTTGCGCCTGGTCAGACCGCCCGCACAGCTCCTCTAGGAACCCTCCGCGGTCAGCTGCGAAGGCCCGGCTCGCAGCGCTCGTCGGCCCATGCGGCGTTGCCTACGAGCAGCTTGCGCATGAGCCGGCGCAGCGTGAGCACGTCGGTCTCTGACAGATGAGCCGAGAAGGCGCCGGCCAGGGCTTCTTTGAACGCACGGTCTGCCGCGGCAAGCCTGGTCCGGCCGCGCTCGGTCAACTTCACCTGGACGACACGGCGGTTGTCCTTGGGGGTCTCGCGGGAGATCAGGCGCTCAGCCTCGAGGCGATCTACGATCCGCGTGGTCCCGCTCGGGCTGCCCAGGAGCTGCTCCGCGATCTCGTTCATCCGCATCGGATGTCCATCCGCCAGCTGGAGCCTCCAGAGGAGCTCGAACTCCGCCCAGGACAGGTCTGACCCGGCTCGCAGCCTCTCCTCGAGCACGCCCTGCACAACCCGGCCCGCCTGCTGGAGATTCATCCATGACGCGACCTCGGTGGCGGCCGCTGGAACTTTGACCTTCACGACATCAACGTACGCGCCATTGCTTGACGGCGCAACCTTCGCGTGGACTATAGTTGCGTGTGCAACTATTGTAAGAGGAATGATCATGCAATCCAACTCCACGGACTTCGCCGCGCCGGCTTCCCAGGCTCAGGTCGACTCGCTCGCCGCGAACCTGCGCGAACGCAACTTTGAGGTCGTCGTCGTCGATTCGCCTGCTGAGGTCAAGGGCGAGGTGTTGGCGCGTATCCCCGACGGCGCGCAGGTGCACTCCGGGAAGTCGAAGACCCTCGAGGACGCCGGCGTCTTCAAGGAGCTCATGGAATCGGACCGCTTCGAGTTCATCCGGCGGCGCACCATGAAGATGGACCGAGCCACCCAGGGGGACGAGATCCGCAGGCTCGGGGCCGCGCCCGAAGTGATGCTGGGCAGCGTCCAGGCGGTCACCGAGGCCGGCCAGATGGTCG
>Ga0209648_10002602_pt1 | contig 15025 bp, 15 predicted proteins | sample GraSoi2013_115cm_FD_185830 | JGI IMG/M metagenome (GOLD analysis project Ga0209648, IMG submission 185830) | Grasslands soil microbial communities from the Angelo Coastal Reserve, California, USA - Sample 9_17_2013_115cm (SPAdes) (version 2) | ecosystem: Environmental > Terrestrial > Soil >...
CCCTGGAGATCAAAGCCAAGCGGCAAAAAGAAAGATTTGAAGGTCCCGGGTTATTTCACGACCGCCCTGAAGAAAAACAAAAAGGCGCTGGCTAACTTCGAGGCGTTCCCCTACAGCAAGAAAAAAGATTATGTCGAGTGGCTCAGCGAAGCCAAGACCGATGAGACGCGTGAACGCCGGTTGCAGACCTCGGTGGAGTGGATAGCAGAAGGAAAGTCGCGGAATTGGAAGTATGAACGCTGTTAGTTATACCTTTTTAGGTCTTGCTCTATCCCGTTTCGGCGAGGCTCTATGGCACCATTATGGTATCAAAGTCTTATATTTCTGAAAAACGTAGATTACCATTGTGTCTGAAAGTGTGTCTGGCATCCCACATCTCAGGATGCGGGCCTTCCTATGGCTCTTTGAAAACTTGCTGCCATGACGAGGATCGTGTCCTCACTTCCAGAGTTTATAGATGTGTTAATACTCTGACATCTCCTGACCGCTGCTCCGCCACTACTCAAAAATACTCTTGGACCCTCCGTAAGAAATTGAACGCCAATGATTTAGAGCTGCAAACACTGTTCGAGCAATGGGGGTGGGGGGGTGCGATCTTGCGGGGTCGAAATCCAGGAACCAAAGTTTACCAAAGGGTAAAAGCTTGCGGGGTCGAAATCCAGGAACCAAAGTTTACCAAAGGGTAAAAGGCGGCTTCTCGCCTCTACAATCACTGAATGGATCACCATACAATTGCGGCTGTCAGTATTACCGGCACCACTCTTGATGTGCTGGGAAGTCTCTACCTTGCCTATGACTTGTTGGGCGGCCAGCACGGTCCCTTGCGGCTGCTCACCCGGGCGGTAACATATTCCATCATCTTCGGAATCGGTTACGGTATTGGCTTGGGATTTTTCTACGGTATTGGTTTGGGATTTTTCTTTGGACTGGCCTCCGGGATTGCCACCGGCATCACCATAGCGATTGAACTCAATCGAGCCGCTCGCGGCCGGGACCATTATCCACTGCCCTGGGAAGCTTTGTTCAGTGCCATACGCGGCTTTGCATTCAGCGTGGGACTTTACAGAATTGTGGGCCTTCGATTCGCAATCGCATTCGGCACGCTTATCACCATAGGACAAGTCTTTGCCTATTCTCGCGGCATGCGCCCTGCAACTGATTACGCAGCGGCCCGCCGGCCGCGGCTCACGCCTCGTCAGTTCTGGGGAACCATCGTGCGAACAGTCGGCTACATTGCAACCGCGCTCATTTGCAGCACTCTGGTTCGCCACATTGATCATCCCTGGTCATTTGCCATTCGGGTAGGATTGGTGACGGGCCTGGTCACGGGGTTCGGCATCCTGGTCAATCCGTTTATCGAGTACTACGCTGACAACCTGCCGGAGCGACGACTCGGCGCCTTTGGCATAGGATTGATACTCTGCGGTTTCACATTGCAATCTCTTCAGTATTGGGTGGCGCTGTTGGATATCCGTCTGACATAGACGGGCGAGAGCAGCCCCCATTCATTTCCGTTTGAAGGAAATGTCAAAACCGGAAGGAATGTCAAAACCGGAATTGGTTTCACGGTACAATGTCGCGCATGACCCTCATGCGACGGGCTATCTTAGCCCTGATACTCACTGCTGCCGCCACAGCGACGCTCGCGCAAGAGATATTGAAACTCAGCCCCGCCTTCGATGACATCGTTCCGCCCAACGCAAAGCTTGAGCGGGTGGCTACCGGCTTCAATAAGTGGACAGAAGGGCCGGTCTGGACACGCGACAACAGCCTACTTTTTGCTGAAATTCCGGCGAACAACATCATTAAGCTGGTTCCGGGGCAAAGCCCAACGGTTTTCATGCATCCCAGCGGATATAAAGGAGCCGAGCCGTACAAAGGACCGGAGCCGGGCTCGAATGGCATGACGCTCGATTCGAACGGCCGTGTCACCGTGGCGGGGCACGCCGGGCGTACGGTGTGGCGGCTGGAATCGCTTGATCCCAAGGCTCAGGTCACAGTGCTGGCTGACTCGTATCAGGGCAAGAAGCTCAATAGCCCCAACGATCTTGTATATAAATCGGATGGCTCGCTGTACTTCACCGATCCTCCTTATGGGTTACCGACGCAGGTGGATAGCGACCCAGAAAAGGAATTGCAAGTCAACGGTGTGTACCGCATCCCGGGGGCGCGCCAGCAGAAGCCGGGCGCTCCGCCGGAGCGGGAAAAGTTGCAGCTTATCATCGGCGATCTCGCCAGACCCAATGGCATAGCGTTTTCACCGGACGAGAAATTTCTGTACATAGCTGAGTCAGGCAAGAAACTCTGGATGCGCTATTCGGTGCAGCCAGACGGATCGGTCAAAGATGGGGAGGTCTTCCTCTTCGCCTCTTCCGGCAAATCAGCCGGCGAGAACGCGCCCGGCGGACCAGACGGCATTCGGGTAGACAAAAAAGGAAACCTGTACGGCTCGGGGCCGGGCGGCGTCTGGATCATTTCTCCGGATGGGGACCATCTGGGAACCATCAAAGTGCCAGAAAGAGTCGCCAACATTGCGTGGGGCGACAAGGACGACAAGACGCTCTACATCACCGCCAGCACGAGCATTTACAGCATCAAGTTGAAGATTGCCGGTGTGAGGAACTGACTCGCTCTCGAGCTTCGATGGCTGCGGACAAAGAGAAAAAAATGCGAACCATGCTGGCCAAGATCTATGTTGTGTTGAGCGGAGCTATCTTGTTCGTGGTGGGTGTGGCCGGTTTCTTTCGTCATGAGATGTTCAATCTCACATTTCCTCCGGCGCATAACGTATTTCACCTGGTCAGCGGCGTAATCGCACTCTGGGCTGGCCTGGGAAAGAGCGCCAATGGAGTGCGCTTATTTGGCCTGATCTTTGGAGCAATCTACATCCTGGTGGCCATCGCAGGCTTCGCTGGTCTGAAAGACCTTGGCCCAATGCAACTGGGATTGAACTCGCATTACAACGTTATTCACCTTGGGGTTGGGGTGTTGAGTCTGGCAGCGGGGGTTGTGAGCGGAAGAGCGAATGTGGCGCAGTAGAGCTGTAAAATTCTTCTGAGTAAGTTCTGCCCTGGTATCTGTCTAGCTGCGGGGAGCCGTCCCTGGGTCACGACAGAGAGACTCGAGTTCCTTGAATGGCTTCTCTTTATGCGGCGGCACCTGGAGATGCTTGGCCTGCATCATCTGTTCCAGCAGGGGCTTCCCCGCCTTCAATCCAAGATCAGGATCGCTCTCATACGCAGGGTCGCTCTCCGCCTGCTGCAGCGTAACGAGTTTGAATCCCCGCTGCTTCAAAAGATCAATCAATTGCGGCAGCATTACCGCATCAAATGCGCCGACGTGAAGCAGCAAAACGTGCTTGACATCCCTTCCGTAGACCAGCTTTGCCATCTCTTGGCCGAGGCTGATGTACTCCGCGGCTGTGCTGAGATAACTGGCCTTCAATTGCTCGATGGCCTTTGCGTCTTTTTTCGCCGCGCAACGCGCATAGGGAGCGTTCCAGGCGTAGTCTGAAAAATCCACCGTCACCTGGGCGATGCGATAGCCGTGGCCCGCGAGGTAGGAGCGCAAGGCGCGCCTTTTCTCCAGCGTTTCGCCCTCAGAGAGATAGGGATAACGAAACCATCGCCAATCCTCGCCCTGCATCATGCATTGCAGCAACGGTTCGTTGACTTGTATGTCATGCTCAAAGGACTCCACGCTGTTGGCATTGAGGTTCATGTGCGAATACGAATGATTGCCAAGAGGAAGACCGGCGGCCCTCCAAAGCTTCAATACTTCTAGGTCCTCGGGGACTTGTTGCAGTTTTTCGGCATTCATGAATCCATAACTCTTCGGTGCATGCGCGTCTTCCAACGCCTTGATGATCTGTTTGGCAACGTCTTCCCGGGTCACGCCCGGCGGCAACTGGGCGTGCGCCGGTAGATCATCGAATGTCAGCGCGATCTCTTGGCCGAACGAAGGGCAAACTGCAACAAAAAGACACAGAAGCAGGCAGAAAAGAGCGGGCTTCCAAATTATCAATCTCAAAGATGGCTTCATAGCGCTGGAAGGATACTAAGAAACTATCCGCTGGGTCGAGTGTTTCTACTGGTTCTGCATTTAAAATCCATGGCCCTGCCGGACTAGGTCAACTCGCAGTTTTGCATTATCGTTATGCGCATGAAAATTGCTGCTCTTATTGCTTTGCTTTTGGTCGGCGGAATATCGGCCCGGGCGCAGGCCCAGCCCCAATCCCAATCCAATGACCAAGAGATATTGCTTTGGCCGAACGGCGCACCCGGCGCTCTGGGAGACCGCAGTGCAGATAAGCCCAGCATCACACCGTTTCTGTCTGCGACCAAGGCGACGGGCTCGGTCATCATCGTCTGTCCTGGCGGAGGATATAGCAGACTCGCAGCTCACGAAGGCGCCCCGATTGCGCAATGGTTGAACTCTGTTGGCATTAAAGCTTTCGTGCTGAAGTACAGGTTGGGGACGAGCGGCTATCATCATCCCGCCATGCTGCACGATGTGCAACGCGCAATCCGCTACGTGCGCAGCCACTCCGCCGAGTTTGGTGTAGATGCACATCGCATTGGCATTATGGGTTTTTCCGCCGGCGGACACGTGGCTTCCTCCGCTGGCACACACTTTGACGTGGGCAGCCCGTCTTCCGCGGATTCGGTGGAACGAGTGAGTTCCCGGCCTGATCTCATGGTGCTGATTTATCCGGTGATCACCATGGGGGAAGCGTCCCATCCCGGCTCGCGCACGAATTTGCTCGGCAAAATGCCGTCGCCCAACCTCGTTCACCTGATGTCGAACGAGGAGCAGGTCACGAAAGAAACTCCGCCGGCTTTTCTCGTGCACACGGCCAATGACGCAGTGGTTCCGGTGAAGAACAGCCTTGCCTTTGCCCAGGCTCTGGAAAAAGCGGGTGTACCGTTCGAGTTGCATGTGTTTGAAAAAGGTCCGCCGCATGGATACGGCCTGGCGAGCAATGATCCGGTGGTCGGAATTTGGCCTAAGTTGTGTGAACAATGGCTGCGCGGGCGGGGCTTTTAGCCCGGCATGGTGAACTATATGTTGCTTGGCTATTTTGGTGCTTTTGACAGGAGAACGGAATAGTCATCCGCGGTCTTCGACGCAGCCTCCATGGGATGAACGTGGATCAGTCTCCGCCATTCGCTGGGCGCCTGATCATCAATGAGAACGTTTGGCTTCGGCAAGAACCCGAGGAAGCAGTCCTCTAATCCCAACTCCCGGGCTGAATCACGCGCGTACTCGGCACCGCCCGAGCTCCAGGCGTACAGCACGACGCCACTCTGAAAGAGTTCCCGCACGTGAGCGATAACGCGCGTCATCGGGATGCGTTTCGCTCCGGCGGAGCGCACGAGTGTGTCATCCACATCTACGTAGGCTACGATTTTAGTCGAGACGTCCATGTTCTCCGATCAGATTAGCAATGGCGTAACATGCAAGAAGTCGCTGGTCACTTTATCATAGGCAGCAAAATCTTCTCCAGCAGCGGCACGGGGAGTGGTCCCTGATCGAGGGCCTGGTTGTGGAATTCCATTAAGTTAAAATCTTTCCCCTTTTGGGCTTCGTACTTCTTACGCAAAGTCCACCACTCGTTGATGCCCACGTAGTACGTCGGCAACTGGGTTGAGTTCAGCTTGGCGCGCTGCAGCTTGCCCTCGGCCTCGGCGCGGGTCTGGAAGGCGGAGTTCATCATCAGATCGAGGGCTTCGTCGTCGCTCATGTTCATGGTGTGCATGCGAACATCGAGAATCGCATTGGCCAGCACACGCAGGCGGATCTTCTTCATGCTGAGAACAAAGCGTGGGTCGTGATTGAGGAAGCCTTCTTCCATCATGATTTGGGCGATGTACTCCGCCCATCCCTCGATATAAGCGCCATTGCCCAAAACAGCTCGCAGCAGACGGCGCTCTTTGGGTTCGACGCTGTTGGCGTGTTCGAACTGGATGTAGTGGCCGGGCAGGGCCTCGTGAATGCTGAGCCACTTCAGGGTCCAGTTGTTGTATTCGCGGAGCTTGGATTCGGCGCGCTCCGCGGGCATCTTGGGATCAATAGGCGTGACCCAGTACTCCGCTTCCGCCTCGGGCTCGAGTGGCGGCGCCGCGTGAAAGCCGGCAACCGAATAGGTGCCGCGCATGAAGACCGGGGTCGGGATCACCTTGAGGTTCTCGCGGTCGCTGAGCGCAACAATCTTCTTTTCGCGGATGAACTGAATGATGCCGTCAAGATCTTGCTTCACGTGGTCAATAAGCTGGTCGCGCTGTACGTGGTCATCGGCGATCTTGGCCAGTACCTCACCAATGATCTTGTTCTCGCGGTCGCGCGTGTAGAGGTCGGCGTGATCGCTATGATCGGGATACATTTGTGCATGCAGAGACAGCGCGATCTGGAGCATTTGGGCGCGCACGTTCTTGAGTTCAGTTTCGGCGCTGGCCAAGACCTGCTCGGGAGAGATATCGGTTTCCATGACGTACTTGAACTTGGCGTCATAGAATTCCTTGCCCAGCCGCCAACTGCGTGGATTAGGGCGCTTACCTAAATCCTGCTGCAACCATTGGGAAAAATCTTTTAGAGCAGCAATGGCCACCGGCGCCAGCTTATCGTATCTGGCCTGCTGTATTTGCCCGACGCCGCCTGTGCCCGGCGGGTTCGTGCGCTTATTGTAGGCGTGGTCGCCATGAACAGTCTGACCCTGGGAAAGCTCGGCGACCTGCTGTTTAACATCGCTCTCGATCAGATCAATGTTGCCGTCGTTTTCTTCCAAAGCAACTTTCACGTAGATGGGGTCGGAATCCACGAGTGCGCTTTTCGCTTGATCGAGAAGGCGCGGAATTTGTTGCAAGCGCGAAAGCACGTGGCCGAGGCGAACCTCTTTCGAAGCATAGTTCTGAGTCAACGGCAGGAAGAGAGCGTTGCCGATCAGCTCGACATAAACCGTGGGGTTGTGCTGCAAAGAATGGATTTGGTCGAAATCCAACAGGTTCAGCGAAATCTGGTCATCCATGAGCTGCCAGTCGGCGGCATCCTGCGCGCCCAGCGACGATAGCGGCGCCTCAGTGCGCAGACGAACCTGCCATCCGGAATAAAATTTGCGCTGGCGTTCGATGCCGGTAGGACCCAAGTCATCAAGCTCGGCGTCGAGCGCAGTGGTCTTTTTTGTGAGTGGGTCGGTGTGCTGGTGATATCCGGCCTGGGAGGCGTTGACAGGTGAAAGCGCCAGAGACCCGTACATGAATTCACTGGCAAGACGGGCGAATGTTTGCGATGAGCCGCCGGTTTTCGATTCTGCTTTGCCAGCAGTTTTGTTTGAATTTGTTTGGGCAGCAGCAACCATAGACAAGACCGCAATCACGAAAAGAAACTTCATTCTAAGCTCCTGAAATGCAAGGAAGAGTATAAATGGGCCTCGCGGGTTTCAACGTCGGAGTGTAGCCGGCCTCACTGAAGCGGCCACAAGCTGCTTGTGAATTTACGGTACTACTGTTGTAATGAATACAAAAAATGGGAGGCGAGGATGACTGAGAACACGATACGTGAGAGAAATAATTTGAGCTTACTGGCTTTCGCCAATGCATCCACACGACGGCAAATGATTGCCGGCAGCGTGGTAACGCTGGGAGGGCTGGCAATCGGCTCCAGCCTGGCCTGGGCTGAGCCGCAGAAGACCATGGAGGAAAAGCCATCTTCGGGCGACAAATCTATCGCGCTGCATCACGAAGTTGATTTTAAGGCGGCCCCCGCACGCATCTACGAAGCGCTGCTCGACAGCAAGCAGTTCAGCGCGTTCTCGGGTGCGCCGGCCGAGATCAACCGCGAGGCCGGCGGCACTTTCTCGTTGTTCGGCGGCCAGATCCTGGGACGAAATGTCGAACTGGTGCCCAACCAGCGGATCGTTCAGGCATGGCGCTCGGCGGGTTGGGATCAAGGGGTATACTCGATCGCCAAGTTTGAACTGAAGGCACAGGGCCCAGGGACCCACCTTATCTTCGATCACAGGGGCTTCCCCGAAGGCAAAAAAGAACACCTCGAAGAAGGATGGAAAGAACATTATTGGGAGAGGCTGCAGAAATACCTGGGATAGAAGAGCAAAAATGACGGAAGTCAGTTTCGTTGAAGCTTCCCGGGCGGATTCCCGCAACGGGATTTCTCACTGATCGAGAACAAGAGCTACTCCAAAGGCCTGATTGTGGTCAAGTAAGACCGCGTCCGTTAAAAACCAAACAAAAATCTTGAACACCATTTGAACTGAACATTATTTGAACAGAACCAACAGCATGCTGCCTTCAGGAATATCGCAGCTATAATCAAGCCATCCGTGAACACTCTTCGATTAATCCGCATTCCCATCGCACTGGTGTGGATTTATCAGGGATTATGGTGCAAAGTGCTGGGTTTTGTGCCGCACCAGGGGGCGATTGTACAGTCTGTTCCATTTTGGGATGTAACCACTGCGCACCGTTTTCTTATCGCCCTGGGCGTAGCAGAATGCGGGCTGGCACTGTGGGTTTTGAGTGGATGGCAGGCGCGATGGGCAGCTTTCGCACAGATTTTGCTGCTGGTGAGCATGAATGGCGGCGGCCTCGTTTGGGGACGCGGGTTCATCCCAGACCCGGCTGGCATGGTGATTCAGAACCTGGCGTTCATCACGCTGATCGTGATTGCAACAGGAGAGGTCCGGATTGGACGAGAAGCGAGATAGCGCGGCTTCAACTCCGTGGAGCGTGGGTCGCTTCGACGGAGGCACGCGTAAAGCGCAACTGCTGTTTGGGCAAATGTATGAAGACCCCAGTGTTGAAGTCGAAATTTTCGGAGCTGAGCTGAAGCAGCGCATTTTCTGCATCGCTTCCGCTGGTTGCACGGCCATCGCCCTGGCGGCGGCAGGCCACAGTGTCACTGCGGTTGACATCAATCCTACGCAAATTTCTTATGTGCGGTCTCGACTCGAAGGCGGGGATATCCAGGAAGGGGCAGCAGATCGCCTGCTGGCGCGCGGACGGAAGCTGCTTTGGCTGTTGGGCTGGCGCAACTCGTTACTACGACAATTTCTTGCGATGGAAGATTTACAAGAGCAATCCGCCTTCTGGCAATCGCAGCTTGATACGGCGCGGTGGAGAGTTACGGTTGACCAGTTGCTTCATCCCTGGCTGTTGCAGGCCGTTTATAGAGCGCCTTTTGTCCGTGCCTTGCCGCCAAACTTTGGCAGCAGGATTCGGGCCCGGATGGAGCGCTGCTGGAAGGCGCACCCCAATCGCTCTAATCCATACGCATGGCGATTGTTGCTTGGGACTTCCGCTGAAACTTCAGTAAAGGCAATCAACGTTGAGAATCCGGTTGAACTGGTCTGTAGCGACGCAGCCAGCTTTCTGGAATCGTGCGCGCCCGGGACGTTTGATGGATTCTCACTCTCCAATATTCTGGATGGAGCGCCAGCCGGCTATCGCACCCGGCTGCTCAGAAGTGTGAACCAGGCAGGCACGGTGGATTCCATCATGGTGCTGAGAAGCTTCGCTGAGCCCAACAATGAAGACGAATTGAACTGGGCGGCCCGTGACAAATCCATGTTGTGGGGAGCTGTAACCGTCGCGAAGACGCACCTGGTGTAAAAACATGCTGCATGTTTTGAAGAGACATCCGCTGCCGGTGAAGGCGTTCTTCCGCCATTCGCTGGTCCTCACCTACGCGTTTCCCCAGGAGCTGCTGCGGCCGCTGCTGCCGCCAGGATTGGTTCTCGACACCTACAAAGATTTTGGGTTCCTGGCGATTGCCATGGTGCAGACGGAAAATCTGCGTCCAGCGATGGTGCCGAAGATCCTGGGGCAGAATTTCTTTCTCTCGGGATACCGCATCTTCACGCGCCTGGACACTGCTTCAAACTCGATACGAGGATTGAGAATCCTGCGCTCGGACACGGATAAAAGGCTGATGGTAATCTCGGGAAATCTGCTGACCCATTATGCCTATCAACATTGCCAGGTTTCATTTCAGGAAAGCTCAGGCGAGCTGCGAGTGAAGATCACAACTCCCAACGCGCGGGCCGATCTGGAGGTCAGCGCCGATATCGCGCAGAAACCCGCACCCCTGCCTGCGGGGACGCCCTTTGAAAATGAAAAAGACGCAAGAAAGTTTGCGGGGCCGCTGCCCTATACATTCGATTACGAGAAGGAAACGAACTCGATCATCATGATCCGCGGAGTGCGGGAGAACTGGGACCCGCAACCGGTGCGAGTGAACGTAAGCAGGTGCAGCTTCTTCGATCATGAACCGTTTTGCGAGGCAAGTCCCATACTGGCCAATGCCTTTCATCTGCAAGATGTGGCTTATCGTTGGGAGCGCGGGGTCCGCACCGTGATCAAAACACAATGACCAACACAACCCAACCCGCAAAGACGACGAGCGCACGCGGCAAATACGATGGGCTGCTGGAAATCATTAATTACAATCGGGGGTTTTACGCGCTTACGGTAATAGGTGTCGTAGTCGGAGTTGTAATCGCGACATTGTTGCCAAGAAAGCCGGCGCTGCTTCTGGCGGTAGCAATTGCTGCGGCTGCCGGGTGGATCGTGGTCTCGCTGCTGGTCTCACACTATGTTTATGACCGATCGAAATTATACGATTTGCACTGGATGCGCGACCTGCTGCCACGTTCGCCGCGCAATTGGGTGAATATCCATAGCGGCCTCGATCAAACCAGCGAGATATTGCAATCTGTATTTCCCGATAGCAGCGGACAGATATTAGACATCTACGACCCAAAAGAGATGACCGAGCCCTCAATTGCCAGGGCCCGCGAGGTTTCTTCGCACGGGCCGAAGGCAATGCAGGCGGATTTTCGGAAGCTGCCGCTGGCAGATTCGTCTTGCGATGCCGTGTTTCTCATTTTCGCGGCACATGAGATACGCCAGCGCACCTCGCGCGCAGAATTCTTCCAGGAAGTGGCGCGGGTGCTGGCTGCGGGTGGCACCGTGATCTTGATTGAGCATTTACGTGACGTGGCAAATTTTCTGGCATTTGGTCCAGGATTTCTTCACTTCCAATCGCGCCGGGAGTGGTTGTATGCTGCCACTTCCGCAGATTTTCGATTGCAGGAAGAAATGACGATCACTCCGTTTGTGCATGTGTTGATTCTGGTCCACGAACATGTCTGTTGAACTTCATCTGAAAATCGTTGGAGCGCTGCTGATCATCCTTGGCGTCGCGCATGGAACTTTTGGCAAGCGCTTTGAGTGGAAAACAGACCTGGCCAAGCTGTCGCTCTTGAACCGCCAGATATTTATTGTCCACTGCTTCTTCATCGCTCTCACCCTGGTGCTGATGGGATGCGTCTCTCTGTTCTTCACACAGGCATTGCTCCAACCCGCCCCTCTCAGCCGGGTTGTACTGGCCGCCGCGGTTGTGTTTTGGGTTTGCAGGTGGTTCATCCAGTTTTTTGTTTATGATTCGGCACTGTGGCGAGGGAACAAATTCAATACCTCCATGCATATATTGTTTTCACTGTTCTGGACGTACGTGGTGCTGACGTACTTTTTCGCCGCAAAACACGTTTGGTAGGTAATGCTTACCGCAGATTTCACGGATCACACGGATTTAAGAACTCACCGCAGAGGACGCAGAGGTTCGCGGAGGATTTTTTTGAGTCAGCGTGAGTCCACACCTGTTCACGCCAGCGGAGGAGCGATTACGCCTGGTGTAAAGTTATAGTCCCGATGAGTTCACAGACGTCACCACTTGTTTTGGCTTCTGCTTCACCACGGCGCAGTGAGCTTTTGCGTAATGCGGGGATCGCGTTTACAGTCCAACCCGCGCACGTAGATGAGCGCATGCTGGCCGGCGAAGCACCGGAAGAATATGCCAAGCGCTTGGCGCGGGAGAAGGCGCAGGCAGTGTCTCAGCAGAGGCCTGGGGAGACAGTTTTAGGCGCGGACACGATTGTGGTGGTGGATTCGGAGGTGCTGGAAAAGCCGCGCGACCAGGCCGATGCGGCACGCATGTTGCGGCTGCTCTCAGGGAGATCACATCGCGTCATCACTGGCGTATGCCTGATTTCTCCGTTGCTGCCACAATCCGGGATCGACCAACTCCAACCCGGTGTTCCGGATCCGCGACTGCCTGAAACTCGAAACTCGAAACTTGAAACTGCTTTTGAAACCACCGAAGTATGGATGCGTAACTTAAGCCAAGAGGAGATCCAGGAGTACGTGGCCAGCGGCGAGCCCATGGACAAAGCCGGGGCATACGCAATCCAGGGAATTGCTTCACGCTGGATCTGGAAAATTGTGGGCTGTTACTTCAACGTGGTGGGGTTACCGGTGCCGCTGGTCTATCAAATGTTGCAGGAATCTAGCGAACAAACAAGAGTGTGAAGCCCAGAGGTACTTTCACTGCAGAAAGACGGCACGTTGCGTCTCTAGGATTATTTCTTGTCTTCCGGATTCGGGTTGTCGCCGTCGCGCATTCCCTGCTTGAAGTTGCGGATGCCCTCGCCCAATCCCTTGCCAATCTGGGAGATCTTGCTGGGCCCGAAGATCAACAGGGCAATAAAGAGAATTACAAGAAGTTCAGGAAGTCCTAATTTACCGCCAAACATGAAGCCTCCACACTGGCTGCTGCAGAACGATTGCCAGCAGAAATACTATGCCAGTAAAGCTTATTGTAGCACTGGTGTCAGCGCAAGCAGGGAGGGAAAGTTATAGTGCAAGAGCTGATTTCATGACCCAGTGGTGGCGAATTTTGAAAATCCCAGGAGTTAAACTCGTGCCCTGATACAAAGCAAAAGATTGTTGGTTTATGGACGCCGCAGCACGGTCTGGTATGGATCAACCAACACGTGGGTGACATTCGCCGGGGCTTCGAGGCGGAAGCTGCTTTCATCGCCATCGGCGAAGACGCGTCCCAGGAAAACCGGCTCCTGATTGGGGGCGGCGAAGGCTCCATAGATCGGCACCGAGGTCACGAAGTCTTTCGGAGTCTCGCTCTGCAACAGCGTTCCGGTCACAACCGCGCCGCCATTGGCTTTGCGCGTTATGTGGACTTCCGTCGCCTCCAATTTGGGAATGGCTGTACCGTTCACCCAGTTGGAAAAGAACCAGTCGAGCGATTTTTTGTTTTCGTAAGAGAGATTGTCGGGCATTACTTTTTCAAAGCCGCTCTGAAGGTCCTGCGTGGAAAACCTGGAGCTGGCATATTGCTGTTGAAGATTGCGCATGACCTGGAAGAAGAGTTCATCGCCGGCGGCAGCAGAAGCCGCAGCGCCGGCCTTGATCCGGCCGGGCTGGCGCGCGGCAGACTCGCGCAGCATCATGCGCAACATGTGAATGAGCCAGGTGCCGCGTCCGTAGAGCACTTTGTCGTAGCCTTCGGGAAATTTGGACGACGCCAGCCGAACCCCGAGGGTCACTGCTCCGGCATCTTTGTATTCCATTCCTTCTTTGTTTTTTTCCAGCAGCATACGGCGGTAGGCTTCCATCGCGACTTTAAATTTTTCCGGACTGGTTGACTCCAGCTCCAGCAGGGCGAAATAGTTGGCGAGGGCCTCCATCATCCATTCATCGCGGTAGGTTTCCCAGAGAACTTTGTCGCCCCACCATTGATGCGCGATTTCATGGGCGGGCATTAATTTGTCGTACATGATGTGATTGAATTCGCTGGAGCGCGCCAGCGACTGGTCCCACACGGCAGGGCCGAGAAATGCATAGCTGGAAAGATAAACCAATCCCGGCCAGCCCTGGCTGCTGCTCCCGGGCACCTGGGTCAGTGCGAGGGATGGAAAGGGAAAGGGACCAAGGCGCGAAGAGATGAAATTGATGGTCTCGGCCGCGCGCTCGGTCAGGGGTTTGACCTGCTCCGAAGGGTTGAGAATTGGAATTGAAGTCAAAGATTCGACGACAATTTTTTTGGTGCGGGGATCTATGTGCTCCACATCCTGGTGCGTGGTAAGCGCGTGCTGCAGACGCTCCTCCACGCCACGGGCCGCGTAGGTTTCCACCAGGGTCTCGCCCACACGGGTTGAGCTGCTCACAAACTGGCCGAGATTGAAGCCCGCGAGGGGCACAGGCCGGTCCGATACCCATTGCGATACCTGCTCGCCGCCAACGTTCTGCTGCGATGTGCGATGGCCGCTGGCGACCAGGGTCCAGGAAGTTGGATAGCGGAACTCCATGTCGTAAGTAGCCATGTCCGGCCCCTGATTGGGATACCAGATGCCGCGCGCCCCCAGATACATCAATCCGCCGCCGGCCTCAGAGAGCACTGAACCGCTGTAAACAAACTTCAGTTCGGCATCTTCGCCCGCGTGCAAGGCGTGCGGCAGCAAGACCACAAATATATCGTTGCCCCGCCGCGCAAGCTGCGACCCCGGAACGGCTTCATTTTGGATAAATTCAGCGGCGGCCCCATTCAGCTCTACCGACTTGAGCTGCAAGAATCGCGAGAGCTCAAAGGGAAGAGCGCGCAATCCCTCGCGATTGGAGTGCAGTTGCAAGCTGGCCTCGGACTCGAGCTCATGCGTGGGCAAAATATGCGTCTTGATCTTGTAGTGGGGAGTGTCAAAGAACCCACGCAGGTCTTCTTTGTGCCCATCCTCAGCTTCTTTACGGGCCGAACGCATAGGGAAGGCGGTCCACAAATCGTAATAGCGGGTCCCGTTTTCCGAATCGCCAGTCTGGGCCACATAAATTTGCTCTATAAAGCTGGTATCCAGGTTCACATCGAACGTGCCTATCCTCAAGCCCGCCACTCGAGCATGAAAGATCCGCTCAGACTTGGTATTAGTCATCGCCAGGAGCAAGCGCAAGGCGTCGGCATCGGCCATGCTTTGCGCCAGGGAATCCCATCGGGTCAGGAAGTCCTGCATCTCCTCGGCCGGAATAGGACGAAGACCGCTGCGCAATTCGTCATAGGTAGCGTCGTTGAAACGGAAATACGCAGTAGAAAATTTTTCTTCCAGAACGGCGGCATGCGTAAACAGCGCCAGGGATGCACGCTCTGCCTGGCTAGGTGGAACCAGCAG